>VFQR01000965.1_pt1 | contig 26830 bp, 23 predicted proteins | sample 3512321 | NCBI WGS metagenome assembly VFQR01 (sample SAMN10412374, study PRJNA504923) | tailings metagenome | isolation source: Relicate 3 Philex TSF1 revegetated site | place: Philippines: Tuba, Benguet | collected 2017-08-29 | reverse complement strand
CGCCAGCGACATCGATTGCCGACTTTCACACCTATGCGGTCGAATGGGAACCTGGAAAAATCAGTTGGCTGGTCGATGGAAAGGTCTATCAGACTCAAAACTTCTGGTGGAGCACCAGTGGTGTGCAAGGCTCTTCCGGACAAGGGAAGAAACCAGCCGGAGAACAGGATCTGAATCCGTGGCCGGCTCCGTTTGACCAGCCGTTTTATCTGATCATGAATGTGGCCGTGGGAGGAAATTTTCTGGGCCCACCCGATGAGAAATCCCAGTTTCCGGCAGAGATGATTGTGGACTATGTGCGTGTCTACAGTTCGACAAAAGCGGCTTCCAGCCTCCCGTCCCGTGGACAGGGAAAGTTGCCATTCCAGCCCTAAATGAGAACTCTTCAACAAGCAACGTTTGTTTCGAAATAGCTGTTCACTTCGTGTTTTTGGGCAGGCGTGCTCGTTGTAACCGCGCGATTTGCCACATGTAATGCGGGCCATAACCTGCTTCTCGTGTCCAGGTCGATTGAAGAGCGTCGTCGTACAAAGCTCTGGCTTTGTCTATCTGTCCGCGAGCATCCATCAACAGGGCCACGTAGAGTGGCAGATAAAAATCGGTCGATTGCTGCTCATTTTTTGAGAGCGAGGCTTTCGCAAACTGTTCTTTGACTTGTTCGAGAGTCACTTCTCCTTCGTAATAGCGATAGACGAGTGGAAAAGGTTGTCGATCCGTTTTCTCGTAGCGGATTCGCTTTTGTAGTGCTGTTTTTTCGTCGAATTGTTCCCGGTTACAGAGAAACTGCCACAGGCCATTTTCGCGGTCTGACTGACTGATCTGCTCATGGTAAGCTTCAAACTGAAGGGCCCCATCCTTCCAATTGCCCAATGAATGCAGCACCAGCCCTCTCTGCCAGAATGAAGCATAGCGAGCGGGAGAGATTCTCAGGCATTCATCGTATGCCGCCAGTGCCCCGGCGCTATCGCCGGCAAAAAAGCGGGCATCACCAGCCTGCAGCCAGAGTACCGGGTTATCGGGCTGATCTTTAAGAGCCATCAAATACGATTCGGCCAACTGAGTGTACTTTTTCTGTTCGCTCTCGTGCAGTTTCTGGAATGCAGCTTCAGCAGGAGTCTCTTCATTCGCAATCGCCGATTGATTCTCACCCAGCAGCAATGCCAGAGCGAAAGGGAACAAGAGAAATATGGTTAGACAACTGCGATCGCATTTCATTTCAGTGATCACTTTCGCTGGAAACTGAAAACCTACTTCTCAGTTGATTGTGTTTTGGCCGCCGTGAAGACTTCAGCAATGACATCTTCCAGAGGTCGCTCCTGGACTTCAAGATCCTCGATGGAGTAGCGGGCCAGCAGATTTGAAAGGAGTTCGGGAAGATTGTGCCGGGGAACTTCCAGTTTCACCCGTGGGGGGAGGTGCTCGATAATGCGGCCGTAAGTCTGCAGTTCGTCCGCATTGAACTCGCCGGCAAACTGCAAGGAAAGCAGCTTGTACTGGCTGAATTTCTCGACCAGTTCGGCCAGCGGCCCATCGTATCGAAGTGTGCCACCACTGATGATAATCGCTCGTTTGCAGAGAGCCTGCACGTCCTTCATATAGTGACTGGTGAGAATGACCGTAATCTGTTGTGACTGCTGGTAGAACTTGAGAAAATCCTGCACTCGACGCTGCGAGACCACATCGAGGCCAATTGTGGGTTCATCGAGAAGAAGAACCTCAGGCGCGTGCAGCAAGGCCGCAATCAATTCCATACGCATGCGTTCGCCTAAGGAGAGCTCCCGCACCGCTTGTCGAATGAGAGGTTTCACTTCGAGCAGTGAAGTCAGTTCATCGAGACGCCGGTCATAGACCGCTTTGTCGATCCGATAGATTTCCTGGTGAAGACGGAAAGATTCGACCGCGGGCAAATCCCACCAGAGCTGATTCTTTTGACCCATGACGAGGGAGAAGCGCCTGCGGTAAGCATTTTCCCGCTTCCACGGAATATGACCTAAGACGTGAGCTTCACCCGTCGTGGGATGAATCAATCCCGAGAGGAGTTTGAGTGTGGTGGTCTTGCCGGCACCATTCGCCCCCAGGAACGCGACCATTTCCCCTTTTTCAATAGAGAAACTGACGTCTCGAACCGCTTCAATCACCTTGTACTCTCGATGAAAGACCCCCTGGATCGAACCGAGCAGACCTTCTTTCTTGCGGAAGACCTTATAGCTTTTGGAAAGCTGCTGTGCCTCGATGATGCTCATGGATGCTTTTCAATGGTGCCGATGCAGGAGTATGAAAGTCGCCCGCATCTGGTAAGTGAATTCAATAGAAAATCGAAAGGGTCTGAAGTCTTTTACTCTCGATGTGAGGATCGCCCGGTCATGGCGGAGGGATCGAGCACATGCTGAATCTGCTCTTCAGTCAGCAGTTGCTGTTCACGAACAAGTTGCACAATCCCTTTGCCCGTGCGCATGGCTTCAGCGGCAAGAACAGTCGCCTTCTCGTATCCGAGCAGAGGATTCAATGCCGTGACCACGCCAACACTCTGTTCGATGTACCGCTGGCAAACATCGCGATTGGCCGTGATTCCGTCAATGCAGAAGGTTCGTAACGATCGGGCAGCATTCATAAAGAGCGTTTGTGATTCGAGCAGACAGGCAGCCATCACAGGTTCCATCACATTGAGCTGTAACTGGCCCGCCTCGGCACCCATCGTGACTGTCAGGTCGTTGCCAATGACCCGAAAACAGACCATGTTGACAACTTCCGGCATCACCGGATTAACCTTACCGGGCATGATTGTTGAGCCTGGCTGTAACGCTGGCAGGTTGATTTCGTTAATACCAGTTCGCGGACCTGAAGAGAGTAATCTCAGATCATTACAGATTTTGGAAAGTTTAATGGCCAGACTTTTGAGTGTGGCGGAGTAGAGCACAAAGGCTTGAGTATCCTGCGTCGCTTCGACGAGATTTCGAGCCAGATGAATCGGCTTTTTTGAAATGACAGCGAGATGTTCGACACATTTGGCGGCATAGCCTCGAGGGGCATTGAGGCCCGTTCCAATTGCAGTCCCCCCCAGATTCACCTCGTAGAGCACCTGTTCGACGAACTGCAGCGCATCAAGTTCGTCTTCGAGACTGTTGGCCCAGCCCAGAAACTCCTGACCTAAAGTCATGGGGACGGCATCTTGAAGCTGAGTGCGTCCCATCTTGACGATATCAGAGAACTCGTCGGCCTTCGCGCGGAAGGAATTGATCAGCAGTCGGAACTCCCCCATCAGGTCGGCATTCCCCAGAAGTAGAGCCAGATGAAGTGCAGAGGGGTAGACATCGTTTGTTGATTGAGATTTGTTGACATGGTCGTGGGGATCACAGAAGCGATACTCACCTTTGGTGTAGCCCATATGCTCCAGTGCCCGGTTGGCAATGACTTCGTTGGCATTCATATTGGTCGATGTGCCAGCCCCACCCTGAAGGACATCCAGTACGAAGTGTTCGTGAAGTTTGCCCTCAATGAGATCTTCGCAGGCTTTCTCAATGCCAGCCAGAATTTCGGGAGAGAGTTTACCCACATCAAAATTGGCTCTCGCACAAGCCATTTTCACCATGGCTAACGCTCGAATCAGATGCGGGTAATGATTGATCGGCACACCTGAGATCGAAAAGTTTTCGATCGCTCGGACAGTCTGTACGCCAAAATAGGCATCTGCAGGAACTTCTTTGGGGCCGATTAAATCGTGCTCGATTCGGACTTGCGGATCGTGTTCGTGTCGTCGGGCATTGGCAGTCATCGGTCTCTCTCTGAAGAACTCTCAGCACTCGACAAAGTTGTTTGATTAAGAGTTTGAGTGAATCAAGACGTGGTTTTCAATCATGGCAGGGCAAAAGATGGCCCGTTACGACAGGAGTGCCAGATATCGAAAACATTCTGGGTTAAAGGTTTCGCTGATCACTCAATGGCCGGACAGTGGTTTCCTGGGGAGAAACCAGCAGTTGAATCGTGCCCATGAACATGGCCAGACCGGCTGCGAGTGAGACCTGTATGATTGAAATCGTCCAGGGAGAAAGTTGCCATCCGCCAGTGATGGGCGTTGCCGGCACGACGCTTGGGGTGCTCTGCAGAAATGTCGTCACTGCACAGATCAAACCGAACAACAGGAGTAATGGAAGTGCCGTTTGCCGGCTCAGCAGACGGTAGACGCTGTGCCAGTCGATACAGAACAAACTGAACCCGCACCAGCCAATCCAAGGTAACCAGGTTCGGCCAACATCCGCGAAAGCCAGCAGCAGATTTGCTGCAGCGAGGAGGAAATCTGCGGCTTTTGACATCAGTTCTTCCATGAGTTGTCTTTCTTTCCAAGCCGGATGATGAATCTGGAGATGGTCGTAAATGATATGGGGAATTTGAAGGAGAGATTTCGAAGTGAACTATTCTTCCTCCGGAGTGCCCACATCAATTCGGTTCCAGTCGATTTGTTGAGCAAGTTTCTGCTGTTGTGAGTAAATCTGCTGGGCTGCCTGATAATCGAGCTGATCGACCAGTATTGAGACCATACCGGGAACCTCGGCTCGAAAGCCCGAAATATAACCTCCGAGTGCTCGAGCATGGATTCCGGCCTGATCCAGAACAGAAACGATTAATTGAGCCTCGACTTCCGTCGCCACATGACAAAGTCGAACCGGCTGCCAGATTCTTTCCAACATCGCCGTATGCTCCAAACGATTTAACGGGAGTGCCATCATCAGAATCTTGCCAGTTGATGAATCTCGAAAACCGGCAGGACGCGTTTCGCTAACTCATGCCAACACATCTTTCGCAGTGCTTCCGTTTCTCACAAGCCACGAAATCCATTATTGTTACGAGGGTCAGGAAAATTATCGTGTCAAAAGTTGACTCTCTATTCTGACCGTCAATCTTGCGATGCTGATATTTTCGAACGTGCCATGAAGAGTATTTCACTGGGGAACAGGCCAAGTGCAAAGAGTCGCAATTGTTGGTCTTGGTCGATTTGGAATCGCTGTCATCGAGCAACTGGCCTCGACGCGGGCACAGGTGATCGCCATCGATACTTCGGCAGATGCGGTGGCTGATGTCAAGGATCTGGTCGATGTGGCTGTCGTGCTCGATGCCACCGATGAACGGGCCTTGAGGGGCCAGGACGTTCACAAATGCGATTATCTGGTTGTAGCGATTGGCGAGAATTTCGAGGCAGCACTTCTGACAGCAGTGCTGGCCAAGAAACTTGGCATTCCCAAGGTGATTGTAAGAGCCACCACGTCGATGCATGCGCAGATTTTTCTCAAGATCGGTGCTGATGAAGTGATTCAGCCCGAGTCGGAGGCTGGCATTGCACTGGCGAGAAGGCTGGCCAACCCCTCACTCGAAGACTTCGTCGATCTGGGTGAAGGTTACACGTTGATTGAATTGAGAGCCCCCAGTGCTTTTCGTGGCAAGACACTTCGCGAGCTGAATCTGCGAGCCAAGTACGGCGTCAATCTGGTCGCCATCCGTCGGTCAATCCCAGCCCCGGCAGGAAGTGAACTCGAAGAGACTCGTAAAATGATCGGCGTGCCTCAACCCGATGAAATCATCGAGGAGCAGGATATCCTCATGCTGATTGGAGCGAATGAGAATCTGGGTAAACTACCGCACGAGTGATCTTTTCCAAATTGACGACGAGTTTTCCCGGATGGATTGGCTGAATTAGCCACGAGGAGATCCATCAACAAACTGATCTTTCTGGAAACACCCCATCTTTGGCATGATCACCTCGAAAGGAGGTGCCTCAGGCCATGGCCGAAGATGAATCCGGCGACAAGACCGAAGACCCGACCGAGCGCAGGCGTAGCGAAGCGCGTGAGCAGGGTAACGTCGTCAAAAGCCAGGATCTCACCGCCGCTGCACTGATGCTCGGCTCGGCTGGTGTCCTCTGGTGGCATGGTCGGAATGTGGCCGAATACATGGCCCGGTTGATGAGAAACAGCCTTTCGGCTGCTCCCTGGACGACGTTCGACCAGAATGATCTTGTCTCTCTGGCATGGGCACACCTGAGCGAATCGGGCTGGCAGGTAGCACCACTGCTGATACTGCTGGCTCTGGCTGCCATTGCGATTAATCTCCTGCAAGTCGGATTTTTGTTTTCACCGGAAGTCCTGCAACCCAAATGGGAGAGGATCAATCCGCTTTCGGGAATTCAGCGGTTGTTCTCGATTACTTCTGTCGCGAGGTTGGGTGCCAATCTGGCAAAACTGGCTTTACTGGGCTCTGTGGCGACCTGGTTCGTGTACGATGGGCTACACCGTTTTGCCGCCCTGGCACATCAACCTTTGACAGTTGTCGCTGTGGTGGCAGGCTCAGAACTGATCTCGCTCATTTTCTGGATGGCTTTGGCGATCTTCGTGGCTGCTCTCGCTGATTTTGCCTTTCAATGGTGGAAGTATGAGCAGGATCTGAAGATGAGTAAGCAGGAAATCCGGGACGAATACAAGGAGATGGATGGGGATCCTTTGATTCGAATGCGCCGGCGCGAAGCCCATCGCAAATTGACTCAAGGGCGTGAACTTCAGTCAGTCAAGACGGCCGATGTCGTCATCACGAACCCAACAGAAATCGCTATTGCGATCAAATATGACGTCGCCACGATGCCCGCACCGATTGTTGTCGCCAAAGGAGCGGGAGAATTGGCTGCTCAGATTCGCAGGCTGGCAGCAGAGAATGGCGTCCCGATTATCGAACGAAAACCTGTCGCCCGAGCACTTTACAAACTGACGCGTGTGGGTGACCCCATCCCTTCAGACCTTTATGCTGTCTTCGCAGAAATTCTGGCATACGTTTACAAAATCACCGGTCGAAAGCCTCCTCGAAACCTCAGGTAAGGCCCCGGGTCGTTGGTAAGCGGCAGATGAATATTCTCGATGGAAGTTGCTCATAGCGGAATGTTTGCAGATTTCATGAGAAGAACGGCGAACAACTGCTTGCGGTCGTCAGGTTGGATTGGCACGATGTTGTCTGGATCGATCGAGAGTGTTGACTGATCATCCGGCATAATATCTTTGTGCAGGCAAGTTTGAGTCCCTGAGATGTCTGGAGACTCCGAAATGGCAGATACAGCAGATCTTTCTGGTGATTCACTCCACGAAAAATCATCCGATAGCAGTGCGAACTCCGGCAGCATCTTTGATGATGGAGAAACGGCATGTCCTCCATCCAAAGCTCGTCAAAAACCGGCCGTCCGAAATGACGTCCTCCAGGTTTATCAGACCGGGGCTTTGACTGTGGTCGGTTTTGGCGGGCAGGATGTTCCCGATGAAGTCTGCATTGCTTCCTATCGCGAGCAGTTGCGAAAACTTCTCGAAGACAACACGTGTTCAGTCCTCGCGTTTGACTGCAGTGGCGTCAAATTAATGCCCAGTGGCATGCTCGGCTTACTCACAACCCTACGAAAGCAGGTTGACAGGATCGAGCTTTACAATCCGAGCGAAGATATTCAGCAGGTACTTCGATTGACGAATCTCCTTCCCATGTTTGAAGTTAAGTCAATCACGGTCGCTTCCTGACCACCTGCTAAGTCTAAATCTGAAATGCTTCTGAACAAAATTCCGGCATAACAAAGTCCGCCGTTGGCCAGCTCTCGTGAGCCCGCGGAAGTATCACCCTGTCAGACGTGACAAAGCGGAAGCAACGTGTTATTCTTCCTCAACTTACAGAGTCACCCCGGAAGAGTGTCTCTTTATTGATGATCATTGCTTTGCTGAATGGATGATTGAACATGTCTTTGAAAGTTTTGAAGAACAAGATCGAAGTCAAGAAAGCTCTTGCAGCCAAGTACTCCAACCTTGCCAATATCGCTGGTAGCTCTGTCAAGCGGGCAACATTCATGTTTCACTCCAACCGCTTTAACAACCAAGTGGCCGTCATGAGTGAAACACTTCGCCAGCTTGAAGCCGCCAAGTAATTTTTATTCAAGCAGAATCGATCGACTCACAGGTTGAGTAACGGCTGATTGATTCGCATCCGAACTTTTCAGTTTATTCCATCACGGTTTCGCTCAAAATTTGACGACCACATATCGTCAAATTTTGAGCGAAACCGTGATTGTCATTACTCGCGTTGCCACTTTCGTCATTTCACCAGTCGAGTCAAATCACCAGCAGTTTCATCTCGTGAGCCAGATGTCCTCTTCAGGCATTCTGGGCAAGTGCCAAGGCTCCGTGCAGGACAACAGTCTCCCCCAGTGCTGCGGGAACAATGTCATACGAGTCTTTCAGTTGACCAAAGACATAGGTTTCCGTGAACTTGGCAAGGGGTTCGAGAAAAACATGCGGTTTCGTGAGAGAGACACCCCCGCCAATGACCACTCTTTCCGGGGCGATTAAGGTGATCATCTGAGCAATGCCCCAGCCCAGAGCATGAGCCGCCTCGGCAAATGCACGTAGAGCAATGCTGTTGCCATTACCAGCATGAATTCCCAACAACCGGGTCGTAAGGCGATCAAGATCTCCTTCGCAACTGTCGAGGATTTCTCGCGCATCCGAAGAGAGTGTTTCGGTTTCCGTCAGTACACGAAGCTGGCGGGCGGTGAACTCACTGATCGCCGGCCCTGCTGCCAAAGCCTCAATTGTCTGACTCGGGCTGCACGCATCGAGGCCGGGTCGCAAATGCCCGATTTCTGCCGCAGCCGGTCGTGATGTGCCATGAATGCGGCCATTGAGAATCAGCCCGCCACCAATTCCTGTCCCGACAGTGATGTAGAACATCGACGATTTGCCCACGCCGGCTCCAAATCGAGCTTCGGCCAGACCAGCCGTGTCACAGTCATTGGCCAGGATGACGGGGCAACGTGACCGTTCATGAAGCCAGTTTCCCAATGGAAAGTGATCCCAGCCGCGAACCTGATGTGAGGTCTGCACAACACCTTGATCCGACCAGACGGGGCCGCCAAAACCCACACCTACACCACTGATCTGATACTGCTGGCAAAGCCTGGGAACTTCAACTTCCAGGACGCTCAAAATGCTCGGGGCTCCCAGCGAACGGTCGATATCATGCCGTACGATTTCTACAAAACTGGTTTCGCCAGCTTGACCGACGGCCAATTGAAGTTTGGTTCCTCCGATTTCAATTCCCATCTGGTACATTTTCGAATCCTTCAAGTGACATCACTCAGCGGTCGCAAGAGATTGTGGCTGGCGTATTGAACATTACTCGGATTCAATTCATCAAGAAAATCTTTTCTGGAATCTTGAGGAGTCGATTCTGTGCTGGAAGTCGTTTTGTCACGATCGGTGGATGTCCCGGTGCGTCTGGCTGTCTTTGATTTTGATGGGACATTAAGCCTCGTCCGAGCTGGCTGGCTGCCGATTATGCTCGAAATGATGCTCAAGCATCTCGAACCCACATTCACTCCCCTGGAGCAGCGGGAACATCTCATTCCTCAATTGCGCACAGAGATTCTCTCGCTCAACGGGCAGCCCACCATTCTGCAGATGGAACGCCTGGCCAACTCAATTCTCACCCGTGGTGGAACGCCAGAACATCCCCGATATTACTTCGACGAGTTCGCTCGCGATTTGAGACAAACGATTGATCATCGGCTCCAAAAGCTGAGTCGTGGTGAGAAGACCATGGCTGATCTCGCTTTGCCAGGGGCTCAACAGTTTCTGGAAGCCCTGGCCAGTCGAAATGTGACTCTCGTGCTGGCAAGTGGCACTTATCGACCGGATGTTGTTCATGAACTGGGACAACTGGGGCTGAGCCATTTTTTCGAAGGTCGAGTTTACGCACCAGATGACGGGCCTGTCGTTTTCAGTAAGCAGGCCGTCATGGCCGAATGGTTGGCGAAGACCAATTGTTCACCTCAGGAGATGGTGGCCTTTGGAGACGGAGTGACAGAAATTCGTGCGTGCAGTCAGTTGGGTGGTTACCCCATTGGCATCGTGGGTGAAGAACTCAATCCGTGGGTGATTGATCACGAAAAATCTGCACAATTGAAACCTGCCGGAGTTCAACTCCTGACACCCAACTACCTTTCGCAAACCGAACTGCTCAAAACTTTAGGTTTACAATAGCGGCTCCATCAACTCGGGCGGTCAGTGATCTCCAGCAGACGATGGGCCTCCGCAAAAATGCTGTCGAACATTGATTCGGTCAGTCGCCCTGTGAAGGTGTTCTGCTGGCTGGGATGATAACTGGCCAGCCCATGACGCCCGTCATTGAAGGTGATTGAGGCACCATGAGCGAACTTGACTGGCTGACTGGAAAGTAACTCATGAGCTTTGGAATATTCCAATAGGCTTTTCCAGGCAATCTGCCCCAGTGCCAGAAAAACCTGCGGCTTGAAGAACTCGATGGTCTGAGTGAGATACTCCTGGCAGTTTGCAATCTCGAATCTGTCAGGCTTGTTATCAGGTGGAGCACAATGACAGACCGCTGTAATCGCACAGCAGGAAAGAGTTAATCCATCGTCAAGATGGTGGCTGGTGGGCTGACTGGCAAAGCCCGCCTTATGCAGAGCGCGATACAACCACTCGCCACTGCGGTCTCCCGTGAACATTCTGCCGGTGCGATTGGCACCATGGGCAGCAGGTGCCAGCCCGATAATCAGCAGCTTACGATCGTGGGTTTGTGGTGGTACGGGTAACAGATTGGGAACTGGCCGTCCCCAATAGTTGTCGGCCATAAACTCGCGTTTCTTTTCGCGGGCAATGTCCTCGCACCATGCGCGTAATCGCGGGCAACGTTCGCAGGTCACAATGCGTTGATTCAAATGTTCCAGGGGCTCGATCATCGAGGATCCATTACCTGCTCTTTTCAGTTTCAGCCCATGCCCAGAAACAACCGACTGCAAAGCCGACACCATGTGCCCCATTGGCCATCCATGATTGATGATGCACAAACTCACCCGCAATTCCCAGCAGACCCCAGGCGATAGCTAACCCTGCGGATTGCGGAGAGAGCCTGATGCCAGAACCTGGTGCTCTTCGTCCCATGATCCAGGCGTAGCCAATCAGTCCATAATTCACTCCGCTGAAGCCGCCAAATGCCGGGCTGACGAAATAAGCCTGTGCAAAGTTCGAAGCGATGCCCGTGATCAACACAAATCCCAACAGCCACAATGATCCGTTGCGTCGTTCGATCATGGGGCCCAAATTGATCAGCCACATGGCGTTAAAGAGAATATGCATCAATCCAAAATGCAGGAAAATGGGAGTAATCAGCCGCCAGAGTTCACCCTCTTTCAATTCGCTCCAGTTCATGTCAGTCGAGAAGAGCAACCTGGGCGTGATCGTGTTTCCGGCCTGACCTAACCATGTCAGATATCCCACAATCAGGCATATCGAGAGCAAGAGTGCAGAGACAAATGTCGGGCCAGTCGTGGGAGCAAAACTCCATGATGAGCGGATGTCTTTGATGTTCTTGCGATATTGCTTTCGCCTGGCGAGTTCCTCTTTGCGGATCTGCCGGGCCGCTTTGGCCCCTTCGGCATAAACCGGATCGAGAGGGTTGGCTTTGAAGGCCAGCAGATGTTCTTTGGCTTTCGCCACCAGATCGTCATCCAGTGCCCACAGCACGAACTGAGAATTCTGGTTATCGATGTGACATTTGATGCCTTCTGACAGCAGAAAATCTGCCAGCAGATCGGCCTGCTGAACATGATCGAGAACACCAATCTCTCTCACGGATCAATCTCTTTTCCAAGCACAGAATTGAACTAAGGGGTGGTCGCCAGCCACTGTTTCTCCAGCCGTTTATCCGAAACCGGCACAGCCGTCGCCATGTCCTGGACAAACAGATGAATACGATACTCTTCGATCATCCAGCGGAAGGTTTCCATCTCGACGTCGATAAATTTTCGCCGCTTGTGTTCATTCCATCTTTGGGCATAACGCACAATCCACGGCTCCAGATTCATGATTCGATCACGATCTTTGGCAGCGTTGCCCGTCAGTCGATCCATGCGCAGCAGCATCGCTTTCAGATATCTCGGAAACTGGGCCAGCCAGAACCACGGTGTCTGCGTCAGAAATCCGGGCGTTAACAGCCATTGATACTGCCTTTGCAAGTCGCGTTTGGTCAGATCATGCACCGGTGGAATGCGATCCAATCGTACTCGAATTTCTGCCGTCTGCTGAAAAATGCTGCTCATCAATCGCATCACGTCCGTGACAGCATTCCCCAGTTCATCAAACCCGGCATCAATCGCTAACTGGAATTGTTCGGGAGAGCGCGGCAAGACCTTCCCTTCACAGACGGCCCTCATCGCCAGGAGATCGTTCAAATGCTCTTTGAGTGGGAAGGGTTGTGGGAGCGCTTTCGCGGCCAGTTCCCAGCGTTTGATCTCTGGAAGGTGGGTCACCTGCATTGAGAGTTCTTTCTGCAGCTTCAGCACAGCCAGTCGCCGCACGCCCCGCTTATGCTCGTGAAGTGCGCGAATGGCGGTATCGAAGAGCTTAAGCCCCACCGTTTTCCCCTCATCGACAATGGCAGGAAAACCATCAATTTCAAGCCCATTCTGCCGTACGATCACCTTTTCGTGGACAGTCGCAAAGTCCCAAGTTTTCAGGCCCGTTCGCTCCATCGATTTGGAAATCAGTTCACTGGGAATGAGCTGCCCGGCATGAGCTTCCAGTTGAGTTTGCTCTCGACTGGAGAGGACTTCCTGACCTGAATTATCAATCAGGCGGATGTTCATGCGCAAATGATTCGGGAGCTTCGATTCATCGAACATCCCTGGAAGGACTCTGGCCCCGAAGCGACTCCGCACAATCTCTGCCAGTTGATCGACGAGTGAACCTTGTCCCATCTTCAGTAAAGGGAGAATCTGCTTGACAGATTCCGGGATCGGGGAAAGCGTCACTCGATACTCTTTGGGCAATCCTCGGAGCAAAGCGACAATTTTTTCCTCAAGAAGGCCTGGAACGAGCCAACCCAGTCGCTGCCACTCCAATTGGCGAAACGCCGCCTGTGGAACTTTAATGGTAATCCCATCCTGAGCTGTCCCGGGTTCCAGATGATACTCGACCTCTGCCTGCAGACTGCCCACACGAATCTGGTCGGGAAATCGTTCTCGCCAGTCTTCATCGGCCTCCTGGGCCAGCAGATCTTCCCGAGTCATTTTGAGGAGATCGGGCGAATCTTTCGCAGCATTTCTCAGCCACTTATCAAGGCGCGGGCCATCGTAAATATCAGGAGGGAGTCTTTGAGCATAGAACTTTGCCTGGGTTTCAGGATCAGCAATGAGCGAGGTTTTTCTCAGCCGCGCCTGCAGATCTTCCAGTTCCTGCCTTAATGCCAGATTATGAGCCAGGAACGCTGGAGGATTTGGATAATCACCTTCCACCAGTGCTTGACGGATAAAAATCTCCTGTGCCTGGGCCGCATTCACTCGTCCGAATTGAGTCTTCCGCCGATTGACGATTGGCAATCCTTGCAGACTCACCTTTTCATAAGCGACCACACTCCGGCTACGGGCATCCCAGTGAGGATCGTGATAGGTTCGATTGACCAGATGTTCCACATAGGGCTCGACCCACTCGGACTCAATCTTTCCTGCAATTCGCAAAAAGCGGCGAGTCGTTTCCACAAACTCGGCAGCCACAATCCAGCGAGGCTTCTGTTTCGCCATCCCGGAACCCGGCCAGATGACACCCAGTGCTCCACCACCCATCTGATATTCACCGCTATCAGTTTTCATAGCGATGTTGGTTGGGAATCCAGCCAGAATCGCCCGATGGATGGCGGAGGTATCCTGCAAACGGGGGCGAATCTTTAACCCTGCGGCACGAACCAGTTCAGACAACTCTCGATGCAGATCGCTCCACTCTCTCAATCTGGTTAATGAGAGATAATTCTGGGAGCACGCCTTTTTAAGCTGGCTATGTGACAGCTTGGCTTTCAATTCGTGGTAAAAATCCCAGATTTTGAGATAAGTCACAAAATCCGAGGTTTCATCCAGAAACTTGGCATGGGCTTCATCAGCCGCATCCTGTTTTCCAACAGGGCGCTCGCGCACATCCTGTGTTTCGAGGGCAGAGGCAATAATCAGCATTTCGGCGAGGCAAAGCTGTTCGTCGGCAGCGAACAACACGCGCGCAATGCGAGGATCGGTCGGTATTCGCGACAGTTTCTTACCCAGTTCCGTCAGACGATTGTCCAGATCGACGGCACCCAGCTCGAACAAGGTGCGATAACCATCTCGAACAGACTCTGTTCGGGGAGGATCAAGAAATGGAAAGCTCGATAAGCTTCCCAGACCGAGAGATTCCGTTTTAAGAATCACCTGAGCCAGGTTTGTTCGCAAGATCTCTGGAACTGTGAACGGATCTCGTGCTGCAAAATCGGCCTCATCATACAGTCGATAGCAGATTCCGGGGCCGACACGCCCGCAGCGTCCTGCCCGCTGATTCGCGGAGGCCTGTGAGACTGGTTCAATTGGCAATCGCTGGATCTTCGAACGTGGAGAATACCGGCTGAGCCTCACGGTCCCGGTGTCAATCACATAGCGAATGCCGGGTACAGTCAGTGACGACTCGGCCACGTTGGTTGCAAGAATGATTCTGCGCTGGCTCTGAGAAACCTGGAACACTCGCTGTTGCTCGGCTGCAGAAAGTCTCGCATACAACGGCAGAATCTCACGATGAGAAGCCGCTCGCTCGCCACCTCGCAAAATCTTCGCTGTCTCGTGGATTTCCCGTTCGGTGGGCAAGAAAACCAGAATGTCTCCAAACCCCTGGGAAGTCGCTTCCTGAACGGCTTCGACAATCGCCTGTTGCATGTCGATATCGTTGTCTTCCGCCGCATCCCCCTTACTCAAAATGGGCCGGTAAAGAATCTCGACGGGATAACTTCTTCCGGAGGCTTCTATGATCGGAGCGGGTTGACTATCCACCTCAAAATGCTGGCTGAACCGCTCGGCATCGATCGTTGCCGAAGTGATAATCACCTTGAGATCTTTGCGCTGTGTCAGCAATCGCTTGAGATACCCGAGCAAAAAATCGATGTTCAGCGACCTCTCGTGCGCCTCATCGATGATGATTGTGTCATAACGACGCAAGTGCGGGTCAGATTGAATCTCTGCAAGGAGAATTCCGTCAGTCATCAGCTTGATGTAAGACTCGGCTCCTACAGCCTCCTGAAAGCGAACTTTGTAGCCAACAGCCTGCCCTAAAGGTGAACGAAGTTCTTCGGAAAGCCGCATGGCGACTGATCGAGCGGCAATTCGACGTGGCTGAGTATGTCCGATCAGTCCATCGATCCCGCGATGGGCTTCGAGGCAGAATTTGGGGAGTTGCGTCGATTTTCCTGAGCCAGTTTCTCCGCAAACGATGATCACTGAATGCTGGGATAAGAGTTTCAGAAACTCTTCCCGCCGCTGCATGATCGGCAGCTCGTTGTCGTAATGAATGGCGGGCCGCCGTTCCATGCGGTCATTGCGGGCTGTGATCGATTTTTCCAGCCAATCCGTGAATCGATGCAGGTTGCGATCATATGGCTGGCCGCGCTGGGCCATGCGGGCTGTTGTTTCGAGCAGCTTTGAAAGCCCTGATCGATCAGCGGCCATGGCTTCGGGCAGTCGCTTTCTCAACGCAGCAAAGTCTGGGGCCGCAGGGGCCGGTGAGAGCGCATCCATTTTTAAAAACGAAATCCAGTCAATGACGAAAACTCAGGAGCGGCCAAATGCCATCTTGCAGCAATTCCCGACAAATCTGCCGTGCTTGAATTGTAGCTGACAGCGTTCATTGGCAGGATGTTCGTGAGAAAGTTCTTTTCGATTATCCAGAAGTTGTTAATTGAGTATCCAGATTGAACGAGGAATCATCTTTTCCCGCACCGGCAGAAGCCCCCGCTGGTGCACCGCCGTTACTTCATGAAATCCGACACCCAGCCGAGCGTTTGCCTCAGACACCACCGGGATTGTTCGAGATTCCCTCCGGCTGGGCACTGGCCACTTACGATGTCGGAGGGGCCAGGCCTGTTCAGCTCTACCAGCCTGCCGATCCAGATGCATTTCTGGAATCTGATAGTGTTCTCGCTCGGCATGAGGCGGATGGTTACATGCCCTACTGGGCTTATCTTTGGCCAGCGGCGGTCCTCATGGCTCGCGTCCTGCAGTACGCCCCCTGGCCGAAAGGAACACGTCTTCTTGAACTGGGTGCCGGTGTGGGGCTGGTGGGTGTATCTGCCGCCGTGCGTGGTGATGAGGTGACGATCACCGATTATGATCACGAAGCGATTCTCGTGGCCCGGGAAAACGCCCGACTCAATCTGGTCGAGGCACAGGCCCGGCAACTCGATTGGAGAGACCCGCCCGCCGAATCATTTCCAGTGATTATTGCCAGCGAAGTGCTTTATGAAGAACGCAATCACGCGCCGATTCTTCAACTGATCGACAAAACGCTTGCGCGTGACGGACTCTGCTGGATTGGTGATGCCGGTCGTACGCGGGCTGAATGGTTTGCCGAGAAACTCAAATTTACACCCTTTGAGTATCAGCTCTACGACGAAAACTATCAGCCTCTGGCCAAACCTCGATTCGGCCGCTTTCAGCTTTTTGAACTTCGCCGCAAATCGTGAGTTCGGGCGCTGAAATCCTCTGACATCTGGCATCCATATTCACACAAAGAGCCAAAGCTCCCGGCAACAGATGAGCGTTGCGGGAGCTTTGTTGCTAATCAAATCCTTGTCTCGATCCGATTCATCGATGACTTCTTCATTCATTACTTGGCAGGCTCTGCGGCTGCTTTGGCCTCTTCCTGAAGTTTGGCCTGGAGCTCTGGATTGGGTGTGGCATTTCCTTCTTCGAGCCGCAAAGCCCAACGAATTCCCTGATGTGCATGCTCCAGGAAAGTGGGGTTGGTCCAGGTTCCTTCATTATGGCCGAGATTCGTGTAGAACAATCGGCCCTTGCCATGTTCTTTGACCCAAGAGACCGGCACCATGTAAGGACGCTTGGTTTTGCACTTGGACATATCGAGGCTCATCAAGACCCGCACGTTTTCAGGCCGATAATTCTTGTACTGATAGATTTCGTCCTTGATGACCAGTTCACTCCCCAGTGGCTTCATGGCAGGAAACTCAGGATCGTGAATCTTGATGGTAACAGTCTCGCCCGCTCCCCAGGGATGTCCATCAAACGTACCACCCACAAAATCAAAATAGGGTTTGTAGTTGTTGAACGTATCTGTCGCGGAATGGAATCCGATAAAGGCATGACCTTCCTGCTTCAGCCAGTCATTGAGAAAGTATTCTTTGTCGGCCTCAGCAATTGGGAGATTGCCAGTCGTGTAGAAGATCACCATGTCGTACTTCGACAGGTTCTCTTTCGTGAAATCGCTGGCGGCATCCTGCGTACAGGTCACATCAAACAGTCCGGTCTGCTGACCGAGCTGGGTCATCGCGATTTCTGAAGCACTCAACTTCTGTGGTGCATCGCCTTCAGCTTTCGGACGACGAACCGAGCCGTGTGTAAATCCTGCACTTTGAGTCAACATCAGAGCTTTGTACTTCTTGGCAGGTGCATCAGCCGCCTGTAAAGCCCCCCCCTGTCCCGCGAACAGGCTCAACCAACCCAACGCCAGCACCAGAAAACTTTTGCAGATCACTCGCATGGCCAGACTCCAGTGGTCAAAACATCCCAATACATGTTCCATGAACAGATTTGCATGTTATCAACTGTCGGGTCTGGGTTCACCTCTTTCCAAAAAAGTTTGTCTCGTCCCGACGGGCTTCCATTGAATTCAGTCACTTTGAACTTCAATCCGTTGAGAAACTGCCCTTCGTTGGTACGCACCAGCCATTTCGGTTAGCGTACCGATTCTTGAAAATCTTCCTGAATGTTCGACCCAGCCAAAGAGAATTCCCCATGGTGTCCAACTCTGTGTCGTTGCCCAGTTATCGTGCTCTGGAGTGGCAAGGCGACGAACTGACCGGATCACTGAAGCTGATTGACCAGACGGTATTGCCCACCCGACTGAAGCATATCGATGGTAACACCGTGGAACTCATCTGGGAGGCGATCAAGCAGCTCAAAGTTCGCGGCGCCCCTGCCATTGGCGTGGCGGCAGCCTATGGAATCGTTGTCGGTCTTCAACCTCTCTTTCAGCCAGGGGCAGAAGTCTCGCGAGAAGAGTTTGATCGACAACTCGCCAGGGTGGCCAAATACCTGGCAGAAAGTCGGCCCACGGCTGTCAATCTCTTCTGGGCCATTCAGCGCATGGAACAGGTTGCCAAAGATCACCCACAATGCAGTGCTGCTGATCTTCAGCAGAGATTACTTCTTGAGGCACAGGCCATTGAAACGGAAGACCGTGCCATGTGTGCCAGATTGGGAGAATTCGGAGCCTCGCTCCTCCCTGCAAATACCGGGATTCTGACACACTGCAATACCGGCGGATTGGCCACCGCTGGCGATGGAACAGCGTTTGCCGCTCTGGCTCACGCGCATGCCGCTGGCAAGCAGATTCATGTTTATGCTGATGAAACCCGCCCCTTGCTTCAGGGGGCCCGATTGACCATGTGGGAACTCATGCAAAGAGGAATCCCCTGCACACTCATTACCGATTCCATGGCCGGGCAGGTCATGAAGGAAGGACGGATTGGCGCTGCCATTGTCGGGGCTGATCGGATTACCGCACGTGGCGATGCCGCCAATAAAATTGGGACATACAGCGTTGCAGTTCTATGCCACTACCACAAAATTCCGTTTTATGTCTCAGCCCCCTCTTCCACATTCGACCTGACGCTGCTCGAAGGGAAGTCAATTCCCATCGAAGAACGAGTCTCCACTGAAATTACACATCCCGGGGGTGTCCAGCTCGCTCCCACAGGTGCCAATGTCTACAACCCAGCCTTCGATTTCGCACCGGCAGAACTCATTACGGCAATCATCACTGAAAAGGGCATTATTCAGCCAGTGACAGAAGCCAACGTCCGTAAAGTGCTGGGAGCCTGAGTCACGGCTTAACGAGGACTGTCAAAGATTGACTGAAACCTGCTGACCGAGTGGTGTCCATTCGTGGAACATCGCGGCCTGTCCCTGGTAGACGCCGATTTCATCAACCACATTCCAGACCGTTGCCTGATGGATTCGAAATCGGGCTCCGGAGGCAGAGATGCGGATTCCCTGGTAGTCGTCGACAAATCCATATCGGGTCGTGCGTTCGAGGAGTTGTGCCCGTTCATCACGATGCATGGGTTCGGCAGTGTATCGCGAAGGTGTTTCGAGGAATTGCGAGAGGTTCATTTCCCACAATTTCAGAGCGGTCTGGTTTCCATAGCACAGGATTGGGTCGGCTTCCTGCCCATGCGAGACCAGCACGAATGGGGCATGGTACAGCACTTTGTGCAGTTCTTCCTCGCCTGCATCGGAAAGAACTTTACCCGTCCATCGAGTATATGAGGCGACGACCCACTTGATCCATTCAACCCAATGAGGATGAGTCCACGGCGATTGAGAGGCGGCCACTTCGATACGCCAATGATCGTTTGACGCCAATGATCTCTCCCTACCCAACCCGTGTACCTCGATCCCTCGAAGACATGCGTTTATTGCAGTTTCGATTGTGGCAGTTGCACTAAATGCTCGACCGATTTTCCACCTTCAAGTCGCATCAATCGAATGGGTATCGTCGGTAATGCCTCGCCTGCCTTCAACACACTGGCTAACTCGCTTTCGGAAGCGACCGGCCACTGATCCACTTCGACAATCAGGTCGCCCACTTCGACAATCCCTTGCCAGACACTGTCGATCGCGACCTCGTTGACAAGAATACCACCAGCACGAGCTGGCAGCCGGTGCGTCTCCCGCACTTGAAAATCGAGTGGCTTCAATTTCAATCCAGGCGTGAGACTCGTCGTCCGAACGGGCGGAAGACCCATGTCGGGAGTTGGTACAGCACTCTGCTCCCGCATCTCGGCACGATCACCGAGTTGAACCAGGACAGGGATCTTACTCCCGCCGCGCCAGACGACCATCCGCACTTTCTTGCCGAACGGTGTCAAGCTGACCAGATTGATCAGATGATTCTCATCTTCAACATCGACTCCATCAAAACTGAGGATCACATCATCGTAGAGCAGGTTGGCTTTGGCTGCTGCAGTATTGGGATAGACCTCAGTAACGCGCGCTCCCCCCACTCGGTCGAGCTTCAGCCGGTTAGCAGATCGCAGATCAAAGGCTGGATCCAGTCGCACACCCAGATATGCCCGTTGTACCACACCAAATTCGAGGAGCTGATCCATCACCCGGCGGACGAGATTACTCGGAATGCTGAAGCCAATTCCTTCGTTTCCGCCACTGCTGCTGGCAATGGCAGTGTTGATGCCGATGATGCGTCCCTGCAGGTCAATCAATGGGCCGCCACTGTTGCCGGGATTGATGGCGGCATCGGTCTGGAGAAAATCCTGATTCAGAACAGCCGTCGTACCCAGCTTAAGTTTGCGACGACCTTTGGCACTGATGATTCCAAAGGTGACTGACTGACTGAGCCCAAACGGGCTGCCGACAGCCAGCACCATGTGACCAATATCGACTTTATCAGAATCAGCCCAGCGGGCCGGTGAAAGATTGGGAGCATTGACACGCAGAACAGCCAAATCTGTATCGCGGTCTGCGCGAATGTCATCGGGATTGATCACGCGGCCGTCAAAAAGCGAAATCGAGATATTTCCAGGAATCGCTCCATCAATCACATGCCGGTTGGTAACGACATAAATTCCTTTTCCATCACTGCCACTGACAAGAACTCCCGACCCAGTTTCTTCCACAACACCCTTGTTGGGGACATTCCGCCGGCTCTCGATGTGTACCACACTGGGAGTCGCTAAATGAGCGACGCGCGCCAGCAGGGAACTCCCTTCCTGAAGTGCGGTGACCTTCTTATTGAGATCCTCGTAAGCTTCTTCCAGAGCGGCTTTATCAACAGCAGATGCGCGAACGGCGTTCATGACGGGAATTGACAACAGCCCACCACCGGCCAGGCAACCCAGAAAAAACATGCTGGCAGGAACTGTCCATTTTGTCAGTTTCGACATTTCAGGCTTTCTGAAGAAACGGCCCTGACATGGGGCGACGCTGGGAGGAGACCAGGCAGAAGTCGCTCGTATGTCTCTTCGGCGGAACATCCCACAGATCTCAGACAAAGCCATACTTTGCGGGTTGCATCACCTGCGGAGATTCTAGTTGCGATCTTCGATGTGCCGGAGAGTTTTCCGATCCGTCAAATCTTACCTGATTGGTAAAGTTACGCACCAAAAATTCGGCTCTGGAACAACATCTATCACAGAACAACGCTGCCACATCGTCGGCAATGTGCGTTCAATATGGACGTCAAACTGCCAATTTATGGCTTTGACTTTAACGATTGTCACAGTCCGAGAGTCTCGCTGGCAGATTCCAGAAACAAAGAGTTTTTCGTCCGGCAATCCTCAGATTGAACTCGAAGCCTGTGCCGCATCCCACTGATTGATGGCCTCGGTCACAAGTCGTTCCAGATCGGAAACAAGCACCTGCTCCATGTTCCAGACCACCCGGCGGGGTGTGGCGCGCATAAAAATCAGTTCGGCCTTTTTAGGAAGGCGACCAAAGAGCCGCTGCACGGCCAGGGCATATGTTCCTAATTGCAATCGATAGGGCTGGAGTAGCAGTTCATCAGTGGCTCCAGCCGCTACACGACTCGTCTTGTAATCGAGAATGATCCAGTCATCCTGAGAGTCTTTCATCAGGACATCGATCAGGCCATAGATCTCTGTTTCTCGTTTCGGCTCTGCTCCAGTCATTTTCCAATCGAGACTGAATTCCAGTTCTCGATGCAGTTCACTGGCCATGGCCAGCTCATCAATCAGTTCGGTCGATGCAAACGTCTTGAGCCATTGCTGTGCCTGCTCCAGAATCTGGCCTCCAGGTGGTGCAGGCTGCCTCTGGCACCACAGCCAGAGTCGTTGAAGCAGCGCTTTCTCTGAATTTTCTTCAGCGCGAGGTTCAAATCGCTCCAGCACGCCATGAATCATTTCTCCCAACAGTTCTGCATCGCTGCGACTGAGACTCGCCGACTGCGTTTCCGATTCACCTGCTGGAACGAAACTCTTCAATTTCGATGAGCTTTGTTCCTGAAACTCCTCCAGTCGCGAAACACTCAATCTTCGGCGACCTTCCGCATCCCGCTGGACATCCGCCACGAGTTGAGGCCAAGGCAAAGAATCTGCCAGTTCCAGTTCATTCCAGACCTGTGGAAATGACAGCTTGTGAAGACCCTGTCGATGAACACTGTGGTCGATAAATTGCGGGGGCTGATGATGAGTACGAATCAGCGGAATTTCCTGCGGAGTTTTCACATCCTCATGTCCGCTTGCAAACCAGGGATCACTCCGCAAGAGGCCTGTCTCGAGATGAAAGACTTGCTTCAAGGCCAGCATCCAGGGCGAAAACTTTCCTTCATCAAAGCCTTTGATCCCTGCAGACAGAATCAACAGATCCCGGGCCCGCGTGGCGGCCACATACAAAAGGCGCTGATACTCTTCGAGGCTGGCTGCCTCTTCCATGATCTCAATGAATTGGCCGACAGGGTGTTTTTGTCGTTCCCCGAGAGGGTTCGAAGGTGTCACCAGAGCCCCTAACCGAGGATGGAGTGTCGGTTGAAGCGATTCGGTCTTTCGTGGTCGATTCATATCGGCCACAAAGACCACTGGAAACTCAAGTCCCTTGGATTGGTGGATCGACATCAAACGGACCACACTGCTCGATTCGGGATGTGTGGCAGCTAACTCCTCGCGAGATTCCTGATCGATGGATTCCCGCAGTTGAGTCACAAACTCCGCACGACTTCCGCCCGCCAGATCAAACTGTCGGGCCAGTTCAATCGCTTTATGCACATTCGCCAGCTTCCGTGAACCGAGAAATTCCTGAGCGACAATCGCCTCATAGCCCGTCAACTCCAGGGCCCGGCGAATAATTCTCGCCAACGGCCAGTGATCCCGCTGCTCGACGAGTGAACCAAGAGTCTGGGCAGCAAACTCAACCTGTGCAGACTCTTCTGGCGACAGACCGCTGACGACCGAAGCATCGGCAAATAACGATTGCGTGATTCCACCCGCGCGAGAAGCGAGACGATGAATCAATGGATCGCTGAAACAGAAAAACGGCGAGCGTAACAGGCCCACGAGACTGAACCCATCCTCCGGGTCATCCAGAAACTGACACAAGTGGGCCAGATCGTAGATTTCCTGCTGGGCAAAGAACGCTCTGCCACCCGCCACATAATAGTCAATTCCGGCGGCTTCTAGTGCCTGTTCGTAAACCTCCAGGTTTGTCAACGCCCGGAACAAAATGGTGATATCCCCAGGTACGATTGCACGCCAGTGGCCACTTTTCTCCCGAATTCGCGGTGTCGGATCGGCCAGCAACTCAAGAATACGACGGGCAATCCAATCCGCCTCGCGCCGTCTCAAGAAAGGTGCTGTTTGCTTCTCACCGGAATCAGAGCGGGAATCATCATCACCATCTGCAACATCCTGACTTTCTGTATCAGCAGCATCCTGGGCCTGTTCATCGGCCAATCCTTGTGCCGTGGAATCCTTGCGCGAGATACTTCCCTGAACGGCCCTGTTCTCAACGACATCCGTTGTTGCCCACAGAAACTCAATCCGCTCAAGTTCAGGTTTTTCATCTGCGAAAGATGGTTCCAGTGCTTCGTAATCTGCTCCCATCACCCGCCGAAACAGAATGTTTACGAAATGCAGAATCGGGGGCTGACTGCGAAAGTTAATGGTGAGTGGCAGTTGACCAGCCGCGGGGATTTTGCTCTTCAGCGATCGGAAAACCAGAGGATCAGCACCTCGAAAGCGATAGATACTCTGCTTCTGGTCACCGACGAGGAACAACTTCCCTGTCGTCAATTCCTTGCCGCAGATCATCTCGACCAGATCGGCCTGAACGGGATCTGTATCCTGAAATTCATCCACCATCAGCACACGAATGGAGCGTGACAACGCCTGACGCACCGTCAGATCGTTCCGCAACAAATCCCGGCTCAAAACCAGCAGATCATCAAAGTCAACACAGGCTCGCGACTTCTTGAGCAGTTCGTAATCTCTGATTGACTCACCAGCAATCGACAGCCAGGCGAGACTCTTCTCGGCGTAAGGGACAAACTCCATTTGAGCCAGTTGAATGGTTTCAATCAACTTTTTGCATTCGTCTCGAACCTGTGTGAACAACTCCTTGGCCAGTTCGTGATCATCGGGAGTTCCCCAATGGTCAGGCTTCACCCCTACCACTCGCGCCTGAAGCGTCAGCTCCGCAAATAACTCTTCCAGACGGGCCGGTACTGGCGAGTCCTGCTGACTCTTCAATTGCTCCATGATCAGCCGAAGAATCTTCAGCTTCTCGTCAAGCTTGGGAGTATTGGCTGATGTTCGTAAGATGAATTCATTGAGCCTTACAAACGTCGGCAGGTGCTCGATCTGCCGCACCAACGCGGGCCAGCCCGTCTCTTGCAGCCAACGATGCCAGATCCCTGCCAGCTCTTCGGCTGTCATCTCGGCAAAGTCTGCGAAAGTGATCAGTTGCCGTTGTCGGACAAGGACTCCTGACGATTCGAGGAGTTTCTCAATACCATAATCAACAGCCAGCAGTCGAAATGCGGGTTGATCGTTGACCAGCAATCGCGTGGCTGTGGCTTCAATCGATTGCCTGAGGAGCGAATCAGCCACACTCGCTTCGAGGGTGGTAAATTCGGGATCGAGACCGCTCGCGATCGCATGCGAACGCAGGATGTTTCCGCAAAAGGAATGGATCGTACTGATCCGCGCACGATCCAGATCCCGCAGCAGACTTAACCAGTGGTCAGCTTCTTCGGGTGGACATTCTCGCACACGCTGCAGACAGGTGGCCCGTACCCGATCCCGCATCTCACGAGCGGCTTTATCGGTAAATGTGATCGCCACCAGCGATGTCAGCGGATACTGCTCAGGCCCGGGCTTCAAATACCCGAGAAATCTCCTCGTCAGTACAAAGGTTTTGCCACAGCCGGCACCTGCCGAGAGAGCGATCGAGACCGATTTCTCAGTCAAAGCCCGCGTTTGCTGAGGTGTGTAGCGGGGAGTTGACATAACGATTCGTTCCCTGCGGAACACGCCATCTGTTTATGGCTGTCGTGAAATTTCGCTGCAACATCTTTGTAAGCAGCATTCCTTTGGCGGCGGGCTTACGGAATGAGATTCGTATCGTCCTGAATCCGCACGCAAAACGCCGCCATCAGATTGGCCGCATGATCCAGATCCTCCAGCGAAACCATTTCAACGGGGCTGTGCATGTATCGATTGGGAATGCAGATCAATCCCATGGCCACTCCATCGCCCGCTAACTGAAGTTGAGCTGCATCGTTACTGGCTGGTGTGCCTAATGAAGCCAGTTGATAAGGGATCCCATGTTTCGCAGCTTCTTCTTCAATCAGGTCGAAGACCCGAGGATTGGTATTCGGCCCGCGATAAACGACAGGGCCTTGCCCCAGCTTGATGCGACCATGCTGATTCTCATCAATCGTCGGACAATCGGTGGCATGGGTCACATCGGTCACCAGACCAATCTGTGGCCGAATAGCGGCTGCACTCGTCTGCACACCGCGCAGACCAATTTCTTCCTGTACGGTGGAGACGGCATAAATCGCCGCCTTTGGCGATTGAAGTGCCGCCCGGCGGGCCGCCGTAAATACAGTCCAGACTCCCACCTTATCATCCATGGCCACACCGCTGACAAAGCCGTTTCGCATGGTCTGCTGATGAAGTTCACAGGTAATCACATCGCCAACTCGCACGGCCGCCCTGGCTTCTTCTCCATTCAGAGCGCCAATATCGACCCACAAATTCTTGATTTCGGGAACAGCTTTGCGATCTTCCGGCGACTGCAGATGAATCGGCTTGCGAGCCATAATCCCTGGGATCGGTCCGCTGCGTGTCCAGACCTGCACGCGCTGTCCCAGCAGCACCATGGGATCCCAACCACCAATCGTCTGTACCCAGATAAACCCTTTCTCGTCGATATTTTTGACAATCAGGCCAATCTGGTCGCAATGGCCAGCCAGCATGATGCGCACCTGTCCTGGAGGATTCACACAGGCCATCACATTCCCATGTCGATCTGTGGTCACAGTCTCTGCAAACCCGGCTGCATAAGCCCGGACGACATCCTGAATCGGTTGCTCATATCCCGAAGGACTGGGGGCAGCCAGGAGATCATCCAGAAATTTGCGATCCAATTCAGAGAGAGACATGAGAATTAACCTTTAGTGTTTTTAAGACTCTCAGGATAAAGCCGGGGCGAGGTGTTCCGACAACCTGTTGCATTCAGTAACAGACATTGGCCAGCACTCAAGAAGAGGCTGTCACCCCAGAGATACCCCCGGAGTTTCCAATTCATGAGAATTTACATGGCTGACATTCTTCGACAGCTTATATCAAGTGATGAAAGTTGTCTCTCCACGCAGGGAGGCTGCTTCAGAAAAAGTTACTGTTTGATACAAAAACAGCATGGAAATAGCCATTTCCCGTTACAGAAAGCGAATGGACACAGTAAGAGAGACTCAGTGAAAACGAAGCTGAAAATGAATCCAGGATTCATACAAAATTTCTTTGACGGATTGATTCGCGAGGGGTAGCTTGTAAAGCAAATGAATTCAGTCAAGGAAGGCTGCATGATTGTCATTGTCTTGTACAGCAATCATTCTCAATGCTCGTCGTTCTGACATGGGCGGCTTAAGAATTCACAAGCAGGGATGGCACCATGATTTCTCAACCAGCGAAGTTTCCAGCGATCAAAACGGCTTGGCCACACGAGCCATGTGCGGCTGAAAATGAC
>VFQR01000964.1_pt1 | contig 26835 bp, 28 predicted proteins | sample 3512321 | NCBI WGS metagenome assembly VFQR01 (sample SAMN10412374, study PRJNA504923) | tailings metagenome | isolation source: Relicate 3 Philex TSF1 revegetated site | place: Philippines: Tuba, Benguet | collected 2017-08-29 | reverse complement strand
TTCAGAATCACGCCCGCCCGCGTCGAGGCAAGCGAATTAATGGGTCCTGAGCCTAGCGCGCCCTTGTCCCTTCTTCTCGCTCCCACGCAAGGCGGGGAGAGAGCCGCTTCGCCGCCGCCGCCACGCAACGCTCGAACACCTCCAGGCTATCGAACGGCAGGTTCGTCTCCGGCAGGAACACCGGCAGCCCACCGCCGGCTTCCACCGCGCCCGGGATCATCAGGTTATCCGGCAATCCGAAGCCGCCCACCGTCAGACCAGGCATCGGGTCCGGCACGCGCGCCAGCAGCGCCGCGCTGCGCTCCGCGAACCGCGTCGCGCTGTTCGAATAGGCGAAGATCGGCCTGCCGCGCCCCAGGAACCAGCCGAGCTCCACCAGCGTCCCGGCATCCGCGCTCGCCCCGCGGAAGGGGGTGAGATTCGCGATCACGATGTCCGCGCGTTCCATCATCGCGACGTCCTTGGCGAAGATGGTCCGCCAGGCCGTCTCCTGGTCCATCGCGGCGAGGCTCGCCACATCCTCGTTCAGCGGCGGCAGCGCCGTGATGCCGTGGCGCGCGCAGATCGCCGATTTCCGCGCGGCCTGGGCCGGCGCGTCCGGCAGGAAGACGTCGGGACCTGCGAGATAGGCGAGCGTCATGCCGCGGAACTGAGCATCGGGGGCGGCGCCGATGCAAGGCCGCCGCGTTTCCCCCCTTTTGACGCCGCCGCCGCTTCTGCCAATCTGGCGGCGCATGAGGACAGACGCGTGAAGCCCGCGCCCTTCGAATGGCATGCGCCCGAGAGCGTCGAGGCGGCGCTGGCGCTGAAGGCCGCGCATGGGGAGGAGGCGCGCTTCCTCGCGGGCGGGCAGAGCCTGGTGCCGGCGATGAATTTTCGGGTGGCACAGCCGGCTGTGCTGGTTGACCTGAACCGGGTCGGCGGGCTGGACGGGATCGTCGCGGATGCGGGCGGGCTGCGCATCGGCGCGATGGCGCGCAACGCCGCGATCGAGCGCAGCGAGGCCGCCCGCCGCCACCCCATCCTCGCCGAGGCACTGCATGAGGTGGCGCATCCGCAGATCCGCAACCGCGGCACGCTCGGCGGCAATCTCAGCCATGCCGATCCGGCCTCCGAGATGCCGGCGGTGATGCTGGCGCTGGATGGGCGGTTCCGGCTGCTCGGCGCGCGGGGTGACAGGGAGGTCAGCGCCGCGGCGTTCTTCGTCGCCCCCCTGACCACGGCGCTGGAGCCCGACGAGATGCTCGCGGAGATCGTCCTGCCGGCCCTGCCACCGCGCACCGGCACGGCCTTCCTCGAGATCGCCCGGCGGCAGGGGGACTACGCGATGATGGGCGTGGCGGCGGTGATCACCCGCGGCCCGGACGGCGCCTGCGCCGCGGCGCGCATCGCGTGCTGCAGCGCAGGGCCCACGCCGATGCCCGCGCCGCGCGCCGCCGCATCGCTGATCGGCACGCGCTGCGCCGAGGCCGACCTGGCGCAAGCCGCTTCGCTCGTCCGCGAGGACATCGCGCCGATGGGCAGCGTGCAGGCCAGTGCCGCCTATCAGCGCCATCTCGCCGGCGTGCTGGCGCGGCGCGCCTTGCGCCTGGCGTGGGAGCGCGCGGCGTGACGCATCCGGTTTCCGTCACCGTCAATGGCGTGGCCTATCGGCGCGAGGTGGAGTCGCGGCTGCTGCTCTCGGATTTCCTGCGACATGAGCTGGGCCTGACCGGCACGCATGTGGGCTGCGAGCACGGCGTCTGCGGCGCCTGCACGATCCGGCTGGATGGCGCGCCGGTGCGGTCCTGCCTGATCTTCGCGGTGCAGGCGCATGGGCATTCGATCACCACCGTCGAGGGGCTGGCGCCGTCGCGCGGCACGCTGAGCGTGTTGCAGCAGGCGTTCCGGGACGCGCATGCGCTGCAATGCGGCTACTGCACGCCGGGCATCCTGATGACGATCTCGGCCTTCCTGGAAGCGAACCCGGACCCGAGCGAGGACCAGGTGCGCCACGCTCTTTCCGGCAACCTCTGCCGATGCACCGGTTACCAGCACATCGTGGATGCGGTGCTGCTCGCGGCCGAAAGGATGCGCGGCTGATGGAAACGCGCCACATCGGCCGCCCTCTGACGCGGAACGAGGACCCGCGGCTGCTGACGGGCCGCGCGCTGTTCGTGGATGATGTCGAACTGCAGGGCATGCTGCATGTCGCCTTCCTGCGCAGCCCCTACGCACATGCCGCGATCACCGCGCTCGACGTGACGGCCGCGCGGGCGCGGCCTGGGGTGCATGCGGTGATCACGGCCGAGGATCTCGGGGAGTACTGGAAGCCCGGCCCGCTGCTGGTGCCGCCGCCACCGATCGCCGGCATGACCTTCCGGCAGAATTGCCAGGTGCCGCTGGCGAAGGGCGTGGTGCGGCATCTCGGCGAGCCCATCGCGATGGTCGTCGCCGAGAGCCGCTACATCGCGGAAGACGCGGTCGGCGACATCGTGGCGGAGTACGATCCGCTGCCCGTGGTCGGCGATCTCGAAGCCGCCGTCGCGCCGGGCGCGCCGCTCGTCCACCAGCACCTGCCCGACAACATCGCCGCCGAGGTGGTGCAGCGGAAGGGCGACTACGAGGCCGCGCGCGCCCGCGCGGCGCACATCATCCGCCGCCGCTTCTGGTACGACCGCGGCACCTCCATTCCGATGGAAACCCGCGGCATCGTCGCGGCCTGGGACGCGAAGGCCGACCGGCTGACGGTGTGGGACACCACCCAGGCGCCGGTCGTCATCCGCAACGGCCTCGCAGCGATGCTGGGTCTCTCGGAGCGCCAGGTGCGCGTCATCGCGCCCTTCATCGGCGGCGGCTTCGGGCCGAAGATGATGATGTTCTACCCCGAGGAAGTGCTGATCCCCTGGATCGCGCTCCGCCTCGAACGACCCGTGAAATGGATCGAGGATCGCTTCGAACATTTCACCGCCACCACCCATGAACGCGGGCAGCTCCACGAAGCGGAAATCGCGCTCGATGCCGAAGGGAAAATCCTCGGCGTGCGAGACGATTTCCTGATGGATACCGGCGCCTACAACCCCTACGGGCTGACGGTGCCGCTCAACAGCCAGTGCACCCTGCTGAACTGCTACGACATCGCCGCCTATGAGTCGCGCTTCCGCACCATCTACACCAACCGCACGCTGGTCACGCCCTATCGCGGCGCGGGGCGACAGCACGGCGTGTTCGTGATGGAGCGGCTGCTGGATGCCGCCGCGCGCGAGATCGGTCTGGACCGGGCAGAGATCAGGCGGCGCAACCTGATCCCGCCGGACCGCTTTCCTTACCGCAATGAGATCATCTACCAGGATTTCGCGCCGCTCACCTATGACAGCGGGAACTACGCGCCGATCCTCGACAAGACTCTGGAGGCGATCGGCTACGCCGATTTCGCGGCCGAGAAGGCAGCGGCGCGCGCGCAGGGGCGGCATCTGGGTCTCGGCATCGTCTGCTATGTCGAAGGCACCGGCATCGGGCCGTACGAGGGGGCGCGCATCCGCGTGCAGTCCAGCGGCAAGGTGACGCTCGCGACCGGCATCGGCACGCAGGGCCAGGGGCATTTCACCGCCTTCGCACAGGTCGTCGCGGAACAGCTTGGCGTGGACCCGCGCGATGTCGAGGTGACGACCGGCGACACCGACCAGTTCGACTGGGGCGTCGGCACCTTCGCCAGCCGTGGCGCCGTGGTCGCTGGCGCCGCGACGCACGGCGCCGCGCTGGCGGTGCGCGGGAAGATCCTCAAGGCAGCCGCCGAGCATTTCGAATGCGCCGAGGCCGATCTGGTGATCGCGGACGGCAAGGTCGCGATCGCCGGCGTCCCGGAGAAGCACATCACGCTCGGCGCGCTGGCGCAGCTGGCGAATCCCATGCGCGGCGCGGTGAAGCCGGGCACCGAGCCTGGCCTCGAAGCCACCAGCTACTTCGGCCCGGAGATGGGCGCCACTGCCGCCGGCGCGCATGCGATGGTGATCGAGATGGACGCGGAGACGCTGCGCCCCACCATCCTGCGCTATGTCGTGGTGCATGATTGCGGCACGGTGCTGAACCCGCTGATCCTCGCCGGCCAGATCCAGGGCGGCGTCGCGCAGGGTATCGGCAACGCCTTCTTCGAACAGCTCGCCTGGACCGATGATGGGCAGCTGCTGAATGCGTCGCTTGCGGATTACCTCATTCCCACCGCGCTCGACGTCCCGCGGATGGAGCTACACCATACTGTGACACCCTCGCCGCTCAACCCGCTCGGCACCAAGGGCGCGGGCGAAGGCGGCGCGATCCCCGTCGGACCTCTGTTCGCGCAGGCGATCGAGGACGCGCTGGACCTGCCGGCGAGGGGCATCGAGATCACCGAGATTCCGCTCTCGCCGAGCCGCCTCTGGGAGATCGTGCATGGCGGCGATTGAGGCGCGCGGCCTCTCGCTGACCTACCGCACCGGCGACGGGCCCGTTCATGCGCTCAGCGACGTTAACCTCACCATCGCGCCGGGCGAATTCGTCTCGCTGATCGGCCCCTCCGGCTGCGGCAAGACGACGCTGCTGCGCGTGATCGCCGATCTGGAGCGGCCCACCGGCGGCAGCATCCGCGTGAACGGCGTATCGCCGGAACAGGCGCGGCTGCGGCGCGACTACGGCTATGTCTTCCAGGCCCCCGCCCTCCTGCCCTGGCGCCGCATCGAGGGCAACGTCACATTGCCGCTGGAGGTGATGGGCCTGCCCCGCGCCGAGCGCCATGACCGCGCGCGGAAGCAGCTGGAACTCGTCGGCCTCGCCGGCTTCGACCGGAAGTTCCCGTGGCAGCTCTCAGGCGGGATGCAGCAGCGCGCCTCCATCGCCCGCGCCCTCGCCTTCGACCCGGCGCTGCTGCTGATGGACGAGCCCTTCGGCGCGCTGGACGAGATCGTGCGCGACCACCTGAACGAGCAGCTTCTGGCGCTGTGGAAGCGCACCGGCAAGACCGTGGTCTTCGTCACGCATTCCATCCCGGAGGCGGTGTTCCTCTCGACGCGGATCGTGGTGATGTCGCCGCGACCGGGGCGGATCACCGATATCGTGGAATGCGACCTCGGCGACGAGCGCCCCCTGGAAATCCGGGAGACGCCGGCCTTCCTCCGCATCGCGCAGCGCGTGCGCGAGGGCCTGCGCGCGGGGCATTCCTATGAGGAATAGCACCACCCTCCCCATCCTCATCGTCGTCGCCGCGCTCATCGCGCTCTGGTACGCGCTCGCCGTCGCGCTCAACTGGCAGGTCGTCGCGGACGCTCGCGCCCGGGCAGGCCAGCCGTCAGACAGCGCCGCCATCCTCACCGGAACGATGCAGCACGACCGACCGCTGCTGCCCGCGCCGCATCAGATAACCGGCGAGCTCTGGCGCAGCGTCACCGGGCCGCCGGTGACCTCGCCGCGCAACCTGCTGCGCCATGCCTGGATCACGCTGGAGGCAGCGCTGCTCGGCTTCGCGATCGGCGTGCTGGCGGGCGTGCTCGGCGCCGTCGGGATCGTGCATTCGCGCACGCTGGACCGCAGCCTGATGCCCTGGCTGATCGCCAGCCAGGCCATTCCCATCCTGGCACTGGCGCCGATCGTCATCGTGGCGCTCGGGACGCTGGGGCTGGAGGGACTCCTGCCGAAGGCGCTGATCGCCGCCTATCTGTGCTTCTTTCCGGTCGCGATCGCCATGACCAAGGGGCTGAACGCGGCCGATCCGCTGGCGCGCGACCTGATGCGCACCTATTCGGCCTCCGACGCGCAAATCTTCTTCAAGCTTCGCCTGCCGGCCTCGCTGCCCTTCCTCTTCGCGAGCCTCAAGATCGCGGCGGCCGGCGCGGTCGTCGGCGCGATCGTGGCGGAACTGCCGACCGGCGCGCAGGCCGGGCTCGGGGCGCGGCTGCTTTCCGGCTCCTATTACGGGCAGACCTTGCAGATCTGGGCGGCGCTGCTCGCCGCGGCGACGCTCTCGGCGTTGCTGGTCGGGTTGCTCGGCGCAGCCGAACGCCTGGTCGCGCGGCGCATGGGCGCGCGGGCATGACCGGCTTCTGGCTCGGCATCGCGGCGCTCGTCCTCGGCGGCGGCTGGCTGCTCCGGCGCCTCGCGAGGCTGGAGGGGCGCTGGGCTCTGCTCGCACCGATCGGCTTCGGACTCCTGGTTCTGGCGCTGTGGGAGGCGCTGGTCGTCGGGCTCGGCATCCCGATGGTGCTGCTGCCCGCGCCATCGGCCATCGCCGCGCGCTTCGCGGCCTCGCTGCCGATGCTGGCAGCGGATTTCGTGCAGACCTTCGTGAAGGCGGTGCTTGTCGGCTACGCGCTGGGCGGGCTGCTCGGCTTCGGCACGGCGCTGCTGGCGGATCGCGTGCCCTTCCTCGGGCGCGGGCTGCTGCCGGTGGCGAATTTCGTCTCGGCGCTGCCAGTGATCGGCATCGCGCCCATCGCGGTGATGTGGTTCGGCTTCGACTGGCCGAGCAAGGCCGCGGTCGTCGTCGTGATGACCTTCTTCCCCATGCTGGTGAACACGCTCGCCGGCCTGCAGCAGGCCAGCCAGTCGGAGCGCGACCTGATGCGCACCTATGCCGCCACCCACGCGCAGGCGCTGTGGCTGGTGCGGCTGCCGGCGGCACTGCCCTTCGTCTTCACCGCGCTCAAGATCAACGCGCCGCTGGCGCTGATCGGCGCGATCGTCGCGGAGTTCTTCGGCTCCCCGACCCAGGGCATGGGCTTCCGCATCACCACGGAGGCCGCGAAGCTCGCCCTCGATCTCGTCTGGGCCGAGATCGTGGTGGCGGCGGTGGCGGGAACCGTGTTCTACGGGATCGTCGCGCTGGCGGAACGCGCGGCGACCTTCTGGCATCCGTCCTTCCGGCGATGAGGAGAGAGGCATGAAGCGGTGGTTGGGCGCGCTCGCGGCGGTCGCGATGATGGCGGCACCCGCGCAGGCGCAGGAGCGCATGACGCTCCAGCTGAAATGGGTCACGCAGGCGCAGTTCGCCGGCTACTACGTGGCCGCCGCGCGCGGCTTCTACCGCGAGGCCAATCTGGAGGTGCGGATCAATCCCGGCGGGCCCGACATCGCGCCGCCGCAGGTCATCGCCGGCAATCGCGCGGACGTGATCGTGGAATGGATGCCGGCCGCGCTCGCCAGCCGCGAACGCGGCGTGCCGCTGGTCAACATCGCGCAGCCCTTCAAGCGGTCCGGCATGATGCTGACCTGCCGCGCCGAGACCGGCATCCGCACGCCGGCGGATCTGCGCGGGCGGACGCTCGGCGTGTGGTTCAGCGGCAATGAGTATCCCTTCCTCGCCTGGATGGCGCGGCTGAACCTGCGGACGGATGGCAGCCCGCAGGGCGTTCGCGTGCTGCGGCAGGGCTTCAATGTGGACCCGCTGCTGCAGCGCCAGGCCGATTGCGTCTCCACCATGACCTACAACGAGTATTGGCAGGTGATCGATGGCGGCTTCCGGCCGGAGCAGCTCACCGTGTTCCGCTACGAGGAGCAGGGCGTCTCGACGCTGGAGGACGGGCTCTACGTGCTCGAAGGCCGGCTGAGCGACCCGGCCTTCGTCGGGCGGATGGCGCGCTTCGTGCGGGCCTCGATGCAGGGCTGGGAGTGGGCGCGCCAGAACCCGGACGCGGCCGCGCAGATCGTGCTGGACAACGATGCGAGCGGTGCCCAGACCATCGCGCATCAGCGCCGCATGATGGGCGAGATCGCGCGGCTGCTGGATACGCAAGGGAATGGCCGGCTGGACCCGGCGGATTACGAGCGGACGGTGCAGACGCTGTTGTCGTCTGGCGGCGACAGCCCGGTGATCACGCGCGCGCCGACGGGGGCGTGGACGCATGCGGTGGTGGACGCCGCGCGATAAGGCGACCTCCCTCGCTCGTTGTCTCCCTCCCCCTCTTGCGGGGGAGGGAACGTCCGAGCGGGCTCGGTCGCTCTACTTCCGCCGCTCCCGCGCGAAGACGCAGACCAGCCCGCCGCCCGCCGGACCCTGGTGTTCCGCGCCGCCGCTGACGAAGACGCGCCCATCGCCGGCGACCGCGGCAACGATCGCGCCGAGCGCGCCGCGCAGGTGGCGTTGCGCATCAATGTCGGTATCGCCCAGCATGGTGTGCCGGAACCCGCGGATCGCGCCCGACCTGTCGGGCTCGCCCTTCGCCAGCACGCCCAGGACCTCGCCCGGCGCCTTGGCGAAGGCCGCCTGCACGCCGGCGAGATCGAGCAGGTCGGCCATCGGCGCGACGCCCGCGACAATGCCCTCCGCCCAGCCGTCCGCGTATCCGAAGACCACGACCTCGTTGCACAGCACCTCGACGCCCGAGGAGATCGAGGCGCGGTTGGAATACAGCGTGAGATCACGCAGCAGCGCTGCCTCCGTCGCGCTGTCGGGAGCGATGTCGCGCAGCGCCAGGCCCACGCCGAAGGCCGCGGCCGCGCGCGAATACGCCATCAGCGCCTTGGGGTCGGCGGTGCGGCAGCTTGCATCCGGCGTCGGCGGCGCCGACGCCTTCACCTGCACCAGCGCGACATCCTCGGCGCGCGCGATGCCGGCCGCCGCCATCGCATCGCGCACCGCCTGCGCCACCGCCGCGATCTGCGCGTCGCGCCCGACCTCGCGCGCGGGCGTGACCGGGGAGAAGGCGGTGCCGAGCGCCAGGCCGCGCTGGCCGGAGGCGGCGAGATCGCTCACGGAAAACACCAGATAGTGCGGGCTGAGCGCGCCCTCCGTCCCGCCCGACAGCACGCAGGGAATCCGCGCCGCCAGCGCCGCCGGCGCCTCGCCGGTCTGCGCCGCGAGCAGCAGCATCAGCGACTGGGTGAAGAAGCCGCGCGTGAAGTCGTTCAGCCCGCCATTGCCCTCCGTCTTGCCGATCACCGCGCGGATATCGCCGGCCCGCAGTTCGCCCGCCGCGATCAGTGCAGCGAGCGCGGACAGGTCGCCCGGATGCGCCATGGAGAGGCGGTGGATGTCGAGCTTCGGCATGGCCCGATCCTAACGCCGCTGGCCCGCCCCTTGCACGCCCCGCGCGCGCGTTTCAGGAAGGCGTCCATGCGCATCGGCATCATCGGCACCGGCGTCGCGGGCAGCCTGCTGGCGGAAGGCCTGCTGGGCACCCCGGGCATCGCCATCAGGGCCTTCGACCGTATCGCCCCCGGCGAGCATGCGGAGGCGGGCACCGGGCTCAACATCGGCCCCAATGCGCTGAAGGCGCTGCGGCTGCACATGCCGGCCCGGCATGATGCGCTGCGTGCGGCATCGCTCCCCTGGCGCCGCTGGTTCGTGGATCTGACGGATGGCACGCGCCTGTTCGACCTCGACATGCTGGACGTCGCCGAGGAGCCTGGCCTGCGCATCCGCTGGTCGGAACTCTACCGGCTGCTGCGCGCACCGCTGGCAGGCTGCACCACCTACGGGCATGCGCTGGAGGCGATCGAGGAAGACGCTGCCGGCCGCCTCGTGCCCGTTTTCCGCGCCGGTGGTGACTTGAAGCGATATGGCGGCTTCGACCTGCTGGTGGGCGGCGATGGCCGCTACAGCCGCGTCCGCGCGCTGACCTGCGGCGAGCCGGAGGGCACGCCGCTCGGCGTGTGCATCTGGCGCCTGCTGGTGACCGATGCGGAGGACTGCCCCTATGACGATTACGGCCAATGGTTCAACGGCAATGCGCGGCTGCTCTCCTTCCGGGTGCCCGGCGGTGCCGTCTATATCGCCGGCACCTTTCCGCTGTTCGGCGAGGAGCAGATCCCGCCACGGATGAAGACCGGCGTGGCGCAGCGCGCCTTGTTCACGCCATCGAACGGCACGCCCTGCCCTGCCGTCGCCTGGATGCTGCGACAGATCGAAGAGCACATCGAGGACATCCACTGGGCGCGTTCCGCCACCGCGCCGCTGCTGCGCCACGATCCATCGGGCCGCGCGCTGTTCCTCGGCGATGCCGCGCAGGCGATGGTGCCCACGCTCGGCCAGGGCGCGACGCAGGCGGTGGAATGCGGCGTGGTGGCGACGAACATCCTGCGAGCGGGCGGCTCGGCGCAGGACATCGCCGCCGCGCGCGATCCGCGCGTGCGCTTCATCCGGGATTTTTCGCTCGAAGCCTCCGATACGCTCTCACCGGGCGTTGATGTGGTGGCGGGCACGCGGAGGAAGATGGAGCCGGAGTTCCTGGCCAAACTGCGCCGCACCTATACCGAGGTCGCCTGACCCGGGGTATCCTGCCGCGCATGGCGCGGGAGGAAACCATGGACTGGCCAGCACGGATCGCCGACGAGGCGGAACTCGAGGAGGTGATGACGCGCCCCGATGCGGCGCTGATCGCCGATCTCGCCGCCGTGCCGGGCGACATCCTGGTGCTCGGCGGCGCGGGCAAGATGGGCCCGACGCTCTGCCGGCTCGCGAAACGCACCGATCCCGCGCGCCGCGTGATCGCCGTGGCGCGCTGGTCGGAACCCGGGCTGCGCGAGCGGATGGAATCCTGGGGCATCGAATGCCTGACCGCGGAACTCACCGACCGCGCCGCGCTCGCCGCGCTGCCCGACGCGCCCAACGTGATCTTCATGGCGGCCCGCAAATTCGGCTCGACCGGCAACGAGGCGCTGACCTGGGCGATGAACGTCGTTCTGCCCGCCATGGTCGCCGAGCGCTGGGCCGCGTCCCGGATCGTCTTCTTCTCGACCGGCAACGTGCTGCCGCTCTCGCCGCTCACCGGAGCCGCCCCGGATGAGAGCGCCATCCCCGCCCCGATCGGCGAATACGCGGCGAGCTGCCTGGGCCGAGAGCGCGCCTTCCAGCATGGCGCGACCTCCCGCGGCACGCGCTGCTTCGGGATCCGCCTGAACTACGCGATCGACCTGCGCTACGGAGTCCTTCACGACGTCGCGACCAAGGTGTGGGAAGGCAAGTCCGTGCCGCTCGCGATGGGCCATGCGAACGTGATCTGGCAGGGCGACGCCAATGCCTGGACGCTGCGCGCGCTGCGCCATGCCGATGCCGCCTGCCCCATCATGAATGTGACGGGGCCGGAGACGCTCTCCATCCGCTGGCTCGCCACGCGCCTCGGCGCCCTGATGGGCAAGGAGCCGGTCTTCTCCGGCACCGAGGCGCCGGAGGCGCTGCTTTCCAACGCTGCCTGGGCGCATGGGCTGTTCGGCTATCCGCGCGTGCCGCTGGAACGCATGATCCACTGGGTCGCCGATTGGGTGCAGCGCGGCGGCCGCGCGCTCGGCAAGCCGACGAAGTTCGAAGTCCGCGATGGGAGGTTCTGATGGGCCTGCGCTGGGAGGATTGGCCGCCGGGCCTGGTGGGGCGCCTGCGCGCGGGCTGCGTGATCCCCGCCCATCCGCTGGCGCTGACGGCCGATCGCAGGCTCGATCCGCGCCGGCAGCGCGCGCTTTCGCGCTACTATCTTGATGCCGGCTCGGGCGGCCTCGCGGTCGGCGTGCACACCACGCAATTCGCAATCCGCGAGGTCGGCCTGTACGAGCCCGTGCTGCGCATCGCCGCCGAGGCCGCCGCCGAACAGCGCGAGACGCCCATCCTCATCGCCGGCGCCATCGGCCGCACCGCGCATGCCGTGCAGGAGGCCGCGATCGCGCGCGCCCTGGGCTACCACGCGGTGCTGCTTTCGCTGGCGGCCTGGAAGGGCGCGAGCGAGGACGAGATCGTCGCGCATTGCGAGGCGGTCGCGAAGGAGATGCCGCTGGTCGGCTTCTACCTCCAGCCCGCGGTCGGCGGCGTGAAGCTTCCGGCGAGTTTTTGGGCGCGCTTCGCCGCGATCCCGAATGTCATCGCCATCAAGATCGCGCCCTTCAACCGCTACGCCACGCTCGACGTGCTGCGCGGCGTGCAGGAGGCCGGCGCGGCCGACCGGATCGCGCTCTACACCGGCAATGACGATCACATCGTCGCCGACCTGCTGACGCCCTTCGATCTCGGCGGCCCGAAGCCGCTCAGGATCGTCGGCGGTCTGCTCGGGCATTGGTCGGTGTGGACGCGCGCCGCCGTGGAACTGCAGGAACGTTGCCGCGCGGTCGGAGACGGGCCGATCCCGCCCGAGCTGCTCGCGCTCGATGCGCAGGTCACGGAGATGAACGCCGCCGTCTTCGACGTCGCGCACGACTTCCACGGCGTGATCGCCGGCTGCCACGAGATCCTCCGCCGCCAGGGGCTGCTCGACGGGATCTGGTGCCTCGACCCGCACGAGACGCTCTCGCCCGGCCAGGCGGAGCTGCTGAGCGCCGTCGCCGCGCGCTACCCGCATCTCACCGACGATGCCTTCGTGCGCGACAATCTTCCGCGGTGGCTCGCATGAGCCGGGTGCGCGTCGCCGCCTTCGCCGTCTCGGCGGACGGATTCGGGGCGGGGCCTGACCAGTCGCTCGAAGCCCCGCTCGGCGTGGGCGGCGAGGGGCTGCATCAGTGGTTCTTCCCGACCCGCACATTCCGGACAATGCTCGGCCAGGCCGATGGCACCACCGGCGTGGATGATGATTTCGCCGCGCGCAGCATGGCAGGCATCGGCGCCTGGATCATGGGCCGCCACATGTTCGCGCCCTCGCGCGGGCCCTGGGTCGAGGATGGCTGGAAGGGCTGGTGGGGTCCGAACCCGCCCTACCACGTGCCGGTCTTCGTGCTGACGCACCACGCCCGCGCGCCGCTCGCGATGGAGGGCGGCACGGTGTTCCACTTCGTCACCGAGGGCATCCACGCCGCGCTGGACCGCGCGCGCGAGGCCGCCGGCGGCCGGGATATCCGCATCGGCGGCGGCGCGGCGACCGTCAGGCACTACGTGCACGCGGGCCTCGTGGACGAGCTTCACCTCGTCGTGTCGCCGGTGCTGCTCGGCGCGGGCGAGCCGCTCTTCGCCGGAATGGACTGGAAGGTGTTGGGCTACCGCGTCGCCGAGAGCACGCCGAGCGAGAAGGCCCTGCACCTCGTGCTGCGGCGGTAGTGCCGGCTATTCCGCCGGCGCCAGCGGCAGCGGCTCCGGCCGGCCCGGCAGCGGCACCGGCGGCACCCAGGGCCGGTCCCCCCGCCAGGCGCGGTCCGACACCACACGCGGCTCCGCGCCAAGCCAGACGGCATGCGCGCCATTCCGCCAGAGGCCGAACCGGTCCAGCGTGGCCGAGGCGTTGCAGCGCGGCCGCAGCGGCTCGGTCGCGATCAGCAGCGCCGCCTGGCCGCAGGCGGCCACGACCGCGGCGGGCTCCACCGGCGTGCCCCGGCGCTCGCCCCGCGCAGGCGGTGCGGTGCGGAACAGCAGCGCCTCGGCGGCCTCGGGGCGGGGGCGGAAGCGGCAGGATGCGGCGGTGCAGGCGATCGCGCCCTCCGCCGCCACGCCCTCGGCCGGCAGGCGCTGCGCCGCCTCCGCACCCAGCCGGCGGAGCAGCGCCTGGCGCGCGAAGGCGGTGGCACCCGGCTGCTCCTGGAGGAACACGCCGGATTCCGTCCGCAACGCGATGAGCCTGCCATCGGCGCTCACCAGGATGTCCGGCGGCGGCGCCGAGAGCCCCGCCCAGAGCGCGCCCGCGATCATCGGCACGCCGAGCATCCGCACCCGCCCACGCCATAGCGCCAGCCAGCAGAAGCCGAAGGTCCCGACGACCAGCGCCGGCGCCGGCAAGGGCGGCAGCATGGGCGCCGCCTCCGGCCAGGCCGCGACCAGCCGTGCCACGCCGAGGATTCCCGCCACCCCCTGCCCCATGGCCCAGAGCGCCGGCGCCTCCAGCCCGAAGGGCATGAGCAGCAGCGCGAGCATCCCCGCCGGCATCACCAGCAGGCTCGTCAGCGGCACCGCCACCGCATTCGCTGCCACGCCGTAGAGCTGCAGCCGCCCGAAATGGTGCAGCCCGTAGGGCGCGGTCGCGAGGCCCGCGAGCACCGAGGTCAGCACCAACCCCCCGATTGCCAGCAGGACCCGCCGCCGCCAGCCGCCGCGCCCCGGTGCCTGGACCCGGCCGCGCAGCGCCTCCCACCCCGCGGCCAGCGCCAGCACGGCGGCGAAGGACATCTGGAAGGAGGGCCCGAGAAGCTCCGCCGGCGCCACCAGCAGGACCGCCGCCGCGGCGAGCGCCAGCGTTCGCGTCGTCAGCGCGCGGCGCCCCGCGAGCAGGCCGAGCGTCACCAGCGCCGCCATCACCAGGCAGCGCTGCATCGGAATCTGTGCGCCGGTCAGCAGCATGTAGCCGGCGCCCGCCACGAGGCCGCCGAGCGCTGCCACCGGCTTGCCCGGCACGCGCAGCGCCACCCAGGGCACCAGCGCCAGCAGCAGTCGCAGCGTGCCGAAGACCAGGCCGATCACGATCGCCATGTGCAGACCGGAGACCGAGAGCAGGTGGGCGAGCCCCGAATCGCGCATCGCCGCGATCTCTGCCGGCGGGATCGCCGCCTGCGAGCCGGTGAGCAGCGCCGCCGCGACCGCCCCCGCCGCGCCGGGGATCGCCGCCTGCATCCGCGCCTCCAGCGCCGCGCGCAGCGCCGCGAAGCCCGTGCTCTCGCCGCGCTCCAGCACGCTGACGGGCCCGAGCGCCGTCCCAGAGCCGCCAAGGCCGTTGAAATACGCTGCGCGCTGGAAATCCCAGCCGCCCGGCACCACCGGCGGCGACGGCTCGCGCAGCAGCGCGCGGACCGCAACGCGGTCGCCCGGCGCGACCGCGCCCGCATCGGTGCCGCGCAGCCGGATGCGCAGCCTGCGGGGCAGTGGGTCGGCGCCGCCAAGCCGCGGCGCCTCCAGCGTGATGCGCCGCCCCTCCGGCAGCAACTCCACCTCGGCGACGGTGCCGCTCACGATCACGGCGGTGCGCGGCAGGTCGAGCGGCGGCGGCACCCGCGCCGCGTGCCAGCCTGCGACGCCGAAGCCGAGGGTCGCGGCCGCGAGCATCCCCACCCCCCAGCCCGCCAGCGGGGCGGCGCGCGCCGCGAGCAGCGCAAGCCCTATCAGCGCCGCCGCGAGCCAGAGCATGCCCGGTCCCGGCTCCGTCGAGCGCGTGAAGTAGAGCAGGATGCCGGCGCCGAGCGCCACGGCGAGCCAAGGTGCGAAGCGGCCATGCTGTACCGCCAGCGCCTCCGCCGCCGCGGCGCGCCATGGCAGCCGAACGCCCGGGCGCGTGGCGGGGAGGATGGCAAGGCTCACACACCCGAGACTCATCCAGACACGGGCGGAATTCAACCGCTGGTATGTGCCCGCTGGGACAGAAGCCGGCGCCTCCGCTGCCTACAAACCGCTCCGCGCCCCGCGCCGGCCGGCATCCTGCCCCCCCCCCCCGCGCCGGGCCGAGACAGGAGACGGCGCCATGACCCCCGACATCCGCTTCTACCTGCGCATGATCCGCTCCAGCGACAGCGCGACGGAGACGATCAATGTCGGCACGACCAACCTCCGGAAGAAGCCGGTGGCCCCCAGCACCATCGTCTGGGAGGAGGAGCTGACCGTGTTCAACGGACTGGGCAACACCGCCTGGTCGCTGAAGCAGAACCTGATCGCGCATCAGTACCCGATCATCTGCAACAAGCTGAAGGCGCTGACCGCGCAATCCGAGCTGGTGATCCGCGGCCATGGCGCCGTGCAGAACAACACCTGCTGCGGCGTGAACCCGGTGTCGCTGGCCCTCTTCCTCATCGAGGCGGGGCTGAAGGAAAGCTGCCGGATCAACATCACCGGCTGCTCGCTGGGGCGCAATTCCCAGGTGGCGCTCGCCACCATCCCCGGCGAGGACAACGCCGCCGTGGTCGGCAGCGGGTCCTTCGCGGCGAAATTCCAATACGCCCTCTGGGAGTTCGGGCGCCTGACCCCCGCGGTGCATGCCCGCACCACCAACCTGAAGGTCACCGAGGACGGCCCCAAGACGACGCTGCGCTTCGACAGCACGGACCCGAACGGCACCTACGTCAACAAGCAGGCGCACGGGAAGATCGTCTTCCGCATCGACCATGGCGGCGCCCAGCAGATGGTGTGGGCCTACTGAGCGCCGCCCTCGTCGCTCGGCCTACTGGCTCCGGCGCGTCTGCGAGACGGCGTAGACCTCGGGCCGCGCCAGCAGGATCGGATCGGCGGAGGGATCGATGCCGGCCGGCAGCAGCAGCGGGTTGAACATCTTGCCCGCGCAGGTCGCCGCCATCGCCTCGCCCGCCGGCGCGGTGATCCGGAGCCGCGCGACCTCCACGGTCCGGCGTCCGTCCGGCCAGGCGGTGACCGCGTCCTCGATCGGGTCACCGGCCTCGGGCAGCTGGAGCAGAACGCGCCACTCCGCCGCACCGGTGGCGAGCCGCGCGCGCAGATCGGCATCGAGGAAGGTGGCGCCGCGCGCCTGGCGTTCCTCAGCCGTCAGCCCGACCCGGCCGGCGACCGGCTCGAAGGTCCAGCGCGCCGGTGTCTCGCGCCCGGCGGCGTCGCGGAACAGGAAGGTGTTGACGCCGAAGTAGCGCTCCGTCGCGTAGCTCGCGGGTGGGGCGTTGTCGCGCAGCCAGGCCATCTGGGGCATCCAGTCCGGATGCGCGGCATTCGCCGCGGCCACCGCGGCGGCGTTCATCTGGCGCGTCTGCGGATCCGGCGCGCGGACGCGCAGGAAGGCGAGGAAGCTTTCCGGCGTGCGCGCGCCGAAGACCGGGGCGTTGATCAGCACGAATTCGTGCGGCTCGCCATTCGGCGCCTCGAAGGCGAAGGAAAGCCCGCGCACCGAGGCGCCGTTCTCCGGCGCGTTCGGGTTGCCACCGCCCACCGAGAAGCGCGCCATCACCGGGGCGCGCGCCCCGGGCTGGAGGCTTGCCGCGGTGGAGAGCCGGGCGCCCTCCCCCGTCGCGATCCACTCGCCGGCGGCGCAGACGCCGCGCGCACCGCTGCGGCGGGTGCCGGCATGGCGGCCGAAGACGCCCTCGAAGGCATCCACGAGTTGCTCGGACAGCGAGGCCCCGGGCGCGGGCGCCTGCATCTGGGCCTCGGCACGCGGCGCGAGGGCGAGCGCGAGCAGCGCGGCGCCGGCCATCAGGGCGCGGCGCATCGGAGTAGCGGGGAACATGGACGAACCTTCCGGCGTTGGGTTGCATTGCCCAGTTCGCCGCCGCGCGGAGCGCGGTTACGCCGGCCAACCGCCCGCGCTACAACGCCGCCTCTGACCGGGAACCGCCATGTCCGTCCGCACCCGCTTCGCGCCCTCCCCCACCGGCTACCTGCATATCGGCGGGGCCCGCACGGCGCTGTTCAACGTCCTCTTCGCCCGCCGCCATGGCGGCCAATACCTGCTGCGCATCGAGGACACCGACAAGCAGCGCTCCACGCCGGAAGCCGTGGCGCAGATCATCGAGAGCCTGGACTGGCTTGGGCTGAGCCCGGACGAGCCGCCGGTCTTCCAGTCGAAGCGCGAGCCGCGCCATGCCGAGGTGGCGCGCGCGCTGCTCGCCATGGGCAAGGCCTACCTCGCCTATGACACGCCGGAGGAGCTGGCCGCGATGCGCGCCGAGGCCGAGCAGGCCAAGCGCCCCTTCAAGTATGACGGATCGCGCTGGATCGGGCTCGATCCCGCGAAGGCCCCCACGACCCCGGCCGCCATCCGCATCATCGCCCCAAGGGAGGGCGAGACACTGGTGAAGGATCTGGTGCAGGGAGAGGTGCGCGTCGCGGCGAGCGAGCTCGACGACATGATCATCCTCCGCTCGGATGGCACGCCGACCTATCTCCATGCGGTGGTGGTGGACGACCACGACATGCAGATCACCCATGTCATCAGGGGCGACGACCACCTCACCAACACCTTCCGCCAGTGCATGGTCTATGACGCGATGGGCTGGCGGCGGCCGCATTTCGCGCATGTGTCACTCATCCATGGCGCCGATGGCGCGAAGCTCTCGAAGCGCCACGGCGCGGTCGGCGCGCTGGAGTTCCGCGAGCAGGGATTCCTGCCGGAGGCCGTGTGCAACTACCTGCTCCGCCTCGGCTGGGGGCATGGCGACACCGAGATCATCTCCCGCGAGGAGGTGACGAAGATCTTCGACATCGCCGATGTCGGCCGCGCCGCGGCGCGGATGGACTACGCGAAGCTCACCCATTTCAACGGCGTCTATCTGCGCGCCGCCGACGATGACCGGCTGACGCGGGAGGTGATGACGCGCTTCGCCAAGCGCGGCGTGCTGTTCGGCACCGAGGACGCCGCGCGCGTCAGGATGCTGATGCCCGACCTCAAGGAGCGCGCGAAGACGCTGGAGGAGCTGGCCGGCGCCGCGGCCTTCGTCGTGGTGGATGGCGTACCGCCGATGGAGGCGAAGGCCGCCGCGATCCTCACGCCCGAGGCGAAGGAGCGGCTCAGGGACCTCGCCGAGTTCCTCGGCAACGCGCCGTGGGAGCGCAAGGACCTGGAACAGTGGCTGCGCGACTATGCCGAGGTGAAGGGCCTCAAGCTCGGCGCCGTGGCCCAGCCGCTGCGCGTGGCGCTGACCGGCAGCACGCAGAGCCCGCCGATTGATGCGGTGCTCTGGGCGCTCGGCCGCAGCGAGGCGACGGCACGGATCCTGGCGGCGGCGGAAGGCTGAGCCGCGCCGCTCGGCGCGCGGGTTCCGCCTGGGTTCAGACGCCGCCGAGCCACAGCACCCGGAAGCAGAAGAAGGCCAGCAGGGCGGAGATCATCGCGCCCAGCAGGCCCGCCTTCTCCCCCCAGCGGCGCGGGAAGAGCACCGACAATGCCCAGAGCGCGGCGAAAAATCCCGTCAGCGCGACGAGGGCGTTGATGAGGAAGCTGCCGATCCGGTCGAACAGGCCGGTCCGCTCCTCGAAAGCATCCACATCGCCGAACAGCAGCGACCAGGCGGCCGCCAGCGCCGTCAGCAAGAGCACCAGCAGCCCGACGCGCCAGCCGGGTGGCCGAACGACGATGAACGGAAAGCGCGGCCAGGGCCGCCTCATGGCGGCAGGATGCGGCAGGCGCGCGCGGCGGCACGCGACAGCATCAGCATCCGCCGCGCCGCCACCGCGCCCTTGCCGGTCTCGCCCGCCAGCTTCTCGACCAGCGGGTTGGTGACGATCGCGCGCGCCGCGGCATCGATCGCGACATCGGCGGCGGCGACGGCGCCGGCCTCGAACAGCGTGCGGCGGAGCAGCGCGATGGTGCCGGCGAGGCCCGGCCGCAGCCCGTGGATCACCGCGACCTCGCGCACCAGGCGCAGCCCGCGCCAGGCGAAGAACACCGCGTCCAGCGCCGGGGAGGGCACGACAGCCGTCGCCGCGAAGGCCTGCGTCGCGGCGGCGCGACCGGCGGCGGCGGCGGCGCGGTCCAGCTCCGCCAGCGGCCCGGCATTGAGCAGCGCCGCGAGCGCCTCCAGGCTGTTGGCGCCGCGCAGCGCCTCGCGCATCGGCGCGGCGGCGGGGGTCCGCGCGGCCCAGGCGAGCGCGGCGGCGCGCGCGGCTTCGAAATCGCCGCGCGCGAAGCTTTCCCGCGCATGGTCCACGGCCTCCAGCGCCCACAGGCCGCGCAGCTCCCGCAGGCCGGCCCAGCCGATCAGCCCATAGCCGAGCACCGCGACCGCCAGCGTGAGCGTGCCGAGCCAGGTCGCGCGGGCGAACTGGTCGGCGACGAAATTGCCGACCTCCAGCGCCGAGAGGCCCAGCAGCAGGACGGCGACGCCGCTCGCCGCCAGCGTCAGCGCGGACCAGGGCCGGCCGGCATCGCGCGGCGGGGCGGCGACGCTCGCCTCCCAGGCGAAGTCGAGGCGCGGGGCGGTCGCCGCGGACTCTGCCGGCAGGATGCGGGGCGCCTTGAGGGGATCACTCATCGCCCCCCCGATGTCGGCCCGCGCCGGCCCACGCTCAAGGGCGGCCCCGCCAGCCGCGCCACATCACCGCGAGCCGGTCCCCGAGCCCGCGCGGCGCGGGCACGGGCCGCCCGGCGGCGACGCGCGCCAGGTCGCGCCGGGCGAGCACCGCCGGCAGCCCGGCCGCGACCAGGCCGTGCGGGATGTCGCGACGCGCGCCGGCAAGCGCGGCGAGCCCCTCTTCCGCCATCTCCGACAGCAGCGATGCGGCAGAGGCCGGCGCGGCGATGACCGCCTCGGGGTTCAGCCCGGCGCGCGCGAGCCGGTCGGCCGGCAGCAGGCAGCGCCCCTGCGCCGCATGCGCGCCGACCGAGCGCAGCGCGCCGGCAAGGCCATAGGCGGCGCCGAGCGCGCGCAGCACCTCCGCCTGCTCCACCGTGGCGCCGAGGGCGAGCCCCGCCGCCGCCGACCAGCCGCCCGCCGTGCCGCGGAGATAGGCAACGAAATCCGCCTCGGTCGCGAGTCCATCCTCATGCGCCTCCGCCTCGCGCGCCTCGACCAGGCCGAGCAGCGCTTCGGGCGCGAGCAGCCCGGCTGTGATCGCGGTATGCAGCGGGGCCGCGACCTCATGCCGGCGCGGCGGAGCGCCGGCGGCTGCCTCCTCTACCGCGTCGCGCCACCATTGCAGGCGGATCAGCGCGGCGACCGGGTTGCTCGCCGCCTCCCGCGCGCGCGCCAGTTCGTGATTGAAGGCGATCAGCGCGAACAGCGCCTCCCGCGAGGCGGGCGGGGCGAAGAGGGCGCAGAGGAAGCGGTCCGGATCATGGGCGCGGGCGAAGCCGGCAAGCGTGTCTCCGGCCATGTTGACGCTCCCCCATCGCAAGCCTAGGTCAAGGGCGGCCGATCCGCGCCCTTGGGAGAGAGAGATGCCCTTCACCCTGCCGCCCCTGCCCTACTCCACCAACGCGCTGGCCGCCAATGGCATGCAGCAGGAGACGCTGGAGCTGCACCACGGCAAGCACCACAACGCCTATGTGACGGCGCTGAACGGGCTGATCGAGAGCAAGGGCCTGGCCGGCAAGTCGCTGGAGCAGATCTGCGCCGAGGCCGGCAAGGCCGGTGCCGATGGCCTGCCGGTGCTGAACCAGGCCGGGCAGCACTGGAACCACATCCTGTTCTGGCAGGTGATGCAGCCTGGCGGCGGCGGCGACAAGCTGCCCGCGGCGCTGCAGGCCAAGGTGGACAGCGACCTCGGCGGCCTCGCGAAGTTCAAGGAGGATTTCAAGCAGGCTGGCGTGACTCAGTTCGGCTCCGGCTGGGCCTGGCTCGTGATCGGCGGCGACGGCAAGCTGAAGGTCACCAAGACCCCGAACGGCGCCAACCCGCTCTCCACCGGCGAGGGCCAGCCGATCCTCGGCGTGGATGTGTGGGAGCACGCCTACTACCTGGATTTCCGCAACGTCCGCCCGAACTACCTGCAGAACTTCCTGGACAAGCTGGTGAACTGGGAAGTCGTGGCCGACCTGCTCGCCAAGGGCGGGCTCAAGAGCGGGCAGACGGCGTAACGCCCGCCCGCGCCGCCGGCCGTGCAACGCGGCCGGCGGCCATGGTAGGATCGGCCGCATGAGTGAGGCCGGATTTCCCATCCGCCGATGGACCGCGAGCGCAGAGGCGCTGGCGACATGAACGCCCTCACGCCCGTCCAGGGCGACCCCGTCATCCCCCGTCGCAAGCTCGACGTCACCGAATACTACCGCATGGGCGAGGCTGGCATCCTGACGCCCGAGGATCGGGTCGAACTCATCGAGGGAGAGCTGATCCAGATGGCGCCGATCGGGCCGGAGCATTCCAGCGTGGTCGACGACGTCGCCGCCACGCTGATCCGGGCGGTCGCGGACCGTGCCCGTGTCCGCATTGGCCAGCCGCTGCGCCTCGATGCCCACAATGAGCCGCAGCCGGACCTGGCGCTGGTCGTGCCGAGGCCCGATCGGTACCGGGCTTCGCATCCGACACCGGGCGATGTCCTGCTGCTGATCGAAGTGGCGCAGAGCAGCCTGGCCTTCGACCGCACGGCCAAGCTGCGGCTCTACGCGTCGCACGGGATCCAGGAATACTGGATCGTCAACCTGCCGGAGCGTTGCCTCGAGGTCTGCCGCGACCCCCAGGGGGATCGCTATGCCAGCGTCACACGCTTTGCGCCGGATGCGGTGCTGGAGCCCGCGGCACTGCCTGGCCTGCGCCTGGATGTCGCGAAGCTGCTGGGCTGATCCGGACTCACCCCAGCGCGCTTGCCGGCACGACGATCGCGAAGCGGTCCGCCAGTTCCGCCAGGGCGTGGCGATGGATCGCGGCACCCGACAGCGGCGCCCCGCCCATCGGATCGGGCAGCGCGCGGGTCGCGCAGGCATCCGCGGGAATGGTGACGCGATAGCCCAGGTCGAGCGCCGCGCGCGCGGTCGAGCTCACGCACATATGCGTCTGGTAGCCCGCGATCACCAGGTTCTTCCGCCCGATCGTGCCAAGTCGTTCCGCCAGATCGGTGGCGGCGAAGGCGTTCGGCAGCGGCTTCTCGACCACCGCCTCGCCGGAAACCGGCGCCACCTCGGCCAGGATCGCGCCGCCCGCCGCGTCGCGGTCGAACAGGCCGCCCGTGCGGCCCTTGTGCGCGACGTGGATGATCGCCGCCCCCGCCGCGCGGGCCCGGCCGAGCAGCGCGGACAGCGCCACAAGGGAGGGCTCGATCCCCTCGAGCGGCAGGCGGCCGGTGCGGTACTCGCCCTGCGCGTCAATCACCAGCAAGACGGAATCCGCCAGGCGCGGCGGCGCGAGGTCCGCGCCGGCCATCTCCAGCAGGGTTCGCGGCGTGCTCATGGCGCGCTCAGCCCTTGTCGTTCGCCGGCTCGGGCGCCTTCACCACGCTGCTGATCGTGCCGCGCAGCACCGTCACGCGCACGTTCGGGGCGAGTTCGACCTCGATCTCGTCGCTGTCCTCGCGCACCTTGCTGATCGTGCCGATGATCCCGCCGCCGGTGATGACCCGGTCGTTGCGCTTCAGCTTGCCGAGCATCTCGCGATGCTCCTTCATCTTCTTCTGCTGCGGACGGATCAGCAGGAAGTAGAAGACGGCGAAGATCAGGATCAGCGGCAGGAGCTGCATGATCACCGCCCCGGTGCCGCCAGAGGCGTCCTGGGCATAGGCAGGTGAGATCCACATGGGCGGTCCGGCGTCCGTCTCGGCTGGGATTGCGGGGAGGTGCCGCGCAACCTAGCTTCCGCCCCCCTCCCGTCAACCCATCCCCCGGACGCCCGCCTTGCCTGAGAGCCTGAACGATCCTGCCCTGCTGCCCGTGCTGGCCCGCATCGCCGAGGCGCTGGAGCGGATCGCGCCCGCCCCGCCGCCGGCGCCGGACCTCGCCGCGGCGGACGGCTTCGTCTGGCATCCCGCCCCGGTGCCGCGGCTCGCCCCGGTGCCGCGCATCGCCAAGGTGGACATCGTGCTGCTGAAGGGGGTGGAGCGGCAGAAGCAGATCGTGCTGGAGAACACGCTGCGCTTCGCCCGCGGCCTGCCCGCCAACAACGCGATGCTGTGGGGCGCGCGGGGTATGGGCAAATCCTCGCTGGTCAAGGCCGCGCATGCGGAGGCGAATGCCGAGGTCCCAGGCGCGCTCGCGCTGATCGAGATCCACCGCGAGGACATCCGCACCCTGCCCGAGCTGCTGAACATCCTCCGCGCCCAGCCTCGCCGCTGCCTGGTGTTCTGCGACGATCTCTCCTTCGAGCGCGAGGACGCCGACTACAAGGCGCTCAAGAGCGTGCTCGATGGCGGCATCGAGGGCAGGCCCGCCAACGTCCTGTTCTATGCGACCTCGAACCGCCGCCACCTGATGCCGCGCGACATGATCGAGAATGAGCGCGGCAGCGCCATCAACCCCGGCGAGGCGGTGGAGGAGAAGGTCTCGCTCAGCGACCGCTTCGGCCTGTGGATCGGCTTCCACAATTGCGACCAGGACACCTTCTTCGCGATGATCGAGGGCTATGCCGAGAGCTTCGCCCTGCCCATCGGGCAGGAGGAGCTGCGCAAGGCGGCGGTCGAATGGTCCGTCACGCGCGGCGGCCGCTCGGGGCGCGTCGCGTGGCAGTTCGTGCAGGAGATGGCGGGCAGGCTCGGGGTGAAGATCGAAGGCTGACGCCGCGGATGAACCGCCGGACGGGTTCATCTGGCCGGCGGATGAACTCGCGGAAGGCAGGTCTCTCCTGTGTTGCGCGGCGATGCGCGGCGGGCGCCTTCTGCCCGCGTCCTTCCAGCCATCGGAGGCCATCATGTCCGCTGCCTTCGACAAGATGCTCTTGCCCTTCGCCGCCTTCTTCCGCTTCTGCTACGCGCGCCCCGTGCTCGCGATCATCGTCAGCATCGTCGTCGGCGTGCTCGCGCACCTCACCGGGCATGTGCATTGGCTGGCGATGCTGGTCAGCTTCACCGCCTACCTGCTGATCTGGATGGACGAAACGGAGCTGCGCCCCCGGCAGGCCGAGGCCGCGCCCCAGGCGAAGTGATGCGCCGAGCCGCGGGCCGGGCCGATCAGCCGGCGCGCAGCGCCGGCAGCCCGCCCATCCAAGGCCGCAGGACCTCCGGAATCGCGATGCTGCCGTCCTCCTGTTGATGCGTCTCCATCACCGCGATCAGCGCGCGCCCGACCGCGACGCCCGAGCCGTTCAGCGTGTGCAGGAACTCGGTGCCCTTGCCGCCGGCGGGCCGGAACCGCGCCTCCATGCGCCGCGCCTGGAAGTCGCGGCAGTTGGAGCAGGAGGATATCTCGCGCCAGGCCTGCTGCCCCGGCAGCCAGACTTCCAGGTCGTAGGTCTTCGCCGCGCCAAAGCCGGTATCGCCGGCCGAGAGCAGCATGCGCCGCCAGGTGAGGCCGAGCTCGGTCAGCACGCGCTCGGCGCAGCGCGTCATGCGCTCATGCTCCCCGGCGGATTGCGCGGGCGTGCAGATCGAGACCAGCTCGACCTTCTGGAACTGGTGCTGGCGCAGCATCCCGCGCGTGTCGCGGCCGGCGCTGCCCGCCTCAGAGCGGAAGCAGGGGGTGAGCGCCGTGAGGCGGATCGGCTCGGCCGGCTCGGCGATGATCTCGCCACGCACGAAGTTGGTCAGCGGCACCTCGGCCGTCGGGATCAGCCAGCGGCCATCGGTGGTGCGGAACAGGTCTTCGGCGAATTTCGGGAGCTGGCCGGTGCCATACATGGTGGCGTCGTTGACGAGGTAAGGCACGGTGGTCTCGGCATAGCCATGCTCCTCCGTGTGGAGGTTCAGCATCCACTGGCCGAGCGCGCGTTCGAGCCGCGCGAGCGCGCCGCGCAGCACCGTGAATCGCGCGCCGGCGAGCTTCCCGGCGGTGGCGAAATCCATCATGCCGAGCGCCTCGCCCAGCTCGAAATGCTGCTTCGGCGTGAAGGCGTAGTTGGCGGGCGCGCCATGGGTGTGGAGCACGACATTGGCCGTCTCGTCGCGGCCTTCCGGGACGTCGGGCGCGATAATGTTCGGCAGCGTGGCCAGCAGTTCATCGCGCGCACGCTCATGCGCCTCCGGCGTCGCTGCGGCCGCGGCGTCCATCGCCGCCTTGACTTCGGCCTTCAGCCGCTCGGCCGTCGCGCTGTCGCCCGACTTCATCGCGGCGCCGATCTGCCGCGAAAGCTCGTTGCGCGTGGTCTGCGCGGCCTGGACGAGCCTCGTCGCCTCGACCCGCAGATCGTCGAGCCGGATCGCCTCGGAGGCGACGGGGGGGAGGCCACGGCGGTCGAGCGCCGCATCGAAGGCGGCGGGATCGGCGCGGATCGCGCGGATGTCGTGCATGGTCGGCTACCTGAAGCGTCGTATTGGCGCGGAACCGCTATGGCAGCTTGGCGAGTCCGTCAACGAAGTCGAAGCTCGTGCGCTGGCGATGCGTTCACACGCGCCTCAGCCGCTGCCCAAGCTCCACGCCGTCCATCTCGCCGTCCCAGAACTCGATCAGCACGTCGCGGTTCGGTTCGATCCAACGCGCAACGGCAGCCAGCGAGGCCGCGTCCAGCTCGCCTTCCACCAGCGCCGGCCTGGGGCGTACCGCAACGACGGCCGTATCCTCCGGGATCGCCCGGTTGCCTGGAACCCGGCGCACCGTGACCCGCCCATCATGCCGCGCACGGCAGAGCGGGCTGATCCACACGGTCATGGGCAGCCCGCTGGTACGCGGATAGACGTTCGTCATCTCGCAGAGATCGTCCTCAGCGGCCGCCGGCCAGGGCCTCTGCTCCTCGCTGAAGCCGCCCGCGCCGCTCACGGCCGTGGCTCGACCGGTGCCGGCGGCTGGCCGAGCACGTACCAGCCGATCGCCCCGATCGCGATCACGAGGATCACCGCGAGATAGGGCAGGAACGGCCGGAACGACAGCTCCTTCGAGCCCTCGCCCTTCTCCCGCAGCATGATCGTGGCCGCGATGATCGAGACCTCGTAGAGGAGCATCAGCGGGATCGCCAGGCCGATCTGGCTGATCACGTCGGGCGGCGTGATGATCGCCGCGATGACGAACATGATGACGATCGCATAGCGCCGGCCCTTCTTCAGCGTCTCCACCTGCACGATGCCGACGCGCGCCATCAGCGTCAGCAGGATCGGCAGCTGGAAGGCGATGCCGAAGGCCAGGATCATGTGCATGACCAGCGAGAGATACTCGCTGACCTTGGCCTCGAGCTGGATCGCGACGGTCCCCGCGTCGGCCGGTGTCTCGAAGCTGATGAAGAAGGACCAGGCGAGCGGGAAGATGAAATAGTAGGCCAGCGCGGCGCCGGCCAGGAACAGGAAGGGCGAGGCGATCAGGAACGGGTAGATCGCCCGCTTCTCGGACCGGTAGAGCCCCGGCGCGATGAACAGCCAGAGCTGCGTCGCCCACATCGGGAAGCTGAAGAACACGGCACCGAAGAAGGCGACCTTCAGGTAGGTGAAGAACGCCTCGTAGAGCGCGGTGAAGATCATCCGCCGCTCCTGCCCGCTCTGGTTGGCCAGGATCTCGGCCAGCGGCGCGGCGAGGAAGCCGTAGATCTGCCTCGAGAAATAGT
>VFQR01000963.1_pt1 | contig 26871 bp, 22 predicted proteins | sample 3512321 | NCBI WGS metagenome assembly VFQR01 (sample SAMN10412374, study PRJNA504923) | tailings metagenome | isolation source: Relicate 3 Philex TSF1 revegetated site | place: Philippines: Tuba, Benguet | collected 2017-08-29 | reverse complement strand
CCCGGCCCATGTCAGCGCTGCCCGCCCGTCCCATCGTCATTCTCATCTCGGGCAGCGGCTCGAACATGGCCGCGCTGGTCGAGGCCTCGCGCCAGGGGCGCTGGGGCCCGCGCTTCGGGGCTGCCGTGGCGGCGGTCATCAGCAACCGGCCCGACGCCGCCGGCCTGGAATGGGCGCGCGAGCAGGGCATTGCCACCGCGGTGGTGGACCACAGACAGCACGCCGATCGCGAGGCCTTCGACGCGGCCTTGATGCAGGCGATCGATGCGCACCGCCCCGCGCTGGTGCTGCTGGCCGGCTTCATGCGCATCCTCACGCCCGGCTTCGTGCGCCACTATGAAGGCCGGCTGATCAACATCCACCCCAGCCTGCTGCCGGCCTTTCCCGGCCTCAAGACGCACGAGCGCGCCATCGAGTCCGGTTGCCGTTTCGCCGGTGCCACGGTGCACCGCGTGACCAGCGAGCTCGATCACGGCGAGTATCTGGAACAGGCGGTGGTGCCGGTGCTGCCCGGCGACACGCCCGGGACCCTGGCCGCGCGCGTGCTCAGCCAGGAGCACCTGATCTACCCGCGCGCGGTGGAGCGGCTGCTCGCCGCGCGCTGATCAGACGCCTTTCGCGAACACCAGGCCGGCGTGCTCGCGCATGGCGTGGAACCGGATCTTCGGCCAGTTCGCCTCGACCGCGCGCAGCGTGGCCAGGTGATCAAGCAGCACCGTGGGTGCGTCCACCGCGTCCAGCGCCACGCGGTGCGCATTGGCGTCGATGAAGCGCTTGAGCTCCTGCTCGCCGCCGTCCTCGGGCGCGCAGGTGACCCAGCGCGCCACGTTGTAAGAACTGCCCGTGATGCGCGCCTTCACGCCGTACTCGTGCTCGAGCCGGTGCGCCACCACCTCGAACTGCAGCTGCCCCACGGCGCCGAGCAGCAGCACGCTGCCCGCCACCGGGCGGAAGACCTGGATCGCGCCTTCCTCGCCGAGCTGGGTGAGGCCGGCGCGCAGCTGCTTGCTGCGCAGCGGGTCGGCCACCTCCACGCTGCGGATGATCTCGGGCGCGAAGAAGGGCAGGCCGGTGTACTGCAGCGCCTCGCCTTCGGTCAGCGTGTCACCGAGCTGCAGCACGCCATGGTTGGGGATGCCGATGATGTCGCCGGCAAAGGCCTCGTCGAGCAGCTCGCGGCGTTGCGAGAGAAAGCTCACCACGGTGTTGGGCCGCAGTTCCTTGCCGCTGCGCACCACCTTGAGCTTCATGCCGCGCTCGAAGTGGCCGCTGGCCACGCGCACGAAGGCGATGCGGTCGCGGTGCGCCGGGTCCATGTTGGCCTGGATCTTGAAGACCACGCCGCTGAACTTCGGTTCCTCCGGCATCACGGTGCGCTGGATGGCCGCGCGCGGACCGGGCGGCGGTGCCAGGTCCACCAGCGCGTCCAGCACCTCGCGCACGCCGAAGTTGTTGACGGCCGAGCCGAACAGCATCGGCGTCTGGTGGCCTTGCAGGAAGGCCTCTTCGTCGAAGGCAGGGGAGGCGCCGGCCACCAGTTCGAGTTCGTCCTTCGCCTGCGCGAATTCGCTGCCGAATCGTTTGGCCGTCTCGGGGTTGTCCAGGCCTTCGAGCACTTCCTCGTCGCCGCCGCGCTTGTCCTCGCCGGCGGCGAACACGCGCATGCGCTCGGCGCGGCGGTCGTAGACGCCGCGGAAGGTCTTGCCCATGCCCACCGGCCAGGTGAAGGGCACCACCGTCATGCCGAGTTCGCGCTCGATCTCGTCCATCAGGTCCAGCGGCGGCTGCACCTCGCGGTCCATCTTGTTGATGAAGGTGATGATGGGCGTGTTGCGCGCCCGGCAGACCTGCAGCAGCCGCCGCGTCTGCGGCTCCACGCCGTTGGCGGCGTCGATCACCATCAGCGCGGCGTCCACCGCGGTGAGCACGCGGTAGGTGTCTTCCGAGAAATCCTGGTGGCCAGGCGTGTCGAGCAGGTTGATCACGCAGTCGCGGTACTCCATCTGCATCACGCTCGATGCCACGGAAATGCCGCGCTGCTTCTCGATCTCCATCCAGTCGGACGTGGCGTGCCGAGCGGCCTTGCGCGCCTTCACGCTGCCGGCGATGTTGATGGCGCCCGAGAACAGCAGCAGCTTTTCGGTGAGGGTGGTCTTGCCCGCGTCGGGGTGGGAAATGATGGCGAAGGTGCGCCGGCGGCGCACCTGGTCTTGAATCTCGGACATAACCCGACATTATCGAGCCCATGATCTGCCGGGCTGGGACAATGCGCCCATGCACCCCAAAGCCCTGCTCGACGAATGCACCGCCCTCATGGAAGCGGTGTTCCGCTTCGACCACCCGGCCGATGCCGTGGTGGCCCGCTATTTCCGCGAACACAAGTCGCTCGGCCCGCGCGAGCGGGCCACCCTGTCCGACACCGTCTTTGCCGCGCTGCGCGAGCGCCTGAAGTTCGAGTGGCTGGCGCGTTCGGGCAGCGGCTCCAAATGGCGTCGGCTGGCGATCCTGGGGTTCCCGGGCGATCGCGATTTCCTCAAAAGCGCCCTGAGCGAGCCCGAGAAGGTGTGGCTGGACGCCATCGCGAAGGTGCGCGAGGACGAATGGCTGGCGCCGCACCGCCACAACCTGCCCGACTGGCTGGCCGAGGCATTGCGCGCGCAGGTGGGCAACCAGTTCGACGCACTGGCCGCAAGCCTGCTGCAACCCGCGCCGCTGGACCTGCGGGTGAACGCGCTCAAGACCAAACGCGAAGCGGCGCTCGATGCGCTGAAGGCCGCAGGCCTCACGGTGGAGCCCACGCCTTACTCCGCGCTGGGCATCCGCCTGCAGGGCAAGCCTGCACTGGCCAAGGTGCCGGCGTTCGCGAGCGGCGAGGTCGAGGTGCAGGACGAAGGCTCGCAATTGCTGGCCCTGCTGCTCGACGCCAAGCGTGGGGAAATGGTGGTGGATTTCTGCGCTGGCGCGGGTGGCAAGACCCTGGCGATCGGCGCGGCCATGCGCAACAGCGGCCGGCTCTACGCCTTCGACACCTCGGCCCACCGGCTGGACGCCCTCAAACCGCGGCTGGCGCGCAGCGGCTTGTCCAACGTGCACCCGGTGGCCATCGCGCACGAGCGCGACGAGCGCATCAAGCGCCTGGCCGGCAAGATCGACCGCGTGCTGGTGGATGCGCCGTGTTCCGGCCTGGGCACCCTGCGCCGCAGCCCCGACCTGAAATGGCGCCAGACGCCGCAGACGGTGGCGGCGCAGGCGACCCTGCAGCAGGCCATCCTGGCCAGCGCGGCGCGCCTGCTCAAGCCCGGCGGGCGGCTGGTGTACGCCACGTGCAGCCTGCTGCGCGACGAAAACGAAGCGGTGGCCGAGGCGTTCTCGGCGGCGCACCCCGACTTCGAGCCGCTGGCGGCGAGCGGGATCCTCGATGGCTTGCGGGTGCCGGACGCAGCAACCCTTTGCACCGGCAACGGTGGCCAATTTCTGCGTCTTTGGCCTCATCAGCATCGTACGGACGGCTTTTTTGCTGCCGTCTGGCGGAAAAAACCTTGATTGAGGTCAATTGGCCCTGAACTTCCGGCCAGTTCCGGGTCCCACACGGACCAAAAGGCTTGGTGGGAAAGGCACCCCCACCTAAAATCGGGGACCTGTCGCCCGCCTGCCCCGGGCGCGTGGGTGTTCCTGCATCTTGTTTTCGGGCAGTCCTGATTGGACCTTGATGATTCCTTCCGACACCGGATTCCTGTCTGCCTTCGTGGATGGCACCGTTGACTTCCTGAGCAACGGCCTCACCGGATTCACCTGGTGGCAGGTGTTGATCGTGGCGCTCGTGCTCACGCACATCACGATCGCCAGCGTGACCATTTACCTGCACCGCCACTCGGCGCACCGCTCGCTCGATCTGCACCCGATCGCGGCGCACTTCTTCCGCTTCTGGCTCTGGATGACCACCGGCATGGTCACCAAGGAGTGGACGGCGATCCACCGCAAGCACCACGCCAAGTGCGAGCACGAGGGCGACCCGCACAGCCCGCACATCTTCGGCATCAAGAAGGTGTTCTACGAGGGCGCCGAGCTCTACCGCGCCGAGGCCAAGAACACCGAGACGCTGGAGCGCTACGGCCACAACACGCCCAACGACTGGATCGAACGCAACCTCTACACCCGCCACTCGGCGCTGGGCGTGAGCCTCATGCTCATCATCGACGTGCTGCTGTTCGGCGCGCTGGGTCTGGCGGTCTGGGCGCTGCAGATGGCCTGGATTCCCATCACCGCCGCCGGCATCATCAACGGCATCGGCCACTGGTGGGGCTACCGCAATTTCGAAGCGGCTGACGCCAGCACCAACGTCTCGCCCTGGGGCATCCTGATCGGCGGCGAGGAACTGCACAACAACCACCACACCTACCCGACCTCGGCGAAGCTGTCGGTCAAGCCCTACGAGTTCGACATCGGCTGGATGTACATCCGCATGCTGCAGTCGGTCGGTCTGGCCTCGGTCAAGAAGGTGCCGCCCAAGCTGGCGTTCGGCGACGTGAAACCCGTGGCCGACGAGAAGACGCTGGAAGCCATCATCGCCAACCGCTACGAGGTGATGGCGGGTTATGCGCGCGAACTGCGCGAGGCCTGCAAGACGGAGATTGCGACGCTCAAGGCGCGCCAGGCCGACGCCTCGGTGCTCAAGGCCGCCAAGCGCTGGCTGCACCGCGACGACGACAAGGTGCCGACCGCGGTGAAGCCGCAGCTGGCGCAGGTGCGTGCCGAGCACCCGGTGCTCGACAAGATGGTCACCATGCGCGAGGAACTGCGCGCCCTGTGGTCGAGCACGAACGCCACCCGCGAGCAGCTGGCGGCCGACCTGCAGGCCTGGTGCCGCCGCGCCGAAGAGAGCGGTATCGCCGCGCTGCGCGACTTCTCGATCCGCCTGCGCTCTGCGCATGCTTGACCACCCCCGCGCCGCGCCTGCGGCGCGTCACCCCCTCAAGGGGGCGGCGTCTACGGACCGGGAAACCCGGATCCGTGACACCCTGGAATAAAAAAACCCGCTGTTTTCACAGCGGGTTTTTTGTTGGGGTGGCGCCGAATTACTTCAGCTTCACTTCCTTGTAGTCCACGTGCTTGCGAGCGACGGGGTCGAACTTCTTGAAGAGCAGCTTGTCGGGCGTGGTCTTCTTGTTCTTGTTCGTGGTGTAGAAGTGGCCGGTGCCCGCGGTGGACTCCAGCTTGATTTTTTCGCGACCGCCTTTGGTTGCCATGGTGGTTCTCCTTAAGCCTGGCCGTTGGCACGCATGTCGGCCAGCACGACGTCGATGCCTTTCTTGTCGATCAGGCGCAGGGCAGCGCCCGAGACGCGCAGACGAACCCAGCGGTTCTCGCTCTCGACCCAGAAACGGCGGTATTGCAGGTTCGGCAGGAACCGGCGCTTGGTTTTGTTGTTGGCGTGGGAAACGTTGTTCCCGACCTGGGGCTTCTTGCCCGTGACGTCGCAGACGCGTGCCATGAGGACACTCCGATCCATTCACTCGGCTGTTCGCAGCGGGTCGCAAAGGGATTCTGCGACTGGCGTTCAGCCTGACCTCGCCAGATAAGGGTGGCGGTAACCCGGGGGATCGCGGTTTGCCGGGCGCAAGCCCGGCATTCAGCAAAGCCCGCGATTATAGCCATAACCGCGGGGGCAGGTGTCAAGACGGCTTGTCAGGCGCCTTGTTGCTCCAGGAAGCGCTGGGCGTCCAGGGCGGCCATGCAGCCGGTGCCGGCGCTGGTGATGGCCTGGCGGTAGATGTGGTCCTGCACGTCGCCGGCGGCGAACACGCCGGGCACGCTGGTCATGGTGGCCATGCCGGCGAGCCCCGATTTCGTGACGATGTAGCCGTCCTTCATCTCGAGCTGGCCCTGGAAGATCTCGGTGTTGGGCCGGTGGCCGATGGCGATGAAGCAGCCCTGCAGGTGCAGGTCCTCGGTCGCGCCGGTCTGCGTGTCCTTCAGGCGCACGCCCGTGACGCCGCTCTGGTCGCCCAGCACCTCGTCGAGGGTCTTGAAGAGCTTGAGCTCGATCTTGCCTTCCTTGACCTTCTCCATGACCTTGTCGACCAGGATGGGCTCGGCGCGGAACTTGTCGCGCCGGTGCACCAGGTAAACCTTGTTGGCGATATTGGAGAGGTAGAGCGCCTCCTCGACCGCGGTGTTGCCGCCGCCGATCACGCAGGTGGTCTGGCCACGGTAGAAGAAGCCGTCGCAGGTGGCGCAGGCGCTCACGCCCTTGCCCATGAAGGCCTCTTCGGACGGCAGGCCGAGGTACTGCGCGGAAGCGCCGGTGGCGATGATCAGCGCGTCGCAGGTGTAGGTGCCGCTGTCGCCGGTGAGCGTGAACGGGCGCTTGGAGAAGTCGACCTTGTTGATGTGATCGAACACGATCTCGGTCTTGAAGCGCTCGGCATGCTGCAGGAAGCGCTGCATCAGGTCAGGGCCCTGCACGCCGTGCACGTCGGCGGGCCAGTTGTCCACCTCGGTGGTGGTCATGAGTTGCCCGCCCTGCGCGATGCCGGTGATGAGCACCGGGTCGAGGTTGGCGCGCGCGGCGTACACCGCAGCCGTGTAGCCGGCCGGGCCGGAGCCCAGGATCAGGACTTTCGCGTGTTTCATGGTGCGCTGCCCCATCGAAAAATGGAGCAATTGGTTTAGAGTCGCGGGGGTATATGGGGATACCCGGCGCGATAGTCAATAACGTCAAAGGCCTTCGAAGCAGGCCCTGACCGGCCGGGATTGTAGGGAAGCGGGCCCTGTTTGCCCCCGCTGTCTGGGAATACACGCATGTCCATCCTGTCCAATCTCGACCTGATCCGCCGCGTGCCGCTGTTTTCCACCCTCACGCAGGCGCAGGCCGAATCGGTGGCGGACGCGGTGGTCAAGCGGCGCTACAAGCGCGGCGAGTGCATCGTCGAGCAGGGCAAGAAGTCGAACTGCCTGGCGATCGTGCTGACCGGCCGCGCGCGCGTGGTCACCACCGACAGCCGTGGCCGCGAGGTCATCCTGGCCACCATGAATCCGGGTGACTACGTGGGCGAGATGAGCCTGATCGACAACCAGCCGCATTCGGCCACGGTGCGCGCCGAGGTGCAGACCGACGTGCTGATCCTGGGCCGCAACGAGTTCGCGCGCTGCCTGCCCGAAAATTCGTCCATGGCCTACGCGGTGATGCGCGGCCTGGTGCAGCGCCTGCGCCAGGCGGATCGCAAGATCGAATCGCTGGCCTTGCTGGACGTGTACGGCCGTGTGGCGCGCGCGCTGCTCGAACAGGCCCAGCCCGACCGCGAAGGCCAGCTCGTGATCCGCGAGCGGGTGTCGCGCCAGGACGTGGCCAAGATGATCGGCGCCTCGCGCGAGATGGTCAGCCGCGTGATGAAGGACCTCGAAGACCGCGGTTTCATCGAGGTCACCGAAGACGGCACGACCGTCATCAAGGACCGCCTGAACACCCTGGGTTGACACCCGGGGCCGGGGGCCGGCTGGGGTAAGCTTGCGCTTGCTTCCTGCCGGACATGACCTACTCCCTGAACACCCTCAACGCAGACCGCCGCGACGCCCCCGCGGCCGGCGGCATCGCGCGCTTTGCGCAGGAAATCGGCCTCGTGCTGGGCGCGGCCGCGCTGGCTTTCTGGCTGCTCAGCCTCTTGAGCCACTCGCTCGGCGACCCCGCCTGGAGCACCACCGGTGCGCGTACCGAGGTCTGGAACTGGGGCGGCCGCCTGGGTGCGCTGGTGTCCGACGCGAGCTATTTCCTGTTCGGTTTTTCCGTCTGGTGGCTGTTTGCGGCCGGTGTGCGGGCCTGGTTGTCCGGCCTGGCGCGCTGGTTGCGCGGCGCGGCGCCCGCCCAGCAAGGTCCGCGCTGGTGGCAGCGGCCTGCCGTGCGCCGCCTGGCCTTCTGGGGCGGCCTGGTCGCGCTGGTGATGATCAGCGCGGCGCTGGAGTGGAGCCGCCTGTACCGCTTCGAGCCGCTGCTGCCCGGCCACGCCGGCGGGGTGGTGGGGCATGCGCTGGGCCCGCTGGCCGAACGCTGGCTGGGCTTCACGGGCGCGGCGCTGGCGCTGCTGGCCCTGCTGCTGGCCTGCCTGCCCCTGGTGTTCCGCTTCTCCTGGGGCCATTGGGCCGAGGTGGTGGGCCAGCGGCTGTACGACTGGTTCGAGGCGCGGCGCGAGAAGCGCGAGGCGGTGGAAGACGAGCGCATCGGGCGTGCCGCGGCGCGCGAGCGCGAGGTGGTGGTGCAGACCGAGCGCGTCGAGATCGAGGAACACCACCCGGTGCCGGTGGTCATCGAACCCACCATGGTCGAGGTGCCCAAGAGCGAGCGCGTGGCCAAGGAACGGCAGAAGCCGCTCTTCACCGAACTGCCCGACAGCAAGCTGCCGCAGGTGGACCTGCTCGATGCCGCCTCGGGCCAGCAGAACACGGTGGACGCGCAGACGCTGGAGATGACCAGCCGCCTGATCGAGAAGAAGCTCAAGGATTTCGGCGTCGATGTGCGCGTGGTGGCCGCGGCGCCTGGCCCGGTGATCACGCGCTACGAGATCGAACCCGCCACCGGCGTGAAGGGCTCGCAGATCGTCAACCTCAGCCGCGACCTCGCGCGCTCGCTTTCGCTGGTGTCGATCCGCGTGATCGAGACCATCCCGGGCAAGAACCTGATGGCGCTGGAACTGCCCAACGCCAAGCGCCAGACCATCCGGCTCTCGGAGATCCTGGGCTCGCAGGTCTACAACGACGCGAAATCGCTGCTCACCATCGGCCTGGGCAAGGACATCGGCGGCCAGCCCGTGGTGGCCGACCTCGCGAAGATGCCGCACTGCCTGGTGGCCGGCACCACCGGTTCGGGCAAGTCGGTGGGCATCAACGCCATGATCCTGTCGCTGCTCTACAAGGCCGACCCGAAGGACGTGCGCCTGCTGCTGATCGATCCGAAGATGCTCGAGATGAGCGTTTACGAGGGCATTCCGCACCTGCTGGCGCCGGTCGTGACCGACATGAAGCACGCGGCCAACGGCCTGAACTGGTGCGTGGCCGAGATGGAGAAGCGCTACAAGCTCATGAGCAAGCTGGGCGTGCGCAACCTCGCGGGCTACAACACCAAGATCGACGACGCCAAGGCCCGCGGCGAGTCCATCGGCAACCCGTTCTCGCTCACGCCCGAGCAGCCCGAGCCGCTGGAGCGCCTGCCCTACATCGTGGTCGTCATCGACGAACTCGCCGACCTCATGATGGTGGTGGGCAAGAAGATCGAGGAACTCATTGCGCGGCTGGCGCAGAAGGCGCGCGCCGCCGGCATCCACCTGGTGCTGGCCACGCAGCGCCCCAGCGTGGACGTGATCACCGGCCTGATCAAGGCCAACATCCCCACCCGCATTGCCTTCCAGGTCAGCAGCAAGATCGACAGCCGCACCATCCTCGACCAGATGGGCGCCGAGAGCCTGCTCGGCATGGGCGACATGCTCTACCTGCCCTCGGGCATGGGTTTTCCCACCCGCGTGCACGGTGCCTTCGTGAGCGACGACGAGGTGCACCGCGTGGTGGCCTACCTCAAGGAGCAGGGCGAGGCCGACTACATCGACGGCGTGCTCGACGGCGGCGGTGCCGACGGCGAGGGCGGTGACATCTTCGGTGATGGCGGCGGCGAGGGCGGTGGCGAGAAAGACCCGCTGTACGACCAGGCCGTGGCCATCGTGCTGCAGGACCGCAAGGCCAGCATCTCCTACGTGCAGCGCAAGCTCAAGATCGGCTACAACCGCGCCGCGCGCCTGCTCGAGGACATGGAGAACGCCGGCCTCGTGAGCGCGCTCACCAGCAGCGGGCAGCGCGACATCCTGGTGGGCGGCCGGCCCGAGTGATCGCCGGTGCAACCTCTGCTCCCGGCCAGCGTCAGAACCCCATGCGAATCCGAACCCTGCTTGCCACCGCCCTGTTGTGCTGGGCCACCTTGCCCGTCCGCGCCGATGGCCTGAAGGCGCTGGAGAGCTTCCTGCGCGAGTCCAACGCCGCGCGCGCCGAGTTCACCCAGGTGGTCACCTCACCCACGCGCGCCGGCGAGGCCAGGCCGCGCCAGCGCAGCAGCAGCGGCCGCTTCGTGTTCCAGCGGCCCGACCGCTTCCGCTTCGATTACCTCAAGCCGTTCGAGCAGGTCATCGTGGCCGACGGGCGCCAGCTCTGGCTGCACGACGTCGACCTGAACCAGGTGACGGTGCGCGCGCAGAAAGACGTGCTGGGCAGCACGCCCGCGGCCATCATCGCGGCCGCCCCCGACCTGGCCGCGCTGCGCGGCAGCTTCGAGCTGCGCAGTGCGCCCGAGGCCGATGGCCTGCAATGGGTCGAGGCGGTGCCGAAGCAGCGCGATGGCCAGTTGCGCAAGGTGCGGCTGGGCTTTGCGGGCATGCAGCTGTCGGTGCTCGACATCGAGGACGGCCTGGGCCAGCGCTCGGTGCTGCGCTTTGCCAACTGGCAGGCCAGCCCGGCCTTGCGCGGCGACGAGTTCCGCTTCGAACCGCCGACGGGCGCCGACGTGATCCGCCAGTGAGCGCGCCGAGCACGCTGCACGCACCTTGAACACAGCCGCCCACGCCCCGCTGGCCGAACGCCTGCGCCCGCGCACGCTGGGCGAGGTCATCGGCCAGCAGCACCTGCTGGGCGAGGGCATGGCGCTGCGCCTGGCCTTCGAATCCGGCCAACCGCACAGCTGCATCCTCTGGGGCCCACCCGGCGTGGGCAAGACCACCATCGCGCGCCTGATGGCCGACGCCTTCGACGCGCAGTTCATCACCATCAGCGCCGTGCTCGGCGGTGTGAAGGACATCCGCGAGGCGGTGGAGCAGGCCCAGGCCGCGCGCGACGGCCTGCATCCGCAGCGCACCATCGTCTTCGTCGACGAGGTGCACCGCTTCAACAAGAGCCAGCAGGACGCCTTCCTGCCGCACGTCGAAAGCGGCCTGTTCACCTTCATCGGCGCGACCACCGAGAACCCGTCGTTCGAGGTCAATTCGGCGTTGCTGTCGCGCGCCGCCGTCTACGTGCTGCAGCCGCTCACCGAAGACGACCTGCGCGCGATCGTGGCCAAGGCGCGCGCGATCGACGCCGTTCCCGCCGTCGAGGACGCCGCGCTGAACCGGTTGATCGCCTACGCCGATGGCGACGCGCGCCGCCTGCTCAACACGCTGGAAACGCTGGCGGTCGCGGCCCGCAGCGAGAAGCTCGACGCCGTCACCGATGCCTGGCTGCTCAAGGTGCTCGGCGAGCGCATGCGGCGCTACGACAAGGGCGGCGAGCAGTTCTACGACACCATCAGCGCGCTGCACAAAAGCGTGCGCGGCTCCGATCCGGACGCCGCGCTCTACTGGTTCGTGCGCATGCTCGATGGCGGCGTCGATCCGCGCTACGTGGCGCGCCGCCTGATCCGCATGGCGGCCGAGGACATCGGCCTGGCGGACCCGCGCGCGCTGCGCCTGGCGCTCGACGCGGCCGAGGTCTATGAGCGCCTGGGCTCGCCCGAAGGGGAGCTCGCGCTCGGCGAGTGCGTGGTCTATCTGGCCGTGGCGCCCAAGTCCAACGCGGTCTACAAGGCCTTCAACGCGGCGCGCGCCTTCGTCAAGCGCGACGGCACGCGGCCGGTGCCGCTGCACCTGCGCAACGCGCCGACGCAGCTCATGAAGTCGCTCGACTACGGCAAGGGCTACCGTTACGCCCACGACGAGCCCGGTGGCTTCGCGGCGGGCGAGACCTACTGGCCCGAGGGCATGGCGCCACCGGCGTTCTACGAGCCGGTCGAGCGCGGCCTGGAAATCCGCATCGCGGAGAAGCTGCGCGCGCTGCGCGAGCAGAACCATCAGAAGGATTGATGCGTCCGTAGACGCACTGATACCCGGGCGGCCGTGCCGGGTTTACCCTTTGATTTCAGGGGTGTCCCCCCATTCGGCCCCCAGATACGGCTCGCTACAATCGCGCACCACCAACCCGCCCCCGGCCCCATCCTGGCCGTCTCTGGCGGGTTTTTTGCTAGGTTGAAACGGGGGCGGTGCCGCCACCCCGCCGGTCAAAAACACGGAGAACCTTTCATGGAAGTCTTGCTACAGCAGATCCTCAACGGACTGGTGCTGGGCAGCATGTACGCCCTGGTCGCCCTGGGCTACACGATGGTGTACGGCATCATCGGCCTCATCAACTTCGCCCACGGCGACGTGCTCATGGTGGGCGCGCTCACCAGCTGGACCATCATTGGCTGGATGCGCGAGGCCTCGCCCGACCTGTCCGGCTGGCTGATGCTGCTGATCGCCACCGTCATCGCCATGGTGGTGTGCGCGGTACTCAACTTCTCGATCGAGAAACTGGCCTACCGGCCGCTGCGCAATTCCAACCGCCTCGCACCGCTGATCACCGCCATCGGCATGTCGCTGCTGCTGCAGACGCTGGCGATGATCATCTGGGCGCCCAACCCCAAGTCCTATCCGTCCATGCTGTCGCGCGAGCCCATCATGCTGGGCGGCGCCGTGATCTCGCAGACCCAGATCACCATCCTGGCCGTCACCGCCATCACGCTGGCTTTCCTGATGTGGCTGGTGAACCGGACCAACCTCGGCCGCGCCATGCGCGCCACCGCCGAGAACCCGCGCGTGGCCGCGCTCATGGGTGTCAAGCCCGACGTCGTGATCTCGGCCACCTTCATCATCGGCGCCATGCTCGCGGCCATCGCCGGCGTGATGTGGGCCTCCAACTACGGCACGGTGCAGCACGCCATGGGCTTCATGCCCGGTCTCAAGGCCTTCGTGGCCGCGGTCATGGGGGGCATCGGAAACCTGGCCGGCGCCGTGGTGGGCGGCATCGCGCTGGGTCTCATCGAGTCGCTGGGCGCCGGTTACCTGGGCAAGCTCACGGGTGGCTTCCTGGGCAGCCAGTACGTCGACATCTTCGCCTTCATCGTGCTGGCCATCGTGCTGACGCTGCGCCCCTCGGGCCTGCTCGGCGAGCGTGTGGCCGACCGTGCCTGACACAGCGGGAGACACGACATGCTGAACACCAAATCCGGCAAGCTGGTTGCCTTCATCCTCGCAGCGATCGCGCTGCTGGCCCTGCCGCTGTTGCTGCAGGCCACCGGCAGCAACTCCTGGGCCCGCATCGTCGACCTGGCGCTGCTCTATGTGCTGCTGGCCCTGGGCCTGAACATCGTGGTGGGCTACGCGGGCCTGCTCGACCTTGGCTACATCGCGTTCTTCGCGGTGGGCGCCTACATCTACGGCCTGCTGGCGTCGCCGCACCTGGCCGACACTTTTCCCGCCATCCAGGCCATGTTCCCCAATGGGGTCCACATCAACATCTGGCTGGTGATGATCATTGCGGCGGCGGTGGCCGGCGTGGTGGGCATGATCCTCGGCGCGCCCACGCTCAAGCTGCGCGGCGACTACCTGGCCATCATCACGCTGGGCTTCGGCGAGATCATCCGCATCTTCCTGCTCAACCTGGACCGCCCGGTGAACATCACCAACGGCCCCAAGGGGCTGAGCCAGATCGATCCGATCAACATCGCCGGTGTCAACCTCGGCCAGCGGCTGGAGATAGGCGGTTTCACCTTCCAGTCGGTGACGCTGTACTACTACCTCTTCCTGTTCATCGTGGTGCTGTCGGTCATCCTCAGCTACCGCCTGCAGGACTCGCGCATCGGCCGCGCCTGGATGGCGATCCGCGAAGACGAGATCGCGGCCAAGGCGATGGGCCTGAACACGCGCAACCTCAAGCTGCTGGCCTTCGGCATGGGCGCCACCTTCGGCGGCATGTCCGGCGTGCTGTTCGCCTCCTTCCAGCGCTTCGTCTCGCCCGAGTCGTTCTCGCTGATGGAGTCCATCATGGTCGTGGCCATGGTGGTGCTGGGTGGCATCGGCCACATTCCCGGTGTCGTGCTGGGTGCGTTGGTGCTGGCCGGCCTGCCCGAGGTGCTGCGCCACGTGTCAGGCCCAATCACCGAGATGACCGGTGGCCGTCTGGGCCCCGAGATCCTGCGCCAGTTGCTGATCGCGCTGGCCATGGTGGTGGTCATGCTGATCCGTCCCAAGGGCCTGTGGCCCGCGCCGGAACACGGCAAGTCCCTGAGTGCGAAGTGAGGGTTGCGGCATGAGCGAAACCATTCTGAAAGTGGCCAACGTCTCCAAGCGCTTTGGCGGTCTGCAAGCCCTCAGCGACGTGGGCATCGAAATCCAGCGCGGACAGGTCTACGGCCTGATCGGCCCCAACGGCGCCGGCAAGACCACGTTCTTCAACGTGCTGACCGGCCTGTACACGCCCGACAGCGGCAGCTTCGAGCTCGCGGGCAAGCCCTACACGCCCACCGCCGTGCACGAGGTGGCCAAGGCAGGCATTGCGCGCACGTTCCAGAACATCCGGCTGTTCGCGGAGATGACCGCGCTCGAGAACGTCATGGTCGGTCGCCACGTGCGCACCCACTCGGGCCTGGTCGGCGCGGTGTTGCGCACGCCCGGCTTCAAGCGCGAGGAGCGCGAGATCACCGACCGTGCGAAGGAGCTGCTGGACTACGTGGGCATCGCCAAGTTCGCCGACTACAAGTCGCGCACGCTGAGCTATGGCGACCAGCGCCGCCTGGAGATCGCGCGCGCGCTGGCCACCGATCCGCAGCTGATCGCGCTCGACGAACCCGCCGCCGGCATGAACGCGACCGAGAAGGTGCTGCTGCGCGAACTCATCGACCGCATCCGCAAGGACAACCGCACCATCCTGCTCATCGAGCACGACGTGAAGCTGGTCATGGGCCTGTGCGACCGCGTGACCGTGCTCGACTACGGCAAGCAGCTCTCCAGCGGCACACCGGCCGAGGTGCAGCGAGACCCGAAGGTGATCGAGGCCTACCTCGGCACTGGCGGCCACTGAGCGGGAGACACAGTCATGGCAAACACGCTACTCAAAGTCAAAGGCTTGAAGGTCTCCTACGGCGGCATCAAGGCCGTCAAGGGCATCGACCTCGAAGTCAACGAAGGCGAGCTGATTTCGCTGATCGGCTCCAACGGCGCCGGCAAGACCACCACCATGAAAGCCATCACCGGCTCGCTGGGCGTGGAAGACGGCGACGTCGAATACCTCGGCAAGAGCATCCGCGGCAAGGGCGCCTGGGACCTGGTGAAGCAGGGCCTGGCCATGGTGCCGGAAGGCCGCGGCGTCTTCACCCGCATGTCCATCACCGAGAACCTGCAGATGGGCGCCTATGTGCGCCGCGACAAGGCCGGCATCGCGCGCGACATCGAACGCATGTTCACCATCTTCCCGCGCCTGAAGGAACGCAAGGACCAGCTGGCCGGCACCATGAGCGGTGGCGAACAGCAGATGCTGGCCATGGCGCGCGCGCTGATGAGCCAGCCCAAGGTGCTGTTGCTCGACGAGCCGTCCATGGGCCTGTCGCCCATCATGGTCGACAAGATCTTCGAGGTGGTGCGCGACGTGTCCGCGCAGGGCGTGACCGTCCTGCTGGTGGAGCAGAACGCCAGCCGCGCGCTGCAGATCGCCAACCGCGGCTACGTGATGGACTCGGGCGAGATCATCATGAGCGGCGACGCGAAGCAGATGCTGACGGACCCGAAGGTGCGCGCCGCCTACCTCGGGGAATGACCGCCGGGCGGCCGTGCGGCCGCCCAAACCTACAATCACGGGTTGCGCGCCATCGGGCGCCCAACCCGTTCTTCATTTCATGAGCCAATCCCACACCCCCGACACCGCCGCCCCCGTGGCGCACGACGAGAACCAGCTGATCGCCGAGCGACGCGAGAAACTCAAGGCACTGCGCGAGGCGCAGAAGCGGGGCGAGGGCGTGGCCTTCCCGAACGACTTCAAGCCCCGGGACCATGCGGCCGACCTTTTTTCGGCGCACGGCGAGACCAGCAAGGAAGACCTGGAGGCCACGCCGGTGCGCGCCAGCGTGGCCGGTCGCATGATGCTCAAGCGCGTCATGGGCAAGGCCAGCTTTGCCACGCTGCAGGACGCCTCGTTCGGTCCGAGCGGCGGGCGCATCCAGATCTACCTGAACAACGACAGCGTGGGCGAGGCGGTGCACAACGCCTTCAAGCACTGGGACCTGGGCGACATCGTGGCCGCCGAGGGCGTGCTGTTTCGCACCCGCACCGGTGAACTCACCATCCACGCGGACAGGATCCGCCTGCTCACCAAGAGCCTGCGCCCGCTGCCCGACAAGTTCCACGGCGTGGCCGACCAGGAGATCAAGTACCGCCAGCGCTACGTGGACCTGATGACCGACGAGGGCGCGCGCCGGCGCTTCGTCACGCGCAGCCAGGCCGTCACGGCGCTGCGCCAGTTCATGGTGGGCCACGGCTTCCTGGAGGTCGAGACGCCCATGCTGCACCCGATTCCCGGCGGTGCCAACGCCAAGCCCTTCGTCACGCACCACAACGCGCTCGACCAGGAGATGTTCCTGCGCATCGCGCCCGAGCTGTTCCTCAAGCGCCTGCTGGTGGGTGGCTTCGAGCGCGTGTTCGAGATCAACCGCAACTTCCGCAACGAAGGCATCTCGGTGCGCCACAACCCCGAGTTCACCATGATGGAGTTCTACGCGGCGTACTGGAACTACCGCGACCTCATGGATTTTTCCGAACAGCTCATCCGTCACGTGGTGCGCGCGGTGCGTGGCGACGGTGAGATCGCCTACCAGGGCCGCGTGGTCGACATCGACGCGCCGTTCGAGCGCCTGACCATCCGCGACGCGATCGTCAAGCACACCGACGCGGGTGCGAACGTGGACGACGCCGACTGGCTGCGTGGCCAGCTGCGCAAGCTCGGCCTCACCGAAGAGAAGGACCAGTTGTCCGCGCGCAGCCTGGCGTCGCTGCAGGTGCTGTTCTTCGAGGAGAAGGTCGAGAGCGAGCTGTGGAACCCGACGTTCATCATGGACCACCCGACCGAGATCTCGCCGCTGGCGCGTGCCAACGACGCGCGGCCCGAGGTGACCGAGCGCTTCGAGCTCTACATCACCGGCCGCGAGTTCGGCAACGCGTTCTCCGAGCTCAACGATGCCGAGGACCAGGCCGCGCGCTTCCACGCGCAGGTGGCGGCCAAGGACGGCGGCGATGACGAGGCCATGCACTTCGACGCCGACTACATCCGCGCGCTCGAATACGGCATGCCGCCCGCGGGTGGCTGTGGCATCGGCATCGACCGCCTCATGATGCTGCTGACCGACAGCCCCAGCATCCGCGACGTGATCCTGTTTCCCGCGCTGCGCCGCGAGAGCTGAACTCAGCGCCAGGCGAGGACCAGCGCCAGGCCCAGCAGGCTGGCGGCCGAGAGGGCCCACCACGTGCGCCGGCGCGCCAGGGCCAGTGGTGAGTGCCCGGCGACGTCGTAGCGGAAGTGCTCCGACACGATCCGCCCGGCAGGCACGCCGTGGGCCACGAGTGCCGACTCCACCGCGTCCATCATCGGCTCCGGACCGCAAACCAGGTGCGTGGCCTGTGCGGCCCAGGGTGCCACGGCCGCGTGCCTGAGGCTGGCCTGCACGCCCGCCGCATCGAGCCGCCCGGTGAGCCCCTGCCAACCCGGCTCGGGGCGCTCGACCATCGCCACGCAGGCGAAATCGGCCAGTGCCCCGGCACCGCTCAACCACTCGAGGTCGACCATCTGCGCGGCCGACCGGTCGGCGTAGACGAGGCGGATCGGCCGTGGGTCGCCGCGCGCCACGGCATCGGCCAGCAGCGCGACGAAGGGTGCCACCCCGATGCCACCGGCGTGCATCACGATGGCCGGCGCATCGGCAGGCCAGGCGAACTGGCCGTGGGGTCCGTCCACGTGGACGGTCTCTGCGGGGCGGTGCTGCGACAGGCTGCCCGTCATGTCGCCGGCCTCCTTGATCAGGAACTGCAGCCGGCCCTGCACGTCGCTCGCCCGACTCAGCGAGAACGGGTTGTCGTCGTAGGCGCGCAGGTGGCCGAGGCGGATCCAGGCAAACTGACCCGCCCGAAACGCCCGGCGAGGGCGCTGGGTGGGCGAGACCTCCAGCAGCCAGATGCGCTCCGCGGCCGGCTCCAGCCGGGTGATCCGGTAAGGCCGCAGCGCCAACCGCAGCGGCCGCACGGCATGCACCCACAGCAGCGAGCACAGGGCCGCCGCGGCCAGCACCCACCACAGCAGCGCCACCGCCGGCAGTTGTGCGTAGCGACCGGAGACCAGGGTGTGGTGCAACCCCAGCCCCAGCACCGCCAGCGCCAGCGCGGCGTGCAGCAGGCGCCAGCGCGGGTACGCCATGGCGCTGCGCGGGCGCCAGATGGCCGTGGCCACCAGCGCCAGCAAGGCGCCGAGCGCCAGCAGCCCCGTGGCCAGTCCCCAATCGCCGGCACCGATGCGCAAGGCCCTGGCCGCCGAGGCATCCACGGGCCCGGGCGGCGCGTCCCACAAGGTGTAGAAGAAGGGGTGAAGCACCAGCACCACCACGGCGGTGCGCGCAAACAGCTGGTGGGCCCGCATCAGGCGGTCGCTTCCCAGCCGGGTCGAGAGCAGCGGGAAGCGGCCGAGCAGAAAGAACGACAGCAGCACGGCGCAGAACCCCAGCATGCCCAGACCGGCGGCCCAGTCGTCCAGCCATGGGCGGAGTTCAAGCCCGCTGGCACGCTGCGCAACCACGCCAACCACAACCGGTAGCAGCAGCAATGCCAGGTACAGCAGCGCCCATCCGGTTGCTCGCTTCATGAACGTGTTCCTCTCGACGGAAGGCACCGCGGCGCGGCGCGCGACCGATACTGCGAGAACACGCGGCGCGGCGTCAACGCGTGTGGACGCCGCCCTTGATCAAGCTCAAAAGTTCAGCCGCAGGATGGCCTTGCGCTCGTCGGCGCCGAGCGTGAGCATGCCCTGACGCATCCATTCGAGGTGCGCGCTGGCGTCCTGACCAAGATCACCGCGCGCATCCGGCAGCAGTGCCACCACCACCTGGAAACGCAGTGCCGTGCCCGTGGGCAGTCGCGGTGACGAGCGCAACCCCGCGGCGACGAGGCTGGTGGCGGTGTTCAGCGCCTGGGTCTCCTTGACCGGGCCTTCCATCAACAGCGCCAGGCTGTCGTCGCCCACGCGCGCTGCGGTGTCCACATCGCGCGCCAGCGAGCGCAGCAGCGAGGCGGCCACCACCAGCGCGCGGTCGGCCACCTCGCGGCCGTGGCGCGCCAGGATGTCCGGGTGGTTGTCCAGGTGCACCAGCATCAGCGCGCTGTGGTGCCCGTAGCGCTGGGCGCGCACCAGGCTGTCGTGCAGGCGCAGCAGGAAGTGCTCGCGCCGCGTCAGACCGGTGAGCGGCTCGGTGCGCTCCAGCGCGCGGGCGCGCACCTGCGACTCGTGCTGCAGCTGTGAGCGCTGCAGCAAGGCGTAGATGAGGACGGGCGCCTCCAGCGCGGCGGCGAACACCATGCCGTATTGGGACAGCAGGCCCGATGAGATGAGGTTGAAGTTGCGCATCACCGGCAGGGCGCTGGCCAGCAGCACCGGCACGATGCCGAGGACGAACCAGCGCACCCAGGTCTCGCCGCTGCGCCAGCCCACCACGATCATGGTGGCCACCAGCGCCATGGCCAGTGTGCCCACGGCGGTGCCGGTGTTCAGGCTGGCCACGCTGGGCAGCAGCAGGTCCCAGCCGATCACCACCAGCCACAACGGCGCCAGCACCAGGCACAGCCGGTCCAGCGTGCGGCCGATGCGCCGCGGTTGCAGCACCTGGCGCACGAACAGCACCGCGGCCACGCCCATGAGCGGCAGCAGCACGAACTCGGCCACCTGGTTCCAGCGCGCCAGCCCCGGCCACAGGAACTGCCCGCCCACGCCCAGCGAGGCCGACAGGCCCAGCCCGAGCAGGCCGATGTAGATGGCGTAGGCCGCGAACGCCGCGTCGCGGAACACCGCGGTGTTCACCAGCGCCACCAGCAGCAGCAGGGTGGTCATGCCGAAGTAGGCGCCGAGACCGAACTGCTGCTGGATGCGCTGCTCGCGCAGATGGTTGTGGTCGTGCAGCAGCAGCTCACCGGAGAACGGCACGCGCGCGTGTTCGATGCGCACCCAGTAACGCACCGTCTCGTCCGCGCGCGCGTCCAGCCCGAACACCGGGTAGCGATCCGGGCTGGCCCAGTCGCGCACGGGCAGGCGGTCGCCGGCGTGCTGCACGCGCCAGCGGCCTTGTGCGTCGCGGTGGTAGAGCGAGATCAGGTCGGTGCCCGAGCGGGCGAGTTCGAGCTCCCAGTGCGCATCCAGTCGCTTGATCTGCAGATCGAAGCGCACCCACAGCGCGGCGCCGCCGTCCAGCCGCACGCGGTCCCCCGCGGCACGCGGGCGCCATGGCAGGTCGTGCCGACCGGCCTCGATCTCCTCGATGCCGAGGTTGCCGGACGGGTCGATCAGCTGCTGACTGCGCCCGGCCAGGGGCAGGGCGACGGTGCCCTCGCCGAGCACGATCGCCTCGGGTTCGGCGCTCGGCGGCGGGTTGCCGACGTCGGCAGGGGCGGCGGAACAGAAGAGGGCCAGGCACAGCAGGCCCGAGGCGGCGCGCAGGCGCCGCAGGAACATCGATCGCATGGTGGCGGATTGTGCCGCCGCGCCGGCGGCCTCAGGCGTAGGCGGCGAGGGCCTTGCGCATCTTCTTCATGGCCGCCACCTCGATCTGGCGGATGCGCTCGGCGCTCACGCCGTACTCGCTGGCCAGTTCGTGCAGCGTCATGCCGCCCGAGCCGTCGTCGTTCACCTTGAGCCAGCGTTCGCTCACGATGCGCCGCGAGCGTTCGTCGAGCTCGCCCATGGCCTGGGCGATGCCCTCGGTGGCCAGGTGGTCGCGCTGGGCCGATTCGATCATCGCGGTGGGTTCGTGCGTGGCGTCGGCCAGGTAGGCGATCGGGCCGAAGGCCTCCTCGCCATCGTCGCCGGGGGTGGGGTCGAGCACCACGTCGCCACCGGCCAGGCGCGTTTCCATCTCGCGCACCTCCTCGGGCTTGACGTTGAGCTCTCGCGCCACCAGACCGACCTCGGCGTCATTGAGCACCTCGCGGTGCGTGTCGCCGTCGACGGCCTCGGCGCGCAGGCCCTGTTTGCGCGAGCGCAGGTTGAAGAACAGCTTGCGCTGCGCCTTGGTGGTGGCCAGCTTGACCATGCGCCAGTTCTTCAGGATGTATTCGTGGATCTCGGCCTTGATCCAGTGGATGGCGTAGCTCACCAGGCGCACGCCCTGCTCGGGGTCGAAGCGCTTGACGGCCTTCATCAGGCCCACGTTGCCTTCCTGGATCAGGTCGCCGTGCGGCAGGCCATAACCCAGGTACTGGCGCGAGATCGAGACCACCAGCCGCAGGTGCGACATCACCAGCCGGCCGGCGGCGTCCAGGTCGTTGTGGTCGCGCAGCCGGCGGGCGGCTTCCTGCTCTTCTTCCAGTGTGAGCATGGGCAGCCGGTTGACGGCCGAGATGTAGGCGTCCAGGTTGCCCAGCGGCGGCAGCGTGAGCGCACGGCTCCAGGGGCTGGCAACGGCCAGCGCACCGGTGGAAGCGGGGTTCGCAACAGCAAGCGTGTGGGACATGGATGACCTCCTCGGGTATCGGGGTGAAATATTAGCACTCGCTTGGAGGGAGTGCTAAAGGCGGAGTTCCATGCGCCCGGCCGTTGCCGGGCATTCTTCCGCAGATATCGGCTGAAGTCGGGTGCCCTGGGGCCGCTGTTGCGGAATCTGCAACTTTGCGTTGTGGGCCATGCGGTTTTTCTTTGTCCGGGTAAACCCTAGAGTTCAGCCCATGCCGAACACGACGGCATCTCTGAAACAAACCCCGCTGTCCAACCGCTCTGTCTTCACCCAAGGAACCATCATGAAAGCCTCCCGCCTCCTGCTCACCGTTGCCCTGTCTGCCACCGCCGCCGCCGCCATGGCGCAGAGCAACCCGCTGCAATACATCCCCACCGCCGAGGTGGAAATCAACACCCAGCCCGCCTACGCCTCGTCGGTGGCGCGTTCGACCGTGGCGGCCGAAGCCGCCGCCGCGCAAAGCGGCCCGCTGGCCTACCTGCCCACGACCGAAGTGCAGGTGAACGACTTCGTGGCCGAGCCCAGCGCGCTCACCCGTGCCCAGGTGCAGGCCGAAGCGGTCGAAGCGCGTCGCCTGGGCCTGCTGCAGTTCAGCGACAACGACTACCCGATCACCGTCACGGCCGAGCAGGCCGAGCAGATCCGCCTGGCCGGCCTGCGCGCCGTGCAGGACGTGACCGCTGCCAAGTAAGCCAGTCACGCATCCGATTTTTCTCGTCTCCAAGGTTCAAAGGGCAGCCCACGGGCTGCCTTTTTTTTTCGGCGTCCCGCACGCAGGACGGGCCGCTCACTGCCGGCTCAGCTGCGGGTGGCTGGCGAACAGCGCCGCCGTCCACTCCACGAAGGCGCGCACCTTGGCGCTCAGGTGGCGGTTCGGCGGGTAGACCACATAGACCGGGATCGCGGGGCAGGTCCAGTCCGGCAGCACCTGCACCAGCTCGCCGCGTTCGATCAGCGGCGCGGCCACGAAGGCACCGGTCTGGGCCACGCCCAGGCCGGCCAGCAGGGCGGTGGTCATGGCGTTGCTCTCGTTCACCGAGAGCCGGTAGCGGCCCGCGATCTCCAGCCGCTGGCCGTCCTTCTCGAACTCGTTGAGGTACATGCGCCCGGTGCGGGTGGAGAAGTAGTTCACCATGGTGTGCTCGCGTTCCAGCTGCTCCGGGTGCGTGGGCGTGCCGTGCGCCTTCAGGTAGGCCGGTGCGGCCACGGTCATGAGGGGGAAGTTGCCGATGCGCCGCGCCACCAGCGACTGCTCCTGCAGTTCGCCGCCGCGGATCACGCAGTCCACGTTGTCGGTGATCAGGTCCACCGGGCGGTCGGTCACGCCCAGGTCGAGCTGGATGTCGGGGTAGCGGCGGTAGAAGTCGGCCAGCGCGGGGATGACGATCAGCTGCGCCACCGAGGTGCCCACGTCCACCCGCAGCCGTCCGCTGGGCCGGGCCTGGGCGTTCGTCAGGCTGGCCTCGACGTCGTCGAGGTCGTTGAGCAGGCGCGTGGTGCGCTCGAAATAGGCCGCGCCGTCGGGCGTCACCGTCACGCGCCGCGTGGTGCGGTTGAGCAGCTTGGTCTTCAGGCGCGATTCCAGGTGCTGCACCAGCCGCGTCACGGTGCCCTTGGGCAGGTCCAGCGATTCCGCGGCCTTGGTGAAGGAGCCGGCCTCCACCACGCGCGCGAACACCCGTATCGATTGCAACTGGTCCATTCCCTCGACTCCTGGCTGGTTGTGCGCGGTGATTGTGGGGGGCGCATTGTTCCTTGGGCGGAAACAGACCGCTGTCAACAGACCGCTTTTTCCGCACAAACGGCGTGTCTATAGTCGCGGCCATGGTCTCCACCACCACCCCCACTGCCTTGCCGCCGGCGCAGACGCTGTCCGTGCCGGGCACGCCGCCGCTCACGCTGCGCGTGCAGGGCCGCAAGCCGCGCGCTGGCGCGCTGCCGCTGGTGCTGCATTTCCACGGTGGCGCCTTCGTCTCGGGCGACCTGGACAGCGGCGCCTGCCTGGCCGAGCTGCTGGCCGGCGCGGGCGCGGTGGTGGCCTCGCTGGCCTACCCGCTGGCGCCCGAGCACCGTTTCCCCGCCGCGGTGGAAGCCGGCCACGCCGCGCTGGCGTGGTTGCACAAGCAGCGCACGCGCCTGGCCGGAGCCGGCGCGCCGCTGTTCGTGGCCGGTGAAGAAGCCGGCGGCAACATCGCCGCCGCCGTGGCGCAGATCGCGCGCGACCGCGCCCTGCCGCCGCTGGCGGGCCAGATCCTGGTGGCGCCCTTGCTCGACCCGTGCAACGCCACCGCCTCGCTGCGCGAATCGCTGGGCGAATGCGTGCAGTGCAAGTGGGCCGACGGCTGGCAGCAGTACCTGCGCGGCCCGATGGACGCCGAGCACCCCTACGCCGTGCCGGCGCTGGCGCAACGCCTGGCCGGCCTGCCGCCCGCGCTCATCCTCACCGGCGGTGACGACCCCATGCGCGACGCGGCGCTGGCCTACGCCGACCGCCTGCGCGGCGCCGGCATCACCGTGCACACCGGCGTGCTGCCACCGACCACCGGCTGGCCCGATTCGCTCAGTGAGCAGCCGGGCGACGAATGCCCGTGTGGCGCCGAGGTGCGCGAGCACCTGCGCGCCTTCTTCCAGGCCGCGACGCCGCCGCCGTCCTGACGGCCGCGCCACGCCCCTCCCGTTCCCGCATCCCCCAACAGCCCACCCCGGTCACCCGCCGGGGGCGGCCCCGCTCGCCCTCAAAAAGGATCCCACCATGTCCCGCTCGCCCGTCACCGCCTCCGTTCTCCCGCGCCGCGTCTGGCTGCCCACGTCCGCGGCCCTGGTCGCCATCGCCGCCGCCGTGCTCGTGCTGGCCCAGGAGTCCAGCCCTGCGCGCGCCAGCGCACCCGCCGATGCACCGCCGCCCATGCCGGTGTCGGTGGCCACCGTGAGCGAGAGCGACACCACCACCTGGGACGAGTTCTCCGGTCGCCTGGAAGCGGTCGAGCGGGTGGACATCCGCTCGCGCGTGGCGGGTGCCGTGCTGGCCACGCATTTCCGCGAGGGCGCGCTGGTCGCCAAGGGGGATCTGCTGGTCAGCATCGACCCCGCGCCCTACGCGGCCGAGGTGGCGCGCGCCGAAGCGCAGGCCAGCGCCGCGCAGGCGCGCCTGAGCCACGCCAGCGGCGAGTACGCGCGTTCGCAGCGTTTGTGGGAAGACAAGGCCATCGCCCAGCGCGAGCTCGACGACCGCCACAACGCGCTGCGCGAAGCCGAGGCCAATCTGCAGGCCGCGCAGGCGCAGGTGCAGGCCGCGCGCCTGAACCTGGGCTACACCCAGGTGCGCGCACCGGTCGCCGGTCGCATCGGGAAGCTCGAAGTGACGGTGGGCAACCTGGTGGCTGCAGGTCCGGGCGCGCCGGTGCTCACCACGCTGGTCTCGGTGAGCCCGATCTACGCCAGCTTCGACGCCGACGAGCAGATCGTGGCGCGCGCGTTGCAAGGCATCCACCAGGGCGGCGCCAGCGCGCGCCAGGCGCTCGAGCGCATCGCCGTGCAGATGGGCACCGCTGGCAGTGCCGACACGCCCATCACCGGCCACCTGCAGCTCATCGACAACCAGGTCGATGCGCGCAGCGGCACGGTGCGCGTGCGCGCCGTGTTCGACAACAAGGACGGCGCGCTCATGCCGGGCCAGTTCGCGCGCATCCGCATGGCGCAGCCGCGCAGCGACCGCCAGTTGCTGGTGAGCGAGCGAGCCATCGGCACCGACCAGGACAAGAAGTTCGTGCTGGTGGTGGGCGAGAACAACCAGGCCGAGTACCGCGAGGTGAAGCTGGGTGCGCCGGTCGACGGCCTGCGCAGCGTGACCGCGGGTCTCAAGGCCGGCGAACGCATCGTCGTCAACGGCCTGCAGCGCGTGCGCCCCGGTGCCCTGGTGCAGCCGCAGCCAGTGCCCATGAACGCGCGCGCCGATGGCGAGGCGCACAAGCTCGCGGCGGCCAAGCCGTGATGCGCCCCGATTGAAGAGAACAACATGAACCTGTCCAAATTCTTCATCGACCGGCCGATCTTCGCGGGCGTGCTCTCGCTGCTGATCCTGATCGCCGGTCTGGTCGCCTTGCGCGGCCTGCCCATCTCCGAGTACCCGGAGGTGGTGCCGCCCTCCGTGGTGGTGCGCGCCCAGTACCCGGGCGCCAACCCCAAGGTCATCGCCGAAACCGTGGCCACGCCGCTGGAAGAAGCCATCAACGGTGTGGAAGGCATGCTCTACATGGGCAGCCAGGCCACCACCGACGGCGTGATGACGCTCACCGTGACCTTCAAGCTCGGCACCGACCCCGACAAGGCCCAGCAGCTGGTGCAGAACCGCGTCTCGCAGGCCGAGCCGCGCCTGCCCGAAGAGGTGCGCCGCCTGGGCGTGACCACCGTCAAGAGTTCGCCCGACATCACCATGGTCGTGCACCTGGTCTCGCCGAACGACCGCTACGACATCAACTACCTGCGCAACTACGCGGTGCTCAACGTGAAGGACCGGCTCGCGCGCATCGAGGGCGTGGGCCAGGTGCAGGTGTTCGGCGGCGGCGACTACGCCATGCGCGTCTGGCTCGACCCGCAGAAGGTCGCGCAGCGCGGCCTGTCCGCCGCAGACGTGGTGGCGGCCATCCGTGGCCAGAACGTGCAGGCCGCCGCCGGCGTGGTGGGCGCCTCGCCCGGCCTGCCGGGTGTGGACCTGCAGCTCTCCGTCAACGCGCAGGGCCGTCTGCAGACCGAAGAAGAATTCGGCGACATCATCGTCAAGAGCGGCACCGACGGCGCGGCATCTTCCCAAGTGGTGCGCCTGCGCGACGTGGCCCGGCTGGAGATGGGCGCGGCCGACTATTCGCTGCGCTCGCTGCTCAACAACCAGCCCGCGGTGGGCATGGGCGTGTTCCAGGCGCCCGGCTCCAACGCGCTGGAGATCTCGGCCCAGGTGCGCGCCACCATGGCCGAGCTGCAGCAGCACATGCCCGAGGGTGTGGAGTACCGCATCGCCTACGACCCCACGCAGTTCGTGCGCGCCTCCATCGACTCGGTGATCACCACCCTGCTCGAAGCCATCGCGCTCGTGGTGCTGGTGGTGATCCTGTTCCTGCAGACCTGGCGCGCCTCCATCATCCCGTTGCTGGCGGTGCCGGTGTCGGTGGTGGGCACCTTCGCGGTGCTGCACCTGCTGGGCTTTTCCATCAACGCGCTCTCGCTGTTCGGCCTGGTGCTGGCCATCGGCATCGTGGTGGACGACGCCATCGTGGTGGTGGAGAACGTGGAGCGCAACATCGAGG
>VFQR01000962.1_pt1 | contig 26918 bp, 13 predicted proteins | sample 3512321 | NCBI WGS metagenome assembly VFQR01 (sample SAMN10412374, study PRJNA504923) | tailings metagenome | isolation source: Relicate 3 Philex TSF1 revegetated site | place: Philippines: Tuba, Benguet | collected 2017-08-29 | reverse complement strand
CAGGTCGGCCCACGAGATTTTGTTGCCATACTTCTGCTTGATAGGCCAGAGCAGGCGGCGGGCTTTATCAAGGTTGGCATTATCAGGCCAACTGTTCAGCGGAGCAAATCGCTGTGTGCCATATCCTGCACCACCGCGACCATCGGTGATTCGATAAGTACCGGCACTGTGCCACGCCATACGAATCATGAGGGGCCCATAATTACCAAAGTCAGCCGGCCACCAATCCTGCGATGTCGAGAGAAGTTCTTTGATGTCCTTCTTCAACGCCGCCAGATCGAGTTTGCTGAACTCTTCGGCATAATTGAAGTTTGGCCCCATGGGGTTACTCTTCGCCGAGTTCTGATGCAGAATCGACAGATTCAATTGCTCAGGCCACCAGTCGCGATTTGACATGGCTCCCGCAGCAGTGTTCCGAGCAGACGCCGGATTCACATTCCCCATGACGGGGCATTGGCCACCGGCCGCACCTGGTTTCGCTGCCCCCTTATCTTCGGCGGTTGTCACAAGCCCGCTGGTGGCCAGCAAGCCACACGACGCCGCCAGTGCCGTGACTGCCATTGACCGTCGCATCGATCTCAACCATGAATGCTTCGTCATTGTCCATTCCTTTCAAGGTTTTGCCTTGTCACCATGAGCTTGAGCACATCAGCCCATCTACGGGAACAAGTACACAGCCAATCATCTGCCGATCTGCAGACTCCGTGATATGAAACCCGTTTCAATTTTGAATTTGTTGGGTTTTGATCCATCAACATTTAAGATTATGACAACCCGAACTCAATACAGCCAATGCATTCCTGTGATATATTCCATGCATTTCATGCATGAATCCAAAGAGTGAGAATTGTGATGGATCTGGATCAGTTAAGATATTTTCTGCAGGTGGCTCGTGAAGGAAGTTTCACCCGAGCTGCCGAAACACTTCACATTTCTCAACCAGCTCTCAGCAGATCGATTCAAAAGCTGGAAGAAGAGTTTGGTCGCCCGGTCTTTGAGCGCAAGACTCGCTCTGTCGAACTGACCGATGCCGGCCAGTTGTTGCAATCGCGGGCCCAGCAGGTCCTCTCTATACTCGATGACACCAAATCAGAATTAATGGATGATGGAGAAAGTGGCCGGGTCCGTATTGGAGCCATTCCCACCATTGCCCCCTATTTTCTACCAACTGTCCTCCGCCGTTTCTCCCAAAAATTTCCTCGGGCAACGGTCTTCGTGCAGGAGAGCACGACAGACGTCCTCTTGAAAAGTTGCACGCAGGGAGAAATCGACCTCGCTGTTCTCGCACTTCCCGTCCCGGCCAAGTATCTCGAAGTCGAAGAACTTTTCGAGGAAGAATTACTGCTGGTGCTGCCGACAGATCACCCCCTGGTTGAGAAAGACAAGATCCGGGTCACAGACGTGGAGCCTTACCCCTTTGTGCTGCTCGATGAGGCTCATTGCCTCTCGGATAACATCGTCTCGTTTTGTCGCCAACGATCTTTTCAGCCTGTAGCGGTCGAACGCATCAGTCAACTGGCCATGGTGCAGGAACTTGTCTCACTTTCACACGGCATCTCGATGATCCCGGCCATGGCGCGGCAGCTCGATCAGAGCGACCGCCGTGTCTATCGTTCGTTTGCCGGTAAAAAACCCACCCGCACAGTCGCCGTCGCATGGAACCCTTATCGCTTCCAGAGTCGCTTGCTGGAAGCATTTCGTGAATGCCTGAGGCAGTGATAATGATTGGAAACCTTATCAGGAAGTCGATGAAGGCCTGCTTGCATCGTCCAGACCTCACGAATTCCCTGCAAACTTAAAATGTCCGCAGACCTAACATTTGAGGCATTCTGGGGCTTCATGGAATCAAAAAACGACCAAGATCGAATCACTTTGATCTGTTATCCTGCTCGCTAGGAAAACAATCTTGCGGAACTCGATCATGACTCGGCTCAATGAACCCATCCCCACGGAAAGCATTGAGCCAACACAGCCATTCCAAGAACGCGAATTCCAGTTGAACTGCCAACTGAGTTCCAATATCGCCCAGAGCCTCGTCATGATACTTGCAGGCATGATTGGGGCTGGTCTTGGAATCATCCTCTTTCCCGAATATGCGATTTTGTCTTCTCTGCTCGGTCTCATGATTGGAGTTATCACGGGGCTCATCATGAGTGGCGCGGTGATCGCGTACATTTCCCATTCCGTAACCCCCGTCGATGCGAACCACGAGAGAAAATTCAACAAAGCTCGATATCGATACATTTTCAGCATGCTGATCATGCTTGCTTTACTCATTGGACCTGCCACAAAAGACTATCTCAATAAGTTGCCGAGCGGGGCTCGGGAACTTATCTCCACAATTTATGGCCTTTTGTTTCTTGCCAGTTTTGTTTGGTTCTTTGTTAATTGCACAATCATTTCCATCTGGAAATGCCCTCGCTGCCATAAATCATTTCGTGGTTATCCTTGCCGCTTCTGCCGGCTTGATCGTTACTGGATCCCCTAACCCTGCTGTTGACGATGGCTGACATGCCTGGGCAAAATGATGTCTCGCCTGTGAATACGCGGAACATCCAAGTCATTACGCTCCAAGATATTAAAGTGATAGCGCACTATGCATTCAGTGTTTGGTTACTGCAGAAGATTGACGGTTCTTATCGTTCTACTTGCGATGACCTTAAGTGCACAGGCCCGCGACAAGACGCTATCACTTCAACTCCAGAGCCGCACTTCAACAAAGAAAATCGGCGAAGAAGTTCGACTCACTGATGACAAGTCTTTTCAGCGACATTACGAACAGGCTCTCTGGGATCCTCAGAAAACAGCCTTGATCATTTGTGATATGTGGGATCAGCACACTTGCCCGAATGCGGCCAGGCGGGTGGCCGAATTGGCACCACGAGTGAACCACGTGGCACAAAAACTGCGCTCACAAGGGGTTCTGATCATTCATGCTCCCAGCGACACAATGAAGTTTTACGAAGAACATCCCGCCCGGCGATTGGCCCAGACAGCACCTGTCGCGAAACCAGAGACTCCGCTGCAGCGCTGGGCAGGACTGGATTCATCGAAGGAACCACCTCTTCCGATTGACGATTCCGATGGCGGCTGCGATGGCGAATCCAATTGGAAGAAGGGCATGCCCTATCCCTGGACACGGCAGATCGCTTCGATTGAGATCGCCGAAGGAGATGCGATTTCTGATTCAGCCGAGATCTACAATCTGCTGAAGGCCAGAGGCATTGAGAACGTGCTGGTCACGGGCGTACATACGAATATGTGCGTCCTGGGTCGCACTTTCGCCATTCGCCAGCTTGTGAATCAGAAGTTCCACGTCGCACTGATTCGCGACTTGACCGACACCATGTATAACCCGGCGAAGGCCCCTTTTGTGAGTCACTTCACGGGGACAGATCTCGTTGTCGAGCACATCGAGAAATACTGGTGCCCCACGATCACCAGCGATCAACTCGTGGGGGGGCAGCCATTTCGCTTCCAGGACGATCAACGCCCACACATCGTGATCCTCATCGGCGAACCTGAGTATCAGACAGCAACAACTCTGCCAGCCTTTGCAATCAGCCATCTGGGAAAAGACTTTCGTGTCACGATTCTGCATATCGACGAGAAGTCACAAAATCACTTTCCGGGAATTGATGCTGTTCTTGAAGCTGATGTCCTTCTGCTGAGCGTGCGCAGACACCCATTGATTCCGGGTGACCTGCAGATCATTCGCAACTATCTCGCGGCGGGGAAACCTGTGGTTGGCATTCGGACAGCCAGCCATGCCTTCTCGTTACGCAATAAACCTGCACCGGAGGGAACTGTTGACTGGCCCTTGCTCGACCCCGAAGTCTTCGGCGGGCACTACACCAATCACTATGGTGCCGAACTCAAAACCACTGCCACCATCGTCGCTGAGCAGGCCCAACACCCGATCCTGAAAGGGTTGCCGATGAACAGCTTTCGCACAGGTGGCAGCCTTTATCAGGTTCTACCACTGGAAGAAAAATCGACGATTCTTGTGTGGGGTAGGGCAGAAACAATCGAACAACCCCAACCTGTCGCCTGGCTTTTCCAGCGTGCCGATGGCGGCACCTCGTTCTACACATCACTCGGACACATTGATGACTTTCGCGGAAGTGAATTCCCGAAACTGCTGACACAGGCCATTCAATTTCTCGTGCCGAAGAAATCCTGACCCGGTGATACTGCATGAGCAGGCTCCCTGCATGATCACACGCCCGGAGTGGACAGCGGCAGATTCCGCCGCAACTTAACGTGGGGCTGGTCAATTCTCGTCTTCTGCCTCGCGATGAACTTGTGATAACTCTCGTATGTGAAGATGAGCGGATGGTTCAGAAAATATCTGAACTCGACGCTCTGCCCTGGAGCTCACAGAGAGGTCAATCATGAGACGTCGTACGTTTCTTCATACCGGTTGGGTGGCCATGACGTCGTTCGCAGCCGCGCAGCTTGGATGCCGGAACAAGCAGGTGGCACATATCCTTTCTGAAGACGACAAAGACATGGTGGGCAGCCATACGGCTGGCGCAGAGACGTGGGAACCATTGATCCAGACATCCGTCGGCCAGCTTCTTGGTCGACAGGAAATTGTGCTTCCAACCAGTGGCGGCGATATGGCCTTTCCTCTGCGAAAGAAAATCTGCTTCGCGGGAGTCGAGAACAAAAGCTCCGAAGAAATTGGTGATTTCAAGGCCCAGATCTATCAGAAGATCGATTCATGCATCAACTCTTCAGAGAGTTTTGAAGTCATCAATCAAAGATACGTCGAAGCGGGACTCCGGCAGTGCGGACTTCGCCCCGATGATCTGTTCGTGCCGAACAGTCGTCGCACGTTCGTCGCCACGATGGAAAAGCTGGAACAACCATTCGACTATCTACTTTTTGCAACCATTACCTCAGGTACCACACGCAGCAACGAGAAAAACTATCAACGCGACTATCTGTTAACGCTGGAGCTGGTCAACCTCGAGAACGGAACTGCTGATAAAGAATCGGCTGAGATCCGCAAAGGATACCATAAATCGCAACTGGGTAAGCTGAAGAACTATGGTTGATCTATGAGAAAGAATTCTCATCTCGTGGATTGCCATTTCTTTCCATTCCTCCCGGTCATTTCGTCATGAGCTGGCTGTTGCTGAAAGAGCGATATCGCATTCTTGCGACGGTTTTCATACCGGGGGCTATGCTGTGGCTGGCCTCAGGGTGTGCTTCGCACGCTGCCCGGGCAATGGCCATTCGAGAATCGTTTTACGCGAACAATCTGCCAGTCGCTCTGGAAGAAATCGACCGGCACAAAGATCGGCGTTTGCGGAACAACGATGTCAAACAGCTCGATCGAGCGATCATCGAACTGGCGCAAGGCGATCCCCAGTCGGCCGAACGACTTCTGCGAACAGTACGGGATCGATTTGACCATAACGAGCAGGTTTCATTAGCCGACGAAGTCGGCAATCTGCTGGCGGACAGTAATGCCCGTGCCTATGCCGGTGAGGACTACGAGAAGGTTCTGATTCGTACTTTTCTCGCTCTCAGCAGTCTGATGCATGGTGGTGAAGATGCCGGGGCGTATGCCTTGCAAACCATCGAAAAGCAGCAGCAGATCATCGATCGGATCAAATCCCGCGATGAGGAGCAGGAAGCTGAGATTCTGGCCTATAAGCAAGTCGCCATCGGTCCTTACATTCGCGCAATGCTGGCTGAAGAATCTCCGCTCACACTGGATGAAGCTGCCCAGGCACGAATTCAGGTCGCTAACTGGGCACCCGATTTTCGCGATGCCAAGAGCGATCTTCAGCGGGCACAATTTGAATCGCCACATCGCCCTGGCGAAGGGACCTTGTATCTATTTGCCATGGTGGGCCGGGGCCCCATTAAGGAGGAAGTCGCCGAGATCGCTACTCAGGCCTCGTTACTGATTGCTGACCGCATCATTTCGAATAACTCGAACCGAGGTTTGCCACCCACTTTGGCACCGGTAAAAGTTCCCAAGGTACGAACTTTTACACCGTCGATCCAAGCTGTCGAACTGGTGGTCGATGGCCAGCATTCTGCTGAAACAGCAACACTCCTTGATATTGGCGAGATGGCGCAGCGTCAGGCAGAGGCTCATTTCCCGCGTGTGATTGCTGAGGCAGTGGCTCGTCGAGTGATCAAAAAGGGAGTCATCTATGCCGCCAAAGAAGGTGTCGATGCTTCCCCCTGGTCGGCAGCGAGCGTCGGACTTTCCGCATTGGGAGTGGCCTGGGAAGCGACGGAAACCGCTGACACCCGCTGCTGGTCGCTGCTCCCGGATCAGATACAAGTGGCCAGAGTTTCGCTACCTGTTGGCGAACATGAGGTACAGCTCAGGGGAGTCAGGGGCCACTTGAAGTATCCAGGGTCTTCCGCCCGGAAAGTGACCGTTCGACAAGGACGCCACACCTATCTGATGGGCTTTTTCCCGGATGAGCAACTCGTCGGCCAGCTTATCATCAGCGAAGGCCCGGATTCTCGCAGTGGAGAATCGTCGAACTTGATGGTGAACCCCTGAGACAATTTGTATCAGATCATCATAGTCTCTTTTCACCCTGAGCCTGGCCTTCCCGCTGAAAGGCTTTGCGATACTCACCGGGCGAAGTTCCCGTGGCTTCGCGAAACTGTCGGCTGAACGACGCCTGATCGTAGAAGCCGCACTCGATCGCCAGATCTCGCAATGGAATCGCCGACTGTCTCAAGGCAATGGCGGCTGCCTCAATCCGCGCTTTTGTCAGTAGTTGCCTTGGTGATAAGCCCGACATTTCCCGAATTTTTCGCTCAAACTGACTGACCGATAAACCCGATTTTGCTGCTAGTTCCATCACACGCAGCGGCTCAGCAAAATCATTTGTTAAAGCGTCAAGTGCCTCAGCCATCGGATTCAAGGATTGCCCCTGATCGGCAGGCGTCGCCAGATCGCGCGAGATTCCTGCCAGAGCGACAATCTTCCCGGAAATGTCACTGACTGGAATTTTCTGAGAAACAAACCAGCCAATCGCACCATCTGTCCGCGTCACCATCTCCAGGCGGTTATGGACTGGCATCCCGGTGGAAAGTACCGCGTCATCCTGTTGTTCATAGCCAGCAGCCAGAGCTGACGGAAAGAGACTTTGGGCAGTCTTTCCCAGCAACTCGCTCAAAGTCCTCAACCCGGCCGCTCGAACAAAAGCCGAATTCGCTGCCACATAACGCCTCTCCACATCTTTCACGCAGAAGAGCACATCTCCGAGCGCATCGAAGAGCATTTCGGCGGCTGCTAATCCGGGAACATCCCGCAAAAGTTCGTTCCGCAGATTCTTTGCATGAGAAGTTCTTGCCATGAGGAGAGTCAATTCGTGGAAACAGAATCATCCAGGTTCAGCGGCCAAAATATCCAAAACGTCGACCAATGGAAATCATTGTATAAATTCGGCGTCGCAACAGGGCGAATTCCCACACGACGATCATCGGATTTCAGGTTAACATTCAGGTCATGAAAACACTCACCCCCCCTGATTTTTCCGTCAATCTGATTGATTCCGCTTCCTTTCTGGAGAGCGTGAGTCAACGCGCTGAACAACTGCTTGTCAAATCCCGACTGGCTCAAACCTCGGCCGAGAAGAAAGCCGCCCAAAATGTGGCCGGTATGATGAACGACCATGCCGGGAAGTCGCTGACGCTGGCGATGGTTGACGAAGTCTTTCGCAGCCATCAACCAGCTCGACAGGCCCAGAGGTGGCAATCGGCATTAAACAGGTTTGGTATTCCCGGATACCTCCCGTGGATTGATCGCTGCCTCATGCAAATTGGCTCTCTGGCAAGTCGAATTGCTCCAGGGATCGTCATGCCTTTAGTGACGAACCGACTGCAGAGCGAAAGCTCGAATGTCATTCTCGATGCGACACCGAGTGAACTCAAAAAGCACTTTGCCACACGCCAGAGCGAGGGCTTTCGCTGCAACCTGAATCATCTGGGAGAGGCAATCCTCGGTGAGGAAGAAGCGCAGCACCGCTTAAAGCTCATTCTGGGGTATCTGGCCAACCCACTGGTCGCCTACGTTTCGGTCAAGATCACTGCGATTTTCAGCCAGGTGAATATCGTCTCCTGGGAAGAAACCCGAAGCGAGATCTGCAAGCGACTGAGAACCATTTTCAGAGCAGCACTTCCACAAGGAAAATTCGTCAATCTCGATATGGAAGAGTATCGAGATCTGGCGATCACCATCGAAGCATTTCAGACCGTCCTCGATGAGCCTGAGTTTCGTCAACTTTCAGCCGGTATTGTGCTTCAGGCATACCTGCCGGATTCTTTCGCAGCCCAGAAGAACTTGACGGAATGGGCCCGAAAGCGAGTTGAATCTGGTGGCGAAGATATCAAAGTCCGCCTTGTCAAAGGGGCGAATCTGGCTATGGAACAGGTCGAAGCCGAACTTCACGGCTGGAATCAGGCCCCCTATCCCACAAAAGCCGATACCGATGCCAACTTCCGGCGCATGCTCGAGTATGGCTGCCAGCCCGAACATGCCGAGTACGTTCGTTTAGGAGTGGCTTCCCACAATCTGTTCGATATTGCACTCGCACTCGAATTACGCGAGCGTCTGGGAACAACCGAACGTGTCGAACTTGAGATGCTGGAAGGGATGGCAAACCATCAGGCGCGGGTGGTACGAGACGAAGCCCATGGTTTGTTGCTGTACTCGCCGGTGGTGCAGAAGGCTGATTTTTTCAGTGCCATGTCGTATCTGGTGCGCCGCCTCGATGAGAACACAGCACCCGAGAACTTCTTGAGAGCAGCCTTCTCTCTCGAACCAGATTCACCAACCTGGCATGAGCAGAAACAACGATTTGAAGATGGTTGGAACCATCGAACAAACGTGAGTGCTCTTTCTCGACGAATCGAACCTCGCCACAATCCGCAGACGATGCCCGCCTTTGAAAACGAGCCTGACAGTGACTGGACTCAGATCCAGGTTCGCGAACAACTCAATCAGGCAATTGCCAACTGGTCAAACCCGGTCTTGCCGCCACTCGCCGAACTTGATTTCGTGCTCGATCAGGCAGTTGTTGCACAACCTGCCTGGGAATCGAGGACGATCGAAGAACGCCGGCAAACCCTCATGTCAGCCGCCAAGGTCATGCGACAGGATCGCTTCCGAACGATTGCCTGCATGCAGCGGGAAGCCAAAAAGGCGATCTGGGAAGCTGATGCCGAAATTTCTGAGGCCATCGATTTCGCTCGTTACTATGCGATGGAATTCGAAACTCCAGTCTCGCTGAAGGCTCAAGCACTCGGAGTTGTGGTTGTCACTCCGCCATGGAATTTTCCTTACGCAATACCGGCTGGAGGGGTTCTCGCAGCACTCATGGCGGGTTGCAGCGTGATTCTCAAACCGGCTCCAGAAACCGCAGTCACGGCCTACCTGCTGGCCAGTCAACTCTGGGAAGCTGGCGTTCCGAGGGATGTCCTGCAGTTTTTCCCCTGCGAAGATGGTGAGACTGGAAAAGCTCTGATCACCGATTCTCGTGTCGCTGCCGTCGTGCTGACTGGCGGATGGGAAACCGCGCAGATGTTCCGCAACTGGCGGCCAACGCTCCGTTTATATGCCGAAACGAGTGGTAAGAACGCCATGGTCATCACGGCTCAGGCAGACCGTGAACTGGCAATTAAAGACCTTGTGAAGTCCGCATTCGGACATTCAGGACAAAAATGCAGTGCAGCCAGCCTCGCGATTGTCGATCAGGAGATTTATCGCGATCCAGCTTTTCGCAGACAACTGCGCGATGCTGCATCCAGCCTGTTCGTTGGCCCAGCGACTGATCGGCGCAGTGTTGTCACACCGCTGATTCGCCCGGCCAGCCCCGCATTACATCGAGCCTTAACGACTCTCGAACCCGGAGAAGAGTGGCTGCTGGAACCTGTACAAAGCCCCCACGATCCTTGCCTGTGGACTCCGGGGATCAAACTCGGCGTGAAAGCTGGCTCATGGTTCCATCTCACCGAATGTTTCGGCCCGGTTCTGGGAATCATGTGCTCGACCACTCTTGATGAAGCAATCAAGTGGCAAAATGCGACTTCCTTCGGCTTAACGGCCGGCCTGCATACTCTCGACAAAGAAGAGCAGGTCTACTGGAAAGATCGCGTGCAGGCCGGAAACGTCTACATCAACCGCTCAACAACGGGAGCCATTGTTCGTCGGCAGCCTTTTGGTGGCTGGAAGCGTTCAAGCATTGGCCCCGGTGCAAAAGCTGGTGGCCCGAATTACTCCCATCTCTTCACACGATTGACCGACAGGAACAGCTTCGTTTCACCAGTCGAGATTGAGCATAGCTACCGGAAAGCCTGGAATCAGCAGTTCAGCGTCAGTCATGATCCATCGAAATTGCACTGCGAGCGAAATGAATTCCGTTATCGTCCATCTCGAGGTGTCATCCTGCGAGTCGGAATCTGTGACGAAACCACGGCCTCTCAAGCGACTGAGCGTGCTCAACTGGCTGCACAGATCACTGGCGTCCGGCTGATCATCAGTGATTCGAAGAGAGAATCTGAAGCCGATTTTCTTGCAAGTCTCGCAGATCATGCAGGCCAGGCCGAATTTCTCAGAATTGTCGGAGCTGTCTCTGACGCTGTCTTTAAAGCGGCGGCAGATCTTGATCTCAACTGGATCGATGCGCCATTAACGGCTCATGGTCCAACAGAGCTTCGATACTGGTTGAGAGAACAGAGTGTTTCCCAGACTCGACATCGATATGGATTAATCACCGATTGATGAACACAGCGGGATCCAGGCGTTGATCTCATCTTGCATTCACTCCAAACCGGCCAATTCTGGGAGATCAAGACTCCTGGGATTGGCCGGTTTTTGGTTTGATTAGCAGCATGGATCTCATTGATTGACCGAGACCATGTTTGTTGAAACTTAATACAGGTCGTGTCACCCAATTCACAATACAAGTGTTTATACTTACGGCAACACGAGTGAAGAATCCGTAAAATCCGTCCATATAGTAACAATCGTCAGAACCGGATTAACCGGAAGAGTCGATAAGTTTGCTTCCACATGCATATGGTAAATGATCTTACAGCCAAGAACTCTCTGATTGAATTCACCTTGTTGACCAGCCCCTGCAACCATTTCTAAAGTCAAACCGACGAACGTATACAGATTCAATAAGTTGGATTTATTCATCTGATAGGAATCCGTTCAGTCATCAGCAGGACGGAGGGCCCGATGCAAGGATGTATCGCACATGAAATGAATTCAAAAGGCTGTTTCCCATGGTACAGGTTCCCCCCATCGCCGTGATCGGTGTCTCATGTAGGATGCCCGGTGGCGACGGTATCGCAGAATACTGGAAGCTGATCTCTTCGGGATCGAGCGCTATTCGCGAGTTACCTGCTGATCGACTCGATAAGAGCCTCTATTTTGATACGGAGCAGGGGAAACCCGGACGTTCTTATACCGATCTGGGAGGCGTCGTTACCGAACGACCTGTCAATCGACAGATCTGTCCCATCTCTGATAAAGACCTGCAGATTTCCGATACAGCACATCTCACACTTTGCGAAGTGGCTTCATCGGCACTGAAACATGCGGGGATGGATCCTGCCAAAGTTCCTTACCGACGAACGGGTGTCTACGTTGGCCATTCCGGAGGAAGCTGCCTGGGGGGCGATGCAGCCTTTGCCAGATATGTGGGGATTGCAGGGGAGATTCTCCGCAAGCAGGACGAATTCAAAGGCTGCTCACCATCCGCCCGGGCCGAGATTTCTCGCCGTATGGTCGATCAACTGCGATCCCAGTTTCCCGACGAAGAATCGCTCAAGCCGATGAATTTTGCAGCCGCGAATGCCGCCATGCTGATTTCTCGCGTGCATGGTTTCGAAGGTCCATCGCTGGTCATCGATGCCGCTTGTGCTTCATCACTGATGGCATTGAGCCAGGCGGCTTACGCCTTGGCGCGTGGCGAAATCGACATGGCCGTTGCCGGTGGGGCATCGTATAGCAAATGGTTTGGTCTAGTTCTGTTTTCGATGGCCATGTCCATCAGTGGAACCGGGTCAAGACCCTTTGATGCCGACGCCGATGGCCTCATCAGTTCAGATGGCTACGGGCTGGTTGTTCTCAAGACTCTCCCGAAAGCTCTGGCCGATGGTGATCGAATTCTGTCGGTCATCCGCGGGATTGGCGTCTCTTCTGATGGACGTGGTAAAAGCCTGTGGGCTCCACGCCAGGAAGGACAGATTCTCGCTGTCGAACGGGCATATTCGAAGAACATCGACCCCGCTTCGCTGCAATACATTGAATGCCATGCCACATCAACTCAGGTCGGCGATGCCACTGAACTCAAATCTTTGGCTCAAGTGCTGACTGGCAAAATCCCGGCTGGTCGAAAAATACCCATTGGCAGTGTGAAAGCCAATATTGGCCATACTCTCGAAGCCGCAGGGATTGCAGGGTTTATCAAAACGGTTCTCGCCATGGAACATGGCGTGATCCCCCCTCAGATCAATTTCAAGACGCCTAATCCTGAAATTGAATGGCAGAATGTTCCATTTGAAGTTGCTACCAGCGCCAGAGAATGGAATCGTCCTGCTGGAGGAATGCCGCGACGAGCTGCCGTGAACTCGTTTGGTATCGGCGGGCTCAATGTCCACATGGTGCTCGATGACGGGCTATTGCCAGGTGAAAAATCCAAGACCTCTGTGGCCATACCATCGGCACAGCCAAAGAGTAACGTCGCACCGGCTCCCGTGCAGCAGCCGATGGCTGTGATTGGCATGGCATCGATTCTTCCCGGTGCTTTGACAAAAGCCGCCCTGTGGGAAGCGCTCATCGCCGGCAAAGATCCCAAGTGCGAGTTTCCCAAAGAGACCAGCACTTTGGCCTATACACTCCTCGCTGAAGAGCAGAAGTCACAAAAGCCAGAATTGACATCGCGCGGTGGTTACGTCGCGGATTTCGTTTATGACTGGAAGCGGCATAAAGTTCCACCCAAACAGGTCGCGAATGCCAATCCCCTGCAGTTCATGCTGCTCGATGCGGCTGACCAGGCCCTGACTGATGCCGGTTACGAAAAGAAGCCTTTTGATCGCCATCGTTCAACAGTCATCGTCGGAACGATGTTTGGAGGTGACTTTGCTGTCCAACTCCAGTTGGGTCTGCGTTTGCCACATATTCAAAAGGTGCTGCGCGAACATCTGGAAGCTAATGGCACAGAACCACACCAGATTGACGAAGCTCTGCTTCAATATGAAAAGCACTTCTTGAAAGTGCTGCCAGCATTACTCGATGAAACAGGCAGTTTCACCAGCAGTACTCTGGCTTCCAGACTTTCGAAAACCTTCGATTTCCGCGGTGGCGCGTTTGCCCTCGAAGCTGAGGAAGTTTCCGGGCTGGTGGCTGTCAACCTCGGGATCAATATGCTCGAAACCGGCACGACAGATCTTGTTTTGTGTGCTGCCGGCCATCAATCGATGAGTTACAACAGCTTCGAGAAACTCGTCGAGAAGGATCTTCTGAGCAAAGGTCAATCCCGCTCGGCCTTCGATGCCGATTTCGATGGAATTCTGCCCGCAGAAGGTGTGGCCGTTCTTGTTTTGAAGCGCCTCGCAGATGCTGAACGTGACGGGGATACGATCCGTGCAGTCATTCGCGGAACTGGCCAGTGCAACCGTCGTAATGATGAAGCTGGCGCCCTGCGCGAGTCGTTTAACACAGCTCTCAAAGTCGCCAACACTTCACCGAAGGCAATCGGTGCGATTGAAGTCTCAGGTGTCGATTGCAAAGCCCGCAATCTTGACCAGCTCGAACTGGCCAAAGCCATCGATCAGGAAAGCGGCCAGCCACAAGCCTTGATCGGTTCGCTGACTCCTCAAATCGGTTACCTGCGCGGTGCCTCGGGAGTGGCTTCGATTGTCAAATCGATTCTCGAGTTGCAGAACGGTCAAATCGCCCCGCAATTTGGTCTGAAAAAGCTGGCTGCGGAAGTTCAGCCTGTCGCACATGCGATCCCTCAAAAGGTCATGCCACTCTATGCCACAGCTCCCGGCGAGAAAGGCCAGATTGCAATCAGTAACAGCTCTCTTGATGGGTCAGGTTTCAGTCTGATTCTCGAAAGTGCCCAGAAACTGCCACTCCGCCCGTCAGCAGCTCCTTCCGTCGCAACCAGCCAACCAACCACTGCAAAACAGGCCCCGGCGTCTTTGCCTTCCCGACTGACGACCTCTCAATCTAAAAGAGCAAAGCTGGCTCTCGCCTTTCCAGGGCAAGGGTCTTACTACGCAGGGATGGGCGCCGACCTGATTGCGAATTACCCCGAAGTCCGGCAGAAACTGGCCGAGTTCAACGAGGTGCTCAAACTCGAAAACTGCCCGGATTTTGAAACGCTCTCTGCAGACCCGGGCAACAGTATTCTCAATGCTCAACTTTCGATGCTCGTGATCGATCTGCTCTACTACACGGCCTACAAGACAGCGGATATTCAGCCAGATTTTGTCTGTGGACACAGCTATGGCGAGTTTCCGGCACTGGTGGCAGCAGGGGCACTCACCTTCCGCAGTGCGGTCATAGCCACACGCGATCGATCTCATGTGGTCGAAGAATTTGCTGGTAAGGAGGGGACCTTACTCGCTGTCTCTTCGGATGCTTCCACATTGCGCCATCTGTTGACGAGGGCACCCGTCGAAGTCTTCATTGCCAATATGAACTCGCCCGAACAGACCGTTCTGGGTGGAACGATTGATGACCTGAAGCAATTCGAAAAGATCCTGCGGGAACGCCGGATCGGGAGCCGACTTCTGAAAGTTCCGGCTGCCTATCACACACCTCTGCTCGAACCGGCACTTGCCACTTATCGTGACTGCATTCGAGCTTTGCCAATCTCCGTTCCGCAGATTCCGGTCATCAGTGGCATCGGTAATCGAGAAGTCACTGATCCAGAAGAGATTCGCGAAAATCTCGTAATGCAACTGGTCAGTCCCATGGACTTTGTGGGGATGGTTCAACTCCTGGGGCAGCTTTCTGTCGGCGTGGTGGTCGAAGTGGGGCCGCGAAAGGTACTCACGCAACTGATCCAGAAAACAGCCACAGAAGGGCAGATGGAATGCCTTCCTATGGATCCTCGCGACAATTCGTCGCCAGATTGGCAATCCACGCTCAGAAGCAAGTACGAAGAATCTGTCGTCAAAACTGCCCCATCGGCTGCTGCCACGCCCCAGAAAACGCCAGCTTCCCCAGTACCAGCACAGGCCCAAAAGCCAGTTTCTCTGCCACAAAAGCCCGCAGTTCAGCCCGCTGCTGCGAGCTCATCCGTTTCGATTCCTGGTCAGACGAAAACCAGCCAGGTTCAACCCACTCCCGCAACGACCACCGTACCAACCACAGGTTCAAAAGTGACAGACCGTCCCCGTATCGTTCACTTCGACGCGACCGCGAAACGAAAAGAAGAAAATCGTTTGCGGGCAATCCAGCAACGTGCCGAGTCTGGTCGACCTGTGGCCACACCGGCCAGTCCGAAATCAACGCAAAACTCGCCTGCCATTTCTCACAGCGACCTCGCCGAGACAAATGGACATTCGGGGCACTTCGAAAAGAATGGACACGCTTCGGATGTCAAAAGCAAAGCACCAGCTCTTAACCCAGCTCAAGCGAAAGAAGAAATCGCTCCTCCGGTCGTTGTGATCGACGAGGTTCCAGCGGCTCCACGCAAGTTACCCAATCGCGCGGAACTCGAAGCATTCGTTGTCGAATACATCGTCGATCAGACGGGTTACCCACCGGAGATGGTCGAACTCGAAGCGGATCTTGAAGCCGATCTCGGCATCGACAGCATCAAGAAGGCCCAGATGCTTGGCGAATGCGCTCAGAAGTTCGAACTCCACTGGCTCGCCAATGAAGTTGCCGATCTTTCGCTCGATCAGTTCCCCAATCTCGCTTCCATCATCAAGTTCCTGACGGAAGATGCCGCCAAAGCCACTGCATCACCTGCGGAAGAACAGCCTGTTGCAGCCATACCTGCCGCTGCTCTGCCAGCCGTAGCCATCGTGACTGAAACCAGCGAAGAGGCGGCTCCACGCAAACTTCCCAATCGCGCGGAACTTGAAGCATTCGTTGTCGAATACATCGTGGATCAGACGGGTTACCCGCCAGAGATGGTCGAACTCGAAGCGGATCTCGAAGCCGATCTCGGTATCGACAGCATCAAGAAGGCCCAGATGCTCGGCGAATGCGCTCAGAAGTTCGAACTCCACTGGCTCGCCAATGAAGTCGCCGACCTTTCCCTTGATCAGTTCCCCAATCTCGCTTCCATCATCAAGTTCCTGACGGAAGATGCCGCCAAAGCCTCTTCAAGTGCAAATACGATTGATGCGGTTGCAATTTCCAAATCGGTCGACACCGTCGACAGAATTGAACCAGTACATCCGGCGGTCGAGGCATTGCCTGCTCCCGTCGCGGCCCCTGTCCTCGCGACTACAGTGACGAGCGAAACAGGCACCAGCGAAACACCGACCAGCGAAGAGGCGACTCCACGCAAGTTGCCCAATCGCGCGGAACTCGAAGCGTTCGTTGTCGAATACATCGTCGATCAGACGGGCTATCCACCGGAGATGGTCGAACTCGACGCGGATCTTGAAGCTGACTTAGGTATCGACAGCATCAAGAAGGCCCAGATGCTCGGCGAATGCGCTCAGAAGTTCGAACTTCACTGGCTCGCCAATGAAGTTGCCGATCTTTCCCTTGATCAGTTCCCCAATCTCGCTTCAATCATCAAGTTCCTGACGGAAGATGCCGCCAAGGCCACTGCATCAACTGCGGAAGAACAGCGTGTTGCAGCCATACCTGCCGCTGCATTACCAGCCGTAGCCATCGTGACTGAAACCAGCGAAGAGGCGGCTCCACGCAAACTGCCCAATCGCGCGGAACTTGAAGCGTTCGTTGTCGAATACATCGTGGATCAGACCGGTTACCCGCCAGAGATGGTCGAACTCGAAGCGGATCTCGAAGCCGATCTCGGTATCGACAGCATCAAGAAGGCCCAGATGCTCGGCGAATGCGCTCAGAAGTTCGAACTTCACTGGCTCGCCAATGAAGTTGCCGATCTTTCCCTTGATCAGTTCCCCAATCTCGCTTCAATCATCAAGTTCCTGACGGAAGATGCCGCCAAAGCCTCTTCGACATCACAATCAGAGTCGCCTGCTGCCTCACGGGAGACCGAACTTGAACTTCAGGATTCCAGCACTGCTACAGCCACACTGACGGAACCAGCAACTGTTTCTACCCAAGCTGTGACCCAGGTCATCGAAGCCGTGCCTGCAGTTTCGATTGTCAGAGAATCTGTCATGATTCTTAAAGGTAGCCCGTACGAAATGGGCTTCCAGCATGGCCAGAAAGAGAAAGCCGCCATCCACGGTATTCTTGAACGCCAGATCACACGCTATGGTGCCCGACTCGACAACATGCCCGAATTGGATGAGGCCGTCAGTGATCCCGCACGATACTTCGGAGAAGATGAAGTCGCGGAACTGAAAGGGATTGCCGACGGTGCCGAACTCCCTCTTGCATTCCTGATTGGCCATAACCTGGGCCTCTGCGAAGACTATGTTCCGGGCTGTGCTCAGTTTGCGGTCTCTGCTCAGGCGAATGGTGGAAAGGGAATGATCCATGCCGCCAACGAAGATTCTTCGCTCGCACTCAGTTTGACAGATTGCCTCCGCCGCGTTGTGCAGTGTCGAATTCCTGCTCACGGTTATCGACACATCGTCTTCAGCGTGAGTGGACAGGTCAGCGGCATCAATGGCACCAACGAAAAGGGTCTCACAGTCACCAGCACTCTGCTGCTGGATCGAGCCCCTCGCGACATTACGGCACCCGGTGATATCCATCCGGTGCTGATCAAGAAAATCCTCGAGAAGGCCGCCACACCCGCCGAAGCGATCGAGATCCTCAAAAGTTCCAAGCGAAATGGAGCCTGGGGAGTCTGCGTCAGCCACGCCGATACCGATTCACTCTGCTATGTCGAATACGACAGCGATCAACTGGAAGTTCGCAGTGGGATGACCCGCGTCATTGGCACAAACCACTCGCTGCTGCTCGGCGCCACACATCCGACACCTCCACACTCCATGCACCGTATGGATCGCCTGCAGGAACTCCTGGCCAAGGAAGAAGCTTTCGGGCTCGACTTCCCGGCTGCTGAAAAGACTCTTCGCGACCAGTTCGATGGTGGGCGTCAGCGAGTCACTGCTCATGCGACCATGAACACAATCTGCCGTGTCGATAACCAGATCAGTGTGGTTTTTGGCCCAGGACAGAAAACCATCCGTGTGACTCCCGGTTCATACCGCAAGGAATTTGCACATGAATTCTCCACGCTGGATGTCGATGGCTTCTTCCGTGGTGCTGATGAATTAGTCGTCAACGATGTTCCGACAAGCTCAAACGCGGGTTCCAGCGTGAGTTCCGCACTAAATTCTATACCCGCACAGCAAACCGATCTCCCTCGCTTGGTTGGTTTACCAGTGATCGATGAGCGTGTGATGCATCGAGTCATCCTGCGTCCACGTGTCGCACCCCTCTCGCAGGCCGCACAAAGGGTAAGCCTCACAGGTAAAACAGTCGTCTATGGTTCCGGTGAAGTCGCGAGGGCCTTGATCTCCAAGTTAAAGGCCACAGGCCTCGAAGTCGCTGCGATCCCGACCTGTTTTGATGTGACAAAGCTGGAAGCTGAATTCGAAAATCTGGCATCTCTTCAATCTGCCAGAAATCTGATTCTCGTAGGGCCACGATCCTCAGAAGAAGTCAGTGAAGCGAGTGCTTCTGAACGATTCCTGACAGCCTTCCGTCTTTGCCAGTTATGGACTCAAAGCGGTCAGGAAATCTGCCCGCTGGCCGAGAGATCGTTAACCTTTGTCTCCTTTATGGGAGGAAATTTCGGTCTCGAAGGGAGCCCAGCCAACGCCGATGGTGGTGCCATGTCTGGCCTTGCCAAGGCTCTTCGCCGCGAACTGGCACCTCTGGCTGTCCGCACTGTCGATTTTGCCAGTGACGACGTGACAGATCGAGTCGTTGACCAGTTGGCAAACGAACTCTCACAACCTTTTGAAACATGCGAAGTTGCCTATTCGCGTGGTGAGCGTTTCGTTGTGGCAGCCCGCCCTGTGCCGGCGACTCCTGTGCCACAAAATGGGCCAACACCAGGTTCAGCCTGGATTATCTCGGGCGGTGCCCGCGGTGTCACAGCCGTTGTGGCCAGAGAGCTTGGAGTTCGCTATGGAGTTCACCTCCATCTGATTGGTTCTTCACCAATTCCCGAACTGAATCCATCACTCCTGGACGCTTCCGCCGAAGAGTTGAAAGCCTTGCGTCGGAAAATCATGTCCGAGGCGCGTGAACGTGGCGAAGTTCCTCTGGATGCCTGGAGTACGTTCGAACGCAGCCTCGAAGCCTGCCGCAATCTGCGGGATATGCGACAAGCCGGTGTCTCCGTCACATACCATTGCTGCGATATCAGTCAGGCTCAAGCCGTCGAGAAAACGGTTTCAGCGATTCGCACTTTCAATCATCCGATTGAAGGGGTCATTCATGGAGCCGGTGTCGAACATGCCTGCCGGTTCGAACGTAAGCAGTTACCCAAGGTTCAAAAAACCTTTGATGTCAAAGTCGAAGGCGCACGGCACCTGGCTGCCGCACTCGAACATGATCCTGTGGCCTACTTTGTCGGATTCGGTTCGACGAGTGGGCGATTCGGTGGTTTAGGCCAGGCCGATTACTCGGCAGCCTCCGATTCACTTGCCAAGTTCTGTAATGAACTGGGCCGCAAGAATCCCGACTGGCGTACCATTGTGGTTCACTGGCCGCCCTGGGGCGAAGTGGGCATGGCTGCCCGCCCTGAAAGTAAACTCGCTCTCGAAGCCGGCGGAATGGCATTTATGCCACCACAAGAAGGCGTCGCCTTCCTGCTGGAAGAATTGGCTTCACTTTCACCAGAACCAGAGATCCTGATTGTCGATAAGCCAGATGGCCTCGACCTCGATCGTACGCTGCCCGAACTGGCAGAGTGGAAAGGCTTCGCAGCCGCACAGAAAGTGGTCGATGCCTCACCACTCCTGGATACCGTGATCGCCCTGACACCTGGCGAGTATGTCCAAGTCGAAGTCCGATTGAACCCGGCACAAGATCCCTTCCTGTATGATCATCAACATCGCAATGCTCCCATTCTCCCCATGACATTCGGTCTGGAGACATTGGCTCAGGCATTCAGGGTTCTGCATCCCGAAATCGAGCAGGTGACTGTTCTCGATGGGGAAATTGTCAACCCCATGCGGTTCTTTGCGGATCGTCAAGAACTTGCCATCGCTCGCATCCGTCGATCAGGAGACAGTTTCGAAGGGGAACTTGTCACGAGGTTCTTCAATCGCAAGGGTGTCCTGCTCAAGCACGAACGAGTGCTCGTCAAAGCCCGGCTCAGACCGGGTGTCGATACACCAGACGCAGTCAAACCTGTCAAATCATCCATGCAGCTCAAGAAGGTTCAGTACGCAGAAACATGGGATCAGGTCGCTGCCTTGAATCTGGGAAGTGTCTTCACGGGTCCCTCGATTCGAGGGCTGACGGAGTTCGCTTACGAAGGGAAGACTTTCGAAGGGATCATCGTTCCACCACCGATCAGTGGATTTGCGGGAAATCGTGGTGCAACCGGCTGGATGTTGAATCCCGCTGTGCTTGATGCCTGCCTCATTGGATGTGATCGCTGGGCAGCCCAGGCCGTCGAGAGGCAAAGCCTGCCTGTGAATATCGAAAAGGTCAGCCTCTATCGCCCCGCCACCGATGGTGATCTCTGCCGGATTGATGGTCAGGTGCTTGAAGTCACTGAGAAGAACCTGCGATTCAACTTTTCGCTGTGGAACTCGAAAGAGGAACTCATTCTGCAGGTGGAAGGATTCTGTACCACAGCAGTCATGGGTGGTTCGTCAACGGAAACGACGACAGAAATCCCTGTCGAAATCGCTTCGAGAACGATTGCCGAAACGAAGTCTCTCAACCCGGCTGATCTGAATCTGCTGTTCCCTGTCGAGGCAGTGACAGCCAGTGCGGACCGTTGGGAAGCTGAAGTACGGATCGAGCCTTTGACAGAGCCGCTGATGACAGCGCACCGGTTTAACAATTCACCTCTCCTCCCCGGAGCTGCGATGGTCGAGTTGTTTGCCGAAGCGTTGCAACAGGTTCTTCCCGGCCCCGGTGTTGCTCGAATTCGCAACTTTTCCATTCAGCATTCGCTGCACTTGAAGGCAGCTCTCCCGCGTCGTGTGCAGGTCGTAGCAGTGAAAGAAGCCGACTGCTATCGCTGCCAGTTGATCGATCTCGATGGTGGCTCCATTACACTGGCAACCGCTCTGATTGACCGTGTGGATGCAGCCAGCCTGCAAGTGCCACAACTCGATCAGCCCAAAGGAAGCTACAGTCCCATGAAGTATCCCGACATGGGGCCATTGATTCATGGTGCGCCACTGCGCAGCCTGCAGGCGATGTGTTCTGGCCGAGATGATGCCTGGGCTGAAATCGTACCCACAGAAATGAGCAAACTGCTGGGCCCCAATTCGAAGTGCCAGCCGGTTGTTCACCCGGCCGTCCTCGATGGCAGCTTCTATGCCTGTGGCATTCACGCCTGGATCAACTGCTTCGGAAGAGTCGAGTTACCACTTGGTTTTGAGGAACTGCTGATTCTCCGTGATCAGCCATTAAGCAAAGCCGACAAACTGGTCACTCGTGTCCGATACCGCGACAGTGACGACAAAGGTTCTTCGTATGAAATCTCTGTTTTCGACAAACGGAAACAACCAGTCTACGTCGTGAGGAACTACCGCAGTGTTGCTAAAGGCAGCGTGACATTGTGATGAGTAACGACGGAATGAGTGACTACGGGATCAGGGAGGGAATGACTTCTCACTTCGAGATTCATACCGCCACCAAAGCACAACTTCGAACCGAACTGCTCTCCAGCGGTCTCGGGGAGAAGTTTGCCAATGGTACTGAGAAGTTCCTCGACCCTGCCCGCAAAGAATCGTGGGAGCTCAGCCGATTTTTGATTGCGAGTCGAGCTTTTGGATTGCTGAAAACTGATTGCTCTCAGGATTTCATGTCACTCGAGTTGTCCGAGATCGAAGTCTTGACGCGCAATCATCAGGGCAGGGGGATTCCACCAGCAGTTTTCATCGAGAACCAGCAGATCCCATGGACATTTTCGCTTTCACATGCAGGAGACAATTACGCACTCGCCATTTGTCGGCAGCCGCAATTTCGACCCGGAGTGGATCTGGTCAATACCAGCACTTTCACTCTGGCCGCCTTACAAATGTGGTTCACGCCGGAGGAAAGAGAATATCTCACCAATCATGATGAGCGGGCGGCTGGAACCCTCTGGGCACTCAAGGAAGCAGTCTACAAATCCGTAAATCATGGAGAACCATTTCGTCCCAGACAGATTGAAATTCTTCCTGAGGGCAGAAAGTTGATTTGCCGTGTGAGAGGAATTCAAGTGCACTTTGATGAAGCAGTCATCCGCTTCATCGAAAAAGATTGCCTGCTCGCAGCCATCTTGACCAAGCAGAACTCCTTCTCGAACTCTGATGAAGACTACTTCGATAACAAAACCAGTTCTCACTCACTAAACGACGCATCTCACGAGCTGATCATGCATTGATGCTCCGCCCTGAAAACACGAATTCTTACTCCCGGAATTACAGAGCCAAAGGCCACTCGAATGATTGATTTAACCAATAAGATCGCCCTCGTCTCCGGGGCCTCGCGCGGCATTGGTCGCGCGACTGCCCTGCAACTTGCCCGCGCAGGAGCTGACGTGGTCATCAATTATGTGCAGTCTCGCGACAGTGCCGACCGCGTGGCAGAAGAGATCGCCGCCATGGGCCGCCGTGTGGCTATTGTCCGTGCGGATGTCAGCGAGCAGAGCGATGTTCAGAGCATGATGGAATTTGTGGGCAATGAGTTTGGCAGGCTCGACATTCTCGTCAGTAATGCTGCATCGGGTGGATTCCGCCCCCTGCTGGCGGCCACTCCCAAGAATTTCGAAGCCGCGATGAATACCAATGTCCGCGCACTTCTATTCCTCGTACAGGCCGCACATCCTTTGTTAGGGCAAAGCGTCGATCGAGCCAAGATTGTGGCCATTTCGAGCCATGGCTCACACATGGCACTCCCATGGTACGGTCTGATTGGTACCTCCAAGGCGGCACTGGAAAGTCTGATTCGCCACATGGCACTTGAGTTTGGCGATCAGGGAATGAACTTCAACGTTGTCCAGGCGGGTCTGGTTCCGACAGATTCCACCAAGATGATTCCTGGCTCCGAAGTCATGTTCAACGCACGAAGCTCCAAGACCATGATGGGTGATCGCCAGCTCGAGCCGGAAGACGTCGCGAACGCAGTCCTTTACCTTTGCAGCCCATTGAGCGACCTGGTTCAAGGGCAAGTCTTGATCATCGACGGCGGGGCCGCCATTCACGTTTAACGAGTGATTGCTTTCTCCAAGTGGTCTTCGAACTGGTACTGACCATCTGATCGCGATCACTTTGCCAGAACTGTTCTACGGAATACTGCACGATGCTCAATCTGATCTTCTCCATGATCGGCAGTTTCCTGGCACGGAAAGTCGGCCAGCAGCGCATGGCGTTTCATCAGGCCACAATGCGACCCCGCGAATCGCAACAGGCCTTCTTAAAAGAATTACTTGCTGCCCATGCGGATTCGGCGTTTGGCAAGGATCATTTTTTTCGAGAAATTCAAACTGCGGCTGATTTCCAGAAGAGAATGCCAATCGCTGAGTACGAGAACTTCGCCCCTTACATCGAACGCGTCAAAGCGGGTGAAACCACGGCGATGTTCTGCAACGAGCAGATCGTCATGTTCAATCTCACCAGTGGTACGAGCAGCACTCGAAAATTTATCCCCGTCACCAATCGCTACCTCAGTGATTACCGACGCGGCTGGTCGATGTGGGGCTTACAGACTTTCGAAAAGTACCCGCAGCTTTTCCTGCAGCCAAAAGTCAGCTTTGGCAGTGCCTCGAAGGAATCGGTCACTTCAGCGGGCATTCCCTGTGGCAGTCTCAGTGGCCTGACAGTCAAAATGAATCCTGCCGTCGTACGGAGCACCTATTGCCTCCCGGCGGATACGGCTGACCATGCCGACGCTTTTGCCAGATGTTACCTCAACTGGCGGATCGGCATCCAAAGAAACCTCGGTATGGGTGTCGCCCCCAATCCGGGTTTGCTTCTCCAGTTCGCTCGGTTTGGAACTGAACACGCGGAACGTCTCATTCGCGAACTGCACGACGGTACCCACTCCTGCACAGCGGCTTTGCCGCGACATCTCCAGAATTGGCTCAAGCGCCAGATCCGCCCGAATCGCAAACGTGCTCTCGAACTGGAGCAGATCTTTACTCGCCAGAATGCTCTTTACCCCAAGGATGTCTGGCCTCAACTTCGATTGATTGCCTGTTGGCTGGGTGGGCCTACGAGGGCTTACATCTCACAGATTCCCGAGTATTTCGGCGATGTCACATTGCGGGATATCGGTTTGATCTCCAGCGAAAGCCGCATCAGCCTTCCCAAAGAGGACAACACACCTGCGGGTATTCTCGATGTGACCAGTGCCTGTTTTGAGTTCGTTCCCGTCGACGAAATGAATTCCAGCCATCCGATTGTTCTCGATGCCGCCGAACTCGAAACCGGGAAAGAGTATTACATCCTTTTGACAACGACCAGCGGTCTCTATCGATACAACATTCATGATGTGGTGCGAGTTGTTGACTGGCATGAAAAAACACCGATGATCGAATTTCTGCATAAAGGAAGCAGAATTGCCAATCTCTTCGGTGAAAAACTCACCGAGAGCCAGATTGTCAAAGCGGTCACAACGTTCGTTCAGTCAACAGCGACGCCTCTGGGCGATTTTTCACTGACTATGCCACTTCCCCATGAGCCGATGGCCTATCGGTTTTACGCCGAAATGCGAGATTCACTCTCTTCCGATTCGATCGCCACTCTGGCTCGGCAACTGGACGAATCTCTGGGTGAGCAGAACTATCTGTACCGCCGGAAAAGAGTCGAAGGCCTGCTCGATCCCCTCGAATTGATTGTCATTCCACAAGGTGCCTGGCGCGCCTGGGATCTCCGCCAACTCGCCCGCAATGGCGGCACCATGGATCAGTATAAGCATCCTTTTCTGATCACCAATCGCAGCCTGATCGACGATCTCCAGGTCGAACCTGTCAGTTCTCACCCCGCCACCTCGATCACTGATCACAAATAATCAGTTGGCCAAAGACGTCTGAATCGGATCGTTCAGGCAAGTGCATAAGATGATGGTCTGTTACTATTTCTCTTGTGATTCGATATCGGTTGCCGCGCGCATCGACTTCCTTCTGGCAACTGGAATCCCCTGAACGATCCATTCGTCCAAGCTCAGGCCGAAAACTTCATGCATTCCATTTCAAACGCCCGTCAGCAGTTACAGCAGAAACTTTTCCCTCAGGGAATTCCGCGACTCTGGTGCCCCTCACTGACGCACTTCTCAGCCGCCGCTCAGTTCGACGTCCAGAGAATTCGCGCTCATGTCACGGCGATGTCACCCTGGATCGGTGGACTACTCGTTCCCGGATCGACAGGCGAAGGCTGGGAGATGACCGATGACGATATTGAGCAGTTGCTGAAAATCACGTTCGATATCGCCCACTCCCTCAACCTTCCCGTCCTGATTGGTGTCCTGAAAATCTCGACAGACAACGTCATCAGTGGTATCCAAAGGCTGCATCAATTTTCACAGCATCCATGCTTTGCCGGGTTCACTGTCTGTCCACCGCAAGGTGAACAGTTAACACAGCCCGAAATTCTTGCTGGATTACGCTCAGTCTTCGATACGGGATACCCGATCGCTCTCTATCAGTTGCCACAAGTCACCAGGAATGAAGTCTCACCAGAGACAGTGCAATGGCTGGCAGCCAATTACCACAATCTGATTCTGTTCAAAGACACCAGCGGACATGACCGTGTCGCAACCTCTGGCGTCGATCTGCAGGGCGTCTTTCTGGTGCGCGGTGCCGAAGCTGGCGGCTATGCACACTGGCTGAAAGAGTCTGGCGGGGCCTACGATGGATTTCTTCTCAGCACGGCCAATGTCTTCGCCAAAGAACTGGCGACCATGATTCAACTCGCGGAAGCAGGTCAGATCGACGAAGCGAGAGCACGATCGACTCGACTGGAAACTCTCGTACAACAGACCTTCGATTCCGTGATATCAATCCGGGCAGGAAATCCCTTTACCAATGCCAATAAAGTGCTCGATCACATCCGGGCTTATGGAGAAAGCTTTCATATTCAGCCAGCACCACTGCTTTACAGTGGTGTTTCACTTCCCTGGGAACCCATCGCTCAAGGACATGAACGACTGAAAGAATGGCAGCAAGCACCACTGACCGGATATCTCAACACTCAGTGATCGCTGCCACGACACGCTCGATCTTTACCGTTTCCGTGGCGTGGCATCGCTGTTGATCGTCTCGTATAACGATGAAACTCGAACGACACCCAATGTCTTGATCCTGTTATTCCCATGAGGTTCTTCCGTGTCACAACCTAAAGTTCTCATCGTTGTCGGAGATGCGACAGAAACCGTCGATACGCTTTATCCTTACTACCGCTTGATTGAAGGAGGATATCAGCCTGTCGTGGCTGCTCCGGAAAAACGCAAGTATCAGATGGTTCTGCACGAAGTGAAGCCAGGCTGGACGATCACCAAAGAGTGGGAAGGCTATTCGATTGATGCAGAAATCGCCTTCCAAGCCATTCTTCCTGAAGATTATGCAGGAATCTTCTTCAGTGGGGGCAGGGCTCCTGAATACATT
>VFQR01000959.1_pt1 | contig 26987 bp, 11 predicted proteins | sample 3512321 | NCBI WGS metagenome assembly VFQR01 (sample SAMN10412374, study PRJNA504923) | tailings metagenome | isolation source: Relicate 3 Philex TSF1 revegetated site | place: Philippines: Tuba, Benguet | collected 2017-08-29 | reverse complement strand
GAGGTCTTCGCCGAAGCCCTCAAGAAGCGTGTTGCGATTCGGAATTGAATCCGCCGGCTATTGACAAGCCATGCGTGCTGCGGTACAGTTCTTGCATAATTACCGAAATTAATTATTCCGCGCTCTAGTAGGCCATCCGAATAGGCGACCCTTTGGGTGAGTTGGCAAGGCGTGCTTGCTGCACAATGGAATGCGTTGCCGGGGTTAGCGCTCAACTTGGGGCTTGGTAATGCGAGAGATGGCTCCACTTGCCCGTGCTGCCGGCGGAGCGTGTCGCGTCCAATAGTCCGTAAACCAAATGGAATTTAGGGTTATCGCATCGAATGGATACGCGGATCGAAAGGAAAGGAATTGCGGCAAAGAAGGTTGCGATTTTTGCCGCTTGTGCTGGGGTCGTCATTTTCGCCTATGGTTTAGCACCCGGTTCGGGCAAGACGCTCGTCGTCGAGAAGGGGGATGTGCTTCTGTCCGAAGTAAGCCGGATGAAGTTTGAGGAGCTAGTGGCGATTCGGGGCATCGCCGAGCCGAAGGAAGCATTCCTCATCGATTCCACCTATGGCGGGCGTGTCGAATCGATCCACATCGAAAACGGACAGGTCGTTAAACAAGGAGACTTGCTGGTAACCCTGTCGAACACCCAGCTGCAGCTGGACGTAATTTCCCGGCAGGCACAGATCACTGAGCAGGAAAATTTCCGGCGAACGATTGAACTGAATCTCGAGAGGAGCCGGCTGTCTAACGAGCGCGAAATTCTGGAGACCAATTATAGAATTGACGATCTCCATGATAGGATCTCACGCTTTGAACGGCTTGAACCCGAGAAGCTCATTTCGGAGCGTCAGCTGGTCGAGATGCGGCGGGAGCATGATCATCTGGTCCGGCTGCGAAAGCTGCTCGAAGAGACCCGCGAGACCGATCTCGCCCTGCAAACGCAGCAGTTGCAGGAATTGGAGTCGTCTGGGCTAAAGCTCAAGGAGAGTTTGAATGTCGCCTTGGCCGCCATCGAGAACCTCAACGTTCGCGCGCCCATTGCCGGGCAACTCACATCCTTCGAAATCAAGGTCGGGCAGTTGCTCGAACGCGGCGTCCGCATTGGTCAGATCGACAGCGTCGGCGATCAAAAGGTTATTTCAAGGGTCGACGAGTTCTATCTGGGCAAGGTTCAGATCGGCATGACCGCGGAATACCCGTATGAAAACACCATCTACGCGATGCGCGTGAGCAAGGTCGACCCTCAGGTTGCCGAAAATCGCTTCAAGGTTGAGCTGGTTTTCGATGGCCCGATGCCATCAGACATTCAGCGCGGTAAGGCGCTGAGCATTAACCTTCGATTCGGGGAAAGCCGCGATTCCCTGGTGGTCGAGAATGGGCCCTTCTACCAGAGCACCGGCGGCAACTGGGCCTACGTAATACCAAAGGGGCAGAGCAAAGCGTTCAAGCAAACGATCAGTCTTGGACGACAGAACAGCCATTACATTGAAGTGCTCGGCGGCCTCTCGGCGGGCGACAGAATCATCACGTCTAGCTACGAGAAATATAGAGACATCGAAGCCATCTCAATCATCGGCATGTGACCCAGGGGGGGTGTGGGCGTGATAAAGATCAAAAACCTGACTAAGAAATTCATCGCCGGCGACATCGAGACGGCAGCGGTCAACGACGTAAGTTTCGATGTGGGCGAAGGTGATTTTGTAGCTATTGCGGGGCGATCAGGCAGTGGCAAGTCAACGCTGCTGAACATCGTCGGGTTGCTGGACAGCCCCACAACCGGCTCCTACATTTTTGCCAACGACGAAGTGGCCAAGCTGGGCGAGCGACAGCTCGGAGAATTGAGAAAGCACAACATTGGGTTCATCTTCCAGAGCTTCAACTTGGTCGAGTCGCTCTCCGTTCACGACAACATCGAGCTACCTCTCCTCTATCAGAAGGTGGGCGCTAAGGAGCGCCGCACTCGCGTTTCCGAGATCATGCAAAGGATGAAGATCGACCATCGGGCAAAGCACTTCCCGAGCCAGCTCTCCGGTGGTCAACAGCAGCGCGTCGCGGTAGCTCGCGCACTGATTGGTTCCCCAAAGCTGATTCTCGCGGACGAGCCGACTGGCAATCTGGATTCGACGATCGGCAACGAAGTCATGGACATGCTCGTAGAGATGAAGAACGCGGGCAAGACGATCATCATGGTCACGCATTCCAAAGATCACGCCAGCATCGCCGACCGCGTGATTAATCTTGTCGATGGCAAGATAGTTGACATCTCCTGACCGAAGTCCGTCTATGCAACCCGATCTGATCAAGAGCTACCTGACGGCCTCCTGGAACCATGGCGCCAAACATCTTTCAAGCACACTACTTAAGACGTTTGGGCTGGCGTTCGGCTATCTGGCCGCGGTTCTGATTCTTCTATTTGTCCGCGATGAGCTCGCGTATGACAAATGGCTCCCCGACAGCGATAGATTGTACAAGCTGGAGGTCGTCTACACACCTCCGGGGCGCGACGAAATTCCATTCGCCAGAACCCCGTACCCGGCATTGGATGCTCTTGCGAATCATTTTCCAGGGGCGTTCGAGAGCACAACCCGAGTTCTAGCTAGGGAAGTCGTCGTCAGGAAGAACAGTGCTGGCATCAAGGAGAATTTCCATTACGTGGACGGCGACTTCCTGGGCATTTTCGCACTAAGGTTGGAGGAAGGTGAGGGCGGGGACCTCGGGTCACGGCCCGACGGCATTCTGCTGAGCCGCTCGGCTGCACTGAAATACTTTGGCGAAGGTAATGCCGTCGGCAAGACACTCACAGTCAACGAGGAAACGGTCCATGTGGTCTTGGGAGTGTATGCGGATACGCCCGAGAACTCGCATTTTCGGCCGGATTTTGTTGCGCAGTTGCCCAGTCATGGCTTCGCGAATCCCGAGAAGTTCAACAGCTGGCGCCAGATCTACGTGCACAGCTACTTCAAAGTGAGCAATGTCTCGGATATCCAAAAAATCAGGGACAACCTGAAGGCATTCGTTGATGCCAAGGTTCCGGCCGACAATGACTGGGTGCCTTCTCAACGAATGCGGCTGGAAGTTTTACCGTTGACCTCAATTCATTTGCACAGCAAGAGCCGTCTGCAGTTGAGTGCCGAGGTTGGTGACAGCGCGGTGGTCAACACATTCCTGCTCGTAGGTGTGATGATTCTGAGCGTTTCGCTTGTCAATTTTTCCAGCCTCTCTCTGTCCCAGTCGATGCTGAGGGCCAGGGAAATCAGCGTTCGCAAAATCGTCGGTGCGACACGGCGCGACATTACAATTCAGTTCCTTTTAGAGTCCGTACTGATTTCCCTCACGGCAATGGTTATTGCGGTGGTGGTGGCCAATCTTGTTCTGCCGTACTTCAACGAGTATGTGCAGAAGGATCTCCAACTTGGTCTAGCGGCTAATGTGGGCTTGTTTGCCGGGCTGGCGACAACCGCCATCGCAGTGGGACTGGTTGCAGGAGCTTACCCTGCATTCGTCATGTCGTCGTTTGCACCGGGTAAAGCGTTGCGCGCGGCTAATCGCAGCGGAGGCCTGGGGCGTAACGTGGCCGTATTCCTACAATTTTCGCTGGCAGCGGTACTTATGATCGCGACGGCTGTCATCTACCTGCAGACAAACTACGCGAGCCAGATCGATGCAGGGTTCGACAAGGAGTACAAACTGCAGCTTGCTATCCCGCCAAGCGCTTCGGTCCAGTCGGAAACCCTGGCGCAGCGCGCCCTGTCAATCAGGGGCGTGAAGCTTGTCGGCATGTCCGACGATGCACTCCCGGCGGAAAACAACAAGAACATTACCCTGCAGATTCCAGGCGCCAAGGACACTGAGTTGCTAGTGGTCGAGAAAGTGTCTGTTGATCACGACTTTTTTGCGGTGTACGGCGTACGTCCGCTGAGCGGTCGCTTGTTCTCAGAATCGATGGCAGCCGACCAGCTGGTGCTCGATGAGAAGGACGGCCCGATCAACTCCGGTGTCGTGGTAAACAGCAAGTTCGTACTGAAGGCGGGTTACTCGACGCCGGATCAAGCCATCGGAAAGTCGGTCACGGCGACGATCAACGACAAGCTCGTTACGGCGACTATCGTGGGTGTCGTTAACGACATGCACACACGATCGGTTCACTTCCCGGTCGCTCCGACAATGTTCTTCCTAGAGGACCGCAGCGCGCTTGGCTACATGTCGTTGCAGGTGGAGCCAGAAGCGCTGTCAAGTGTTGCCACCGCCTTGGACAGCCTGTGGTTCGAATTGGAGCCGGCCATACCGATTGAGCGTAGCTTGGTCTCGCGAGCTTTTGCCGATCTCTACCGAGCGGAGATTAAGAAGGCAAACCTGTTTGCACTGTTCGCGCTGCTGGCCGTGTTCATGGCGTGTCTCGGCCTGTATTCGCTGGCTGCCTTCACCCTCGAGCGGCGCATGGCCGAAATTGCGTTGCGGAAGGTCCTCGGCGCAACGAGGGACAGTCTGGTCATATTGATGCTTAAGCAGTTCCTGTTGCCCGCGCTGATAGCCGTAGCCGTTGCGTTGCCGCTGGTGCTTCTGTTCTTGAGCAATTGGCTGAAGACGTTCGAGTATCGCGTCAGCCTGTTGGCGAACGTCCACATCATCATTGCATGCGTACTCCTCATTGTACTGATTGCTTCGCTAACCGCGCTCAACAAGGTTCTCGAAGCGGTATCGAGACGACCTGCGGAGATCCTGAACAATGAGTAGCATCAAGGCGCACGATGCTTCGCCGAGAGAGGCCATCACCAGTTCAGCTGCTCCGACGCCATCCGGGAGCTACTCGCAGGGTATCCGTAGCGGGAGCTTCGTCTTCCTGAGTGGACAGCTACCTCTTGATCCGCGGACAGATGCACTGATTGAAGGCTCTCCTGTGGAAATGTATCGACAATGTCTGCGCAATCTTGATGCGGTCTGCCGCGAGGCGGGAGGAACGATTCGCGACCTGGTGAAGTTAAACGTCTATTTCGTCGACGCTTCGTATTCCAAGTGTCTGGATGAGGTAGTCGCGGAATTCTTCAGCCAGCCCTATCCAGCGCGAATCCGCGTGACCGTGAAGGAACTTTCACGCAAAGCTCCAGTCGAAATCGACGGAATCATGGCGCTGCGTTAGGGCAGAAAGTTATGTTCCTCGCAACACTTCGATTCGTGTTTAGCCGGCTAACGCGATACGGGCATCCCTTGGAGCACGCTGGATCGGCGGTGAGGCGTGTGGCTGAGCCGCTGTTGCGGAATGTCTCGGTTGTAACTCTTCGCCAGGGCAAGGGAGTGGGCTTCTGGCAGATGATCCCAGCTTAGTTCAACAGGCGCGTTATCGTGCTGGCGCCACGTGCAGAGATAGACGGCGCAGGGGGGTATTGCGCGTCGATGGAATGAACGCGTGGTTGTTTCCCGCGCTCGGGGGGGGGGCGGTTGACGCGTCCTGGGTGATGCGCAAAGCCATTTTCTGCGATGAATGCGGGGCCCGGTGTGCCGCGGCCCCACGCGAGCTTACTAACAGGGAATGTCGAATGACCTCGGCCATCCCACCTGGGAATAGTTGAAGAAATGGATGCAAACACAGGGCCGCTCCGCGGCGAGGCGTTGCAGGAAGTCGAAGGTGTTCGATTGCTGCTGCACGTGGATTCCGGCGGTCGCTCTGCGATCGATTGGGCAAAGGATCATTTCCACGACATTGACCGCCTCCTCCGGGAGAATGGGGCCCTGTTGATCCGAGGGCTCAAGCTTCACACCAGCAAACAGTTCGGCGAGTTCCTGGGGCTTGTGTTCCGATCGCCATTGCTCGATTACAGCTACAGGTCGACACCCAGAACTGGCCTCCGGGGCGGTGTCTACACGGCCACGGAGTACCCCGCAGACGCCGTCATCCCGCAGCATAACGAAAAGGCCTATGCGAGAAACTGGCCGAACAGGATTGGCTTCCTGTGCATGATCCCGGCGGCACATGGTGGCGAGACGCCGATTAGCGACGGTCGATTGCTGAGCAAGCTGCTGCCTAAAGATATGCAGGAGAAGTTCGACCGTAAGGGCATACGCTACGTCCGCAACTATTCGTGTCTAGACCTGCCTTGGCAGGAAGTGTTCCAGACCCTGCACAAGGCAGAAGTTGAGCTGTACTGCCAGAGAACCGGTATGGATTTCGAATGGCTGAGCGACGGCACGCTACGTACGTCCCAGGTAAACCCGGCCTTTGCTGAGCATCCGGTTACGGGTGAACGGCTTTGGTTCAACCAGGCACACCTGTTCCACGTGTCGAGCCTTCCCGAAGACGTTCGTGTCACATTGACAGAAACCTTGGGACAGGAGCATCTGCCGAGGAACGCATACTACGGCGATGGTTCCCCAATCGAACTCGAGGTGCTGGAAGTCATTCGAGGGATCTACGAAAGCACGAAAATCCGCTTCAGGTGGGAGCGCGGCGACGTACTGCTCCTTGACAATATGGTGTTCACGCACGGTCGTGAGGCCTACCTCGGGGAGCGTCAGGTTCTCACGGGAATGGCTTGCGAGAACGTCGTCGCACCTGATCGCTGATCTACCCGGAACCGGGTAGCGGGCCGGCGGCTACTGCGACGGTCGTATCAAGTGAAGTTTTCATCAGGACGAGAGTGTTTCAGGCGTGCACCCGTCGCGAATGCGCCGGCCAAAAGGACTTAGACCCGTGAAGCACGATAGCAATGCTGCCGATCCGGAAGCGCTCGAACTTGCGTTGCAGCTCATTCAGGCTGAAGAGAGCCGAGCGCGAAAAATTCTCCACATGACGGCAAATGAGAATGTGCTTTCGGAAACCGCTGCAAGCTTTCTCTCGTCCCCGTTGCGCAGCCGATACCTGCTGACGTCGACCCTAAAGGAAGAGATTCTCGGGAAGCCGCTGCTTTTCAGCAATCGGCTCCGGGACGTTGGTCTGCTCGAAAGCATCGTTGAAGATAGGCTGAACGCCCTTCTGACTGGCGTGAAGACTGACTTCCGGCCGCTCTCTGGCGTGCACGCGATGATCTGCGCGATTGCCGGCATTACGCGCCCGGGCGACACCGTGGTTTCCCTGAACCCTGGACACGGCGGCCATTTCGCGACCCAGAATATGGTCACGCTGATGGGGCGAAAGAGTCGGTTGCTGGACTACGACAGCGAAAGCATGACGCCGTGTCTGGACCATCTCGCGCGTATCGCTGCAGAGTGCGACATCAGCCTGCTGTTTCTGGACGACGGTCTTCCACTCTACCCAATGCCGTTCAGGGGCATGCGTGAGATTGTCGGCAACGACGTGATCATAGCCTATGACGCGTCGCATTCATTGGGCCTGATCGTTGGCAAGGCTCGGCCGAATCCGATCCAAGAAGGCTGCAACATCATCCAGGGCAATACGCACAAAACCTTTCCCGGCCCGCACAAGGCGATCATCCATTTCGCTGATATGGCGCTTGCCAGGACCGTGATGCGTGCGATCGATTCAGCATTAGTCTCGACGCAGCACACGCACCACCTGCTGGCGCTGTACATCACCGTTCTGGAGATGTGCGAATTCGGCCAGAGCTACGCCAGTGCGATCCTCGAAAACACGAACGGTTTCACCGCACAGATGGTGCGCAATGGTTTCATTGTCGAGCAGGCAGCCGGGCGCAGGAATCTGTCGCATCAGGTGCTTTTTCACGCGCCAGACGGCATGTGTAACCACCATGCCAGTGAACGGCTGCTTCAGTCCGACATCAGTACCAACGCCAAGCGTGTCCTCGGAAAGGACGTCGTCCGGGTCGGGCTGCAGGAAGTGACGCGCCTCGGCATGGGTGTGCCCGAGATGAGGGACCTGGCCGACATCTTTCGGGACCTGCTTATCACGGGCAGGCCCCATGGGGACGTGTCAGATCGTCTGACTGTCATGAAGAACGGATTTTCCAAGGTCAGGTACTCGTTCGACTAGCTGCTGGTGCGTGCAAGGGCTCCGCAGCCGACGCGGTGCGCGGTCATCCTGCATGCCTGCGCTGAAAATGAAGTGCCACGGCAATGTGGCTGACCGAAGGGTTCCGTTGCTATTGAAGGGAGTTCCTCGTTATGAGGTTGGGCGATATCGACGTGAGTCAGTGGCGGCACTACCTCGACGGCGTGGCTGCCGGCCACGCACTTCCGCTGGATCATGCCAGCTCCCTGCATGCGGCGTCTTCGTCGGAATTCGTCGAGGACGTCGTTGACGCCCAAGGGCTTAGCTTGCTCCGGGCGGCCTGCGCTGCCTCTGATGTACCGCTGCTGGCGGGGCTCCATGCTGCTTATGCGGCTCTCGTTGCGCGCTATTGCGGAGAGTCCGACGTTGTGATTGCTGTGCGCGATCACGGCTGCCGAACCGGGCTCGCGACAACGAAGGATGTGTGCAACAGCGTGCTGCTGTTGCGCACTGAAGTCGACCAGAACCTGCCCTTCGCGTCTTTGCTGCAACGAAGCCAGGCGGAGCTGCTGAAAGCCCGGACTCGGGGTGAGATATCGGTTGCGGCATTGTTCGAGGCGCTGCAGCGTGATGGCGATTCCGAACCACCCGCGTTGATGCAGGTGGTCCTCGAACTGGAAATCCCGGCGGCGGAGAACGATTTTCGATCATTCGCGCATCCCCACTTGCAAGCTGGGACGGATCTTCAACTCCGCGTCATCGATGGCGGCGACACGTTGCAGCTGCGCTGGGAGTACCCGTTAGCCTCGTTTGAACGCGAAACGATCGCGCGCATGTCGGCGCATTTCAAGGTGCTGATGCAGGCAGGTTGCACATCAACCTCGTCAAAGCTCTGCGAGCTTCCGCTCCTGACAGGCGAGGAGCTATCGCTGCTCGAAGCTGGTTGGCGACGCAGCAGCAGGCCGTTCGCGTCCGACATCGGCATTCATCGGCTCTTCGAAGAACAGGTCCTGCGGACGCCGGATGCGATCGCTTTGATCGATGATGATGACCGCTCACTCACGTATTCCGAGCTGGACACTCTGGCCAACCGCCTTGCGCATCGACTGATTTACGCCGGTGCCGAATCTGGCAGCTTCGTTGGCGTGGGCATGACCCGTTCACTGCAAATGATCGTGGCAATCTACGGAATACTGAAGGCCGGTTGCGCCTACGTACCCTTGGAGCCCGATTATCCGGATAGCCGGCTGTCGCACATGATCCGGGACTCGGGACTGCGGACTGTCTGCACGCAGAAGCAACATGCAGAACGATTCAGCGGCCACGAACTTGTAATCATTGAACTGGATGATGCCTTCGAGTGTCGCCTGGACAGCCAATCTGCGGAGCGCGCGCAACATTCCGCGCCAATCGACTGGGGTCGGCTTCCGGCTTACATGATCTACACCTCAGGTACGACAGGTACACCTAAGGGCGTGGTTGTCGAGCACGCGCCACTCGTCAATCGGATCGTGTGGATGCAGTCCACGTTTGCCGTCGACGCCAGTGACCGGGTTCTGCAGAAGACGCCTTTTAGTTTCGACGTTTCCGTGTGGGAGTTCTTCTGGCCTCTCATCGCCGGCGCGACCCTCGTGGTGGCGCGTCCCGACGGACACAAGGACCCCGAGTACCTGCAGCGCATCATCGTCAGGCGAGGATTGACGGTGCTGCATTTCGTTCCGTCAATGTTGGCGGCAATGCTGGACGGGGCGGACCTCGGTGCCTGCCCGAGCCTGCGTTACGTCATCTGCAGCGGCGAGGCATTGTCGCTGCCGCTTCAGAAGAGCTTCTTCGCTTCCGGAACAGCGGCGGAGCTGCACAACCTATACGGACCGACCGAAGCGACTGTCGACGTCACACACTGGCATTGCCAACCCGACTCACCGCTGTCGTGCGTACCAATCGGCTACGCCATCGACAACGTGAGGCTCTATGTTCTCGACAGACACCGCAATCTGCAGCCGGCCGGCGTTCTCGGCGAGCTGTATATCGGTGGACAGGCGTTGGCGCGTGGCTACCACAATTTGCCGGAACTCACCGCAGCGAGCTTTCTGCCCGACGTGTTCAGCGATCAGCCGCATGCGCGTATGTACAAGACCGGCGACCTAGTGAAGACATCGTTGGATGGGCGCATCGACTACCTAGGGCGGACCGACGAACAGGTCAAGATTCGTGGCTTTCGCATCGAGCTGCAGAAAATCATCAGCGTCCTGGAGGCGGATCCGACGGTGAGCGCGTCTATCGTGCTCAAGCACGGAGAGAGCCTGGTGGCCTTCGTGAAGTTGCAGCACGGCGCTCTGGGCGGGATTGATGCAACACGCTACTTCAGAGACCTGCTGGCGCGGCAGTTGCCGGCATTCATGGTGCCGAACCGATTCATCTTCGTGGAACATTTTCCAATGTCACATAACGGAAAGGTCGCTCGACGCGAGCTGGCCCGGCTTGATCCAGAGCTCTCGACCGCGTTGCCCCAGCCGCCCTTGTCGGCTGCCGATCCGCTTCGCGATCGGCTCGCCGATCTCTGGGGGCGTGTGCTGAGGATTCCGGCAGCGAACATTTCCGACGACGCCAATTTCTTCGAGTTGGGGGGCGATTCGCTCCAGGTACTCGAGCTGGTCGGAAAAGCTAGGCAGCTCGGCATGGCGATCAATCTTTCGGAATTTGCCAAGAGCCCGCGGTTCTCCGCACTTCTGGCGCAGCTGGGCGGCGAAGGCGCTACGCAGACGCACGTTGATCGATCCCGCACCGTCGAGCTGCTCCGCGACATCTGGGCCGACGTGCTGGGGCTTGATCGGACGATGGTTGACGACGACCGTAGCTTCTTCGAGCTCGGCGGGGACTCGCTACTCATGCTCCGCCTCATCGCCAAGGCAAAGCGCCAGAACATCCCGCTCGATGTCAGGACGTTCTCGGCTAGCCCCTACCTTTCCAGTGCGGTGAGACAGGCTCAGACGCTGCAGGAACAACTGGTTGCGCCGGTGCCGGTCGCCCGCACGCCCGCCATGACCTTGGCGAACTTCGACGAAGACCTCATCCTTCAACGTAGCAGGTCGCAGGTCAATCATGCAACGCCGTTCCAGCAGGGCCTGCTGGCATACTCCGCGGCACAAGGCAGCGACAGTCGCTACGTGGTGCAGTGGAAACTGCCGATCACAGGTGCCGTCGATTTTGCGCGGTTCGAGGAGTCCTGCCGCATCCTCGCGGCAAGAACTGAGTTGCTGCGCTCCCGATTCGAGTTCGCGCAGTCGCACAAGGGGTACGTGCGCGTCCTGCTGCCAGATCACCGACCGGTCTGCCGGCATGTGGACCTCAGTGCCCAGAGCAATGAGTCCGCTGCCCGGGCGCTGCAGGACTACCTTCGCCAGGATAAGCGCGATGGGTTCGACGTTTCAGCGGGCGCATTGATCCGATTCGCGCTTATCGCCCGCGGCGCGGAGGCCTGTGAGCTACTGGTCACAGTGCATCACGCCATCATGGACGGATATTCCGCCGGCCTCATCATTGAGCAGCTGTCTGCGATCTATGCGGGGCTCAGCAACGGCGAACTCGTAAGCGACTATCCCGACGCGGAGGCGCAGTTCTCCGCGTACGAGCAATGGCTCTCCCGGCAGGACGTGGTGGAGGTCAAGCGCTACTGGAGCACCCGCCTCGCGGGTGCGGAGCCCACGCTACTGGCATTGAATCCGGCACGCCGGGCGGCCGACGGTCCGGAGCGCTTCGCCGAGGTTCGCCGCAGGATGGCAATAGGCGAAGACGCGCGCAGTGTCCTGAAGCGCGAAGGGGTCACGCTGTCGGCGATGTTGAACACGCTGACAGGACTGTTGCTGGCCAGGTTTCATGGCAGCACCGCGTTTACGTGGGGCAACGCCGTATCGCACCGTCCCGAAGACCTTAAGAATGTCGATCGCATCATCGGGGCGTGCCTTGGCACTATCCCTGTCGTCGCCGACTTCAGCGGCCCTGAGAGCCTGCTGGAGCTCTGTCGACAGACGCAGGTGCAGGTGCTGCAGTCCCGCGAGCGCTCCTTTATTTCGCTGGGGGATATCTTTGCCGCCGCAGGTGGCAGGAACCTGTTCAACGTCCTGTTCTCGTTCCAGAACTACCGCGCCAATGCAAGCACGTCGGGGAGCTTCGATCTCGACAGCCGCGCGGCGATTTCGGCGCATTTCCCGTTGACCGTGGTGGTCAGTGACCGAGGGGATGGCCTCGATTTCCAAGTCAGTTTCAGCGATCAGGTCATCAGCGAAAGTCAGGTCAACGCGATTCTTGTCCGCCTCGAGCTGCTACTTGGTCGTTTACCTGCTGTGCTTGAGCTGCCCTGCGACCGCATCGACATCCACGAAGGGTTGGCAGAAAGCATGGCCGGTTCGGCGTCGGGCAACGAGCTGGACGCTGTTGCAGCGGAAGGTCCGGGCCTGGTTTGGCAATTCCAGCATGCGGTCGATGCTTTCGCCGACCGCGTTGCGCTGCTGGATTCTGAAGGTCGACAGATCTCGTACGCGCAGTTGGGCGGAATGGTCAATCACCTGGCTGGTCTCTTGGCGGCAATGCCCGCCACAGGCACGGTCGGCATCTGCGTGGACCGTTCGTACCGGATGGTGGTCGCTGTGCTCGCGGCAATCGTCTCAGGGCGAAGCTTTGTCAGCTTGGAGAAGGACTTTCCCGACGAGAAGATTCGCTGGATCACGCAGAGCCTTGGCGTAGAGCTGCTCATCACGGATCAGGTCAGCCACTTGCTGGACGGCGCTGAGAATGTATCCGTCCTGCGGCTCTCTGACCCGCTTGCATCAGCGGAATTGCCCGTGGCCGGTGACTTCGATCAACCGACTCGGATCTGCTGCATCAACTACACCTCCGGCTCGACCGGTCAGCCCAAGCTGGTGGTGACCGACCAGGCCTCGCATCTCAATCGCTTGGGCTGGCTCCGCACGAATTTCCCGGCGTCTGCGCAGGACGTGTTCTGCCTGAAGACCCGACTGGCGTTTGCGCCGGCCATGCGGGAGATTTTGGAGCCGCTGACTCAGGGGGCTGCGCTCTATGTTCTGCCGGAGCGCGCGAACCAGAGTCTGGAGGAGTTCACGGCCGAGATCGAGAAGCATCGCGTCACGCGTGTATTCATTACGCCCAGCTTCCTGAGGACCATCCTCGAAACCGGGATGATCGAACGGCTGCGCTGGACCCAACTGCTGGAAATCAGTGGCGAGCCGTTGCCGTCCGAACTGGTGTCCCGGCTGCGGCGGCATCTGCCGGCGACTAGGCTGCTCAATCGCTACGGCGCCACGGAAGCAGCGTCCGTCGTCTACAGCGAACTGGACGAAGCCGACCGTGCCTACACGATCGCGCCCCTGGGAAGGCCGATCGCCAATACTTCGATCTTCGTCGTCGATGATCATCAGCGAGTGCTGCCCAGGAACGTCGTCGGCGAGATTCTGATCTCCAGCCTCAGCCTCGCGCGCGGATACAACGACGCCCGCCAGGATGAGGGAAGCTTCGTGCCGTTCCCGGTCAACGGACGCAGCCACGCCTTCAGGACGGGCGATCTGGGCTACCTGGATGAGAGCGGGCGGCTGTTCTACATCGGTCGCCGCTCGCGGATGCTCAAAGTGCGCGGATTTCGCATCGAGCCTGCCGAGATCGAGCTGGCCTTGGAGGCCCACGATTCCGTGCAGCGCGCACACGTCATCGCCCTGGCGTCGGAACGCGGCAGCCGCGTGATTGCCTGCTGGACCGCCCATCCGGGTCGGAGCAGCACAACCACCGACGCACAGTTGCGTGACTTCCTGAGCGAAACATTGCCGTCCTACATGCTGCCAGCCTCGTTCATCAGGCTGGAACAGATGCCCGTAACCAGCAGCGGCAAGGTTGATTTCGTCGAGCTGGCAAGGATCGCGGAGTCGTTACCGACCCAGTCCAGCGCCCCGCGGGATGCCGTCGAGCACTATCTGGTCGAACTGCTTTGCTCGCGGCTGCAGCTGAGCAATGTCGGCGTCGACGAGGATCTGTTCAACTCCGGAGTGGATTCACTGGCCGCACTGCAATTGATCCACGCGGTGAATGAGACCTACTCGCTCAATCTGTCGATCACTGCCCTGTATCAGCGCGCCACCGTTCGTTCGTTCGCGGAGTTCATCCGCGCGCGCGTCGCGCGTCCTGCCGACGCTATCGGTGGGAACTACTTGACGATCAACCCGAGGCCTGGCAACGAACGCGTCTTCATGTTTCCGCCAGCGGGCGGCGGTCCTTTCATCTACATATCGCTCGAAGGCAAGTTGCCCCCGCACATCACCGTCGTGGCGTTCGAAAGTCCGCTGCACGAAAAGCCCGACGTCCTGCCCGGTGAAATCTCATTGCACGGCATCGCACATTCCTACCTCGAGCAGATCGATCAGATCCGGCAGGACGGACCGATTCACCTGTGCGGCTATTCGCTGGGCGGAACCATTGCCTATGAAGTGGCCTGCCTGCTGGCCAGACGTGGTGAGACCGTCGCATCGTTGGTACTCATCGATCCTGGATTCAGCCACTCCACTTATGACGATGCATTGGACGAGCAGACCCTTGCCCGGATCGTCTCCGCACAGCTTGGCGAAGGCAGCCGGGATGCCACGGAGCTATCCAGATCGGTCAAACGACTGCACCGGGACAGTCAGCTGATACGGAGTTTCAGGCCTGGCCATTACGACGGCGACGTCACGCTGATCAAGCCCGAGAGCGTCGCTGAGAACGAGCGCAACTACGACCGTCCGATGAACGGAATCGAAGGTCTTGTTCGCGGCACGATTTCGGTGGTCCGGGTTCCCGGAAACCACATGACGATGATGACCCGGCACTCTGCCGAGATTGCAGCAGCCTTGGGCAACGCGTTGGTCATGACGCGGCGCGCGGTACAGGAACCTGGCGGCACGCTGGTGGGCGAGAGCGCATAGGCCCGAGACAACGGGCATTCTGCGAATTTTGTTCTGGAGACGACATGAACACGAAAATACTGCTGCTGGATACCATCGATGAAGCGGGTGTCGACATCATTCGCAGTTTTGCCACGTTGGTGGATGGCAGGGGATACAGCTACGCCACACTGATGGGCGAGATCGAGAAGTACGACGCCTTGGTCATAAAGAGTGGCAACAGAATCGACCGCGCGTTGATAGAACGTGCGGTGAAGCTGAAAGTCATCGGCAGGGCAGGCGCAGGATTCGACAACATCGATATGGATGCAGCGACTGAGCGGGGCGTGAAGGTCGTCCTTTCCCCTGACGGAAACGTCAACGCCGTGGCAGAGTATGTCCTGTGCATGTCGCTCCTGCTGTCGCACAAACTTGAACAGGCGCACGCCGGCTCGCGTTCCAACGATTTCCGCCGGCACACGTGGCAGGGTAGGAACCTGGACCAGTTGACCGTCGGCCTGGTCGGCCTCGGCAAGATTGGCGTGGGTGTCGCACGAAAGCTGGGGCCGATGTGCCGGAAACTGCTCGGATTCGATCCGTATGCCAAGGATCTCGCCGGTTTGCGTGGCTCACGCCTGACACTTTTCTCGGATCTGGACACAATGCTGGGCCACTGCGATATCGTCAGCCTGCATGTGCCGCTGACGGCTGAAACCAGGCACCTGTTCAATCGCGACCGATTCAACGCGATGAAGCACGGTTCCATCCTGATCAACACAGCCCGCGGCGGCGTCGTCGAGCAGAACGACCTGCTCAAGGCGTTCGCCGATGGCAGGATCGCTTCCGCTGCGCTCGATACCCTCGATCCCGATCCGAACTATTCCGCCAGCGGCATGGAAACCACGTACAGCCACTTCCTGGTCCACCATCCCCGGGTCTTCTACACGCCGCATATTGCGGCGGGAACGAGCGATGCGCTGCGCGAGGTCGCCGTGAGCATGGCGAATGACATGCGGAAGCATCTGGTGGTCTCACACGCGCCGGACTTGGATTTGTCCCCGGCCATATAGGCCGCGCAGTCCGGCGTTCGCGCCACCCGTTGTCACCGGCCCATGACGCAATCGTGCCGGTGTCCGGGCCGCTGTTTGCGGCCGCTGCCGATACTGAAATTTGCTCGCCTACTGCCACACAGGTGCAAAAGCTCGTGCAATTGCTCAACACGTACCCATTGACGTTCCGGGCGATATTCTTCGTGGTGGTGCCGGCCCTGGTCGTGCTTGCGCTCGGCTACAAGCGATATCTTACCGATCCGTTGCCGCACGCTTCGGCAGTGCGGTACGTAAAGGGCGTTCGGGGACCCGTCGAAATTTCGCGGGACGAGCATGGCGTTGCGCACATTCGCGCCAGCGACTACCAGGACGTCTACTTCGCCATGGGGTACGCACACGCGCAGGATCGGCTCTGGCAACTGGAGGTGCAGCGCCGGATGAGTCGCGGGACGATGAGCGCATTATTCGGACGGAGTTACGTCGATCAGGACATCTGGATCCGGACTCTCGGCATACGGGAGTCTGCCGCGGCTGCGCTTCCCCACCTGAGCCAGGAGGCGGTCGCTTCACTGGATGCCTATGCCGCAGGGATTAATGCCTGGCTGAAGGAGGGCCAGCAACTGCCAGTGGAGTTCAGCTTGCTGGGGGCGCGCCCCGAGCCCTGGACCGCGGAGGATTCGCTGGCCTGGGTGAAAATGTTCGCACTGAACCTCGCGGGCAACCTTCCCTCTGAACTCAGGAACTACGTGGCTTCGCAGTATCTTAGCAGAGCGCAGTTCGAGTTCTTGTTTCCGCAAGCCGGTTCCCTCGCAAGCACGGACGTGGCTGCGCCCGGCGCGGGGGCAAACTCTGCAGCGACCCAACGCACGTTGGCCGGCCTGATGAACGTGCAGGAGATGCTGGCGACGGATGCGAAACTCGGCGGCCCGTTTGTCGGCAGCAACGCGTGGGTAATCTCCGGAACGCTGACGGGCGGGGCGGGCGCGATTCTGGCCAATGACCCCCATGTTGGCCTGCAGATTCCGTCGATGTGGTATGCGGTGACCCAGAACGCGAAAGATCTGGAGGTCTCTGGCATGAGCCTGGTCGGCGTTCCGCTCGTCGTCTTCGGGAGGAATAAACACATCGCCTGGGGTGGGACAAGTATGCTCGCCGACGTCCAGGACGTGTACATCGAACAGGCAATGCCGTCCGATTCTCGGTTCTACCGTGTCGGCAACGAATGGCGTCAGTTTGAAACGCGAGATGAGGTTCTCCAGGTGCGTGCAGACCCGCTCGTGTCCCTTCGCAACGACCTGAAGCCCATCCGATTCCAGACCCGCCGATCACTGCACGGGCCGATCATCAGTGACGTCGCCGACGGCCGCAGTGTGCCGATGGCGCTACAATGGGTTGGGCTCGACAGCGCGGATACCACGTACGAATCGTTCTTCCGCCTCAACCGGGCTTCCGACTGGACGACGTTCCGGAGTGCGTTGCGTCTCCACGTAGCGCCCGCCTTGAATATGTTGTACGCCGACGTGGACGGAAACATCGGATTCGTCGGAGCAGGGCGAGTGCCGGTGAGGCAGACGGGATCCGGCGCGTTCCCGGTCGATGGCGCCGATCAGGCGAACCGCTGGAGCGGGTACATCCCGTTCGACGAGATGCCTCAGTCGTTCAATCCGGCGAGTGGCTACTGGATTAATGCGAACAACAGGAACAGTGGAAATGAGTATCCGCATCTGATTTCGCGCGACTGGGCGCAGCCTGCGCGGCACGACCGCATCGAACAGATGCTCACGGAGCGGCTCGCCGGCAATGCTGCGCTGAGCGTCGACGACATGAAGGCAATCCAGGCGGATGTCGTTGATCGTTCCGTAACCCAACTGCTGGCGCGGCTGAGTGCGGTGAAGGGAGCGACGCCCAAACAGCGGCAGGCCGTTGCCTACCTGCAAGGGTGGGATGCGCGCGCCGATGCCCGGAGCGTTGGTGCAACGATCTTCTATGGTTGGTTAAGGCACCTCAAGCGGCACCTGTTTGAAGACGAGATGGCTGGGTTCTGGAACCGAACCTCGGATCGGAACCGTCTGGATGCCGCCATCGCCAGCGTGTCCGCCGACATCAGCGCGAATGCACTCTCTGCGGACAGTATGTGGTGCGACAAAGTCTCCACCACCGTCGCGGAAGAGTGTGAGCAGATCCTGCTGGAGTCTCTGCAGGAGATGCTTGAGGAAACATCGAAGCTGTTGGGCGGCGACATCGCCGATTGGCACTGGTCCCGCGCGCAAGCGACGTTGTATTCCCACCTGCCGTTCAGCAACCACAGGGCGTTCGACCGGCTGTTCGAGCGGCGCGTCGCCAACGGCGGGTCGCCCAACACCATCAATGTGGCCAGCTCGGCATTCGACGAATCGCACGGCTACGTGCAAGCGTTCGGCGCAGGATTCCGGCAAATCATGCAGATGCGGCGTGATGGCGGCGACCACTGGTTCATGAACTCCACCGGTCAGTCCGGACAGGTCGTCAGCAGTCACTACGACGACATGGTCAAGCCGTTCCAGGACGTCGCGTACTTCCCGATGAAGGGCAGCAAGCCTGGCCAGTCGCGCATCGAGCTGCGACCACACGCGAAGCCCGCGCCATGAAGCTCTTCACCGAATTCTCGCGCATGGCGCCCAACCGCGTTTTCGTCTCGGTGCTGCTCGGCGCACTGGCAGGTGTCTGCTACTCCGCGCTCATCCCGCTCGTGCTCTGGAGCATTGCGCCGGAAGATCCGCGCTTTCCCGAGCTCAACGAAGGCGTCGACGTGGTCTGGATGATCCGCGTGTTCCACGTCAAGCAGGCGGTGCTGTTCCTGGCCATCTGTGCCCTCATCCTGTTCTCGCGCGCATTGTCCGAGATCATCCTGGTACGTGTTGCCGCGGAATGGGTGAGGGATTTCCGGATCCGGTACTACCGCCGCATCAGCGAAGCGCCGATCACAGCCGTCGAAAAGGTTGGCCTCTCCAAGCTCGCCATCTCGATCAACATCGATGCGCCGAGGATGGTACTGGGCGCTCGTGCTCTGCCAGGGCTGCTGGTCAATCTGGTCACGCTGGTCGGCATGCTGGCGTTCCTGCTGTACATGAACGCCGATGTCTTCTGGGTCGTCATCGTCGCGATCCTGCTCGGCGTGGCCGCCTATCAACTGCCGATGATGATTGGCGGCCGCATGCTCACAAAGTCCCGTCATGTGCACGACGACCTGCAGAAGTCGGTCCAGGGCCTGATTCAAGGAGCAAAGGAGCTCAAATTGAGCCAGGCCAAGCGCATTGAGTACCTCGACAGGTCCCTGATTGCGCACGAGGATAAAATGATGGCGCATGACAAGAAGGCGCTGTCCATTATCCGGGCGACCATGAGTTTCGGTGAGTTGCTGAGTTTCATGGTCATCGGGTTGGTGAGCTTCGTCTTTATCAACTACCACACGATCAGCCAGGAAGAGCTAGTCGGCGTGATCATGGCGCTATTGTATGTTGTCGGTCCGATCGGGGTAATTCTCACGACCATTCCGCAGTTGACGGTCGCTCACGTGTCGATGAGGAAGGTCGACGATCTTCTCGCCGAAATTCCCGTCGAGAATGTGAGTCAGCAGCTTGCACCAGTTGCCGAATGGCGCGAAATTCGCTTCTCCGGAGTCCGCTATCAGTACCCGTCGCATTGTGGTGAAGAAAGCTTCCACATCGGTCCCATCGACGTTTCGATCCGCAAGGGCGAAGTCACGTTTCTGGTTGGCGCGAACGGTTCGGGCAAGTCCACGCTGAGCAAGCTCATCACGCTGCATTACGTGCCGGACTCGGGGTCGATCTCGTTCTCCGGCACCGCGGTCACGGCGGAAAACATCACCTGCTACCGGCAAGAGATCTTCGCCATCTACTCGGACTACTACCTGTTCGAGTCGCTGATGGGCGAGCTCACCGACGAGCGGATAGCGACCGCCAACCGATATCTCAAGGATCTGCGCCTCGCGGGAAAAGTCAGGATTGTCGACGGACGATTCTCGACACTGGCGCTGTCTGATGGTCAGCGCCGCCGGCTCGCCCTGTTGGTGGCGGTTCTGGAGGACAGGCAACTGTACCTGTTCGACGAGTGGGCTGCCGATCAGGATCCTGTCTTCAAGGAAGTCTTTTATGCTCGGATCCTGCCCGATCTGCGCCGGCGCGGAAAGGCGATCCTGGTGATCAGTCATGACGATCGCTATTTTCATGTGGCGGACCGTCTGCTCGTGATGGACCAGGGACTGCTTCGCGATGCCACAGGAGATCTCCCCAATGGCGTCGCGCCTGCGCTGTACGAGGAGATCGCGGAGGTCTCGGATTGAGGTCGCTTCGGACCCGCTTGCAGTGCCGATGGGGCGACATCGTCGGTGCCGTTCTGCGCCCGACGGATCGTCACATGTCGAGGCACCCACCGGTGCTCACGCGAGATTTCTCGCGCTGCTTGTGAGCGGGTCGAGAGGTCGCCCTTATGGCCGGTATAGGGCGGTCACCCGTCACCCGTCACGCTCGCCGTCCTGCAGTCGCGCGGCACTTTTGGAATCGGTGGCACGCCAGGCTGGAAATGTCTTTTGGGGAACATTTTCCTCGTAACGACGCTCGCGCAGAGGCCAGGGCAATACGGACACCGCGTGCGATGTGGCACCGCGTGACGCCCAGTGGCTTTCACAAGGAAATTCGAAGGATTCGTCGGCCGCATGAACAACCTTGATCGCTTCCCGCTGACTTTTACGCAGGAGGACATCTACTTTCACCAAGCGCTGCACCCCACCAGCGCTCTCTATGCCGTCGGCGGCTACCTCCGTTGCGGGCGCCTTGATGTCGAGCGCATTCGACAGGCGCACCGGGAAGTGATCCGTTCTCACGACGCATTCGGCATGCGTATCGTCTCCGACGGCATCGAGGTGGTTCAGCACATCTCCCAGGACAGGACGCTGGAACTCCCGGTGCGGGACTTTTCCGGTGTCCCCGATCCACAAGCCGCTGCCAACGCCTGGGTTCAGGGCCTCTTTGACGAATTCCTGCCGTACGACAACTGCGAACTGTTCCGTTCCTTCCTCGTGAGGCTGGACGATCAGACGTATTGGTACGCGGGAGTCGCGCATCATCTGTGCTTGGACGGTTGGGGGTTCGCCAACTGGGCGTCGGAACTGCATCGGATCTACACGGCGCTGGGCGATGACGCGCGCGTCGTGGACGCTTGCGAGCAGCCCCGCTGGAAAGCGGTATCGCTGGCCGACCAGCGCTACGTTGCGAGCGCCACCTACGCGGCGGACCGTGATTTCTGGCAGAAGCAATGCAGCGCGTTGCCGGACCGGCTGCTTTGCCGTCGCAATCGGCTCGCCAGCGACGCGGGTATCCGGAGCAGCCGGTTCGTACGTGAACTTCCCGGGGCGCAGATTCGCGACCTCCAGCGTGTCGCGGAACAGTGTGGCCTCGGTCTCCCGCAGCTTGTGCTGGGGATACTGGCGGCCTACGTGGCGATTGCCTATTCGCAACGCCGATTCGTGTTCGGCATTCCGGTCCACAACCGGAAGAATCACGATCAGAAGCGACAGATCGGCGTATTCACCAGCGTCAGTCCTCTGGTACTGGACGTCGACGAGAGCAAGACCCTGGCCGAAGTTCTCGGCAAGGTCGCCGCGCTGCAGAGGTCGTGCTATCGGCATCAGCGGTACCCGCTTGGGCATCTCCTGCGCGATCTGGGCATGGCCGGCGTTGGCGCCGGAATCTACGACGTTTCGTTCAACTATCTGTGCTTCGATCAGGCGTTGTCGTTCGATGGCGTTGCCGCCGAGCTCACCTACCTGAGTCACCATCGCGAGGGCACACCGTTGACGTTCACGCTCTGGTCCGGTGGCGCCGACCGTGCGGAAATTCAGATCGACTACAACACGGCGTATTTCCGTGACGATGAGATAGCGCTGCTGATACGTCGCATCGCTCATCTGCTTGAAATGTGTGAGGCGAACCTGTCCAGGCCGCTGGGTGAAATCGACGTGCTGCCGCAAGCCGAGCGGCGGTTGCTCGTCGAGGTAACACGCGGTAGCACGCCGCGTGCACTTCCGGCGGCGCGCTTACATCAATGGTTCGAACAGCAGGTACTCGCCAGTGGCGACCGGGTTGCCGTTGCCTGCGCGGACGATCACATCCGCTACGCCAATCTCAACGCACGCGCCAATCGGCTCGGATATCACCTGGCCGACATCGGCGTAGTCGACCGCGACGTTATCGGAATCTGCCTCGATCGTTCGCCCGAGGTCCTGGTGGCGATGCTGGCCACGTTGAAGGCAGGAGCCGCGTTCATTGTGCTCGACGCGCAGCTGCCGGTGACCCGGTTGCAGCATATGGTTCTGGATGCCCGCATCGCCGTCGTTATCACACAGCAGGCGACGTCGGGTCTTTTCGCCGACGTCGCAGCGATTCGGTGTGTCGAACTGGATGCGATATCCACGCGGGATCACCTGCGGACCTATCCGGCCACCGATCGTGTCGCCCCGTTGCTTACGGAAGACTGTCCGGCATATGTCATGTACACCTCCGGTTCCAGTGGTGTGCCGAAGGGCACGATCGTCGGCAACCGGGCGATTGTGTCGCATGTTCTCGCGGCGATCGACGCGCTGGGGTTCCGCGACACGGACACGGCACTTCAGTTGTCGTCGTTCGCGTTCGACACTTCGCTGGAGCAGACGTTCGCCGCATTGCTGGTTGGTGCGACGCTGCAGCTGCATGCGGGTAGCCTGCCGAGCGGCAAGGAATTCTTTGACCTTGTCGGCCGGCATCGGGTGACGATCACCGACCTGCCGTTGGCCTACCTCTCGCAGCTGGTGATGGAGTCGACGCAGGCAACCTGGCAGCAGTCGGGCCTGAGCAGACTCGTCGTTGGCGGCGAGGCGCTATCCGGTGATCTGGTGGAGCGCTGGTTCGAACGCGGTGGCGGCGGTACGTGCCAGCTGTACAACGCCTACGGCCCCACGGAAGCTGTCATTACCGCCACTTTGCGCGCCGTTACTCGCGAGGACTGCCAGTCGGTCCGGATAGGGCGCGTACTCGGCGATCGCCAGCTGCATGTACTTGACCGGCAGCAGCGCCTCTGTCCGATCGGTGTCGTGGGCGAGCTCTACATCGGCGGGACGTGCATTGCCGATGGCTATCTCAATCGGCCGGACGTTAACCGCGAGCGATTCGTTGCCGATTCCGTGGGAATGTCCGAAGGCGGGCGCCTGTACAGAACGGGCGATCTGGTGCGATTGCTGCCGGACGGCGATCTGGAATTCGCCGGCCGACTTGATGAACAGGTGAAGTTGCGGGGATTCCGGATCGAGCTGGCGGAGATTGAACAACAGGTGCTGGCCGTCGCAGCCGTGCATTCCTGTGTCGTGCAACTGTGGGACGCCGATGGTGGCGATGCTCGCCTCGTGACACACCTCAAATTGTATCCGGAGTCGGCCGGACTGCATCCGGTAATTGCCGGGCAACTCCGCCGCAGGCTGAGGACGTCCCTGCCAGATTACATGGTGCCCTCGGCATTCGTCGTCGTCGAAAACTGGCCTTTGACGCCGAGCGGCAAGATCGACCGAACAGCGCTTCCGGCACCGCAGCGGCAGGGCGTAGCGGAAGACTACCGAGCGCCCGCAACGGCCTACGAGACCGGCGTGGCCGAGATCTGGGCGAAACTGCTGAGAACGGACGCTGCAAGTATCGGTGCGACGGATCACTTCTTCGACCGGGGTGGCCACTCGCTGTTGGCGATGCGACTGCGTTCTGAGGTGCGCGCTCGCTACGACGTCGACGTCAGCATGAAGGAAGTATTCGATCAGCCGACCGTTGAGACCATGGCCGCGTTGATCGAGAGATTGGTCATTCACAATTACATGCAACAAAAGAGTGATTCCGTAAAACTCCTGAGCGAGGGAATTCTGTGAGCGTATCTAGCCTGCTGATGAGGGCAGCCGACGCAGGCGTGTTCCTGTTCGTCGATAATGGTCAGTTGAAGTTCAAGCTTTCGATCGAGCGATTTCCCGAGGATCTGAAGCAGGAGATCGTCTCCCGCAAGGCGGAGATCATCGCGTGGCTATCCAGCCGGCGTGCCGAAGACAGTCCACACGGTGAACCGATGCTGGACATCCGGCAGGCGCAGCCTGTTTCCAAGGCAGCGTCGTACGCGCAGGCCCGTCTGTGGTTCATGGATCGGCTGCAGGGTGGTAGTCCCGAGTACAACATGCCGGCAGCGTTCCGCATCCGCGGCGCGTTCGATTTGGATGCCGCGCAGAGAGCCCTGAACACCATTATCGAACGCCACGAAGTACTGCGAACCCTGTTCGCGGAAGTCAACGGTGAAGTCGTTCAGCAGGTTCAAGCGAGCTTTTCCTTCGCGATCGAGCGCCATGATTTGCGCGACTTGGTTTCCAAGGACCGGGACGCAAAAATCGCGGCACTGCTAAATGCCGACTGCGACCGTTCGTTCCGGCTTGACGCGGAACTTCCCATTCGCGCCGGTTACTTTCTGCTGAACGATGATGAAGCGGAGCGAGAGGGAATCCTGCTCTTCAACATGCACCACATCGTTTCCGATGGGTGGTCAACAACCGTCCTCGTGAAGGAGTTCAATCAACTCTACGGCAGTTATGCGAGTGGAGCGGAACCACGCCTCCCGGTACTGCCGATCCAGTACCTGCACTACGCGAACTGGCAACAGAACCTGCTGCTGGGCCCTGCCCAGCGACACGGCATGGAATTCTGGTCCGACTACCTACGTGACATCCCTGCGGTCCATAGTCTGCCGTTGGACTACTCAAGGCCGGCCGTTCCGGGCTATGCCGCTGTGCGTCTGAGCCAGCGGTTGGAGGGGGAGCTTGTCAATAAAGTGACGAAACTGTGCCAGGAGCAAGGCGTCACGCTTTTCATGTTTTTGCAGACAGCGTTCGCGCTTCTCCTCAGTCGCTGCTCCGACGGCGCAGACATCGTGATGGGCACGCCTACCGCCGGGCGCGTCGATGTAGCGCTGGAGCCGCTGATCGGCCTGTTTATTAATACCATCGTGCTCAGGAATTCATTCAGGTTCGACGCGTCGTTTACCCAGGCATTGCACGATTCCAGGCGCAACCTTCTCGATGCCCACGAACATCAGCACATACCTTTCGAATTGGTCGTGCAGGCGTTGAATCATCAGCGGAGCACGGGCCATAGCCCGGTGTTCCAGATCTGGTTCGTACTCCAGAACAATGAGACTGTTGACATCAGCTTGCCCGGATGTACCGTTACCGAATACATGCTGGAGGCTTCGACTCGGGCGAAATACGAGCTCGGCCTGTATGTCACGGAGTCCGGCGATCATATCGAGCTGAGCTGGGTCGCCAGGCGAGATCTTTTCGAGGAGGAAACCATCGCGTATCTGATGGCGCAGTTCCGTATTCTGCTGGAGGAAATTGTGCGGAGGCCAACGGCGCCGACGTCGGCCTACCGGATTTTTGAATCGTCGCATCTAAAACCGACAGCACGGCAGGCGGCGGGTGCTCCCGGTTTTGCGCACATTCTGGAACGCTTCCTTGGACACGCAGAAGAAAATGGCGATGCCCCGGCACTGGTCTGGGACAGGGGAGTGCTGTCGTATCGTGAGTTGCATGACAGGAGCAGCCGACTGGCGACATACCTGCGTGAGCACTGCCATAGCGAAACGCTGGGTCTGTGCCTGGGTCATACGGGCGAAATGGTGCTCGCGCAGCTCGCTGCGCTGAAGGCCGGCAAGACGTATGTTCCGCTTGATGAGTCGGCGCCGCTCGAGAGGCTGCGGCTCATCATCGAAGATTCCGGCCTCGAAACTGTACTTTCAAATCGGACCTGTGCCGCGGTTCTGTGGTCCTGCATGGAGTCGGTATCGGTACTGGACATCGACACGACCGACTATCGCCACTGCGAGCCGCTGGAAGCTCATGAAACGTCCGGCGGCTACATCCTATATACCTCGGGATCCGAGGGCAGGCCGAAAGGGGTGGTGCAGTCCAGTAGCAATGTTTCCCATTACGTCGACAGCTACATCGAAGCGTTCGACATGCAGGCCGCCGATCAGGTGCTTTTGCTCGCCTCGTTTGGGTTTGACGCAGCAGTCCTAGACGTCTATTCGGCGTTGAGCGTGGGCGCCACGTTGCACGTGTCGGACGTCAAGAGCACTGAAAAAGCGGTGGTGGTCGAGCGAATCCGCCGCGGCATCTCCGTCTATCACTCTACCCCGAGTGTCTTCAAGCATCTGTTCCTGGATGCGCCGGACCACGCGCTGAAGGGCATTCGGGCGGTTGTGTTCGGCGGAGAGCCGGTCGACCAGGCCACCATGTGCTTGGCACGTCGCGTTCTCGGACCGCAATGCGTGGTCGCCAATCTCTACGGAAGTACCGAGGCCACGGTCTCGATGATCAATTGCGGACTTGTTGGCGATGGCTTCGCTCATCTGCGATGGCTCGGCGGAGTGCTTCCACGTACCGACGTGGTACTGCTCAATGACGCCGATGCCCCGGCGCGGGTATACGAAACCGGAGAGATCGTAGTTGTCAGCGACCATGTCGCCCTTGGCTATCGGAACCGGGAAGACATTACGCGACAGAAGTTCGATGTCACTCCGGGCGCGCCGTCGCGCTACCGGACGGGCGATATCGGGTATCTGCTTCCAAAGGGCATGATTAGATTCACCGGCCGCCGGGACGGACAGGTCAAGATCAATGGCATCCGGATAGAGTGCGGGGAAATCGAGTCGATCCTTGGGCAGTGCAGCGACGTCGGCAAGGCGGCCGTCGTCGCTCGTCACGGCGCGGATGGCGAGCCTCTGCATCTGGTTGCGGTGATCACCTGGAAGGGCGAGGTATGCGATACCACGGCCGTTGGTCGCCAAATGCGCAGATTCCTGGCCGAGAAACTGCCCAGCTACATGATCCCGGCTCAGTTCATCGTGGTGGAGGACATGCTTTACACCTCCAGCGGCAAGATCGACCGCAGGGCGATAGCAGCACATGTCCGGCACTTGGCATCGGCAGACGCACCGGAACATGCCGAGTCCGAATCCGAGCGGTCCCTGCTCGGCATCTGGGCCGAAATCCTCGGCATCGAACCCGATCGC
>VFQR01000958.1_pt1 | contig 26994 bp, 39 predicted proteins | sample 3512321 | NCBI WGS metagenome assembly VFQR01 (sample SAMN10412374, study PRJNA504923) | tailings metagenome | isolation source: Relicate 3 Philex TSF1 revegetated site | place: Philippines: Tuba, Benguet | collected 2017-08-29 | reverse complement strand
AATGCTTGCTTCCTTGCAAACTACCTGGCGGGTTTTTGTTGCTGGAGTCTATGTAATTCGTAATTCGTAATTAAGAGAGTGGGGACTTAGCCCCAGCCTCTTAAGCTACTTGGAGTCGTGAACAGAGGAACTGTTCTACGGCAAGCTGGTGTTTGCATTTCGCCCCCCTCCAGTGACAATCTCCACATTCACAGCGCTTGTGTGGGTCGTGATGACCGGGATGTACTGTGTAGTAGTTGTTCTTGGATTGAACAACGTACTCACCCCCATGTACCTCTGTTACTTCCACACTTACTGAGCCTTGGGTTCTTAGCTCGGTGTGGTCAACCAAGAAAGCCTTTTTGCTCAGAAAGGTGGAACACCGACGACCGCCTTTTACCGTGTAAGTTACTTGGATGCAATTACGATATTCGCGGATTGCTTCAATCTTGGTTGCGAAGGGTAACAAACGGAGGGCGGCGGCTTTGGTGTAGATGGAGGACATGGTAGGTGGGGTGGGGAAAGGGGGTGAGAAATTTTCCCTTTCACCTTATGTTCACTATGTTATCCCAGCGTTATCCCAAGTGTCAACACAATATTATCCCATTTTTGGCACACTTGTTATCCCATTTAAAGAGTTGATAACCTTAAGGAGTCAAAAGAGTTAGTCTCAAAAGCTGGTATATGGCTGAAAGTAGAATCAACATTCGGATACCGCCGGAGAAAAAAGATGCTTTTCAAAAAAAGGTGGAAGCAACGGGAAAAAATATTACGGACGTGATTCTAGAATTCATAGAGCAATACCTGAGCGAAGAAAGCCCTATTCAAATTGTTGACCTTGCACAACGCTTAGAGAAGCTAGAACAAGCAGAAGTTTTGAAACGGCTAGAGAGGGTAGAACAAATGGTGGGGGAATCTCTAGCCTGAGAGAGGAGAATGATTCTCTCAGGCTAGAAAATCAAGCTCTTAAGCAGTTTCGACAGCAGTTAAATGAATTGCTTAAAGGAAGACCCGCCAGCAAATAGGCGGGCTTTGTTTTAATGCTACATAATATGATAACAATGTAATCCCAAATGGGATAAGTTAGAGTAGCGATCGCGTTCACTGGGAAAATTTCACAAAACTTTGCGATCGCACTCCTCAATTACATACAAAAGATGATTAATCCTTCAGAAATCAACCTTTCTTCTCTCCCTTGGCTACCTCTTGATGCAAAATCCGCGTTTCCTAAAAATCCTGCGATATATTTTGCTATCGATTCTCAAGGCACGGTTCAGTACATAGGTCGTTCTCTTAATCCCAAGGCACGATGGGCTAAACACCATAGATACAAGCAACTAGAGGCGATTGGAAGTGTAAGAATAGTCTATTTATTCGTTGACTCACCTGAGTTGCTATCCGAGATTGAATCAGCTTTAATCTCGTGGTTCGATCCGCCCTTGAATGTTGGAGGTAAGTCTACCAATGGCTTGAACCAAGAAAAAAGCAGTGGGGTTATAAGAAACAGAATCAAACTTATGGTTGACCAAGCAGGCATTACTAGATACCAGTTTTGGAAGGAAACAGGCTTGGCCCAAAACACAGCTTATCGGCTATATGACGACCCAACTTATATCCCAGGTGAGCCGGTGATGGAAAAAATCTGTAGCCGTTATGGGTGGCAACCTGGCGACTACATTATCTACATTCCCAATGAACGTCTACCCGATAACGAAGATGGTGATACTTCAATTTATGTTGACAAACAACCATCAGCACCAAGGACTGCTAGTAGCCAAAGTAAATACAAAACATCAAACATCATATATTTGCCGTTAAGTAAGCAGATGGCGTAAGGTATGTCATCGCAACAGCATTAAAAAAGGAGATGTGAATCACATCTCCTTTTTGCTCAGATACGTTTACTTATATATGTTTCATCCGCCGCATACCTGCGATCGCAACACATCAGGGTCAATGCGGTAGGGGATTGTCGGATTTTTGGTGATAAACCCTACGATCTGCCCATTACCATTCATCAATACAGGAAATTTACGTGCCGTGGGATTGTATGCACTATTAGGCATATTGGCATCGCCATAAATGCTGTATGGGTTGTAAATTCCTAATCCATTCTCGCTACCGTACAGTCCGAAAGGGTGACAGATAGATTCAAAATTAGATTGACCAGGAACGACATCCCCAAGGAATCGAGCGTTATCGGAAAAAATCATAAGTTTGTCGCCAGCATCCGCCAGTGCAGCAGATGGCAGCAAAGCAACAATAGAAACAATCAAAGTAGAGATGACCCTTTTCATAGCTGTTTGATATAGATGTGCTTCCTCTATCAAACGCTTTGTTGCTGTGTAGCAACCTCAGAAAAAACACCTTAGCTATTGTGAAATTTTCCCAAAGACTGCGATCGCACCTCTCAATTACCTATGGAATGTTGTACTTAAATCAAATGTATTACACGGGCAATTCAGTAACGCGTAGGGGTAGCCCGCCGCAGGCATCGCACTTTTCATCCCGAATTTTGACTAAAAATCAATCAACAACCCATCAGCTTTTTCTCTCAAGTCCCGAATGTAACCTTCCAAGGTCATCATTACATTTTCTTCGGTGGACTTTTCCCCAGATCCAAAAATTGCCTTCAACGCTTTATCGTATTGCCTTCCTGGTAAAACTTTGGCTAATGTATAATCAAATCCTTGGCGGTAAATAATTCGCCTTATTACCTGTTCAAAGCAAATCACCCTACCTGTAAGTTTTGCCTTGATATAATCTATTTCTGTCGCAGTACCTAAAGCTGTTACGTATCGTTTATCGCCAGTAGTTAGATAAAACGATTCCTCGTTAAAAGTAGCTGCTGTTAGTAAACTTTCACCAGGATCTATAAACTTTATCTTTTCTAAATCACTAATAATTTTAATATCAATATCTTCTTGCTTAACTTTTAAACATTTTTGGGCGATCGCAACTGCATAATTACGAATATCTTCAGAATAGTCTTGCGCCAAGCGACCTTTCTTGAAAACAAATTGAGCAGTACCTAATACCCGTAGATCAGATTCATCTATATTTAAGCTGCCTATAGCCTCAGAAAAAAGGTTACAGGCAACCAGCTTAAGAATGATATCGTTATCCAAAAAACAAACTGGACTCAAGCCTCACCCCAACAGAATAGATTCTAGATAGTCCTGACTGTCACTATCTAGTTTATCTAAGTCTAAGTATTTATGAGCAAGACTATTTATTAATTGAGCACCGTTAATATTACCCTCAACAATTTTTAACGCTTTAGAAGCTGTTGCCCAAATGATACGTTTATCGCCTTCGGAGGTAGAAATGCTTGATTTATTCCAAGCATAATTTAATATCACAACACCAGGATCTACATTATCTCTAGAAGATATTTTCTGCCCATACTCAGCTAGTTGTTCGCCAGTAAAATAACGTGATGTGTAATACACCATATCAGGTTTACCAATTAGAAGTTCAGCCGAATATTCATTGGCTTCTATCTCTTCATTATCTTCGCTTTCTACTTTTATTTGCTCATCAACGATAGATGCTTCAATCAAGTGTTTTTTACCGATATGTCCCATCTCATGCCCTAGAACAAAGAGCAGCCAGGCAGGAGAACCCTGAGCGTGACTTATTAAAATAACTGGGCGTTCTCCAAAAAAAGCAACCATGCCATCAAATTTATGAATTGATTGGGGAAACTTTTTAAAATAAATTACTGGGATTCCTATAGCCCAGCAATAATTCAACAGTCTCTCAAGATCGACGATTTCCCATCTTTTGAGAATTTCCTCACGTATTAACTGTGGAGAATCAATTAATCCTTTAAATGGGGTATCGCAAGCATAAGCAACCATTTCAGCTATACGTGCTGCTATGCAATGTGCCGCTTTTAAATTATCAGGCAAGCTTTCTGACTTGATTTTATATCTAGGCTTACAAGTTTGCTTGAATTGAGGAGTGGTATCAGGTTTTAGTAGAGATTCAACATCTAAATTCAATCGGCGCGAAATATACGCAGCAGCTTCAATGGCAGAACCTGGATTTTGTTCACATTCTTCGTTCCACCAATTTGGTAGCCCCTGTTGCCTGACGTATTTCTTAGAAAGCCCAACACCAGACAATCGCTCGTATAAAGTTTTTAAATCAATCGTGTTTGTCATTGCTTGCCTCCTTGCCTACTGAAACTAGCCCCCAATCACTTCAGTGGCTTCTTATATTGTCGCATTAAATAGTCCATTTAAAAATAATTTTTCGTGAAAAAATCATGAAAAAATTAAGTTATTATTTTGTCTTTATGTTTGCATTTCTATAGGTTATCACCTAATATTTCTTCCTCCTTTAGAAAGGCTAAAATCGCTGATTATTTCTATTTTAAAAATATCGTTTTCATACTGTTTTAGGGAATTTATAGCTACATTAGATAGAAGATGAAATAATACTATCACCTAGAAAGTATGTTGATTTGTAGAAGTGGTTAATGTCGTGAAGCTGAATTGTTCTGATGAAATCAAAAAAGTTGATCGCGAAACTGGAATCACAGGTTCAACAGATTAACCGCCCGTTTCTTCGCCGCATCCCCTCGACGGTCATATTTGGAAGTCGTCGCTGGGTCAGCGTGCCCCATCAATTTTTGCACCGTCACGATATCAACACCCGCATCTAGCAAATCGCCGGCGAAAGTCCTTCTAAAATCGTGGGGCGTAAAATTCTCAATACCGGCGGCTGCACCCCGCCCCAGCATAATTATCAGCACAGCCTGATCCGAGAGCCGCCGCCACACCACACAAGGAGCTTTATTGATAGGGAGCAGCAACGGGCCTGGATCGTTGCCTCTAACCTTAACCCATTTTTCGAGGTGTGCGATCGCGGCTTCTGGGAAATACACAACCCTGTCCTTGCGACCCTTCCCCCCCCGCACAGTCACATAACCGTCACATAGGCTAAGGTCTGATAGGTCTAGGTTTACGATTTCACTTCGCCGTAATCCCACCCGCAAAATCACAAACATCGCTGCATCTCGAATGCCAAATATCGATTCATCCTCAACGCAGACATTGAGCAATTTTCCCAATTCATCAGATGACAAGGCCCGACCTTTAGGTAACCCCGCAGACTTCACTCGCTTAATGTCGCTAGCTTTGGCGTAATCTTCCGCCGTCATTTGCCCCAGGCGCTGGGACTCCTTTAGCACTCGCCGTAGCGCTGCCAGCATCTTGTTCGCCGTCGCAGGGGCGTAGCGTTCCATTAGGCTGCTGCGAATTGCCATCGTATGTTGATAGCGCAGCAGTCCCCACGGACAGGTCATCGCGTTGCAAGTTTCATTCGTGGCTAGGAGTGCGATCGCATCCAACGCCTGTCTCATAGTGCGGCGACTACCTTTTCCCAGCGATGCGAGATAAACAGCAGCTGGGTTGTTTGTCAGTGATGCGGCAGTAGTACTTAGTTGAATTAGAGCAGCTTCTTCCATACTTTAAGCTGCCCAACTCCAGTACCTACACTGATTTAGCTGTAAAGTTTGCAACACACAATTGATATATTAAAGAATTATTAAAAACTTATGGAATTATCTGTAAAAGCCAATGATGGCAAGGGCTGGGCGGCTATTAGACTAATTTCAGCTATCTGCAATAAAAATACAGAGGCATTGTCAAAGCTGAGTGAAGCTTTGACCACCTACTACGAGCAAAAAGAAATTGCTGAAATCTGGCGACGAGCCAAACTTTTGCTGACACCAGAGGATATCTGCTGGCTGGAAACCACACTTAACGGGTTGAGTCTCCAAGCAGCAAGTTAGGGCAACTTAGGGTATAGTTCATCACTTACGGCAGTGGAATCCTTTGAGCAGCCCGACGAACAACAATGCTTAACTTGTCCCAACCGCAGGCGGGATGATGGCATTACCCTGGTTTTCCAAAAAGATCGAAAAATTCATTTAGACCCATTCGAGATACTGCTGTGGCTTCTCCTTGCCCTCCCCGTGGGCATCACCATGAAGGATGCCTGGGCGGGTAACTTGGCTTTTCGAGAATCCATAGAGCGAATTGCCATGATCTCTGGACTGGGTGGACTGATCCGAATTTCCCCAACTGAACAAGTCAGCCACTTCCTTGGTAGCTTCTATGTTGGGAAGAAATAGGATGTGGTCAAAAAATGGCTTAAACAATTACGGCGATGGGCTAGAGAATTATTTCAGCCAAAAAGAAAGCGCCGTCTTTATCCAAAAATCCTTAAGCGATGGGACGGGAAAAACTGCGCTGTTTTACGAATCGAACGCGAAACCTCTGGAGAAGTCGCAACCTATAGAATCGTCTCCATTTACGGACAATTCGATTACCTTATCACCCTTGACCGTTTACGAGAATTACTTTGGGACTTGGTTGGGGAATTCGAGGGTATCCCCATCCGTGTTCCACCTTTGGACTATCAGATCGACTCTCCGCTTACGCATCGGTTTGCAGTATTTCGCATACAACGCAATGGCAATATTCATCCCATTGGTATTTGGGATGTTGACTTGCAAGGACTTGGAATCAGAAGCAGTGGACTTGGAGAGGCTGCATCTTTTCGAGCCATTCTTGGCGTTGCACTCCACGCCCTCACAATCCCTCATCAGCCCAACAAATCACCATCATTAACTTGGGATAATCAAGTCGAGCGTATCGATTGGTTGGGCTTGCTCAAGGAAAGAATTCGTCAGGAATTGCAAAACCCGAACCACAACCTCAAAACCTGCATTATCCTACGCGAGACTTAACACGGCATTGAGTAGCATTGGTTTGACATCCTTGGCTTTGATGCCAGATGCGATCGCAGTCCGCCGTACTTCTTTAAGCGGTTGGTTTTCAAAAAATAACATCTCTAACAACTTGCGGCTGTTGTCGTCGAGGTTGGCTAGTGGCAGGACTCCTATCACAGCAGCGCTGTCAATTTGCTTGTCCTTACTTGCCAACCGAAGCTCCAGCGACAAGCGAAGTCTTGCCATGTGTGCGTCTTCGGTGCAGGATCTGTATGCATTTCTATTAATTGCAACACTTGGTTCTGTTACTCTAAGCAAACTATCAATACTTACATGCTGATGGTTTGTACACGCACTTTTAGCATCCCGCCATTTCAACTCATCAACTCCGAGCGCGATCGCAATCTGCTTGTCAGTCAAGGTTGTTCCCGATTCATCCTGCAATTTTCTCCCTTGCCGATACAAAGTCTGAAGACTTCGGGGAATTTTTACCGTGCTGCTTTTGTCTCTGAGATAGTGACAGATCTCTCCTTTGATATAAGGACAGGCGAAAGAACTAAACGCCTTGCCTCGGTCTGGGTCAAAGCGCTCAATGGCTGTCACTAGTCCCATTGATGCCAGTTGTATTAAGTCCTCAAGTGGCTCGTTGCAACACACTCGAAACTGGTGGGCAATCTCGCAAGCTAGTTTGTAATGGTGGTTGAAGATGCGATCGCGCAATTGGCGCGTTGGGTTTTGCCGATAGAGTCTGAATAGTTCAGTAGTCATAGTCTCCCCCCAGGTGTTGTACCCCTATGATTCCCACTGGGGCTAGGCTACAGACTCATCAACAGACTTTATTTTTAGCTGTAGAAAATGAGTATCGTTTTCAACTCTAAACGTCGCAAAATTTTCAAACCTTTTTTTGGGGTTGAAAACTTGGAGGTGCTTCAAAATGCATCTGTCCAAAATCTACTCCACCGGGAACAAATGCAAGAATAGCAAGTGCCTCCGCCAGCGCATTAAATGATTCTGCGCTTTGCCCAGGCTTGGTTTTAAATAGCATCGACTCGGTAAAACTCGGCTCGTTTAGGCAGCGCTCGTTGAATTGATCGAGATAATTGCGGTAGTATCCCCAATTTTCTTTGATGTCACCACGGCTAATAATTTTGGCGATTCTCATATTAACCGTGATCGGCAAGAGTATCTTTAATGGGTGATCTTCCATTGTGCATTTTTCCCAACCATGCGATCGCCTACTCAAAACTCCCGCGCAACTTTTTCCATCGTGCGTTAAGATATTTCATAATGGCGACATTTGATACTATTAGAAAGTCAATTATATGACTCGTACTGTCATAACAAGAATTTGTGAAACTTGCTCTAAATCATTTGATGCACGTCCGTATCAAGTCAAAACAGGAAACGGGCGCTTTTGCTCACAAAAATGCCGCGCATTAAGACAACCAAGAGAGGATTTAGTAACTCGATTTTGGACAAAAGTTGATAAATCTAGAGGAGATAGTGCTTGCTGGACTTGGACAGCTTTTTTGAATCAGGACGGCTACGGAATTATTGGAACCGGAGGAAAGAAAAGTACTTCAGCGCATCGAGTATCTTATGTTTTAAACGTTGGGAATATACCTCCGGGATACAAGGTTTTGCATCGTTGCGACAATCGCCAATGTGTTAATCCATCTCATCTATTTCTGGGAACCCAAGCTGATAATATAGCTGACATGATTAAAAAAGGCAGAAACGTTGCACATAAAGGAGAAAAAGCACCTGGAGCTAAACTTACAGCGAATCAGGTTTCAGAAATTAAAGCCAAAGCTACTGGCAAGCGTGGTGAAAAAATCAAATTAGCAAAACAGTATGGCGTTTGCGTTCAAACTATTTGCAATATTTTGAATAGTACTACTTGGAATTAATATATCGCTTCCTCCGTCTAATACCAAATCCAGGAAACATTGACCCAATTTAATTGGGCTGGGTTGTTGAGCGATCGCGTGTACTCATAAACCTCATTCATCCGTTCGGCGAAGATTCTTGTAGATTCTTGTGATTCCCATTCTGCCTGATTGAGTACAAATCTTTTTGTCAGTTCTCTTTGGGGCAAACCAGGAATTACCCCGGCTACCACTTCCCAGCAGCAACACGGAATAGCTAGTTTGTGTAGGTTTAAACTGGCTTCATTTGCGATCGCAGATGCAGCATTACACCAAGCTTTTTGAATACTCTCTGGGAGATTTTCCCATTCAGGCATCGGCAAGCCTTGATAGTTTTTGAAATCCGTTGTTTGACCGTAAGCAAGATACGCTTTTTTGGCTAATTCTTCACTCATAAATTACTTTTGAGAACCGTAGTTCTCAATTGTAATCTCAGTTACTGGCTTCGAGGGCAACTTAGGACAGAGTTGCTCACTTAGATATGCCAGGAACAAATACCAGAACCGGCTCTAGAAGCTACGAAAAACCATCTTCATTTTTACAACCAAGCGATCCATCTCGGTTCCTTCGTACTGCCCAGGAGGTAGCTCGGCAAGATAGTTTATCACAGTCCTACCAGGGAAACCAAAATCAAGATACTGCTTATCTTCGATCCAAAAACGCCAATATTGATGCTGCCAATTTAGCAGAACAAGGTAAGCAAAACGACTTCAATCGGCGGATGCAGGAAAAGGAATGGGATGCAAAACAAGCCAGTAAAACTATCACAATTAGCAATCCAGTGCATAAGCCAGGGATTGTAGACCCTGAAACTGTTCGCTACAATCGCCAACTACAGACGATGCGGGAGCAAAATCAGCAGGAAATGGCTAGGGCTGACCGCGATCGCCAAAGCCAACAAACAATGCAGGCGGCACAGCTAGCAGCTCAAGAAAGACTAGCTAGACTCCAGCAACAAACTGCTGTGTTATCTGGAAATCCTGGTGAGTCGGGCTGGAGGTGGTTCTGATGACTGCTATGTATAGTTTTGCTGGCACTAGAACAGATCACCTGGGGAGGGTTATAGGAGTTGATGGTAAGCCAGTGGACACTGCAAAATTGCAGCAAGACACTAGAGCCATTGCCCAGCAACAGGCTACTGACCGCCTCAAAGAGATTCAAGATATGTGGAGGGTTGGTTTCGACCAACGCCAGCAGGAGGCGGAAACTAACGCTTCTAGGGCATTTGGATATCGGCAAAAGGAATCAGAACGAGACTTTGGACAACGAACTGCTTTTAGTCGTCAGGATTTTGAACAACAGACCGCTTTGGGACGCCAGGGCTTTGAGCAAAACCGGACTTTGCAAGGGGATTCGTTGTCTTCCGCTGAACGCCGCGAAGCTGCCCAAATTGCTTCCCGTGAAAGAATGCAGGAATCTGGCTTCTCTCAGGAGCGCGATATGGCTTCCTTACGCAGCAACTTAAAACAACGTGAAAAGTCTGAGGATCGCACCGCCGCGATCGCAGCCTTCCGCAACAGACGCTAACTCTTACCATTTGTCAATATTTGTGACCAGGAACACCCCACAACACAAGGTAGATTTGATTCGCTCTAGTCTGAGTGCTGAACGGCTGCGGGAATTTGATGACTTCTGCAAACACAACCGCAACACTACTGCTATTCGGCAGCTGCTGGAGGAATGGGGGCACAAGGTTTCTCAGTCAGCTGTGCAAAATTGGTATCGGGCATTTTTCCCAGTGGGAGATGAGGCGAGAAAGTTCAATGCGATCGCAGTTGCATTCTCAGGTGTAGAGGTAGAAGATGCCTTACAGAAGCTTCTGATTATCAACGCCAACCTCATCGATGAACTAACCAGTGCTTTGTCCGTGCGTGAGGGTTTTAGCGAGATGCGCCTAGAACAGCTGGTGGTGGCGATTCCCCAGCTATCAAGAGAAGTTCGGGCTTGTGCGGAGGCTGTGAATAGCTTTAAATATGTGCGCGATCGCAAAGCTTTGGAGACGGCTGGGGCATACCGAGCAATTCAAGAGTTGAGATTGATTTTCACCGATACGCCCTTTGAAACAGCGTTAGCAGAAGCCGCTAAGGGCGTACTTACCCGGCTTGAGGAAGAGTAGCTGTGGTTTCCTTGAAGTTTTTTCCTGGGCTGAAAGCGGGGACGACGGTGGCGGGGATGATCATTTTCTCGTTGGTCTTGGGGTTGCGTCCTTCACGTTCTTTTCTGGCTCTCGCCTCGAATGAGCCAAACCCGACGAGGACAACCTTACCCCCGGTGGCGACTGTCTCAACGATGGTTTCGATTGTGGCATCCAGCACGCTCTGGGCTTGTTTTTGGCTGACTCCCGCCTTGGTGGCAGCGGCTTGTATTAATTCTGCTTTGTTCATAGGTAAATATGGCGACAAAAACCTATAAGCAGTATAGAGAGAAAGCTCGTGAAGCCGCCAGATCTGCTACCATTGCAGCGCGATCGCCAGATGCCCTACGAGCCTGGAATGACTTTGCTTACTTTGCTGAATATGTGTGTGGGAAGCCAGCAGCCACCCACCACCTTGATTGGATCGTTGAACTAGTTACCGGGAAATCTTCTCAGGGGCTTGAATTAGTTGCCGGCGATAACCTCAGTATTCTTGCGCCCAGAGGTAGCGCCAAAAGCACCTGGATTGCCATGTGGGTGGCTTGGGTTATTGGTCACAACCCGTCCATCCAAATTATTTATGTAAGTTACTCGGAATCGGTAGCCTTATCTCGTAGCCGCATCATCAAGCGGATTATTGAGAGTCCCAAGTACCGAGAAGTTTTCCCAAACGTCTTGCCCGGTAAAAGGTGGAGCGATACCGATTGGGAAATCAGGAAAGACTTTGCTGGTGTTGATTCTCTCGACAGCGATTACACCTTTTACGCCACAGGTATCACCGGGTCAATTACTAGCCGCCGCAGTGATTTGGTCGTCTACGACGACATCATCAAGTCTTCAGAAAGCATTGAGAACCCGGAAGTTCGGGAAAAAATTACTACCAACTACTCAGAGGTCATTAGACCAACCCTGAAGCCAGGGGGGAGACAGGTCAATATTGGCACTCGTTTCCGTGCCGATGACATTCATTGCACCGACTTCATCCCGGCTAAGGGATGGAAGCAGATTGTACAGCAGGCGATTATCGACGACGATGACGATGAAGAAGCAAGCTACTGGCCCGAACGCTTCACCCTAGAAGAGTTGCAAGGACTGAGGGAAGATAACCCGGTCGCGTTCAGTTTCCAGTATCAAAACCGCGTGATGCGGTCGTCGGAGACTTCCATTGACCCACTGTGGATCAAACACGGCGAATTCCCCGATAGGTTTGATGCACTGTGTGTTGGTGGTGATTTGTCAGCATCGCTCAAAGAACGGGCTGATTACACGGTGTTTGTTTTGGGCGGCAGAGTCGGGAATCAGTTTTACATCCTCGACATCCGGCGGGGTCGTTGGTCGGGCAATATTGAGAAGCTCGACCAAATTATTGAATTGTGGCAAGACTGGGGTGAAGTGCCGATGAATTTGTGTGCTGAAGCTGTGGCTTACCAAAGTTCGCTCAAGGGAGACTTTACCCACTACTTGGTGAATGAAAAAGAGATTTTCAATATCCAATACCACCAGCCGACGACCAAGGGGGACAAGTTACAGCGACTACGCGGGGTGTCGGGCTTGTTTCAAAATGGATTGGTCACGTTCAACCAGTACCGGATGATGGGGCGGTTGGTTGACGAACTAATTAATTTTGGGGCAATGGACAAGGATGACTGCGTGGATGCCCTTGTGTATTGTCTTGTGGGGCTGGTGGGTAGACGCAAGCTTGAGATGGCTTGAGTGGGAACAATAGTTATGAAACCACTTTAGTCGAGGTTGAAAAATGTCAGATTCACAAATCATCAACGAAGAGTTATCAACAATAGAACAAGTTGAAGCACAGGCAACAGTTTTACAAAAAGAAGCTCGAAAACTTGTTTCCCTAGCGGCTCAATGCCCTGGTATTGATCCTTATGCAATTCAAGAGTTGAGTGGCTCACTGATATCTAGCACTAATTTGTTGAGATATATTTCTGATATCAAGTCTGACAAAGTAAGAGAAGGGCGTTTTCTTGGAAGCGGACACGCATTAGTGAATCGTTGTTGCTAATAAGACACAATCAACTTATGAAATACAAATTTCATCTTCGTAATATAGAAACTGGTGAATCTTGTATTTACGAAGATGATTTTGACCATGATAGCGAATCAAGAATGCTTTGGCAGTGGCTCGAAGGGAACTTTTGCTGTGACTGCAATCGCAAGCTAGGTGTAGTAAATGGTCAGGAATCATCTTTAGCTCAACATTCAGCACTCATTACTTAGCACTGTTTTGAGATGTGGGCAACTTAGGGTATCTATTATGAGCTTGTTTTGGGCTGGTTTGTCTTTTTCCGGAGGCAAACTAGTTTTTCCTAACCTATGACCCTAGAGAACATTATCCAAGCAGTTGTAAATCGTGACGGCAATGGCGGCGGCGAATCGCTGATTGTCGCAAACCACCTTGCTCAGTTAAAACTGTTTGGTGCGCGGGGAATCGAACTCTACCCGGTGCAAGACCCGACCGAGAAGCGGAAAAAATTTATTAGTTCCATCTGGAAATATAACCGGATGGATCTTTATTTGGACTACATCTGGGACTTGTACCTCAGTTGCGGGGAAATTCTCTTCTATCTCCGCCCCACCGGGGACAGCTATGAAATCAGTTGGTTTCACGGCGGGACGACCGACCCAAACCCGGAATACAAAGCTTACTACAAGCCAGGGGGGAGGGAACTGGAAAGCGTAATCATCGCCTACCCCTACAAGCGCCGTTCCTCAACGGGTGTGGAGGAGGAGCGCTGGATAAAGCTGGAAATCACCAAGGACAGAATCAGACAACACGATTTAGGGACAAAGCCCAACCTTAGCGGCATCACCTCAGACGTTGACCTGCAAGACCCGAATGTTCAGACTGTTGAAAATACCCTGGGCTTTATTCCCTGCGTAGTTATCCCCAACCACCCCACGCGACCAGGACAACCCGGAACAAGTGAGTTTCACTGGTTAAGACAACCGATTGAGCGTCACAACAAGATGCTCACAACCATTAACCGGAATTTATCGCTGTTTGCCAACCCAACGCTGGTCACTACCCGTTCTCGCGCTGAAGTCATAGAAGCTGCATCGTTTTCTGGATTTGTTCCCACAGTTGCTTCGCAAAGTGGCTATCACCCCAGTACGAGAAAATCAGATCCCAGAGAACGAAGTCAGTTTGACGGTGGGGAAAAAGTTGCTGCCATCATAGGCGGTATCGGGCCGGATGAACGGGTGGGCTATATTCAGGTTGACCCGGTGTCGGGTGACCAGAATTTATATCAACGAGAATACCGCGAACAGCTGCATACAGCTTTGGGTGGGGTTGATCCGTTGGGCATTCGTTCTGGGGCAACGGCGTATGAAGTGAAAGTCAGAAGTGGCTCGACGGCTGCCACTGCTAGAAAGAAATGTCTCGCCCTCTATGACTACGGGCTGTGTAAACTTTTTGAAATGATTCTCTTGGCTGAGGAGAGTTTATTTAGGCAGTCGTTGTTTGCGATCGCAATTCAACAGGAAAAACAGTTCAAAGCATTGCTGGTTGATATTTATAAACAGCAGGGAATTGGACTTAAAGCCAAAGACATTCAATTAGAATCCCCTGAAGACCTCAGTGATGATATCTGCCAGTTGCTTGTAGAGTTCAATGTTGTCCCTGGTGGCGTGATTGGAATGCCACCAATGGGCGATCGCACTATGGAATGGAGGTTTACGAGTGAAATTTTCCCAGACACTTCACGGGAGATTTTAGATAAGTCGATTGTTGGTCGAAACTTGGCTGAAGCTGGCATCAACACTGAGTACGTTCTTAGGTTTTTATTCCCCGACAAAACCGACAAAGAAATCGCCTCAATGCAGAGTGGGAATTTTAGTTATAGAACCACTCAAAACAAGGTTCAGGCGATTAACCAATTAATAGGACTTTATCAATCCTTTTTGGGATTACCTGACCCCCTTGATCCGACTATGCCGTTGGGAGTGCGGCTTGATATCACTCCTTTAATAGAACAAGCTTTGTCGTTGGTTTCCCAGGAATTCTCCTACGGTGCGACTTACGACGAAGCAGACCAACTCAATAGCCCTACCAAAACAAATGGCAATGGCTCAAATCCCTATAACGATGTAACTGATTCAAATGGTAGCAGCTCAGCCAGCCCCAACCCCGGCTTTTATGCCCCAAGAGATTCCCGCGCCTCAACCGCAGCCGCAGGTCTCCCAACCCAGTTCCCAGGAATGGGGACAAGTTACCAACCGCCTGTTGGATATGATCCAAGGACGGACTGGAATAGTCCCGTCCCCGCCCCAGGTGGCACAGTCACCAATTCCGGCACACATCTACCAAGCGGACAACCAATTTTCTCAGGTGGGAATCCCTATCCAAGCGGGCTTCCAGCAGATATCGCAGTCTCCCCAGAGCTTTGGAGCATTTTCGCCCAACAGCAACAGGGCGGCGACGGCAAACGCTCTAGGGGTAAGCGCTAACCAAGCTGCGGAGTATGTGGGCTGGCTGGAAAATGTGGTGCGATCGCAGCAACAAGCTTTGGCTATTGCTGATGCGATTGTTGCCGCCTTTGCTCAACAACAGCAAACTTTGGCTATTGCCGATCAAATAGTTGGGCAATTTTCTCAGGCTTTGCAAGCACTGGCGATAGCTGATCAAGCTGTAGATGCTTTAGGCCCCCTAGCAGCAAACGCAGTGGTGCTGGGAGAATTCAGTGCTGCCCAGGACTTGATGATTCAAAAGTTCTGGGAAGTTCTCACAGACCCGGTACAGTGCGCTGATTGGTATTTGCAATTAGATCCGCCGCAACAAAGACAATTAGTTGCCCCTAGCGACCCCGTGCCGACCGCCTTTAGTCGCCCATCATTCCCTGCTGCTCCTCCTCCTGGTGGTGTGGCACAAGGAAACCGCGACAAACTAAGGAGTGCTTGGCAACAGAACCCCGGCATGGCTTGGCAGGTCGTAGACCAGCTTGGCAGTCAAGACATTGCTGTTTTGTTTGGTCAGTAACATGCAAGCAGCTTTTTCTGTCGCCGCCCCCTACTTATCAGCATTTGCCGATACGGCTTTAAAAACCGCTGCCTCCACTCTTGGTAAAGCCGCCGTGGATGGTGTTGTTAAAAGCTTCAAGGATAGTCCCAAGCCAAAAAATCCGGATGATATTCTCAATCAAGCCGAAAAGCTGGGGATTGATATGAACGATCTGGCTAATGCTGCAATCCGCAGATCTAAAAACACAGGTGACTTGTATCAACAAATGACGTTGTACGCACAGCCAAATAGTTTTAACGCTTCCCAAGGTTTGATCCAAAACTACAAATCTACTTTTTAATTAGGAGAAATCATGGCATTTGCAGGAAATTTACAAGCACAAGCTGGTACTTTTGGGAGAAATCATGAGGAAATATTAGACCATGTTGAAAAATTAGGATTCAGCATGAACGATCTGGCGAACGCCGCATCACAACGCGCTCAACGTGATGCGAGATCCATGCAACGGATGGGCATGGAAAACCAGGCGTTTGGTCGGGGCTTGAATGCCGACCAAATGCGCCAGCAGACTTTCAACAACATGGCTCAAAATGAACAGCAAAACCGCTTTCAAGCGGCGCAGGGTTTGGTTGATGCTTACAATCAAGCTCGCACCACAAATGCCAACTTTATGGCTAACACTCTCAAGTTCTAGGGAGATGAGGAAGAGGCAGAGGGGCAGGGGGCGGGGGCAAGGGGGAGAATGAAAAATTACTTCTTTCCCCCCAGCTAAGAGATCCCCTGCCTCTTATGCCCAATGCCCTGTTTGGACAATAAAAAACCCTGGATGGATTAGTCCAGGGCTACCAGTTATCAATCAGTTCTGTCCTAAATTGCCCACTTCGCGTAGGGACAGAAAATGTGGATAGATGACGATTTTCCCAGAATCCTGGGAGCCGAGCTTTTAAGACCAGATGCCCAATTCATAGCCAAGTTTGTCTGCCAGCCCCAAGTCGTCTGGGATGCCTCAGCGACTCGTGGTAAGTCTGTGCAGCTCGACCGCTACGAATACTGGGAAGATGACAGCTTCACTTTAGAATCCCGCCGCCGCGCTCCAACTCAGACGATTGGTACTGCGAACTCCCGTGACATTTTGAAAAACAAAATCATCATCACGGTCGATGAATACACCGGCCCATCTGGCGGCGATACCAATAATCCGAATGCTCCAGGGAATTTCAAAATTCCAATGGAGTCAATCTTGTTGGCTCAACGAGCGCTGTGGCAGTACAACCCACAACAGATCCAAGCTTTTCACCAGAGCATCGGTTCACTGACTCTGTTCCGTGATTATCGGAAATGGTTGGATCGGGTGTATATAAATACGCTTCTGCAATCTCCTTACACTTACAACCCGCAAGGTGTAGCGGATGGTGGAACGTATGCCAGCGGACCGCCAAAGATTGATGTCAAGAATGATGTGTTGGGCATCGTTGAGGGATTGCGTAGTCGAAACGTTCCAACTTTTTCTGATGGCTACTATTACTGTCTTGCGTCCCCCAGATTCATTAAGCACCTCCGGCAAGACGCTGACTTCCGAGCAGTAGCACAGTACCCAAGTTTTACACCCATCAACTATTTACAACCAGGGATTACGCCGTTCTCAGCTCCCCAGATGCCACCGCCAAATCAGGGTTATGTTTCTGGACCTAACCAGTTGATTTTTGGTGGTTCGCAGTATGGGCAAGCAACGTTCCTTGGGGATGCAATGCCCACAGGGTTTGTGTTCGAGGGGGTAAACAATATCGTTTCATTCAAGAGACGCGCTTGCCCCGCTACCGTGTGAACGGATAGCTAGTATCCGGTGAATTGCTGGAATGCTACCTATAACCTACGGCACTACAACGTAACTGGCGACAGCAAACGTGAAAGTTTAAAAAGACGTAGGGTAAAGCAAATCAGCAGCGAAGCTCACTCAGGAATGAGGAGAACGTCCAACGACTAGGGCAATACCGACGAGAACCGCCGATGAATGCCCCACGAGTGCCGGACAACTAGAGTTAATGCTCTAGTTGAAGAGATAGTCTAAGCTGTCAGGATAGGCTTCAAAACTGACAGAACTAGGAGATAAAGAACTTCTAGGGTAATAAAATGACGCTTTTTTGAAAGCAACAACATGCCCACGGCAACGGTGAACTTAAATTACACCGCGTCCACCAACGCCACCCTGCACCCCACAGGAGCCGCTAACCGTACTGGTTATCTGGGCATCTTCCTTGGACAGCAAGCAGTAGGGGAAGCGATCGCAACTGAGGTTCCGGTTTCGGTTCGCCTCAACAATTCAGACGATTACCAACGCTTCTTAATTGCTATCTGGGCAATGTATGGCGGATGGGCGTTGACAAACGATCGCTTTGTGACGGTTGCACGGACTTATGGCGATTAATTGAAATCCAAAATCCAAAATCTAAAATCGGATGAGCCAACCATTACTACCTGGAAACCAAACAAATCTCCTGCGCTGGTTTGAGGGTGAGCGCCTGGAATTTTTCCCAAAGATTCATGCTTACCATGCTTTGGGGTATGCCTTGATCACCACCACCCTGCAAACTTCCGTAGATATTAAAGTGCCATCTCACAAGCGGGATATTGATGATACCTTGCTGATTGTTCCGTCTGGGGCACAGATTTATTACATCGGTTTAAGAACTCCTAAGGATGTGTCCTTGGTCGGAACAACCGGAGAAAAACTCAAGGTCGGAACTACCCACACCGATACTGCCCCGGTCTTGACTGTAGCCAGTAATGCGATCGCAGCTAACAGTAGTGCTAAAGCTGCTGCAACTCCCTATGATGCAGCGTTGGCGACTTTAGGCAGTGCGACTCAATACAAGCTTCTTTGTTCCAATGCTGGCAACACAGCAGCCGGAACAGGGGTAAGGGTGGCAACAGGTACGCAACGAGTAATTGTAGACGTTTGTTATCTCTTGGCTGCTGACCCGTCGCGGATTGAGCAGCTTGGTTATCCCAGTACTTATTAAGGAGGTGGGAAAATTTCATGGCACTAAAAGTAGGCGAAAACGCTTTTCACAAGGGATTAGGGAGAGAAGTGCTAATTAGCGGCGAATTCTCTACCCATTACCAATGCAAAGATGGTGCTAACACTATTAACGCTTCCAAAGTTGAGGGTGTTGATTTAATTAAGCTGCGATCGTTTGAAGTTCTCGACGGTGGTAAAGAGGGGGACGCGATTGAAAAAATCAATGTCAATCAAGTTTCTGCTTCTACCTTGGGTAAAGCTCTACGAGGCTTGGGGCAACTGTCAGCGAAAAAAATCATCGATCGCAAACCAGATGGCGGCTATCTCGGTGTTGAGCAACTCAAAACTCTCAACGCTGATTTGAATGTCAACTGGGAAGCTGTACTACCTCACATTGAATTCTAATGCCAGCACTTAGCGAACTCGACAAATCCCGGTGTCGGTTTCATCTCGGCTTTGGTGCTGGTGTCCCCGCCGGCGACCGAGCGCGGCTGGAAGAAGCAATGGATTTATTGCAGGACAACTACGAGGTGCAGCGCACCCAGGAAATTCTCCAGAGGTGCGATCGCGCTTTTGAAGCAACTGAAATCTTGGGAGACACCAGCCGCTTTGACACCAGGGAACTTTACACCGGGGATATCAACCGTTCCATTCTGCGGGAGTCCGCCAGGGATTCCCGCACGTGGTGGGAGAACTATCTCAAAGAAACTGACCTGTTAGCGGCTCATCCTTTGTGGGTTCCCAACTATCGCCGGGAAGAAAACTTGAGATATCGCTTTGCCCGGATTGGGGCGGAGTACATCAAGGCGGTGCCGGGGCCTGCCGACACTGCGATCGCAGACCGAATTTTCTTTAGTACCAACTACGCATAATGGCAACAAATACTCAACCCAGTTTCATCAAGTCGCCCCTGCTGTGGATGGTTACGCTAACCAATGAGGTTGTCAACCGTTCGCCCGGTGCTGCTGTGCCAGTGCTACTAGGAACAGCTGGGGCATCTGGCTCATTGATTGAATCTATCCAGGCTTACCCATTGGGAGACAATACAGCATCGCCACTGAGAATTTTTCTCAAACCTTCCACGAACTCAAACTATATTCTTTTGGCAGAAACCTCGCTGACTACCGTTTCTGGGAGTGGGAATACGAGTGCGATCGCAAACTACCCCATCGAGATACAGCTTCCAAGAATTCTTTCCCCGGCATCCCAAACTCCAGCAACGCCGAACAGAGGTTTAAGGTTGCCTGCTGGTTATGCTCTGTACGCTGCATTAGGGACGGCCGTTGCTGCTGGCGCGATTGTAACTGTAACGGGGGGTGACTATTGATGGGTAAAAAAGGTGATATTCCACGATTTTTTAGCTTGCCGCAGAGTAGCAAGATGTCGTTTAAAGTTCCTGGGAAAAATTCGCGTCGCCGCAAACTGCCCGATGGGAATTATATTCCTGATGATGGAATAGCGCCGCGGGAAGATTATATTGATAGCTTTGAAATTAATGACAGCAATCAAAATAATATACCTAAATATCGATCGCCAGAGCAAACTTACAATTACAAATCTGCCTGGAAACGATACGAAAAAGGTATGGAGTTGGTGCAGCAAGAGAAAGTTTTAAAAGATTCACGCGACGAGAATAAATATAAAGTTTTATCTCCCAAAGCACCCAAGGGATATTGGAGCGTATTTAAAGTCACTGAACCCAAAGATGATTCTATTAAAATAGTTTACCTTTATAGCTACATCCAAGAAGTAGGGACACAGCAAACTTGCAGTTTATCAAAATATAGCTACACTCCTTTTTTAAGCGTCGGAGCAATTTGTGGTTATAGCGATGTTGACACTTTTGAGTTGGTGCTTGACAACGAACAAGACGCATTTGATTATTTACCGCTACTAGTGGTATACACTCAAAGCAACAACTTTACTTCACAATTTGTAGAGCTAACTAAAAGTAATTCACCAAAAAGCTATTCACTTAATGCAGCCACAGGAACTCTAAAAGATCTACAATCTACGCTTACTTGCAATCACAGAGTTTCGGTTGGCGCACCAGTAAACGGAGGAATATTTTTACAAATAATCACCGGAAGCATAGTAACTGTCGGCTATCAAGTTACTGTATCTGTCAATTGCAATTTCTCTTCAAATGGTACAGCTGTCGGCGCCGCTGTAGGTATTGGTAAATTACCTACTTACAGTAATGGAAGCTTTAATGATTATGACTATTTATTTAGCGATACACTAAGCTTTACTCAAGACTTTGATATTGATGAAAATCAAAATACTTTTATTTTTGTCCATGTCAGAGCAAACGCTACCTTGCTTGATGGTGAAATTAATTTTTCAGTTACTCCACGATATAAAGTAAGAAAATTCTTTTTATATAATTCCGTAAATAATGTTAATTTGAATATTAAAGATTTAGATATTAGAGATGACAATAAAGCATATTTAACTTATCAAAATAACGATTTGATTTATGTCGATATTAAGGGAGGATTAGAAAGTCTATCGGATACAACTTATGAAAAAGTTTATCATTATGATATTACGGAAGGATTTATTACCAGCAGCACAGAGGAGCCAGTAGATAATGAAAACTGGCAAAATTCCTGGACGAATAATTACAATGTAGAAGAAGAACCAAGCGATGATAATTGCGCCAACGAATATAACAACAATGGCAGCAATATTGTTGAAGGAATCATTTATTCAATAGATATTGAAGGAATAAAAGAGCAAATCAAAGTTCAGGACGTTCAAGCAACTCTTGAATTAATCAATGCCGTCAGGGAAGGCGATCAATGCATCATTGAGTCCGTTGAATCCGTCGAAATTATTTTGCCAAAACTCCAATACCCAAATTCAGTTGTCCCAGAAGATGTGGAACTCTTGGCTATTAGCATCTTTGTCAGTCCAAGCGATGATGGCGATGGCGATGGTGATGGCGATGACGATGACGATGACGATGACGATGATGATGATGATGATGATGACGGCGACTGGGAATGCGATTGCCCGGATTCATCTAAGAAAAAATTTATCAGCCCAAATGAAACGTCTGGCGGCGAAAATCCTTTAGATAATTGGACTTCTAGTAACGCTGGCGCACAAAACGGACAGTGCAAGCATATTTGGGCAGTCAGAATTTTGAGGGGTGAGGTGATGCCAGAAGATATTCCAACTGATATGCCAATCAGCGAAAATTTCCCTTCAGGAAACAGCTCTCTGCCAAAGGTGATTGGAGGACAAGGGGGAATTGGTTTTGATAATTGGAATCCCAATAGGAGAAGAACATAATGCCTAAGGGAGTGACTTACAACCAGACGCAAGCAGACCAGGCAGAAGCGATCGCGGATGCTTTAAAAAATTCTGGCGGAATTCCTGTAACTGGTGGCGGTGGCGATGCGAGTGCTGCCAACCAGCAGACGCATATTCAAAATTTTGGCAGCACTTCGGATGCAGCAGCAACTAGCGATACTGCTAATGCAACCCTGATTAGCCTTTTCAAACGGTTGCTGCAAAGACTAACAACACTCTTTGGCAGGCCTGCCATCACAATACTTGCTGGCACACTTAGCAGTAGCGGCGATACCACATTGGTTGCTGCACCGGGGACAGGAGTATCTATCAATATCGCCTACCTCAAGGTACAGCTAGAAGGAACTTCAACGACTACCGTAATTGTCAAATCTGGCTCAAATGCCAGAGAAAGAGTTTTGTGTACTTCTCAGGGAGATGGCTTGGTTATCAATTTCTTCCCCAACAGAGAACTCCAGCTAGATGCAAACGCGGCGCTAGTTATAAACTTAAGTGGCGCAAATACAATCAATTACACCTTCCACTACTTCACAACATCATGACAAACATTGATATTTTAAGAACTGAGCTAGAAAACGAACAATACGAAGACTTGGTAACAGCACAAAACTATCCTGCTATTGCTACTCAGTTGAACTTTAGACCTTTAATTGATAATCCTGTACCGCAAGAACAAATACCAAAGCAACTTACGCTAGTTGACTTATTCCAGTCTATAACCCCACAAGAAGCTGTAGAAACCTTCAAAATTCCCGGACTGTTAGACAGAATTGAACTGGTTATCAACGCGAATGACAGAGTAAATATTGCAATTCTATTTGAGATAGTCAAAACCTATATCTCTCAAATTAGCCAAAGTAACTTAACAGATTTACTCGCACAAACAGAACCCGATCCAAACTGGCAAGCTCAAATTCTTAGAACCTCTAGAGCCGAAGAACTGGGTATTTATCCAGTGAATGAGATGCAGGTGCAATCAGCTTTAAATTGATGCCAATACTTCAAACTAATTCTCGGATAATCAAATCGGTAAATCGAGAGATATCAAGCTATGTAAGCAGAATTAATGTCGAAGGTGGCAGTATTTCTGACGCATCTATACAAGCCCATCGCGCTTTTATTCAAACTTTAAAACAGAATAATCTCTGGAATAAGCTTTTAGAAATATCTACCTACGCCGGAGATAATTTAAATGCAGCGTTAGTTAAATTAAAACATCCCGTAGGCGTTCAATCAACACTTACAAATGTAGGTTTTGTGGGTGTTGATTATTCTGAAAATTCGGGAATTATTGGCAATGGTAGCACAAAGTATTTGCGTACAGGTTTCAATCCTTTACTTCAATTGCCAAATTCCATCAATTCTCACTTTTCTATTTATATTAGAAATACCACAAAACCTATTATTAGTACTGGAACTACAGCTAAATACTTGGGAATTGACACACCGACATACAACGAATATTCACTTGAGCAGACTTCTACGGCTATTCGAGCTAGGCAATACAATGGTATTCAAATTTTTCAAACTACGACCGATCCTTCTGGTTACTGGAATTTGTCTACTCGTGGATTGAATGATTCGAGTCTTTACAAAAATGGAACGCTAATTGCTAACGATACATCTTTTGTTTATTCCAATTTTTCTGACCTAGAAATGCCTATTTTCGCTTTAAATTCTAATGGTTCTTTTACTCCGATTTCTGGAGGTAATGTTTCCTTTCATAGCTTTGGATATAGTTTGACCGGCACAGATGCAGCTATTGTTTACAATGCAGTTCAAACCCTCCAAACCGCGCTAGGAAGACAAGTTTGAATCAATTTCTTCAAGCGCCTTGAAGCGTGGAGAGCGATCGCGTTTCATACCTTTTGATTTCGCCACAGACGGGAAGATGGTTTTGAGTTAGTTACAATTGTAGTCACAGTTAAAAATTGAATTGCTGTAAGTCATACATAGCGAGTCTTTCGGTAGCTTTCCTTTGGTCTGCAAAACCTCCATCCGGCGGTTCAAATCCGCCTGTCGCCTTAAGGCTTTCAGCCTTCTGAACAGGTTAGAAACCTAATAAACTGGGGTAAATGATAGCCAAACTGATAGCCAAAGGTGTAGTTTAGAGTCCGATATCTTATAAGTCAAGCAAGTAACCATTCAGAAGTTAGTTGAGCATCTGACTAAGTAGTAGTAACTATAATAAATCCTTATATTTAACCTATTTTCTTCAGTCATTAGTACCTATAACCCTCTGGTTAACCCCAGGGGGTTTTTAGTTGTGGTCTGGTAAAACCGGGGCTAGCGCTAGGGGTTACTGCTGGTTGCTAGTATCTTAACGTGAGTTCGACGGGTTGAAAAAGGTGCAAAAAAAAGCTGAGACTGGAATAAGAAGAAAAATTCAAGGGTGTCTCAGCTATGTCCACAATTGTATCTCGCCTAGATGTAACCCAGATTTTCTGCGATGTAGACGATTTCTGTTCGTCATGGGAGAGGATGTGGGAACAAGTACCGCAGCTACCGTCAATGACTGGAGAGCGTCGCTGCAAATCAAGAATGCATCTGTCGGAGGTGATGACGATTGCGATCGCTTTTCACGGTTCGGGCTACCGAACATTCAAAGAATTCTATACACTACATGTGTTACCAGGTTGGCATCACGCCTTTCCAAATCTGGTCAGCTACACAAGGTTTGTGGAATTGATGCCTTGGAGCTTAATGTTAATGTGTTGCTTTTTGAACACGTTAACGGGAGAGATTACGGCAATTAGCTTTATCGATTCAACGCCAATCAATGTTTGTCACAACTGTCGAGCACATTCTCATAAAGTATTTGAAGGATTAGTTGGATGGGGGAAAAATTCACCTTCGTTGGCATTACGGATTCAAGCTACATTCAGTAGACCGAAAACTTTTGCGATCGCTCCGTGATTGATATCTGTAAAACTGATTATCGCCGAAAAAACCGTATTCTTAGATACAGTTTTTAGAAAAATCCTTGAGCAACTTTAAATAAGTAAAACTAATGAATTAGCGAGAAAGTTAAGGGTAACGCTGCCACCAGAATATAGTTCTGGTACTTTGGTATGCAATTTTTGTAAAGTATGGGGGTAAAGATGCAAAATTTTTGATTCTGAGGATTATTTAGTTTGGCCATGACAACAACAAAGCCAGTTTTAACTGATAGTAAAACCTTAAATGAAGTCGTTAACTGTTTAACCGAACATATTTCAATTCAGACTCAAGGTAAGTGTAAACAACAAAATACTTTAGTTGCAATTATCACTTATCTTTTAGCACTGCTTGAGCCTTTGAAACTGAAAATCGAACGATTATATTTAGATCGAGAATTCTTTTGTGTGCCAGTGATTAGATGGTTACAAGCTTTGGATATCCCCAATGAAGATGCCAGTTATTATTCGAGGCAAGCATGGAGGTACTAGACAATTAATTAGAGGTCGGCGTAGTTACAAAACTTCTTACACTTTAAACAGCGATAAATATGGATCAGTTACCTTTCCAGTCTGGATAGTTTGCACATATAAAAATGGTAGCAGATTAAAAAGAAGCAGACGGCAGGTTTTTTCTCATCTATTTACTTTTAAACAAATGCTTGAATTTTTACGTCAAGCAGTAGACCGCAACTATGGTGTAGCCTGCGAAGTTTATTTACCGTCCGGCTGATTTTAGTTGGTTTTTGGGGCTTATTCATAAGCTAAACCTATCATTATTCCAAAGCAATTAGCTTTTACACTTTTCTCCAAAAACGGTATCACACGCTACTAATTTTTGATATAGGCAAAAGTTTTCGGTCTACTGAACTTGGGATAATTTTCACAGTATCCTTTAGTTATCGGATGCTTTTGCTCTGAATAAATCGAAAACTTCCATTGCCTCTTTTAGAAACAATTCAATCTGTTCCGGCTCATGACGTACATCTTGAAGATAATAGATTAAGCAGTCCTCTGCTGCTTCTACACATGGCGTTGTTTGCATAGCCGGGTAGAATCCTATTTTGCCTTCAAAAAAAACAATTACGTTGTCAGTAAATATCTGGCGAATGTCTTGCTCATGACTACCGCGTAACAGATATTGTTCAGAAAATCTGGGATAATTTTCAAACTTGATATCGTGAGATCCTAAAAAATCACTGAGTTGTTCTAAAATATTTTTTGGCTTTAACAAAAACTTAGGAAGACGCATATTGTCGTCATATAAAAAAGCTACTGTTTGCCAATGTTCGTATTTATTTTTAGTTCTGTATATTGAATATTTATATTCAAAAATGTATATTTTAAAATTATTTATTTCTTTTGATAAGATATTTTTAACTAGGTTTCTGCCTCTTTGGTTAAATAGTTTAAAATTATGTAAATGCTGCATAATATTGTTACTGTCTTCTGCTAAAAAATTCATTCTTAACTGAGCAGAAATCAGTTTAATTTTTTCAGTTCTTCGCTGTTCTTTTTTCTTTTGCCATCGAAAATATAAAATATTGACAATAACACCTAACAAAGTCAAAAATACTATAATTTCAGGAAAATTTCTAGACATAGACTATACCATTTGGGATTTTATATAGCGTTTCCCGAAAAGCCCGCGTAGGCGGACTTTGCCTGTGTAGCCGCGAATTCTATTCGCCACTTCGCAATTGTTGTACCACATCTGAATGGGAACCGCCATATTTTAACTTGTGAATTGGGAATGGTACATTGGGCATTGGTTTTTCCTGATTTCCCCATTCCCCATTTCAAATTATTTTTCCTGATACCCCCCGGCGTAGTTAATCACGCAAATTCTTCCATAGGATTTGTGAATTCCAAAAGCGACACCAGAGACTTTAAAAGCGCCGTTAAAAATGTTTGTTCGATGACCGCGATCGGCCACGCCATCATCAATAAT
>VFQR01000957.1_pt1 | contig 26997 bp, 19 predicted proteins | sample 3512321 | NCBI WGS metagenome assembly VFQR01 (sample SAMN10412374, study PRJNA504923) | tailings metagenome | isolation source: Relicate 3 Philex TSF1 revegetated site | place: Philippines: Tuba, Benguet | collected 2017-08-29 | reverse complement strand
ACGAACTACAAAGAATTTCTCTGGTTTCTTTTTCCCACGGGTAATAGCTACCTCTCGGTGCGACTCGTTGGTTGAAATTACCATGTCTGCTGTTCCATATGTCAAGCGTTCAGCCAAGCGTAATCCATGATAAAAAATATCACGCCTTTGATATTTAGCCTCATACATCTCAGGACTGAGATCGTGATGATCGAAAATAATGCGTATGCCATGAAATAATTTAAACCATCCTGCTACTAAAAAAAGTAAATCCGGTGGATTACAAATATGAATGACATCAAAACCACGCTCTCGCCACACTCTTTGAGCTAGCTTAAATTGCCAGTTAATTGCCCAGCTATATTCTCTAAGATACCCAATGACCGAACTTTCTTCTGGTGGTAAAGGATGACGGTAGATGTGAATTTGCTCAATCACCTCATAGTCTTTGTCAAAGCCATTACCTGTGGGTGAAATCACACTAACTTCGTATCCCGCTTTTCGCAAAGTAGTTGCTTCCATCCACACCCGTCGGTCAAAGGGAACTGGCAGGTTTTCAACAATAATTAGTACTTTTTTTGCTAATGCCATAAGAGTTTCAATTTTGAATCATTTGACGACAACAATTGATAATTCTAGAATCTGCTTTTTCTACTCACAAACTGGGTTGAATAACCTACGAATTTGGATTTTTGTCACTTACAGTCTTGCATTCGCTAACTTTTAAGACTTAGTTGAACATCTGAATCTAATATTGAATGATATAAATTAATAAAGGAAGTCCAATGATTTTTGATATCAAGAGGAAAAACACTTGTTCTAGCCTTACATCCTAGAGAAAGCCTCAGAGTTTCATTTCCGATTAAAGATATTAAAAAATTTGATAATTCTTGAGAATTACCTGGATTAACTATTAATCCATTTTCTAAATGATTAACTATTTCAGGTATACCTCCCACTGGTGTAACTATGACTGGTAACTCCCAAGCCATTGCTTCCAGCATTGCTAATGGTAAGCCTTCATTATAAGATGGCAACACAAAAATATCTGCTTTAGTTAGAAGAAGATCGCGCTCATCTGCCCCTATCCAACCAGGTAATTTTATATAATCTTCTAAATTTAAAGTCGTAACTAAATTGCGTGCTTGTTCTACGTCTCCATCTCCTGCCATAATCAGACTCGTTCTAATTCGGTGTTCGGTAGGCAAAAGAGAAATGGCTTTTATCAAGTCAAATGCTCCTTTACGTTGCCCAATTCGTCCTAAAAACAGTAAGTTGACTTTATCAGACACTGAACGCTGTGGAACTTCAACCGGAATTTTTACTGGATTATAGAAAACTACAACTTGTTCTGGTTTCAAACCAAGGTTTTCTATATAAAAGCTTTTCCAACTTTCTGATAATACAATTAACCTTTGACACTTACCAAATATCCAACTTAGAAATTGCTGGATAGATTTTGGTAACCCAACGTAGAAGAGATGAAATTGACTACCATGAGCATGTATTATTATTGGTTTCTGGAACAACCAAGCTAACAGTATCATAATTGCTTGCCGTAAAATACTGCCGCGCTGTGAGATTTGAAGTTGAACAATGTCAACTTCTTCTCTGAGTAATATCCATATAAATTTTAATATAGCTTTCAAAAATACCATTACTTTGAATGCTACGTTTCCTTCTTCATGAGTAATAATATGACATATTTTAATTTCCGGAGGAGTATATTCCAAAAAAAGCTTTTCGTAGCCAGAAATTCCACCCTGTTGAAGTAAGCTAGGACCTAACATGATAATTTTGAGAGCATTAGTGTCACGCATGATTTTTGGCTTTAATTCGGCAAAAATTTGTTATCAGTTAATAAGACGTATCAATTATTTTTCAAGTTTTAAGCTTTCAGGTCTTTCATAGTTGGATTAATTTTATTTTTATAACTTTGTTTGAAAGGAAAAGATAGTTGAGAACATATGACTGCTGATACATAAAGTGTCCATTCAATAGAATTTTGCTCTATTAATATAGTTTCAGTTAGGTTGGAAATCAAAAGAAAGGTTAAAAAAATTAAGAGCCATACATTATTGTCAGAAGTTTTATTCAACCGGATTAAATATATAGCTCTGAATATATTAATTAAGAATGCCACTAGAAAAATCAAAACTCCAAACAAACCCAAGGCTAACCAGAGATCCAAAAATCCATTGTGAGCGCTAGGAGTAGTCCATCCTACTGTTTCTTGTATGTAAGTAGCACCAGAAGTATCAGAGCCAAACCAAAATGCTCCATATCCATATCCGAGCAACGGTTTTTTCTCAATCATCTCCACTACAGCAGGCCATAGATCTGATCGTCCAGTGAGTGTTGTATCCTTACCTACGCTTCCCAAAATTTGATCGGCGTATGTTACAAACCAGGCGTAAAAAGCTATGGTGATAGTGCCTATAAATGTCAAAGTAGGTATTAACGTTGTATACTTAAAGCGTAAAATTCTGTGATATACGGGGAAAGCTCCTGTAACTATGAGCAAATTCCCTAAAGATGTTGTTGAGCTTGATAAAAAGACAAGTATTGCAGAAACAATATATCCAAGCCATAAAATCCAGCGATATTGCCGAGTAGTCATAATCAGGAAGAAAAATATTGCTCCACTCAGTACAAATCTCCTGCCAAGAATATTCTTGTGTGAATATATTCCTCGCCAAGCACTTGCGTGTTCATCGACTCCCAGAGCATATTGTGGCATCAAAAAAGTAATTAAGAAACACGCTATTGCAGATATACCAAGCATATAAGCATATAATTTCAGCTGTTCTTTTAAGGTGTAGCGTGAACCTAAATAAATGCCAAATAATGTTGTTCCTGTGAGACCAAAAACCCTACGTATAGTAGTATCTGAATCTAAAGACCAAAAACTAGAAAGCGCACAAAGTCCAAGTAAGATCCAAATGAGTTTATTTTTGCTAACAACATAAAAAACCTTCTTCCAACGTAGAGTAATTAATAGGAAGGCCACTACATATGTAATTGTGTAAAGCAATCGAAATAGGGTTCTATCACCTTCTTTTAAGGTAAAACCATCGGTCAGAATTGGATCTAATGGAGTTCCTGAATAAATTATTAAGCAAATAACTGTAAGTAATTGTTCAGTAGAAAGTAAAAGTTTCCTCATTTGTTGTAATATGTATCTTTATGTACATAAGGTAAATTAATGAATTTTGAAACTATGAACTTAATTCTGTAAATAGCTGAGTAAGTAAGCGCTTTTAGAGTTTTTGATACACATCAAGTATTTAATTTTTAAGTATTATTGACAATAAATGAGAATCGTACTTTACATCAGTTGCCAGTTTTTTCCGTGGGTGATACGGTTTAACTGACAACACATTTTTTTCATACCTCACTATATAAGTCTAATGAAATTCACTTCAGGGTAACATTTATTTAGAAACAGCTTCTTGTGTTTTGGAATTTTTATTGAAAACAGAGCGAATTTGCTGCCTGAAATTTTGAGGGATCAACCACATTGTTAAGTACAAAAATATATCCATTGGTCGGGGTTGACCCCAGCGTATAGATTCCCATAATAAAGGAAAAAAAGCTTTCCAATCACCTACCAATGACGCAGAATGGCTAACAATTGTTGCAATAAAGCCTGAATAAGCCTTTGGTGTCACTAAACTACGGCTTGAACGAATCCAATCCAAAGAATATTTCCAGTCGTTGACGTTGCTTAAGCGCTTGATTCCCATTTCTGAATGCCAGATTGCCATAGCTTCAGGTACAAACTCTATTTGTACACCTTCCATCGCACTAATCCGAAGCAACCACTCCCAGTCTTCATGTCTATCAAATTTTTCCTCCAAAGGCATTTTTTCCATTAACTCTTTTTTGACAAAAATAGTGGAGGTTTGTATGCATCCTTCTCCTTTAAAAAAGGTATTACGAACAAAAAGATATTCGCTTAAAGGTTCAGAGAGTTTGGGTAGCCTTCTTGGGCAAATAAATTCGCCTTTCGGAGTTTTAGAAATGAAACGACTGGCGACAACTGGAAAATCAGAATTGGAATTTTTGGCTACTTCTAATTGACGCTCCAATTTTTGTGGTAACCATTCATCATCATCATCTAAAAATGCTATCCAAGTGCCTTTTGCTTCCCTGACTCCAGTATTTCTAGCCCCTGATGGACCAACATTTTTGGGTAGTTCTATAACTCTCAGTCTGGGATCGCCTATCTGAGATAGTGTATCGACTGTTTGCCGATCTGGACCGTCTACGATTACAATCACTTCAATTGATTGCAGTGTCTGACTTAATGCGCTTTTAGCACCCCTGACAACAATTTGTGGTCTGTTGCGTGTAGGAATTACAACGCTGACTATTGGTTGGTTACTTTCATTTAACATTGCCAAATTTTGAGTTGTTGTTTTTTCTGCTTGAAGAATTTCGATATCCATTGCCTTTGATAATTTATTTTTTACAAATTGGTTATTCAAAACAGGTGATAGAGAATAAAATCGCTCATCTCTTTACAAGTTTTTCCCAGACAGCATGTATTCCACCTAGAGCATGAATACTCAAAAAGTTTACAAATAAAACATAACAGCAAGTGGCGATCGCAATAGTTAATAAAAAGTTTAAATTAGTTTTTTCTAAAACTATAAATACAGCTACCATTAAAATGCTGATTATCAGAGGAGAACGGATAATTCGCCATAAATTCAATGGAAATATGAGAGTATGGGTGAAGTAAATATACTGGCAAAAAGCAATAAAACTCATTAACAAAGCCATTATTGCTGCGCCTAATAAATTATATTGCGAAACTAATATCACACCTAACAGACTTCCTAAAATAGTGTTGATAGCTACTTGACGCAAGTTTACAATCTCAAAACCATTGGCTACAAGTAAAAAAGATAAGGACTGATTGAAGGGAAGAAAAATTAATGATATAGCAATGACACTAAGAGCTAAACTTCCTTGAGCGAAGCTAGGATTGTAAATCAAAGTTAGTAAGTTTTTCCCAATAAATAGCAGGCCAACGCATAAAGGTAATGCGATAATTAATAACATTTCAATACATCTTTCAATAATCTCTCGTTGCTTGTCACGTCCTTGGTTCACTGCCTTTGATAATCCAGGAAACATTGCTATACATATACTATTCGCAATAATCAGAAATGGTTGGAATAATTGTATTATTCCACCATAGACACCGATTATAAATTCGCTTCCTGATAATGAAAGAATCAAAATTTGAATTCTGGCATTGACTACAGCTAGTCCTTCAATAGCAAAAAATGTACGTGCATTTTTGATTGTATTCCAGACAAAATCTCTATCAATCTGCCATTTTGTTTTGACTATTTTTGTAATTAAAATCCATTCAATACCCAGAATTATTGATTCTGAAATAACTAAAATTGCCGCTAAATAATCGACTCCATAATTCCTTTGCATTGCCCAGAGCATGATGAATAAACGTATTACATACACTGGAACTGTAGCTAAGGCAATTAAATGCATTTTTTCTTTTGCTTGAAAAATTGCCTCAGTAATATTGGAAAGGGAAAAAGGAACAATGGTTAAACCCATGATGTAGCAAGCAGTAGAAGTTTCAGAAGTATAGGGCAATAAAAATACTACGATTACCAAAACCACATAACTAGCGAAACTGAAAATTAACTGCAACCAAGTTCCACTTATTAAATAAAGTGAAGTTTTTTCTGGTTCACGGGCTATTTCTCTGGTAAATAAAGTTTTTAACCCCTGTGATGCAATGTTTACAAATATAAAGTAGTACGTAAATGCCAGTAGATATTGTCCTAATGCCTCAGCTCCTAAGATGCGAGCAATAGACGCTGTTAACACAAAGGCTGTAATGCTTTGTGTTAAACGATTAATTATCATTGAGAAGGAATTACTTATTAGTTTACGGTTTTTTCCCATATAGTAATCAGCTAAATTTTTATAGTTTTTGTTCCACTGATTTCCTGATATTACAGTTACTTAATTTAAATCAAATCCAGAACTGTGAAAACCGTAAATTTATGTAGAGTCAGTTCTCAATATCAAAATTCATAAATTCTCAGATACTCCCAGATTCTGAGAAATACAAAGCATGTAAATTAAGTTTTTTCACGATTCCTTTTTCAAGAAATTTTTACCTGCATTGCAAACTGATATGTCAGTTTTGTTCTCTTTGGTAAAGTAACTGGGACAGGAAGAAGAAAAAGTATGCTTCGTTGAGTTTTTTTTGATCTGACTCAACGACAGCAAGCCATGTTAGTATGCACCTTCTTTTTTCAAAACGACCATAACTGTTTTGAGGAGAATTTCAAAGTCTAGACTAAGCGACCAGTTTTCTATATAGCTCATATCTAAAGCTATGACTTGTTCAAAATCTAAAATATCTGAGCGACCTGAAACTTGCCAAAGACCTGTAACGCCAGGTAAAACTTCGTGTCGAATGAAATGATGTTCAGAAAACTTATCTACATCTCTAGTCGGTAAAGGGCGCGGTCCAACTATACTCATTTCTCCAAGGATCACATTAAAAAGTTGGGGTAATTCGTCTAAACTGTAACGACGGAGAAATTTCCCAACGCGAGTAATGCGGGGGTCGTCTTTTATTTTAAAAATAATCCCATCTTTTGTCTCGTTTAAAGCTTCTAATTCCTTCTGCAATTTCTCGGCATCGGCTCTCATGGTTCTGAATTTCCATACTTTGAACTGCTTTCCATGCAGGCCTATGCGAGTTTGCTTATAAAATACTGTGCCGGGAGAATCCAGTTTTATAGCTATAGCTATAGCCAGATAAACAGGGAAGGTTAACATTACGAATAAAGTCGCAAAACAAAAATCACAAATACGCTTTATCCAGAAGTCTTTACCTGTAATTATTGGACAATCTAAACTCAGACAAGGCATTCCTCCTATTTTATTGAATTCTACGTTTCTATAAATTGGTTTTAATTCCATTGGTATAATGTGTACTTGTATACCAGATGCTTGAAATAACCAACACAAAAACATTCTATTTTTCAGAGCATCCCAAGATATAAAAACTTCTGTGACGCCTAGCTGATTAAGTTGATTCAATGTTTGTTGACGTTGATATCTGTCCAATGAATTAGCATTTGCCGTCCCAGACACAATGTAGTGTTTTTCTTTTTTGATGAAGCTAGCAATTTGCTCGTGGTCTTGAGGATCGGAGATAATGAATACAGAAGAACGAACTATTTTCTTTTGTTTCCGGAGATATTCCAGAACTATATTTACACTATATCTACCAGTACAAACAAAGAATGTACTGAACAGCCAAGATAAAAGTATTAATCTGGGACTTGTTATATCTACAATTGGCTGATATATCAAACAAACAAGTAGTATTAATCCATGAGCGAAAGTCAGTGATTTAATAATATTTAGATAGTCATATCGTTTTTGACCCTCTCGATAAATACCTTCCAGCGCTAGAGATCCTATCTGAATACCAATAGTTATTAATATTGGTAAATAATTACTTGAGACGTTCCAAGTTAAATAATCGTAAGAAGATTGATATCCAGCTAAGAACCAAGCTAAGGATAATAGAGTACAGTCTACTAGGAATAGTGTTGTTAGCCTCAGCCACCACGAACCTTTACGTACTTTTACAAATGATGATGCACGTAGATCCAAAGGCGCTTCATTCAATTTACTTGTTGCGATACTTTGATTACTCATAGTTAGTAACACTTGGTGTCGTTAAAGTTGTATGGAAATATATGCAAGTGGAGTATCTCACATTTTTTGAAACAAATCTGACCTTCGTAGCTGACTATCTACCCACTTTTTCAGAGTAAAGTTGATTTATGGAACAAAAATATATTTCGAGTATCTTTAGTGTAGGCAGTACCCAAATTTTCAGCATTTTTCACAACGTAGCATCTCGAAATTTTGGGCTTGAATCTAAAAGTAAGGTAAGGATTTTGTCTTAATTTAACTATAGTTGAATGTGTTTCCTGACATTAATTAAGTTAAATATGCCAGGTAAAGATATCAGACTTTGTAAGTTACGTACATTAACTTAGTCGTGACAGGTCTATCACAGAATCTATGCTTCGCTTCTTAAAAAAGTTATACCCTTTGCGAAGTTAATGTAGTATGTTTAGCTAGACTAATTTAGTTTTGCTGAAAGACTTTTTTACTTGCTTACGCATAATTACTGACTAAAAAAACATACAGAAACAACATATAACGAAATGCATCAAAATGTTGAGTTTTGTTACATAAATTTACATTTATTTGAAATGTGGCTAGGTTTGCATCAGTTTTTGGACTTGTTGATAAACGATAGATGGGAAATTTAGTAAAAACCGAGCTTTGGGCAAATCTAAGAAATAACCTTGTCAAGTGAGTATTCTGTCCGCCGAGAAGTATAACAAGTTAGGATGCCCGTCTCACAAAACCAATAATATTGCTCCGCAAATATGGAACACCGGAAATTAGTTTTAGGAAATTGCAGCAGTAAAAAATACGTCTAAGACGTATAAACCTTGTTATATCTGCATTATAGACATTTTTACTCATTGAGAGAGTGAATTATTTAGGCTATTTTGTGGGTTTAGATTAGATTTTAGACTGATTTAGTCTTGTCTATCAAAAACTACCGTCTTACACAATTAATTGCGTATGTCAAAATTCTACTGAATTTGCGTAATTATTGCAGCTACTCATACTAAGGCTTTACAGTAATTTAACATACCAAGAAACACAATGAAGTTTCGGTAATAATTATTTTTTCATTCAGCCACTCAATATAAAAAGGGATAAAGTGATTTGCTATGATTGCCTATCTAAAAATAGCATCAAACATTTATTTCTATTTGGTCATATAACTTATTTGTATTAAATGACAAAATTTTAACTAGGAGAGTATGGCAATTTCAAGTAAATGCAAATTGATTTTATACATGACGATTTTTTCAAAAATTATCGAATTATAATTCCAGATAAAAACTGAAATTTCAATTCGATTTAAACTAACAAGCATCTGCTATTACAAAAACCTGGGAAAATGTCTTTTAGCTCTGTGTATATGTTGACAAAAAAATATACAACATTATAGTGTGATTATCATCCAACAAATACAAATTTTGGTTTGAGAAAAAGCATAACTGTAACCAGAGACTTTAGTAAGTTATTGATATATAGAAAATGCAGATAAACAGTCATACTTCAGAAGATAAAGAAAATATTCCATTAGATAACTTAACTAACATTTTTGGTACTGAAGTTATACAAAAATGCAGTGAGACTCGGACAATTGCTGAGAATCTGTGTGTCCATCAAATGTTTGAGATGCAAGTAGAGCGATCGCCACAAGCAATTGCTGTAGTATTTGAACACACCCAACTTACATATCAGCAGTTAAACCAACGAGCAAATCAACTAGCGCATTATCTACGAACTTTAGGTGTTGGGCCAGAAGTACTTGTAGGTATTTGTTTAGAGCGTTCCTTGGAAATGGTCGTAGGACTGTTGGGAATTCTCAAAGCTGGAGGCGCTTATGTGCCTTTAGATCCGTCATATCCAAAAGAGCGTTTAGCTTTCATCTTGGAAGATACACAAACACCAGTGTTGCTAACCCAAGAGAAATTGGTCGAGAAGTTACCACCGCATCAGGCGCAAGTGATTTGTCTCGACTTGCTTCTAGAAGAAAACACGGAAGTCAGCCCAGGAAATCCTGTAAATTACACAACCCCTGATAATTTAATTTACGTAATCTACACATCTGGTTCCACAGGACAGCCCAAGGGTGTAATGATTCCTCATCGGGGAATCTGCAATCAATTGTACTGGCGGCAAACAACCTTTCAATTAACCCAAGCAGACAAAGTTTTACTGACCATTTCTTTTAGTTTTGACCCCTCAGTGTGGCAGATATTCTGGCCGTTGTGCTTTGGGGGACAATTAATTATGGCTCGCCCCGGCGGACATCAAGACGCCGCCTATCTGGTAAAAGTGATTACCGAGCAGCAAATCACAGTCTTAGCCTTGGTACCTTCAATTCTGCGTGTTTTATTGGAAGAAAAGGGAATTGAGAATTGCCGACTTCTCAGACACGTTACTTGCGGTGGTGAAGCTTTACCTGGGGAACTCATTGACAGGTTTTTTGCCCAATTGAATTTGGAGAATGTTTTACAAAATTGTTACGGGCCGACAGAAGCTTCCATCGATACTACATTCTGGACTTGCCAGCGGAGTACTAATTACACCATTGCTCCCATTGGTCGCCCCATTACCAATGCACAGATTTACATCCTCGATGAAAATTTACAGCCCGTGCCTGCTGGTGAGTCAGGTGAACTGTATATTGGCGGTATTGGTTTAGCGCGGGGCTATCTTAACCGTCCAGAACTGACCAAAGAAAAGTTTATTATCGATCCTTTTAGCTCTCAAAAAGGGGCACGTCTTTACAAAACCGGGGACTTGGCACGTTACAACAGCGATGATAATGTCGAGTTTGTTGGTCGTATTGACCACCAAGTTAAAATACGCGGTTTTCGGATTGAATTGGGAGAAATTGAAGCCGTACTCAGTCAACATCCGGTGTTGACGCAGACTTTAGTCATAGCTAGGGAAGATGTTCCTGGGGATAAGCGACTTGTGGCATATATCGTTGGTAACCCAGGGGAAATTCCGACTCAGGTAGAATTACGGCGGTTTTTGCAAAGTCAGTTGCCTGAATACATGGTGCCTGGCTATTTTGTATTTTTGGATACCCTGCCATTAAACCCCAACGGTAAAATAGACCGCCGCGCTTTACCTGCACCTGATATCTCCGACTTGAGTTTATCAACTAACTTTGTCCCACCCCAGAATCCCACAGAAGAAGTTTTAGCTAGCATCTGGGCAAAAGTTTTGCGGTTGGAACAAGTAGGCATCCACAACAACTTTTTTGAATTGGGAGGCCATTCACTGCTGGCGACTCAAGTAATGTCTAGAGTTCGCCAAGCCTTCGGCATAGAAATACCGTTGCAAGTTTTATTTGAGAATCCCACGATCGCTAATTTAGCTCAAGCCATCGCTCAACACCAAATTTCCGAAAATAATCCCCAAAACCAAACTATTCCCCACATAGCCAACCGAGAATCAGCCCCCTTATCCTTTGCCCAGCAGCGAGTCTGGTTTTTGGAGCAGTTGGAACCCAACAGCCAAGCATACATCATCTCCGATGCACAACGCTTAATCGGAGAATTAAATCTGGGTGTATTGCAACAGGCCTTAGATGCGATCGCGGTTCATCACCAAGCACTGCGAACAAACTTTATTAAATCACCAGACGGTAGCCCCATACAAGTAATTAGTCCGCCGCGCCCAGTTGAACTCAAAGTCATTAAAGTCACGCCAAAGCAAGCGCAATTTCTCCTGACTCAAGAAGCGCAACCCCCCTTCAACTTAGAATGTGACTTGATGCTGCGGGCTAGCCTGCTGCAAATAGAGGAAAAAGAGCAGATACTCCTTTTGGTCATGCACCACATCGCCTCAGATGGTTGGTCAATGGGTATTCTCTGGCAGCAGTTAGCAGCCCTTTATGAAGCTTTTTTAAGCGGTAAGCCTTCTCCTTTAGCAAAATTACCCATTCAATATGCCGATTTTGCTGTTTGGCAGCACCAATGGCTATCGGGTGAAGTCCTCTCCAGTCAGATAAACTACTGGAAAACTCAGTTAGCAGGTGTTAATACTGTACTGGAATTGCCTACTGACCGACCACGACCACCAGTGCAAACTTACCAAGGGGCGGCTCAGTCATTAATGCTACCCCAAAGCTTGAGTACATCACTCACAGAACTCTCGCGTCAAGAAGGCGTCACACTATTCATGACCTTGCTGACGGCCTTTGGCACAATACTGCATCGCTACACTGGGCAAGAAGATATTCTCATTGGTTCTCCCATTGCTGGACGTAACCGTTCTGAAATTGAAGGGTTGATTGGATTTTTCATCAACACTGTGGTTTTACGGACTAATTTTTCTGACAACCCCAGTTTTCGTTCAGTGTTGAGTCGAGTCCGCCAGATGGCCTTGGGTGCTTACGCCCATCAAGATATGCCCTTTGAAAAACTGGTAGAAGAACTGCAACCACAACGGGATACCAGCCGCAACCCACTATTTCAAGTGTGGTTTAATATGCTTAACTTGAGGGACATCCAACTGGAAATGCCTGGGGTGGCTGTAGAACCAATACCGATGCTCGAAACGGCTTCCAAGTTCGACTTAACTTTGTATGTCACAGAACAAAACCAAGGAATCAAACTGGATTTAGTTTACAACACCGATTTGTTTATTCCAGAGCGAATGATGGAAATGCTGCATCAATTCCATCATTTATTGAATCAAATTGTTGCTGCTCCAGAAAATCAGATTAGTTTGTATTCTCTTGTCACACCACAAGCTCAATTTTTACTGCCAGAACCAAGGGCGGTGTTACCAGAACCAGAGTACGAATTGGTAACAACAATGTTTACCTCTTGGGTAAACTCCGCCCCAGAACATGCAGCACTTCGTCAAGGAACTCGCACTTGGAACTACGGTGAATTGGGCAAAATAGCTCAAGGTTTAGCAGAGGCTTTATTATCTCAAGGAGTCCAACGGGGAGATGTGGTAGCGGTGTTTGGCAGGCGCAGCTTGGGACTAATTGCAAGTATGACAGGCGTACTGTTGAGTGGCGGTGTGCTGTTGACACTCGACCCGAAACTGTCTAGCGATACCTCCGGTAGGTTATGCCAACGCCATCAGCTGATGCTAAGAGAAGCTAAAGCTAAATACATATTATATATAGATAATCAGACGCAACATGACACAGCTATAGGTGAATCTTTAATTTGTATCTGTGTAAACCCAGATACAGGAGAAATTATCAATTCACCCCAGGGCAGTAGCCAAACAATAAACTTGCCCCAAATCACTGGTGATGATGCAGCTTATATTTTCTTTACTTCCGGCACCACCGGTATACCTAAGGGCGTGTTGGGGTGTCATAAAGGAATGGCGCATTTTCTCAACTGGCAACGACAAACATTTAAAATTGGTCAGCAAGACCGCACTGCCCAATTGACTGGTCTTTCCTTTGATGTCGTCCTCAGAGATATTTTCTTACCTTTGACTAGTGGTGCAACCTTATGTTTGCCAGAGGAAGGCGATAACTTAGAACCGACTAGAATTTTGCGTTACTTGGAAAACGAGCAAATTTCTCTGTTACACACGGTTCCTTCCCTGGCAGAATCTTGGTTAGCAAATGTGCCCTCAGGAGTTACTCTACGTAACTTACGCTGGTTATTTTTTGCGGGAGAACCTCTCAAGGAAACACTTGTACTTCGTTGGCGGGATGCTTTCCCAGAATCAGGGGAAATTGTCAATCTCTATGGGCCAACAGAGACAACTTTAGCTAAGTGTTATTACAGAGTACCCATTGAATGTATGCCAGGGGTACAGCCAGTAGGAGCCCCATTGCCAGAAACCCAAGCACTAGTTTTTACACCAAATCATCAACCCTGCGGCATTGGGGAACCGGGCGAAATTGTGATTAGAACTCCATTCCGGAGTTTAGGTTACATCAATGCCCAGCAAGAAAACCGTTCTCGGTTCGTGAAAAATCCCTTTGGAAATGACGAACAAGATTGGTTGTATTATACAGGCGATCGCGGTTGCTATCGTCCAGATGGTTCTCTAGAAATTCTCGGTCGCAAAGATCATCAAGTCAAAATCCGTGGTATCCGCATTGAACCAGGGGAAATTGAAACGGTCTTAGCCCAACACCCAGATATACTCCAGACTGTAGTCATTGCCCGTGAAGATATTCCAGGAGACCAACGTTTAGTAGCTTACATTATCCTAAATCACGACTCAGTAATTACAGTTAGTGAAATTCGCCGCTTCCTCTTTACAAAGCTACCACAGTACATGGTACCTTCAGCTTTCGTCTTGTTGGATACCATGCCCCTAACTGCTAACGGCAAGGTAAACCGCCGCGCCTTACCAGCACCCGACTTATCCAGACAAGAACTAGAAGGAACTTTTGTTGCTCCCCGCAATGAAGTGGAACGCCAACTTATAGAGATTTGGGAACAACTTTTAGGCGTCAAACCCATCGGCGTTCAAGATAACTTCTTTGAATTGGGAGGGCATTCCCTACTGGCAGTCAAATTATTTTGGCAAATTGAGAAGACATTTAATCAAAATCTGCCCCTAGCCATTCTTTTTCACTCAAGTACGGTGGAGGCTTTAGCTCAAATCATCTGTCAAGAAAAAGATTTAGCAACCAATGAAACTTCAGTAAAGGATAAATCAAGAGCTACTTGGTCATCCGTGGTAGAAATTCAGCCCAATGGTTCCAAACCACCGTTTTTCTGTGTTCACGGACTAGGTGGAGAAGTCTTGTGTTTCCGTGAATTGGCAAAACATTTGGGGTCAGAACAACCATTTTACGGACTACAACCACGGGGACTTGATGGAAAACATCCTTTCCATACCAGCCTTGAAGACATGGCCGCGCACTACATTCAAGAAATTAAGATTCTTCAACCGAATGGCCCTTATTTTCTCGGAGGTTATTCTTTTGGAGGTGCAGTTGCTTTTGAGATGGCTCGACAACTCCACGAACAAGGTGAAGAAATTGGTATTCTAATTATCCTTGATAGTTGTCGTCCTGGTTATAGCTGGCGATCGCCATTTTTCAAAAGAATTTTCTTGCATTTAAACAATATCCTCCAACAAGGAGTTGGCTACCTTTGGCAAAAGATTCTCAAATGGAGCTATTGGAATAAGTCCCGTCTCCAAAATACATATAAGCGTTACTTGGAAGCCAAACTTGATTTACCTGAAACTGACAAGCATTTAAAAACTATAGACATTAATACTCAAGCTATTAGTCAATATACTTATCCAGTTTACTCTGGTCGAGCTATCCTCTTGCGGACTGAAGACCGGAACCGAGGCGAAGGTATAGGCATACAATACGATCCTCAATTTGGTTGGGGCGACATAGTTGGTGCAGGATTAGATATCCATTATATTCCCGGTTCTCACCTTTCTCTACTCCGTGAACCCCACGTCCAGGTGTTAGCTGAAACATTGACAAATTGTTTAATGCAAGCTCAGTTTCCCAAAAATTAAAACAGAATTCAGAATTCAGAATTTAATCAGAAAGAATCGCATGGAATTGTTCGTAGTGAGAGATTTTACGATTGCTTCATATCATGTCCGCTTGATTGCTTATTAAACTCGAAGAACCCCACCCCGCCAAAGCTCCGCTTTGTCTCCCCTCCCCGCAAGCGGGGAGGGGATTAAGGGGTGGGGTGCAATGACTGTGGAAATCGTAACTAATTATGCGGACATGATATCACTCCACTTTGTTGCGTTCGCAATGACGTTTAAAAAGGTGGGATGCTCCCCTTTTTTCATCATGGTAATTTAGCAATAAAGTTACTACCATCTGGCAAAAGATTGGGATATTTATTGAGAAAAATCTCAACTTTTTGCTTTTGGCTATCATCCACAAATAAATTATAGCTTTCTACAAAATTAAAGCTTCCTACCAAATATTTAGCTCCTAATTTGGCTGTAGATAAAATATATTCTTCAGTGACATCACTGTGGTTAATCAGCCATCCTTTTCGATGTGATAAATAAAGTAATGTTGGGTCACTAGCGGTAGTGGCAATTATCAGTGACTCAGGTTCAGTATTTTGTTTCACTTGCTGTGCTAATTGAAAAACAGCCGATTTATCTATTCTTTCTTTGAACATATAATCAATAGTATAAATCACAGAGCCAGCAGCTACAGTTAGACATAGGCAGGCTACTATCGCTTTCTTATAATTAACTTCTCCAGCAGCTTGTTCCAAGTAGTGACTACAAGCTTTACCCATGAATACCACTCCTGGAAGCATAAATTGAAGTTGATAATATTCATGAACTAAACTAGTAACAGGTGCTAAAATCCAAGTTAATATTACTGAAATTAGCCAAATATCTAATACATATTCTTGCCTAGTTTTTCTAGGAATAAATAAACCTAATAAAAATATAGCAAAGCCAAAAATTGCAAAATGCCTAACAGCAGTTCTGAAGAATATTTCTGTCCAAAAACGCCCTGTGAGGACAATATTATAGTTATACCGATTAGTTGAACCTGACCAAAAACCAAAAGTATTGCCATACTCTAAAAATAGTTGATGAGCATGGTAATACCACATAGCTACAGCTATTAATATCAAAATGCTATAAATCCACAAAGATATTTGAGAAAAAACTCTGATCCCGTATTTAGTCCAAGCTAAGTAAAAAAGTGGTATTCCTAAATAGATTATTGGTAAAACTTTGATGAGACAAGCTAAGGCTACAAAGCTACCTGATAGAATTAAATCTTGCTGTTTTTCGGAGTCCAGCCAATTAGTAAAATAGTAGATGCCGATAACTGAACACATCAACAGCATCGACTCTGGTTGAAATGTTCTACTATAATAAACATTCAAAGGTAAAATTACAAAAAATAAACAAGACCAAGAAGCAATCTTTTGATCTAAAATTTTGATAATCAACTGATAGAGGAAGTAGAGAGCCACTAAAAAACAAATAATTGATAAGAATCTTCCCCAAAACTCTGCAACTCCAAAAAGTTTGTAAATTAGAGCAATGATAAATGAATAAATTGGAAACTCGGTTTCGCAATAACCAAGGGAATTTCCTCCCCAATCTATTTGAGGATAAAATATATTAAAGTCATTCTCATAAAAATTTCTGGCTATTGCTGCTGTATCCGACTGACGCCAGGAATGAATGCCGATAATTGGCGAATTAATGTTATAGATTCTGATAGCTATAGCGAGGGTGAATAAAAAAAGTAAAGGCGAGTTTTGGGATTTTTTTTTAATAGTCTTAGTGTGCATAAAAGTTGGCAAAACTCAGAAAGGCAGATAAGAGACAGCAGGTAAAGTAAGGTTGTGATTTTTGAAGTTTGGAAAAGCAGTATTAAATATTCAAGAATCAGTAGTTATAACTAAAGAAAGAGCTAGTTGATAAAGTTGGCGACGAGAAAGAGAAGTTACTTTTGCTAGTTGACGGCTAGCTTGCGATCGCGATATTCCTTGACTAATTAATTGTTTTAATTCAGCTTTTAATTCCTCTTGGGTTAATTGGGGCTGACTCGGTGGAATTCCCGCAAGAACTAGGGTATATTCACCTTGTGGTTCTCGTTGGCTGTAGTGGGCGATCGCTTCGGCAATTGTTCCCCGCCAAAATTCCTCATACAATTTAGTTAACTCCCTTCCTAGTACGATTTGGCGATCGCTTCCCAAGATTTGTGCTAAGTCTTGTAAAGTATCTTGCAAACGGTGGGGCGATTCGTAGAAAATTAAGGTGCGAGATTCTGTTTGTAGAGATTCTAAATGCTCTCGTCGCTGTTGAGTTTTTGCTGGCAAAAATCCTTCAAAAACAAACCGATCCGTTGGTAGTCCAGCTGCACTCAAAGCCGTAATTGCTGCACTCGCCCCAGGAATTGGAACTACATTAATTCCCGCTTCAATGCAAGCTTTGATCAATTCATATCCAGGATCGGAAATTCCCGGCATTCCAGCATCACTAACCAAAGCGATCGCTTTATCATTCGCCAAATATTCTAATAACTCTGGAATCCGACTGGTACGATTATGCTCATGGTAACTTAATTGTGGTGTCTTAATCTCAAAATGCTGTAGCAATTTCCCTGTGTGGCGGGTGTCTTCCGCCGCAATCATATCCACAGTTTGCAAAATTCGCACTGCGCGAAAGGTCATATCTTCTAAATTGCCAATTGGTGTGCCAACGACGTAAAGTGTTCTAGGTTTGGGATCGGTTTGCATGAGCAGAAAATCAGGAGGAGTTCAATTTGGGATTTGAGATTTGAGATTGTTAGATAAATTGTTAGATTTTCAATTCAATCACAATTTACCCACAGGTAAAAGAAAACTAACCGCAGAGGACGCAGAGTACACTGAGATATAAGAGTTTCAGATAATTTTGACGTAAGTTAGATAGATTTTAAAATTAAGATTATAAATTTCTAATTAGTGAATTTATCAATTATAAATAAGAATAATTTCTCGCCAATACAAACATCCATAAAAGTTGACAAATGCCTAATCCAAAATCCAAAATCCAAAATCCAAAATCGGATCGTGGGTTATTTGTAGGTTTAGTAACTTTGGATTTGATTTACCTCGCTGATTCTCCTCCTCAGAATAATCAAAAGAAGGTTGCTATTGACTATACTGTGGCAGCAGGTGGCCCAGCTACAAACGCGGCTGTGACTTTTAGCTATTTAGGTAATCAAGCTACAGTGTTGGGTGTGGTGGGTTCTCATCCAATGACCCAGCTAATTCGAGGTGATTTAGCAAATTATCAAGTGGCGATCGCCGATCTTGAGCCTACCATCGATTTAGCACCACCAGTCTCTTCAATTATTGTCACCCTAGCCACAGGCCAACGAGCTGTAGTTTCCATCAATGCTGTGAAAACTCAAGCCACCAGCGCATCTATCCCACCAAATATTTTAGAAAATGTTGCCATAGTACTAATTGATGGACATCAAATGGCCGTTGGTTATTCCATAGCCCAAATGGCCAAAACCCAGCATATCCCAGTAGTCATCGATGGCGGTAGCTGGAAATCTGGATTTGAGCAAATTCTCCCATTTGTAGATTATGCCATTTGTTCGGCTAATTTTTATCCCCCCGACTGTCAAACTCCAGAAGAGGTTTTTGCTTATCTGAGCAAATTTGATATTCCTCATATCGCCATTACCCACGGAGAACAACCAATTGAATACTTGAGTTCCACTAAAACTGGTATTGTAGATGTGCCCCACATTCAAGCCGTTGATACTTTAGGATCTGGAGATATTTTTCACGGTGGCTTCTGTCACTACATTTTAAGAGAAAGTTTCACCGATGCACTGGCACTAGCAGCAAATATCGCTGCTAATTCCTGTCAATTTTTTGGTACCCGGCGCTGGATGAATGTCACGTAGGTAGAACTGTGTAGGTGTACTGAGGTTATATATTTTTAAGTAATACCGAGCTAAATTAATGAAAGACTTACAAGAAATATTAACGATCGCTCGTCACATAGGTTGGGAAGCAGCTGATATACTGCGATCGTATTACCACGGCACTGCTCAAGACCCTGATTTAGAAGTACAATATAAACAAAATGAGCCTGTTACTGTCGCCGATGTAGTCGTCAGTCAATACATTCTAGAAAAGCTACAAGCAAGTTTGGGTCATGAAGATTTTATTTACATCAGTGAAGAAACCTATGAATCTGTAGGTAAGTCTTCACAAACTTCTACCCCTTGGGTGTGGATTATTGACCCTTTGGATGGCACACGCGACTTTATCGAAAAAACTGGAGAATATGCTATTCACATTGCTTTAGTCAAGGAAACACGCCCAGTGTTAGCAGTGGTGGCAGTCCCAGAAGCACAAAAATTGTATTATGCTACAAAAGGCGGCGGTACTTTTGTCGAAACCCCTGATGGTTCTGTTCCTTTACAAGTGTCGTCAGGTAAACCAGTTGAGGATTTAACCATAGTCGTCAGTCGTTCTCACCGCAACCAACGGTTAGATTATTTACTGCAAAACTTACCCTGTCAAAATCAAAAAGCTGTTGGCAGTGTCGGGTGTAAAATTGCCACAATTGTCGAACAACAGGCAGAAATTTACATTTCTCTCTCTGGCAAATCTGCTCCCAAAGACTGGGATATCGCAGCCCCAGAACTAATTTTAACAGAAGCTGGAGGTCGATTTACTCACTTCGATGGCACCCCTTTGCAATACAACACCGGTGATATTAATCAGTGGGGAGGATTGCTGGCTAGTAACGGTGAATATCACGATTTACTGTGTCAGCAAGCAGAAAGTATTTTAGCCCAGTTCACTGATAGCTAAAACTACTTCGGGCATTTGGAGATGAGTGTTTTGATAAATATTTTTCAATTTACTTTCAACACAGTCATTTATGGTATAATTGACCCCACTAGGAAAGAATAATCCTAAAAACATAGTACCTATGTGAACTTCCAAAACACTAATATTTTTGCGCGATCGCTTGTTAATACTGATATGCTTTTCACATTCAAGCTGTCATCGTAAAAACAACAAAAGCGTTTCCTTGTAAGGGTTGCAAACCTGCCCTGAAAGTTTTATTTGGAAATCAAATTCACTATGAATCCATATTCAAAGGCTGTGCTACACTTATCCATATAAGGATTATGTTCGGTTGAGTAACTCGTTTTGATTTCTAAAAGCGTCTCTCCGAATTTAACTCTCAACACTCCCTAAATTCGGAGACTCTTATGTCAATTTACATTGGTAACCTGTCCTATCAGGTTACGGAAGACGATCTCAGGCGGGCTTTTGCAGAATACGGAACAGTAGCCCGTGTTCAACTACCTACAGACAGAGAAACAGGCAAGCCGCGTGGGTTCGCTTTTGTGGAAATGCAAACAGATGCAGAAGAACAAGCTGCGATTGATGCACTTGATGGCGCTGAATGGATGGGACGTGATTTGAGAGTCAACAAAGCTAAACCCCGTGAGGAAAGAAACAACTCTTCTCGTGGTGGTTGGAACAGTGGCGGTGGTGCCCGCCGCAACAATCGCTACTAAGTCGATTCCTAAAAATTCCACATCGAGAGTCTCCAGCAGATAAAGCCAAAGGCTCGACTCTGCTGGAATATTTTATTTTGTATCTAGTTTTTGAATTATTCATCCACATTCAGGAGGAATGAGAATGACACAAGTAGTTTTAGGGGAGAATGAAGGTATTGAATCAGCCTTACGGAGATTTAAGCGGGAAGTTTCTAAAGCCGGAATTTTCCAAGATATGAGAAAAAAACGTCACTTCGAGACGCCCATAGAAAAAGAAAAGCGTAAAGCAATTGCTAGGCATAAGCAACGTCGCAAACAAAATTCTCGTTTTAGCTAGAATTTTCAGTAATTTTGTCTTAGTTCGCATGAACATCTGACTTGAAAATAATTACTAGGGACTAGGGGTTTAGCATTGCTAAACCCCTATATTATTTAGTGCCGACTTACTTCTCAATTCCCAATTCTGCTGTATTAATTCCCATTGCGTTACCAGCTAAATACGCAGTTGTCCAAGCACTTTGGAAGTTAAAGCCGCCCGTCACACCATCAATATCTAAAATTTCTCCAGCAAAATAAAGACCAGGAACTAGCTTACTTTCCATTGTTTTAAAGTTTACTTCTTGGAGGTTGACGCCACCACAAGTAACAAATTCTTCTTTGAAAACTCCTTTACCACTGATTAAATATTGCCCCTGAGTGAGTTCTTGCACCAACAGATTTAATGTTTTATTAGATATTTCTGCCCAACGGTCTTCCGTGGTAATACCTACGCGAGCAATGATATATTGCCAGAGACGATGCGGCAGATCAACACCACGATGCAATGCGATCGCTTTCTTGCCCCATTCATTTTTGACTGCTAAAATTTGTTGTCGCACTTGTTCTTGTTGCAAATGAGGCAGCCAATTAATTAATAATGTTGCTTGATAGCGGCTTTCATGGAGAACTCTTGCACCCCAAGCAGAAAGCTTTAAAATAGCAGGGCCACTCAAACCCCAATGAGTAATCAGTAATGGGCCAGTTTGTTGTAATTGGGACTTTCCACCTACAGATAACCGCAATTGTACGGTGTTAACACTCACTCCAGCCAAGTCCCTCAGCTTTTGATCGAGAACGTTGAAGGTAAATAAAGAGGGAACAGGTGATTGGATTTTATGTCCTAACTCCCTAGCAATTTTATAACCTATCAAGCTACTACCGGTAGCAAGCAGTAAGCGATCGCATTTAATTATTTCTCCCGACTTTAACACGATATCAAACCCCTGGCCTTGGGCAGTTCGTTTCACCGAAGTTACAGGCGTACCAATACGAAGTTTCACCCCAGATGTGGCCGCCGCTTTAATCAGACATTCGACAATTGTTTCTGAAGTATTGGTAACAGGGAACATCCGGCCATCGGCTTCAGTTTTTAAATGAACTCCCTGCTTAGCAAACCAAGCGACTGTATCTTGAGCTTGAAACCGAGCAAAAGCGCCCCGCAAAGCTTTTGCGCCTCTGGGGTAATTTTGCACCAATTCCCCAGGATCGAAACAAGCGTGAGTGACGTTACAGCGTCCGCCACCAGAAATTAGCACTTTCGCTAGGGGTTGGCGACTAGCTTCGATTAAAGTAACTTGGGCATCAGGATTAACTTTAGCACCAGCGATCGCGCCAAAAAAACCTGCTGCCCCACCCCCAATAACTACAATTTGTAACGGTAGCAATTTCAAAAATATCTCTTTTACAGCACCTACTCTCTAGGCTAACTGTTATCTTCACTCTTCATAAAGTTCAAAGTCTGATTTTTGGGCACCGCAAGTGGGACACACCCAATCATCTGGAATGTCTTCAAAGGCTGTTCCTGGTGCTATACCACCGTCTTCATCACCTTCTTCTGGATCGTATACATAGCCACAAACAGTACATATATACTTTTGCATTTTCTGTTCCCCTAGTAAATTATTGGCATTGCTTCCCTATTTAATACCTTGGGCACAAAGTTACAATCGGCACGCCACAATTCTTAAATCGATATGTTGTACTTTCTCAATTAGTGATTTAATCAACAGGCGGTTCGTGAGGAATAGTAACTGTTGATACAAAGTCACCCGGTTTACCGCTTCTGATGGCATCAAAGGTGCCTTTAATGGTGCCAGCAATGGGGACAGCAACAAGTGTCCCTAATAATCCAGCAATTTCATACCCCATTAAAATAGCAACAAAAATCCAGAGGGGATTGAGTCCGATAAAATTGCCGAATAATCTGGGAGCTAATAGATTATCTTTAATTTGCTGCATCACAATTGCTACCAGGGCAACTTGAACAGCCAACCACCAATTTTGTAACAATACCAAAATCGTCACTAAACCGATGCCGAGAGATGCTCCAATAAAGGGAATGAGTTGTGAGATCCCGATGAGTATGGCAAATAACAGAGCAAAAGGCACCTTCATGATTAAGAAAATTGGCGTCAGGACTAGTACCATGAATAGTGCCAACAACAGCTGGCCGAGGAAGAAGTTTTGGAAATTGAGCCGCAAGGATGTGGTGAGAGGATTTCCTATATTAGAAGGCAAAAGATTTACTAGACCATACCAGACGCGATCGCCATACAAAAGCATATAAAATGCCAGCACCACTATTAACACTACGTTAAATAATCCTGACAATAACGTTCCTGCAAATCCCACTGCACCAGAAGCTAGCTGTTGTACCAGATTTTGAATGTTGACATTGATTTGATTGCTCACAACTCTCAAATCCAAAGGTAAGCGTCTTTGCTTGGCGATGGACTCAAATTGCTCCAGGTTTGCTTGACTAGCAGTTAACCAATCAGGAATCTTATTTAATAATTGAATTGTTTGGTCAATCACCATTGGTAGTAGGGTCACGCCCAGAATTACCAAAACGGTCAAAGTTGCAAGTAAAACAATAATTACCGCCTGAGTGCGAGTAATTCGAGCGCGTTCAAAGAACTTAACCGGGTAATTGAGTAAAAAAGCCAAAATTGCTGCAACGCTCAAAATGCTAATTGGATGCTGAAAATAGCGAAAAAGCACAGATAGCAACCAGACATTGACAGCGATCAGCGGACCACTCAGACCATAGATTAACAGTTGTTTAAGGGAGGCAGAACGGCGCATCTGAGGCAATCTGTTTTCACGACTCCTTGAGATAAATTGTAAAACTGGCCTTGGTGGCGCGATCGTAGATATTTTTAACAAAGACTATGTATTAGCTTATCTGATAGTAAGGAACCAAATAACAATGGACAAAACCGTAGCTGACCTTCGCAAAGACTACACCTTAGAAGGTTTGAGCGAATTTGAAGTTGACTTAAATCCTTTTATTCAGTTTAGAAAGTGGTTCGACCAGGCAGTATCAGCCCAACTTCCCGAACCCAATGCCATGACCATTGCTACTTCTACACCAGATGGTAAGCCTTCAGCCAGAATGGTGCTGCTCAAGGATTTTGATGAACGGGGCTTTACCTTCTTCACCAACTATAACAGTCACAAAGGACAAGAACTGCCAGAAAATCCCCAAGCAGCTTTAGTTTTCTGGTGGGCGGAATTGGAACGTCAAGTGCGGATTTGTGGCTATGTGGAAAAAGTTTCTCAAACCGAGTCTGACCAGTATTTTCACAGTCGTCCTGCTAACAGTCGTCTGGGTGCGTGGGTATCTAATCAAAGCGAAGTCTTAGGAAGCCGAGAAGTTCTTGAGCAACGTATGGAAGAGTTTAAGAACCAATATGAAAATCAAGAGATCCCCCGACCACCTCATTGGGGAGGCTTACGAGTGATCCCCACAGAAATTGAATTTTGGCAAGGCCGCCCTAGCCGTCTGCACGATCGCTTACTCTATAGCCATTTAGATAATGGCAGTTGGAAAATTCAGCGATTATCACCGTAAAGAAGACGCGGGGACGAAATGCAAGGTGAGTAATTTCTCGCGTCCCTGGGTCTTCTTCTCTACCACTGAGTAATCAAATCTTGAATTGCTGTCCGTGCTTCTGCCAAAGATTGGGCACGACTGGTGTCGCCTTCACTCAAGCTGTTAGCGTTAATAAATTGAATGTCTGTCAGTCCGATGAAGCCGAAAATCGCCCGCAGGTATGGTTCTTGGAAGTCATAGGCGGCCAGAGGAGATGTGGCACTAAAGTCACTGCCGCGGGCGGTGATGATAACTGCTTTTTTACCCTCCACTAAGCCTTTGTAATTGCCTTGAGCATCTACAACAAAAGTGCGGTGGACGCGAACGATTTGGTCGATGTAAGCCTTAAAAGTGGAAGGTACATTGAGGTTATACATTGGCACTCCAAAGACGTAGCGATCGGCAGCTAAAAATTCATCAATTAACTCGTCTGAAATGCGGATTGCTGCCGCTAATTCTGGAGTGTGGGTTTCTGGGGGTGAAAATGCAGCTGCAATCCAAGGTTCATCAACGTGAGGAACTGGGTGACGCCCTAAATCTCGATAGGCGATCGCATCTTCGGGATGCGCTGCTTTCCAAGCAGCGATCAATTCCTTAGATAATTCTCTGGAGTGCGATCGTTCGCTACGGGGACTGGAATCAATATGTAAGATGTTTGCCACCAAATGTCTCCTTGTTAGGTGGGATTTACTGCTCTTGATTCTAAATTTCCAAGCATCACATCAGATACTAAAAGTAACTACTTACTCAAGTAAAGTAGTTTCCAAAAAGTAACTATCCGACTCGTATTTGATTGTCGGAAAAACTCGCTCTCATCTGGAAAAGGCTAATTGCTCACTTCCTGACACACACTTCTCACCTAAGTAAATAAATTCAAAATAAAAGGGCTATTATATTCTTTTTTGAGAGAATTTATTTCAGTATCAGCCAATGAAAAATACATTGGCTAATACTGATAATACTTGGATAGAAAAATAGTCTACTGTTGTTGAGTTGCTGGGGTTTTGGGGGAAAACTGAATTCTCGGATCTGGCATAAAGTTGTATCTTAAATACAATCCTCCGCAGACAAACAGGATAATTAAAAATCCACCGATACCAAGGGGACTGGGAAGCCAAAAAACAGCTTCTATGTGATTTAGCTCACCGGTCTGGAGTTTCCACACCAGTTGATTTCCATTCTTTTCTGGCTCAGTTGCAGTTTCAGTTTGTTGAACATTTTTTGCTCCCCAAGGAGTCTTGAGGGCGAATTCCAAATCGAGAATCGAACCAGGGTTAGCTAGGACGTTGCCTTTGTTGGAAATTAGAGATAGCGATCGCAAATCCAAATCATAAATCAAGCGATTTTTTACTACTAGTAAAAAATTGTTCTGCTCTAAAATCACATTTGATTCAATTTTTGGTAGTTCTGAGTCAGATTCACTTTGCACAGGCTCAGAGGTTTGATTAGCACGCGAGTTAAAAAATTGGTTGAACTTTTCTTGCAATTCCCCGCCATTGCTAAAAGGAATTGTCACAATAATTTCTTCTTGAGAAACTCGCTGCACTTTGCCCTCAAGCTTACGGGCACGGCGCTCTATGCTGTTTAACCATTCATAGACATAATCGCCACTAAAACTCGTTAGCTGTTCTCCTAATTTAATATGTTGTACTAATTCACCACTATTTGAGTTATTAAAGTTGACCCCCACATCATACTTAACACAACCAGATAGTAGCAGAGATGTTAACAGCACTAGCCACAAAATAGGATTTCGGATTGGAAAAACTCGGTTGATTCGATTTCGACCAATTTGTGGCGAAAGAAATTTCATCTTTGTCAATACAAACCTCAATGGTCTGATTAACCAGAAGAAAATTTGTCCTAAAATTGAAGAACGCATAACTATAAATCTCCCCAAAAGTCAAACTTTTTAACCAATCTTGACTTTTACCTCAACGGAAGGCAATCTGGTGTTAAAGGTTTTCACCCCAGTTCGTACAATTTTGGGAAAGTTCACAAGAGACTGGCTCCTGTTGAGAAACTACTCAAAAGCTTTCCCAATTTTATGCTGACTGTTGATTAACCCTCTCAGGAACATTCAAAAATCATCAGAGTGTCATACTTTAAGGCTCTAAAATCAAGTCGATGATGCTTAGTAGCTTTAGCTTATTAAACAAGACTTTCAAAAATTTGCCAATCAAATCAAATTCATACCTTTGTCAAATTACTATTCTATTTACTGGTATAATTGGAGCCATGATTGAGAACTGAGTTCAAAAACCAAAGCATATTACTATATAAATATACATTTATATTGATAATTAATGTAAGCGTACTGAATACTGCACTTTGTGTTGCTCATTGAGTTATCTGAGCTATTTCCGCCATTCTTCCCAGCGCCGTCCCGAAGGGCGGCGCTGGGAAGAATGGCGGGGCGATGACGAACACACCC
>VFQR01000956.1_pt1 | contig 27024 bp, 20 predicted proteins | sample 3512321 | NCBI WGS metagenome assembly VFQR01 (sample SAMN10412374, study PRJNA504923) | tailings metagenome | isolation source: Relicate 3 Philex TSF1 revegetated site | place: Philippines: Tuba, Benguet | collected 2017-08-29 | reverse complement strand
ACCAGGACAGCATGGCGAGCCCATAGAAGAAGAGGGCTGCAAAGAACGCGGGCTCCATGAGCAGGCGCAGGACCTGCCCGGGCAGCGCGAGAAGCCCTTCCGCGAACAAGGTCACATGCGCTCGGTCGATCCCGTAGCGGAGCAGGATGTTCGCCGCCACCACCGATGCGGAACAGAAAATCAGCCAACCCCAGCCTGCGACACTCATGATCCCTGCTTCCTCGTGGTGCCGACGACGCGCGCCGGATTTCCGGCAACGATCGCGTGGTCGGGAACGTCCTTCGTGACGACCGCACCCGCGCCTACCAGCGCACCCTCGCCGATCGTGATGCCCGGCAAGATCACCGCCCCGCTGCCGACGGAGGCACGGAATTTCACCCGCGTCTCGACCACGCTCCAGTCGGCGCCCGACTGCAGCGAGCCGTCGTCATTGGTCGCCCGCGGGTGGCGATCGTTCGTGAACATCACGCCATGCCCGATGAATACCTCGTCCTCGATCGTGACGCCTTCGCAGATAAAACTGTGCGAGGAAATCTTGCACCGCGCCCCCAGCGTGGCTCCGATCTGCACCTCCACGAAGGCGCCGATCCGGGTGTTCGCCCCGACCGTGCAGCCATAGAGATTGACGAGGTCGGGGTGAAAGATCTTCACGCCTTCCGCGAGTTTCACATCGGCACTGATCGGCACGGGGTCCCCTTACGCTGCCCGGCAATGGCGCGACGAATAAGCAGCCGGCCCGCTGGATATAGGAGAGGCTTGGTGTCGGCAATCGGCCACGGCCTTTGATTCTGCGCAAGGCGGCGCTGATCCCCGGCTGGCAGCTTTCCTCCTTATTTACGGAGGAATTGCCATGCCCGCCGCTCCCCGCAAGGCCACGAAACCGAATGGATCCGCTGCACCCGCCCGGCTCTCCTGGCACCTGCTCGGGCTAGCGGCAGGGATCGCGGCGATGGTTCTCATCCTGTGGCTGCCGACCCCCGCCGGCCTGCCGGTCGCAGGCAAGGTCATGCTCGCCATCCTCGCTTTCGCGGTTGCAGTCTGGATGACCGAGGCCATGGACTATGCCGTTTCAGCCGTCGTCATCGCTGCCCTGATGGCGATCCTGCTGGGCCTGTCACCCAGCGTCACAGCGCCGAACACGCTGATCGGCACCAGCGCCGCGCTGGGTCTTGCCTTCAGCGGCTTCTCGAATACGGCGCTCGCGCTCGTGGCCGCGGCGCTGTTTCTTGCCGCCGCCATGACCGCGACCGGGCTCGACAAGCGGATCGCGCTATTCATCCTTTCGCATGTCGGCACGGGTACGCGTCAGGTGGTGATCGGTTCGATCATCGTCGGTATCATTCTCGCGTTCATGGTACCCTCCACGACCGCGCGCGTGTCCTGCATCGTCCCGATCATGCTCGGCATCATCGCGGCATTCGGCGTAAGCAAGCAAAGCACTTTCGCCGGCATGCTGATGATCACGACCACCCAAACCGCCAGCATATGGAACGTCGGCATCAAGACCGCCGCCGCACAGAATATGGTGGCGGTCGGATTCATCGAGAAGCAGCTCAAGCACACGGTCACCTGGCTGGACTGGCTGATCGCGGCAGCACCCTTCGCGATCCTGATGACGGTCGCGCTCTACGTCGTAATGATGGTGATGATGCCGCCGGAGGTACGCGAGGTTTCGGGCGGCCGCGAAGCGATCCGCAAACAGCTGAACGAACTCGGACCGATCAAACCCTCCGAAGTGAAGCTGCTCGCGATCTCGCTCACCCTGATCGCCTTCTGGGCGACGGAGGGCGTGCTGCACCGGTTCGACACGAGCATCAACACCGTGACGGCCTTCGTCATCATGCTGTTTCCCGGGATTGGCATCATGGACTGGAAAGATGCGCAGTCGCGCATCCCGTGGGGAACGATCGTCATGTTCGGCGTGGGTATCAGTCTCGGTACTGCGCTGCTGCAAACCAAGGGTGCAACGTGGCTTGCCGACCTCGTCGTTGCCGAATTCGGGCTGAAACAGGCGACCGCCTTTTTCATCCTCGCGGTCATGAGCCTGTTTCTGATCGTCATTCATCTCGGCTTTGCAAGCGCAACCGCACTTGCGTCGACCATGATCCCGATCGTCATTGCCGTACTGCAAGGTGTCGCGACGCCGGGGATCAATGTCGTAGGAATGACGTTGCTGCTTCAGTTCGTCGTGAGCTTTGGATTCATTCTCGTCGTGAACGCGCCCCAGAACATGGTCGCCTACGGCACCGAAACGTTCTCCGCGCGCGATTTCGTCCGCACCGGACTTGTGTTGACGGTGATCGCCTTCGCCCTCGTCCTTCTTCTCGGTGCAACCTACTGGCGCTGGCTCGGCTACGTTTGATGCAAGTACGACCGGCTAACTGACGCATCGCCGGTCTCCACGGCGAGAGTGCCCACACCGGCTGCTTCTACGGTGCATATTCGGCCGCCAAATCTCGTGGGCGCACGCCGCTGCTTGCTGCTTGGATGAAGCCGACTGTGCTATATTGTTTTTATGTCCTGTAATCCGCCCCGCCTGAAATCACACGATCCGAACTTGGCCGCATCCCATTTCTTCCCTTCACCCGCGAGCGGCGTTTCATGATCGGCAAGCCTCTCGGCCTCGTCCTCGCCGGGGGCCTCGCGCGCAGGATGGGCGGCGGCGACAAGGGCCTGATCAAGATCGGACAGCAGACCATTCTCGAGCGGACGCTTGAGCGGCTGAAGCCGCAGTGCTCCGGCGTCGTGATCAATGCGAATGGCGATCCGCAACGCTTTCGCTTTACCGGGCTGCCTGTCGTGCCCGATACCGTTCCCGATTTCGCAGGACCGCTCGCCGGAATCCTTGCGGGGCTCGATTGGGCCGCACGCAACGCCCCCGACGCGGAATACGTGCTGAGCGCACCCGGCGACTGCCCGTTCCTCCCGCGCGAACTCCATGCGCGCCTGTCGGCAGCGCTTGCAAATGAAGGCAAGCCACTGGCCTGCGCAAAATCCGGCGAGTGGCGTCATCCCGTTGTCGGCCTATGGCCGGTAGCGCTTCGGGACGATCTGCGCCGCGCGCTCGTCGATGAACACCTTCACAAAATGGAAGTCTGGACCGCGCGCCATGGTATTGCGATTGCGGAATGGGACGACACGCCGGTCGATCCCTTCTTCAACGTAAACACGCCGGAAGATGCCGCACGCGCCAACGAAATCGCGATGCGGCATCCAGACGCCTGAACACGCTCGATATTCCAATCGTTTCAGCGAAACCGGCGATCATCTCACCGCTATCGTAGCGGAGGAGATGATCGCACGGCGTACGCAGGCCACGGCTGCATGCCGCAACGATTTAGAACTTCGCCTGTACCGTTTCGTTGTCGCCGTTCGTGATCTGGATCGCTCCACGAACCGGAGCTGCCAGTTCCACCGGCGAAGTACCCGTCAGCACGTTGTCGCCGCGCGGGGCGAGCGTGATTTTTGCCGGCTTGCCGCTGACGACCAGAATTGCCGTGCCCTTAAAGCCCTTCGTCGATACGGGCTTCTCGCCATGATCCGTCACGAAGACATCGAGCGTATTGCCTTTCACGACGGCTTCCACGTGATAGTTTCCGGCGTCGACCTGCTGGCCTCCGTTCTTGCCCTTCTCCGGCGCGTGCGCGAATGCAGCACCCGTGATCAGCACGACACCAAGAGCGGCCAGCGAGAGATTCTTCGTCATCATCCGTTTTCTCCTTTGCGGTTTTAAAAAGCTTCCGACGCTTTGCCAGACGCCGATTGTTTGACTTCATGGACCAGCCGCTCCAGCGGCTCGCGGCCGAAGCGCCTGAACAGAAGCGGTGTCAGGATCGCGTCGAGCAGGGTTGCGCTCACAAGGCCGCCGAAAATCGTCACGGCGACCGGATGCAGGATTTCCTTGCCGGGCGAAGTCGGATCGATCATCAGCGGTATCAGTGCGACCCCCGCCGAAAGCGCGGTCATCAGCACCGGCGTCAGACGCTCCAGCGTACCCCGCACGATCAAGGCTTCGCCGAACGGCATTCCCTCGCGCAGCGAGAGATTGAGGTAGTGACTGATCTTCAGGATGCCGTTGCGTGTGGCGATGCCGGTAAGCGTCACGAAGCCGATCATCGAGGCGACCGACAACGGCAAACCCGCAATCCAGAGTGCCGCAACGCTGCCGATCAGTGCGAAGGGTATGCTTCCCAGGATGATGAGCGTCAGCACGGCGGAGCGGTAGCGGCTGTACAGCACCGCGAAGATGAGAAGCAGCGAGATCAAGGATAGCCCTGCGATCTGCCGGCTCGCGCTTTTTTGCGCTTCGTAATTTCCTTCGAGACTGACGAACACGCCCTGGGGCAATTGCAGGCTCGCAATCTCGCGCCGCACGGCCTCCGCAATGCCTGCGGCATCCGAACCGTCGGTATTTGCGAAAACTGCGATTCGGCGACGGCTGTTTTCCCGCAGGATCTGGTTCGGGCCATCGGTCTCGCGGATTTCCGCGATCTGCCGCGCCGGAACCCAGCCGTTGGGCGTCTGGATCAGAAAGTCACCCAGTCCCTGCGTGGTGCGCATGTTGTCCGGCAACCGCAGAACGACATCGAAGCGCCGATGGCCATCGACGACCCGCGAAACCACGCGGCCGCTCGACAGCCTGCTGATCTGCTCCACGACCGCCGCCGGCTGCACGCCGTAGAGCGCCGCCTTGCGGTAGTCGACCCGGATTTCGAGTTGCGGGATCAGAACCTGCCGTTCGACCTGCAGGTCCCTTACCCCTGCAATACCCGCCATCTTGCCGCGCAGTTCCTCGGCCAGCCGGCGAAGCGTCGTCAGGTCGTCCCCGAAAATCTTTACGGCGATTTCCGCCCGCACGCCGCTCAGCATGTGATCGATGCGATGCGAGATGGGCTGGCCCACGATGACCGACACCGGAAGCACGGCAAGCCTTGCGCGGATCTCCGCTGCGGCCCGCTCCCGGTTCACGCCATCGTGCAGTTGCACTTCGATTTCGGAAACATGAATTCCTTCGGCATGCTCGTCGAGTTCGGCGCGGCCCGTACGCCTGCCGACGGTCTTGACCTCGGACATGTCCATCACCAGCCGCTCCGCGATGCCGCCAATGCGATTGGACTCGCTCAACGAGATGCCGGGGTTGAAGGACACATTGACTGTGAACGTGCCTTCGTTGAACGGTGGCAGGAACACGCGAGGCAAGAACACGAAACCGATCACGCCCGCGACCACGAGCGCTCCGGTGAGCGCGAACACGGTGCGTTCCCTTGCAAAGGCGCGTGCAAGCACGTTCTTGTTCCACCGCTTCAGTACGGTGATGACCCTGCCCTCGTGTTCTCCCAGAGACTTCATACCGGGCAACAGGTAGTAGGCCATGACCGGGGTCAGCGTGATGGACACGAACAGGCTCGCCAGAATTGCGATGATGTAAGCCTGTCCGAGCGGCACGAAGAGGCGCCCCTCGATGCCCGAAAGCGCGAACAGGGGCACGAACACGAGGATAATCACGAGCGTCGCGTAAACGATGCCGGAGCGGACTTCCTGACTTGCCGTAACGACGACATCGAAGGTCGATCGCGGGTTCCCCGCCGCCCTGTTTTCCCGGAGCCTTCGGAAGATGTTTTCGACATCGACGACGGCGTCGTCCACGAGTTCGCCGATCGCGATCGCGATACCGCCGAGTGTCATGGTGTTGATGGACATCCCGGCGAAATAGAACACGAGCGCCGTGACCAGCAGCGACACGGGAATCGCAGTGAGCGATATCGCGGTCGTGCGGAAATTCAGCAGGAACGCGAAAAGGACGATCGATACGGCAACCACCGCTTCGATCAGCACGATCTGCACGCGCCGGATCGAACTGCCGATATAGTCCGCCTGCCGGAACAGCACCTGCTCCACTTTGGTACCGGCGGGTGCCACCGCCGCGAGTTGTTTGAGCGCGGACTCGACCTCTTTCGTCAGTTTGATCGTATCGACGAAAGGTTGCTTCTCGACCGAAACCATGACCGCCGGCGCGCCCATGTATCCGGAGTCGCCGCGCTTCACCCGTGCACCGAACGCCACATCGGCAACCTGCCGCAAGTAGACCGGCCCCTTCGGATCGTTCGCCACCACGATGTTGCGGAGATCCTCAAGGCTCGCCGTGCGCCCGATGCTGCGAATGAGATACTCGCGCGAATGCTGTTCGGTGAACCCGCCACCCAGATTGGCGCCGAAGGAGACCAGCGACTTCTCAATCTGTTCATGGGAAACGTTGAAGGCACGCATCGCAGCCGGGTTGACGAGAATGCGGAACTGCCGCACCTCCCCGCCCATCGGGATGACCTGCGCGACGCCGGGGATCGTCAGCAAACGCGGGCGGATCGTGAAATCCGCGAACTCGCGCAATTCCATCGGCGCGATATCCGGGTTCGTCACCGCGAACATCACGATCTGTCCCATGATCGAACTGACGGGACCGAGCTGCGGGGAGAGATTGGCCGGCAATTGCTCGCGCACCAGCGCGAGACGCTCACTCACGAGCTGACGGCTGCGGAAGATTTCCGCATTCCAGCCGAACTCGACATACACGAACGACAGACCGACACCCGAAACCGAACGCACGCGTTCGACGCCCGGCAAGCCGTTCATCTGCGTCTCGATCGGAAACGAAATGAGCTGTTCGACTTCCTGTGGAGCGAAGCCTTCGGCCTCGGTGATGATCGTCACCGTCGGACGATTCAGGTCGGGAAGGACATCGACTGGCAGCTGCGTAATTGCAAACCCGCCATAGATCATGAGCGCGAGCGACAGCGAAAGAACCAGCACCCGGTTCCGTAATGAGCGGCTGACGAGGAACGTGAACATGGTCAGCGCACCTGCTCGAGAAGCTCGGCGCCCTGCACGACCACGCGCTTGCCGTCGGCAAGACCCGCGGTCACGAGCATGTTTTCGGCATCGAACACTTCCGCCTTCACTTCATGCGGCATGAAGCGTTCCGCCCCGGCATGTTCGAAGACGACGTACTGCCCGTTGGAAGATCGAACGACCGCTGCACGCGGAAGCAGGATGCCGCGGCGCTTTTCCGGAAGGCTCAGGAACACCGTAACGAACTGTCCCGGCCAGACGCTGCCCGAAGCGCGCTCGATGGCGAGATGAACCGTAATCGACTGGTTCCGGAGCGCGGCGGCGCTGCCCCGAAACTGCAGATCCATCGCAAGGCCGTCGTGACCGCGGGCGCTCGCACGCTCGACTTGCGGGATCGCTTCGAAGCTCAATGCTTCGACCCACAGGCGTGCCGGATCGGCAATATGAAAGATCACGGTATTCGGCTGGGCGAGTTGCCCTGCGATCGTATTGGCTTCCGCGATCACGCCGCTCACGGGAGCGCGCAGTACCTCCGGCTCGCGCCGGGTCTTGTCGAGCTGAACTTTTCTTTCCCGCAGGCTCTCGAGCTCGGTACGCGCATCCTCGAGCTGGGCGCGCGGCACGGCATTGCTGCTGACCAGCTTCTCGAACCGCGCAACCCGGCGCTCCACGATCGCAATCTGCTGCTGCAGTTCGCCGTCCTTCTGGCGCATGTCCGAAACGTCGATGGTCTGGAGCGGCGGCTCCACGAGTGCGAGTACCTGTCCCTTCTCCACCCGGCTACCAAGCGCAGGGAATCCTCCCTCCGGCGGCATCAGCCTGCCCGCCAGGCTCGACTGCACGTATCCGCTCGCATTCGGATCGGGAATGACGCGGCCCGGCAATTCGATCGTTCGGGCGTGTTCGCCTTCCTTGATGATGGCCGTACGGATCACAAGGAGCCGTTGCACGGACTTCGGCACGAAGACGCCTCCATCCGGCAGACGCTGCGACGTGTCGCGTCCGCCCTGCACCGCAGCGTTCGCGCCGCCATTGTGATTGCCGCTTTCATGCGTATTCGCCGGCGTGACAAAGGCCGCAAGAATGAGCGCGGCGACAGCGCCAACTTTCATCTTCAGAAGCTGCGGGTATCGCCGCGTGGCAAGGACGCCACCGGCAAAAGCGAAAAGCCCTGCGATGAAGGCGACGAGCACGGTCACCCAGACCGGAAAGCCGCCCTTCGTCGCCGTTTCGTGATTGTCTTTCGCGCCCACAATCGTCACGGGCAGGACTTCACTCGTCTCGCCGACCGTAACCGTGAAGATCAGATCGTAGTGGTCGCGCCCGTCAGCCCATTCGGCCGCCAAGCGGTACGTGCCATCGTCCTTCGGGACAGCCTTCGCGCTACCCTTCGGCGTCAGCGCTTCGATCTCGGCCTTCACGATGGGTTCGTTGGTGTCGAACCGGTCGAGGAAAATCACAACTTCCCGATCGCGAAGGACGGCGACGATCTCGAAGTCCCCCGCATGCGCTTCGCCGCGCGGCGCGACTGGTGTCAGCGTCTTCGGCGCTTCACCGTGATCATGGCCTTCGTGCGCCATTCCGGGTGTGGAAAGCGCAAACAGGGTAAGAATAAGGGCAGCAACTCGCGCGAGTTTGGCGCGCATGACGGAAATCCTTCGCAAGCATGAACGGAACACGCGTCCGCACGCATCGCGCGCGGGCCGCGTCGAACGATCAGGCGAAGGATTTCGGTGGCCGGTTCAGGTCGAGAAAGGCTTGCCGTGCTTCGTATCGCTCGGCAGACACGCTTCGTTCGCTTCGTGCCGAACGCAGACCGCCGAACAACTCAGGCGCCGGGAGCCCTACGGAAGAGCCTCCCGCACAGGCACAGCAGGATCCGCAATCGCTATGCTTCTGTTTGTGCGTGCACTTCTCGAAGGCGTCCGAGGTAGCGCTCACGACGACTTCGGTCTGCGCCGACAACTCGTGAGCCGGCTCCTGCGACGGAACGGACGCGTAATGCGTTTGCTGCGCGTGATGATGTCCAGCATGCGCGAACGCGTTCTCCGGCGCGCTGAAAAACAGCGCCGCGGCGGCAAGAAGCGTTAGGCAGGCAAGACTACGCATGACGGCTCTATACAAGAGATTCTCCGGCGAGTCATTTATGGCGCGATCGTGACATGGCCGGGCTACATTGTATCAGCAATGCAGCGCGTACCGCGTCGCTTTTCTACGGGAAGCCTTTTCCGGAAAGCCCGCTAGTGCGCGTTCGCGGCAAGCGTCTGCGCGGGCTGCATGTGCAGCCAGGCCGCGCCGGAACCCGCGAGCGAGTAGATCGGCTGATAGTGTCGGAGCGCGCGATCCACGCGCACCTGATGGCTTCGGTTGTCGAGGATCAGCACCTCGCCTGCGGTTTGCACCGCCAGCACAGCATGATCCGCACGCATCACGGTATCGCGCAGCACCACGAGCCGCATGGTCTCGGGTTCGACACCCGCGGCAACCAGCATCCAGAACTTCGCGATAGCGAAGTCCTCGCAGTCTCCCTGCGCCAGTGCGATGAACTCACGAAGGCTGGCCCAGCGATCGCCGACCCCATAGGTCTGCTGGTCGGCGGCATAACGGAAATTCCGGTTCACAAAGGTGTTTACCGCCGCAACCTGTTCCGCGAGCGGCATGCCGCGGAGGCGCTCGATCTCCTTACGCATCGCGACGAGCCGGCGGTCGTCGCAGATGCCGGCTTCATCCTCGCAGGCACCAAACAACGTCAGGTGAGCCCGCTCCGAAAGCAGCAAGCGCCAGCGCGCCTCCACCGGCGTGTTGGTTACCGAAATGCTACGGGAACCCAGAAGATTGGAGAAATGCGGTTCAGCAGGAATTCGGGGTAGCTCGAATTTCAGGGCGGCATGTGCGCCATCCGGCAACGCTACGGCTTCGACGGCCGGCGCGAGCGCGGGCTCCATCCGCGGATGCGCAGAATGATAAAGCGAGAACGCAAGCGCGACGGCACCGCAAATGCCGGCACAATGCAGCGTTCGCGCGTTCTCGCGAAAGGTTGAGAAACCCCATCTCATCGCCCGGACGCTAGCGACGAGACGTTCAGATCATGCGCGAAGATCGTCTAGAATTGACGCGGCAACGATCACGCCGCGTTAACCGTGGCGGCGTGCAGGCTTATCGCTCGCGCAGGGCGGAGTCCCGCGCTTTCACGATGGGTTTCAGCAAATACTGCAGAATGCTCTTCTGGCCCGTGATGATGTCGACCGTCGCAATCATGCCCGGCAAGATCGGCAGCAGTTCGCCTTGCCGCTTCAGCGCCGATTCATTGGTTTGCACGACGACCACGTAATACGTCTCTTTGGTGTTGGTGTCGGTCGTGCTGTCCGGCGAAACCGTCACCACGTTACCGCGCAACGATCCGTACACGGAGAAATCATAAGCGCTCAGCCGTACAATCGCTTCCTGCTTCGGATGGATGAAAGCGATATCGCTCGGCCTGACCTTCACGTCGATCAGCAGCGTATCCTCAAGCGGAACGATTTCGGCGATCACTTCGCCGGGACGCACGACCGCTCCGATCGTCGAGAAATTCAGCTTGTTGATGATACCATCGACCGGCGACCGCACGTCGGTACGGAACACTTTATCTTTCGCCGATTTCAGGGACTGCTCGACCACATTGAACTCGCCCAGCTTCTGCGTCAGTTCCTGCTGCGCATTCTGCCGAAAGTTGAGCGCGTGATCGTCCACCTGCCGTTTGGCTTCGGAAATTGCCGCTTCAAGACGTGGGATCGCGAGGTTCCCGCTTCGGACCTGCCCCGACAGATCCGTGATTTCACGCTGGATGCGGAGGATTTCAGTTTCCGGAACGACCTTGGTCGCGGCGAGCGGCGCTTTGATTTCAAGTTCGCGCTTGGCGATGCCGAGCGCCTCCTCGTAGCGCTGCACGTTGGTCTTGAGCTCCGCGAGTTCGATCGTGCGCTGCTGCAGGCGCTCGGCGAGAATGCCGGACTGGTTCTCGTAGTTCGTGCGCCGCGCCTGAAACAGACGTAGTTCGTTCGCGACAACCTCGGGCGCTTCGTTATTCAGTTCCGCAGGCAACTCCAGCGCGGTTTGTGTGCCGGCATTTGCGACCTCGTGCTCGAGCCGGATGATCTGCGCGCGGAGCGTCGCGCGCTTCGCGCTCAATTCGCCCATGCTCGCCGAGAATCCGGTGTCGTCGAGCAGCATGAGGCTCTGGCCCTTCCGGATCGGCTGGCCTTGCCGCACGTGAATTTCCTTTGCGATGCCGCCCTCAAGGCTTTGCACCACTTGTGTCTTCGAGGAGGGCACGACCTTGCCCTCGCCCCGCGCCACTTCCTCGATGGTCGCAAAATACGACCACACGACAAAAGCGCCCACAAAAGCGATCAGCACCGCACTGAGGCGCGAATAGAAGCGATACCCGTCGTCGTAATACGACTCGATCTTCTCGCCGCCTGCGAAGAACGCATCGAAGTTCTGCTGCCACTGCTGCGTCCTGGTTTGCGGCAGCGTGGGCGCCGGCAGTTCGCTGCCGGGCGCCCGAAGCGCGGAAAGCATCGGCTCTCCGAACGAAGCTTCGGGTTCTTCGCCTTGCTTCTTCTGGGGGGCCATCTCGTTCATGGATTTGCCTGCGCCGTCTGTCCGCGCAGCCGCTGCAGCACGGCGTCCCGGGGACCATCCAGAAAGACCACGCCCTTCTCGATCACCACGATCCGGTCCACGATCTTCAGAATTTCGTTGCGGTGCGTGGTCGCAATCAGAGTCTGTTGGGGCTCCAGTGCATTTTTAAGGTTCTGCACGAAGATCTGCTCCGAGCGCTGGTCCATGTCGCTCGTCGGCTCGTCGAGGAACAGAATGCGCGGCTTCGCAAGCAGCGCCCTCGCCATGATCACGGCTTTGCGTTGGCCGCTCGACAACAGTCTGCCGCCATCGCCGACCGGCATGTCGAGACCGCGCGGATGCTGGCTCGCAAAATCCATCACGCCCGCGATTTGTGCCGGCTCGTTCAACGCCTCGGTCGAAACGTCGTTGAGCCCGAAGCGGATGTTGTCGCGCAGCGAACCGTGAAACAGCAGCGAGTCCTGGCTGACAAATCCGATCAGCTTACGCAGGTTGTGCGGTGTGAACTGCTTGGTATCTACGCCGCCGAGCAGCACGAGACCTTCACTGGGCTCATAGAACTGCACCAAGAGGCGCCCAAGCGTCGTCTTGCCGGATCCCACGCGGCCGATGATGGCCACGCGCTCGCCTTGCGCCACCTTCAGCGAGAAGCCGTTCAGAACCGGCACCGGCGAACCCGGGTAGCTGAACTTTACCTGCCGGAATTCCGTGTCGGAGCGCAGCGGCGCGGAATGAATCAGTCCCTCGCCGCTGTTGTCTTCGGTCTTGATCTCGAAGAGCCGGTTCAGCGTGCGGTAGGCATGCATCGTATGCCGTGCCCGCGCGATCACGGTCACGATGCTCGTCAGCGAAGCCAGTGCACGCCCCGACAGCATGACGCAGGCGATGATGCCGCCCATCGAGATTTCATTCGCTTCGAAGCGGTAAATCGCAAGCAGAATGATGACCACCGACACCGACTGCTGCATGAAGCCCGCGAGGTTGCCGGCGTTTGCGAGAATGCGGCGGATCTTCTCGCTGTACATCCCTGTCTGCGCGATGACGTCGCGCCAGCGCGAGAGGATGTAGCCTTCCGCGCGGGAGGCCTTGATCGTTTCCGCGGCGGCAATCGTTTCAAACAGAAACGCATTGCGGATCGCCATCTCGCGGGATGCCCCCTCGATCAGACGGCCGCTCGACTTGTTGAAGACCCAGCCCAGCGCCAATCCGGCCGCAAAGAACAGGAGCACGACGCCGGCGATCAACGGCGAGATGATCGCAATTACGGCAATATAGACAAGGAAGAACATCAGGTCCGCGATCAGCGCGATGTTGCTCGCGGAGAAGAACTCCTTGAAGGACTCGTATTCGCGGATCTGGTTGATGAACTGTCCGGTGTTGCCGGGGCGCGCGGAAATTCTCGCGCGCAGCGCCTGCTCGACGACATTCATGGAAAGCTTGAGGTCGAGCCCGCGCGCCGCTCCGGAGATCAGCGCATCGCGCAGGAACTTGAACATAAAGTCGAACGTCAGCGCGAGCAGCATTCCGAATGACAGGATCCACAGGCTGTAATAGGCCAGATTGGGAATGATCCGGTCATAGACGTTCATAATGAAGAGAGGGCTTGCGACCGCGAGAATGTTGATCGCAAACGAGATACCCAGCACGCGATAGTAGTAGTGGCGCACCGGATACAGCACTTCGAAGGCCCATCGCCGCGGCGCGACCGCCTCCGCGGAGCCGAGTACGTCGGCGCTGTCCTCGCTTTCGCGGGCCGGCGTGATGTAGATCGCCGTGGCGCCGGAAGTCTCCAGCAGGTTGGCGTCGATCTCTGAAATGACCGGCTGCTCGAGGAAGGAAATCACCTCGACCTTCGCGCCGTTGCGCGCGGTCACGATGACGGGCGTACGGTCGCTGGTAATCACCAGAACGGGCAGCCGGAGCGAAACCAGCGCCGCCGCCTGCACCGGGGCCGACTCCGTTTCAAAACGCACGCGACGGAGTGCCGCCATCGCGGTCTCCGCTGAAAGTGCCACGCGGTCGACCGCCATGTCGTTGAGCAGAGCGTCAGCGTCCAGCGTCTTTCCGAAATGACGGAAGAGCCAGGCCAGCGCTTGCACAAGCGCGTGCCGCTCGATCCCCTTCGGATGCGAAATCGGTGTCTCGATATTCATATGCCTGGCCGCCGCATTTGCCATGGGAGCAAATGCCTTCGCTCACCTCCGCCAAAGTATCACACTTTTGGTATGGGGATGCGCCGTGAGCGGGCATTAACATTACCGCCCGGGCGGGCCGACGCCCGAGGCCGCTTCCGGCATGCCCTGACGGCTTCCCGCTGCGGCCATGGGTAGGCTCGTACCTCGCCGCTGCGAATGCAGGCGGCGGATCCGATGCGGTTACGGGAGATTCCCGACGGCGGGCCGCGCGCCACGACAGCGCACGGGGCAGTCAGGCCCTTTTGCGGATCGACTGGCCCGAGGTGGAGTCGAAGATGTGCAGGCGCTCCGGATCGAAGTGGACGAACACTTCGCTCTGTTCTGCAACAGGGAAGTCCGCCCTCACCTGCACCTGAACGCGCGCACCGACGAAATCGATTTCCACGAGCTTCTCGGAGCCGAGGAGTTCGATCAGTGAGACCTTGCCCTTCAGGCGATCCTTGCCGCTCGACGCCACGATTTCGAGATCCTGCGGCCGAACACCGATCACGACGGTATCGGTCTTGGCCGCATCGTCACGCAACGCCGGAAGCGAAAGCATGCCGCCACCTGCCTCGGCCTCGTTGCCGCGCCGCGCCGCGTTTAAGAAGTTCATCGGCGGGCTGCCGATGAAGCCCGCCACAAAGCGGTTCGCAGGCTGCGAATAGACTTCCGCCGGCGTGCCGAACTGCTGCACCACGCCCTGATGCATGACCGCGACGAGGTCGGACATCGTCATCGCCTCGAGCTGGTCGTGCGTGACGTAGACGGTCGTCGCACTGAGATCGAGATGGAAGCGGCGCAACTCGCTCCGCATCGTCACGCGCAGCTTTGCATCGAGGTTGGAGAGCGGCTCGTCCATCAGGAAGATGTCGGGCTTGCGCACCATCGCCCGGCCGAGCGCGACACGCTGGCGCTGGCCGCCCGAAAGCTGACCCGGCTTGCGGTCGAGCAGATGGTCGATCTCCAGAATTTTCGCCACGCGCTCCACCGCGGCATCGATCTCCGCCGGGGCCGTGCCGCGCACGCGCAGGCCGTATCCGAGGTTCTTGCGCACCGACATCTGCGGATAGAGCGCATAGGACTGGAACACCATCGCGATGTTGCGGTCCTTCGGCGCGAGCCGGTTCACGACGCGGTCGCCGAAGACGATCTGCCCAGCCGTGATCTCTTCGAGCCCGGCAATCATGCGCAAAAGCGTCGTCTTCCCGCAGCCCGAAGGCCCGAGCAGCGTGACGAACTTCCGGCTCGGGAAGACGAGATTGACCTCTTTCAGAACCTGCACGTTTCCGAAATGCTTGGTGATGCCTTCGAGTCTGACTTCCATTTTGTTTTTCTCTCTTAGCCTTTCACCGCGCCGGCACCGAAGCCCGCAACGAGATGGCGCTGCAGCGCCATGAACAGGATCGCCATCGGCACCGTCATGAGAACGGATGCCGCCATCAGCAGCCCCCAATCGACGTGCGTGCCTTCGAAGAACAGCATCACGCCGACCGTCAGGGTCAGGTTGTCGATCGAGTTGATGAATACGCGGCCGAACAGATAGTCGTTCCACGACACGATCATCGCGAAGATAGATGCCGCGATGATCCCCGGCAGCGCGGACGGCAGCACGATCTGGCGGAACACCTGGTAGCGCGACGCGCCGTCGATCAGCGCCGCCTCCTCGATTTCAATCGGGATCGAGCGCATGAAAGCCCACATCAGCCACATACAGAAAGGCAGCGTGATGCAGACATACCCGAGGATCAGACTCCAGAGGCTGTCCGTCAGTTCGAGCCGCACCATCATGAGGAAGAGCGGGAACACGAAGATGATCGACGGCACCATATAGCCGAGCAGACTGAAGTACGGCACCGCGCTCCGGCCCCAGTATCGGAAGCGCGTCAGGCTATAGGCCGCGAGCGTGGACACGGCGATGCTGATCAGCGTGGAGCCCAGCGTGACGATCACGCTGTTGATGAACCAGCGCGTGAAGAATTGCGCGGGCGTGGTACCCGTGTTCTGTGCCGCACCCTGTGCTTGGTAATACTGCTGGCGCCCCGTTAGCAGCGCCTCGTAGTTCTCCAGCGTGAGGTTGTGCGGGATCAGCGTCGGCGGCGTCGCGAAGATTTCCGATTTCGGTTTCAGGGACGTCGAGAGCGCCCAGATCAGCGGGAAGCAGATCAGGAACGTCACGATGCAGAGAACGAGATAGAGTATCGCGTTCTTGATGGTTTTCCAGAGAGTGCTTGCCGAATTCATTTCTCGTTTTCTCCGAACCCGGCAACGCGCAGGTAAACGATGCTTCCGATAAGCAAGATGATCATCATCACCACGCCGGTCGCCGCACCGACGCCGAGCCGCAGGCTCGCCATGGATTGCTCGAACGAGTAAACGGCGAGATTGAAGGTGGAGGTGCCCGGCCCACCTTTCGTCAGCAGGTAGATTTCCTCGAACTTGTTGAAGGTCCAGATCGTGCGGAACACGATCACCACGATCAGCACTTCCTTCAATTGCGGGAGCGTGACGTCGAAAAACCGGCGCATGGTGCCCGCGCCATCGACCTTGGCGGCGTCATAAAGTTCGAGCGGCACGGACTGAAGCCGCGCGAGCACGCAGATCACGACGAACGGTGTGTACTTCCAGACGTTCAGCATGATCGTCGACGCCATCGCCATCGCGGGCGTCGAGAGCCAGTAGATCGGCTCCTTGATGATGCCGGAGGCCATCAGGCTGTAGTTCACGACGCCGATCTCGGGATTGAAGATCCATCGCCAGATCAGTGCGATCACGACCGTCGGAACGATGTAGGGAAAGAGCAGAAGGCCGCGAAAGAACGCCATGCCGAACAGCGGACGATGCAGCAAGAGCGCGAGTCCGACACCGAGCACGGTTTGGAAAAGGATCGACAGCAAGGTCCAGACCGTCGCCTGCCAGAACGACGACCAGAACAGCGGATCCTCGAAGATGTATTCGAAGTTCGCGAAGCCGACGAAAGCCGTGAGGTCGGGGCGAAGCGGGTTATAGCTGTAGAACGCCATCCGGATCGCTTCCGCGATCGGATAGACCATGAAGAACAATGCCGTGACGACGAAGGGCGCGATGAACAGGAGCCCGACGGCACGATCCGATTGCAGATGGCGAAGCAGATTCATGTTTCCGAATGATAGGCTGCCGGGCGCACGCGCACCCGGCAGCTATTTCTCGAGTTAACCCAACAGACGCACGTTCTCTTTGCGAATGGCTTCGAGTTCGCGTGCGCCCCACTTTGCCGCGTCTTCCGGCTTCATGTTGTCGATGACAACCTTCTGCACGGTCTGTGCGAGCACCGAGCGGCCGTGGACGTATCCCGCGAGCGGGTTCGGTCCCTGCAGCAACTCGTTCGCCGTGCTGCTCGAGTTCGCGAGCGAACTGCGGAAGTAGGTATCGACCGTCTTCGGCTTCGACTTGTAGAACGGATGATCCTTCAGTTCCGGAGCGTCGGCGATGTCCTTGTAGGTCGGCGCCACGTTCGGCATCAGCGAGTGGCAGTACTTGATCAGCCATTCCTTGCTGGTCTGCTGATAAAGCAGCGCCGCCTTCACTTCGTCGATGAAGGGATTGTTCTGCGCCGGAATGCACCAGCCCTGGAAGTCGTTCCAGTTGTTGCGCCGTCCGGTCTTCGGATGACGGGCGTGGTTGAACGCTTCCGTCGCTTCGAAGATCGGCTTCGCTTCTTCGGCGGCGCGCCCGAGCGTGCGGCCCCAGTAGAAGCTCATCGCGGTCTGGCCGGTGACGTGTGCGTCGACGACCTGCAGGAAGCTGTACTCGACCGCGCCCTTCGGCATGTAGGGACGAAGTTCACGGACGAAGTTCAGCGCTTCGACGGTCTGCGGACTGTCGAACACGACCTGGTACTTGTTTGCGGGATCGAACATGCGGCCGCCGGCCGAATGCAGGAGCGCCGCGAAGTGATAGTCGGTGCAAAGATTGCGGCCGAGCGCCATGCAGAAGCCCGCCATGCCCGACTTCTTTTCCGAAATGGTCTTCGCCGCATGCAGGAGATCGTTCCAGTCCCACGTATCGGGATCCTTGAGGCCGAGCTCCTTGATGATGTCCATGCGCACGAGCAGCAGATGCGGCTGGTGGTGCGCCGGAATGACATACTGCTTGCCCTTCCAGTTGCCCCAGTAGTCCCACTTGACGCCATCGACCAGACGATTGCGTCCGATCTTGTCGACCATATCGTCGACCGGCAGAAGCAGGCCTTCCGCCATCATCTGCATGGCAATCGGCGATTCCACGCTGATGAGCGACGGCGGCCGCTTCGCGGCGAGGTCCGTCATCAGTTTCACGTAAACGCCGTCCCACGGAATGGTTTCGATTTCGAACTTGAGACCGGGCGCATGCTTCTGCGCCCATTCGTTCATCGCAGCGACGCCGACACCGCCGTACGGCCCGGGTTCGCCCCACACGCGAACCGTGCCGGTCTTCTTGCTCTGGCCGAACGAAGGGGTCGTGCCGAAGAGGCTGCCGGCACTTGCGCCGGCCGCAGCCATACCGCCCAGGAACGTGCGGCGGTCGAGTGGAAAGTTTCCGAATTTCTTTGTCATTGGGTCCTCCCTATCAACGGATCAGGCTGCCGTTGTCTCGGCAGTACTTTTTTTGAACGCTTGCAGAAACGATTGTTGCGCCGCGCCGAAACTGCAGCGCTCGCGCACGCCGGCGGCCACGACACCCGGTGCGCACGAACGCCGCGCGAGACCTTCGGCCTGCGCTTGTTTTGCGACCGCTTCGGCGACGACCGGACACAATTCCGGGTCCAGCGGGCTCGGCAGAATGTTGTCGAAGCGAAGCTCCGATTTGCCGACATGCGCCGCGATTGCGTGCGAAGCCGCGAGACACATGGTTTCCGTGATCATTTTCGCGCGGGTATCGACGGCACCACGCATCACACCCGGAAACGCCAGAACGTTGTTGCACTGGTTCGGCTCGTCGAAACGCCCGCTTCCCGAAATCGCGGCACCGGCGGCAAGCGCGGCACTCGGCATGATCTCCGGCTCGGGGTTCGCGCAGGCGAACACGATCGGATCCTTGCCCATGGATTGAATGTGCGCCGGCGTCAGCAGTTTGCCGGTGCTCAAGCCGACAAAAGCGTCGGCGCCCTTGAGGGCTTCGCGCAGATCGCCGGTCATGCCGCTGCGGTTGGTCCGCGCGGCAAGCTCGTCCATGTGCGGAAACGGCTGACCCTCTTTGGCGGAAAGAATGCCGTGCTTGTCGCAGACGGTGATTTCGCCCACTCCCCACGCGAGCAGAAGCCGCGCGGCCGCAGTCCCGGCCGCGCCTGCGCCGTTCACGACGACACGCAGATCTTCCTTGCGCTTTCCGAGAACGCGCAACGCATTCATCATGCCGGCGACGATCACCGTCGCGGTGCCGTATTGATCGTCGTGAAACGCGGGAACGGACAACCGCTCGTTCAAGGCCGCCATGGTCGAGAAGCAATGCGGAGCCGCCACATCTTCGAGATTGAAGCCGGCAAAGGATGGCTCCAGCGCCGCAATGTGATCCGTCAGCTGCGCCGGATCCTTTACGTCGAGGCAGAGCGGCACCGCATCGAGGCCGGCGAGCATTTTGAACATGATCGCCTTGCCTTCCATGACCGGCACCGCCGGCAAGGGACCCGTGCGGCCAAAACCGAGCACCGCCGTTCCGTCGGTAACGACGGCGATCGTGTTGCCGCGGTTGCTCAGCGTTTCTGCTTCCTCGGGATCGGCTGCGATCCGCTGCACGAGCACACCGACGCCCGGCGTGTACAGTGTCGCGATGTCCCGCAGCGAACTCACATGCACCTTCGGCGTGACTTCGAGCTTGCCGTGACCGGACGCGACATCACGCACCGCGCTGATCGCGGCTTCAGGGGTTACCACCCATGGCGTGTCGCGCGTGGCCGTCATTGCCCCGCTCCTCCGCGGCGGCGTTGCGCATATCGGTTCTCACGCACCGTTGCCGTGAGTTCATGCGCGAGCATTCCTTCGGACGCGCACATGCGGCCCATGATCGGCGCAATCTTGTGGCTCGCTTCCGGCGTGAGGCGCTGGTACGTGACGGTCTTCAGGTACTTTCCGACCCACAGACCACCGGTGTAGCGCGCAGCGCGGCCGGTCGGCAGCGTGTGGTTGGTTCCGACACCCTTGTCGCCGTAAGCGACCGTGCTCTCTTCGCCGACGAACAGGCTGCCGTAGTTCTTGAGGTGTTTCAGGTAGTAGTCGTTCTTTGAGGTCAGGACTTCCAGATGCTCCGGTGCGTAGCGGTCGCTGAGCGCGATCGCTTCGTCGTCGCTGGCGACAACGGCCACCTCACCCCAGCGCGCCCAGGCTGCACCCGCGATTTCCCGCGTCGGCAACGTAAGAAGCTGACGGTCGATTTCCGCCATCACTTCGCGCGCAACCTTCTCGGAGGTCGAAATCAGCCACGCCGGGCTATCGGGTCCGTGCTCGGCCTGGCCCAGCAGGTCAGTTGCAACAAGCGCGGGGTCCGAACTCTCGTCAGCGATGACCAGAATTTCCGTCGGCCCTGCAGGCAGGTCGATGCCGACAAGACCGAACAGTTGCCGCTTGGCTTCCGCAACATAGGCGTTGCCGGGGCCCGTGATCATGTCGACCGGACGCATTCCGACGCGGCCGTAGGCCATCGCCGCGAAAGCCTGCACGCCGCCGATGGCATAAATCTCGTCCGCACCCGACTCCGCGAGCGCGTAGAGCGTCGGCGGAAAAATCCCCTTCCCTTCACGCGGCGGCGCCGCGCCGACGATGTGCGAAACACCGGCCACGCGGGCCGTCGCAACGCTCATGATCGCCGCCGAGATCAGCGGATATTTCCCGCCGGGGATGTAACAACCGACCACTTCGATCGGAATGATCTTCTGCCCGAGCGTGATGCCGTTGCCGAATTCCGCTTCGAACTCCGCCATGGAATCGCGCTGGCGCTTCGCGAAATCCGTCACCTGCTTCTTGCAGAACGCGAAATCCTCTTTGAAGGTTTCGCTCAACGATTTGCGCGCCGCCGCGATCTCGTCCTGCGACACGCGAAACTCCGGATTGTTCCAGCCGTCCAGTTTCGCGGCATACCTGCGAACGGCGTCGTCGCCGTTCTGCTCGATGTCAGCGATCATTTCGCGCACCCGATCGATCAGATCGCGATTGTCCTGACGGGACTGGGGAGCAGCCTGCTTTAAGTAGCGCACCATTTTATCCAAATTCCGTATTGTCGAACCCAAATGTAACCGGTTACATTGCCGCTCGTCTAGAGGGGTATTACGGTTCGCAATGAAAAAACCGGAAAAGTCCGTCAACGTCCGATCGCTCGCGAAAAAAGCTGGCGTTTCGGTTGCAACGGTCAGCCGTGCACTCCGTCAACCGGACACTGTTGCGCCGCACACGCGAGAAAAAATTCTTCGTCTCGTGGAAAAGTACCGTTTCGTGCCGGATGGCAGGGCCGCGAATTTCTCTTCGCAGCGAACCGGACTTGTCGGCCTGATCGTGCCGACGATCTCGAACTCGATCTATGCGGAGTTCACCGAAGCCATCCAGAGCCGGCTGCAGGCCGCCGGGCTGAGTCTGCTGATCGTCAACGCGAACTACTCGGCGGAGATCGAACGCGACATCATCCGCAAGCTCATCGAAAGCCGCGTCGAAGGCGTCATTCTAACCGGCTACCGCAGAGACGCATCGCTCTATCAGTTGCTTGAGCACTACCACATTCCGTTCGTCGTGACCTGGGCGATCAGTCCGAAGCGCACAATCCCCTCCATTTCGTTCGACAACCACGCGGCTGCGGCCGAAGCGACCGAGATGCTGATCAAGCTCGGGCATCGCCGCATCGGCCTTATCTGCGGTGTCGCTTCGATCAACGATCGCGCGGCGATGCGCCTTGAGGCCTACCAGTCCGTGCTGGAAAAGCACCGCATCGCCTTCGACGAAACGCTCGTCTCCCAGCAGCCGTTCGAGATCGAAGCCGCGGCCGAAGCCGCAACACGCTTGATGTCGAACCAAAAACCGCCGACTGCGCTTTTCTGCGCGAACGACATTCAGGCGCTCGGCGCACTCTTCGCCTGCCAGCGCATGAAGATACGCGTGCCCGAAGATGTTTCGATCATCGGCTTCGACGACCTGCCGATCGTACGCACCGCGAACCCCGCTCTTTCCAGCGTCCATGTTCCGGCACGACAGATGGGAAATGCCGCCGCCGACGCCCTCATCGCCGCCGCACGGCAGGAGACGCCGATCAAAAGCCAGATCATTCCGACCGAACTCATCATGCGCGCGAGCACGGCGCCGCTTAGATCGTCCAAAGCTCCGCGCCGATGACAACCGCACCGGAAGCTCCACCGGCCCGCTCGCTAGGCCATGCTGTTGCGCAGGCCTTGCCGGGCATTGCGCTTGCGGCATCGATCGCAGCGGCGGCCTATCTGCTCTCGCGCTGGATCACGGAAGTTCCGCTTAATCCGATCATGATCGCGGTCGTGCTGGGAGCGCTCATTTCCAGCGTGGCGGGTTCACCGGTATGGATTACGAGGGGCCTCGAAACGCTGCCGCGCCTCGCGTTGCGTATCGCGATCGTACTGCTCGGATTCCAGATTTCGGTTGCGGACGTACTCAGCATTGGAGGCACCGGGCTTTCTGCCGCTGCGATTGCAACGACGACCACGCTCGCCGTGACCCTTGCCGCTGGCCGGGTCATGCGCATCGAACGAAACTCGGCAATTTTGATCGCGGCAGGAACGGCGATCTGCGGCGTTGCCGCGATTGTCGCGATGGGCTCTGCAATCCGCGCGAGTGCGCGCGACATGACCTATGCCATCCTGTGCGTAACGCTCTTCGGCCTGCTCTCGATGTTTCTGTTTCCGCTCGCGGGGCAGTTTCTCGGGCTGGACGCGCGCCTGTTCGGCATCTGGACCGGTGCTGCGGTTCATGAGGTGGCGCAGGTCGTCGCCGCCGGCTTTCAGCACAGCCAGATGGCCGGCGAAGTCGCTACCATCACGAAGCTCTCGCGCGTCGTGCTGCTCGCCCCCGTCGTCGCCGTGATTGCATTTTCCCTGCAATCAGGCACCGGTGCGCCGCGTGCGAAATCCGTGGTGCCGTGGTTCGTGATTGGCTTTGCGCTGGCGGTCGCCGCCAATTCCTCTCTGCCCGTTCCCGGCGAGATGCGGTCGCTCCTCGGAATCCTCGTCAGCGCGCTCTTTACCTTCGCGCTCGCCGCTATCGGCCTCACGATTGATCCGCGCCAGTTTCTCTCCGGCAACGCGAAGGGCCTCATGCTCGGCCTCATCGCGACCGCATGGATCACCGTCGTTGCACTGGTCGTGGTGCTGCTGGGCCGCTAAAGCTGCGAAAGGCTGTGCAGTAAACTGAAGTGAAAACGCCGGCGGGCGATCAGCGGATCTCGAACCACGGATCAGGCTTCATCCGCATCATGGTTTCCGACGGCGGCGTCGGCGGAACGAAGTTCTGCGTGCTGTTGCCGGCCACAGCGGCGTTCGACGGACTCACCTTGAACGTCTTCAGCAAACGACCCATCGACGCGAGCAGCCTGTACTCCGAGAACAGCGCCGCGTGCTGCGCCGTCAACAGTGCGGCCTCGGTCGCATAAGCGTTGTTCTGGGTGTTCAGCAGATCGAGCAGCGAGCGCGAACCGATCCGGAACTGCTCCTGATAGGACTGGATCAACTGCCGGCTCACCTGCATCTGCCGCGTGAGCGAGTCCCGCTGGCGGGCAAGCCAGACGCGCCGCTCCCACGACTGCCGGACTTCGTTCTCGACTTCGCGATGCGCGACGCTCACCGACATGCGCACTTCGCCGGCACGCCGGATCTGCTCTTCACGGCCGGCGACGTCGATGCCGCCGTTGAAGATGTTCCAGCGGGCGACGACCTCGGCGCGGTAATCTTCGGTGCGCCCCTGCACGTTGTTCACGTCGTTTCCGCGGCCTGCGGAAGCTTCCGCGGTCACCTTCGGATAGAGTACGGACTCCGCGCTGCGGACCTGCGCCAGCTGTGCGTCGAGTTCGGCGTTACGGATCTTGATCAACGGATTTTCGTTGCGTGCGATGCCGAGCGTCTCGTCGAGCGTACGCGGCAAATAGGCCCCGACCGGCTTCAACGACGCGGTGCTACCGATCGGCAGGCCCACGAGTTGAATGAAACGCGACTCGGCTTGCGCGAGATCGTCACGCAGTTGGTCGATACGCGCCTGCGCGGACAGCATGCGCTCCTGCGCCTGCTGCTGGTCAGCGATCGATGATGCACCGCCCTGCGTCGCCTTGGTGACGTCGCCCAGAATGCTCTGGTGAAATGTCAGGTTCGTCTGCGCGCTCTGTAAGAGCGAACGCAGGCGAACGATATCGATGTACTCGCGGGCAACCGCAAGCGCGATGAACTCGGAGCGTTCGAACACGCGATGCGCGGCGCTGTCCAGGCGCGCCGCCTGACGCTGCATTTCGGACAGCGCGCGGAAGCCGTCGAACAACGGCTGCGAACCGACGATACGCGCTTCGTTGGTGCGGAAGTCGTCGTCGAGCCCGTTCGGGATCGTTGACGGCGTGCGGTACCGTGCGCGGCCGGTGCGCAGTTCGCCATCGACGCGCGGCAGGAACAGGCCCTTCGCCTGGCGAAGCTGGAAATCGACCGCCTGCCGATTGTAGATGGCTTCGCCGATCTGCGGATTGCTCGCGACAGCGGTGGCAATGGCTTCCTCAAGACTCATCGAACGTGCCGGCAAAGCCCCGCACGTTGCAATCAGAAGACTGATTGCAAGAAGTCTTGGTACGCTCCCAACCATCGCCCCGGCAAAACTCCAAAAATATGAAAAAGTGTACTGGCTTGGACCGCTTTCCTCAAAGCGATCTCGACGATTTCCACGTTCCGCCTGCGTTACGCCCTCGATCTGTGTCACCCGGGCAACACGCCTGGTCCCCGCATTTCTACGATTTTGCAAGGGCTTCCGGAGGTTTCCTGCAAGCCTTTGAAGCCCGGCAGAACGCCTCTTTCGCGCAGGGTGAGCGCCGGTACTCCAATCCGTCCGATGTATCCAAATACCTCTGGCAAACCCAGAGGCGGTAAGAGCAGACGTAGACAGACGCCGGGCCGATCCGGCTCAGTCTTGCACGTGCGCAGCCGCAGAAGGCGATTCCCTCAGCGCTGGTTGATCATCGTCCAGTGGAAACAGACGCATTTCGCGATCGTCTCTTCGTCGAGCGACCTCGTCTTCGAAAAACCGATTGCCGTGCCGCACCAGGCCTTGGTCTCCAGCGCCCAGGTGTAGCGCATAGAGCGCGAGAACTGGCTCTGCGCCGTCGCCGCGACTGCCTCGTCATGATAGACGTGCACGCGCTCCATGATCTCGTTCAGCGAGAACTCCGTGAAGATGCGCTTACCCTGCCAGCACAGGTGCTTCGGCTTTTCCGTGCTCGACACCTTGAACGGCTTGCCCTGAAGGTCGGAGGCCTGCGCCGGCGCCGTCATCACGACGGCGGCCGCAACAAGCATGGTTGCGATCTTCATTTCCTACCCCTGCACTCTATATCTCGCGCCGCGCGCTGCCCTAGATCACGACCGTATGCTGCTGGTTGTTCGTGTCCGTGTAAAGGATCGAGATCGAACTCGCGGCCGGATTGTTCGCAAACGTCGCCGCGACCTGGTAGCTCCCCGGCCCCGCACCATCGAGATCGACGCGCAACTCGTTGCCGACACGGGACACGATGCCACCCGCGACCGGAGCGTCGTGCTGAAACAACGCCGACAGATCGATCACGTCGCCCTGCCCGCCGACGCCGCTGTAATCCTGAATGAGGTCGGCTGCCGAGAGATCGGTGAGCCTGAACGTGTCTGCGCCGGAACCGCCGGTGAGCGTGTCCGCGCCTGCGCCGCCGATGAGGACGTCGTTGCCGAACCCGCCGACGATGTTGTCGCTGCCGCCCGTGCCCGTGAGCGTCTGCCCGTCATCGTCGGCATAGATGCCGCTCGCATCGCGGATGATTTCGACGGAGCTCGTGTTGAAGATCTGGGCACGCTCGAGCGCAGTAAAGGCGGTGGAGGTTTTTACAAGCGTATCCGTGCCGCTGCCGCCTTCGATCTGCAACGCCTTTGCGAGGGTATCAACGGTGAATTCAGTGCCGGTGGCGTTCGTGCTCTCGAATGTCATGCTCGTCTGAACGTCCTTGCCGACGAGATTCAGCGAAGCCTCCGCTGTCACAAAGCGCGATCCACCACCGCCCAGCGACGAGAACTGATCCAGTGTCGCCTGATCGACCAGTAGTGTTCCCGTGTCGAAATATAGAAACTCAATGCTCGTAAACGTGAAACCGCGAAGATCGAAGGTCTGCGTTCCGGGAAGGTCGATGGCGAGCATGTCCCATCCACCGCCACCATGCAGCACGTCGCCCGACGTAAGCTTCGCCGATGCCGTAACCCAGAAATTGTCCGTAGCCGACGACCCAAAGATCGTGTCGTTCCCCGTCCCGAGATAATAGTCCTTGCTCGCGTTGCCGCTGCCATAAACCGTCAGGTTCTGACCGTCCTTCAACGTGAGAGACGAAGAACCGGTGTTGCCGATCAGTTGCACCTCCTCGAAGCCCGTAAAGACTGCGAGGGTGTTCAGGTTGTATGTCCCCGTGCCATACAGTGTCAGCGTGTCAATGCCGGCGCTACCCGTAAGACGATCACCACTGTTCAGCGTCGTCCCTGCCGCAACCACGCTTCCCGCGCTTGCGAGGACGACCGTATCGTTTCCGGTCGTGAGAACCGTCGAGCCCGCAAACGGACTCGTATAGCTGCCCGACGCGTCAATAATTTCCTCGACCGAACCGGAGGCAAAGATCTGCGCCCGGTCGCTTTCACTGATCGTTATGCTCGTCGCGCGTATCGTATCGCTTCCAGTACCGCCCTTGATCTGCAACGCCTTTGCGAGGGTATCAACGGTGAATTCAGTGCCGGTGGCGTTCGTGCTCTCGAATGTCATGCTCGTCTGAACGTCCTTGCCGACGAGATTCAGCGAAGCCTCCGCTGTCACAAAGCGCGATCCACCACCGCCCAGCGACGAGAACTGATCCAGTGTCGCCTGATCGACCAGTAGTGTTCCCGTGTCGAAATATAGAAACTCAATGCTCGTAAACGTGAAACCGCGAAGATCGAAGGTCTGCGTTCCGGGAAGGTCGATGGCGAGCATGTCCCATCCACCGCCACCATGCAGCACGTCGCCCGACGTAAGCTTCGCCGATGCCGTAACCCAGAAATTGTCCGTAGCCGACGACCCAAAGATCGTGTCGTTCCCCGTCCCGAGATAATAGTCCTTGCTCGCGTTGCCGCTGCCATAAACCGTCAGGTTCTGACCGTCCTTCAACGTGAGAGACGAAGAACCGG
>VFQR01000955.1_pt1 | contig 27031 bp, 29 predicted proteins | sample 3512321 | NCBI WGS metagenome assembly VFQR01 (sample SAMN10412374, study PRJNA504923) | tailings metagenome | isolation source: Relicate 3 Philex TSF1 revegetated site | place: Philippines: Tuba, Benguet | collected 2017-08-29 | reverse complement strand
GCGTGAAGGGCCTGGCCACCATCTACGACAAGGACATCCTGATCTACTGCATCAGCCAGATCATGGCGAAGCTGAAGCGGGGCGAGGAGGTTTCCAAGCGGGTGAAAATCAGCAGCCATGACCTGTTGATCTTCACCAATCGCGGCACGGCGGGCAAGGACTATGAGGCCTTGCAGGAAGCCATCGAGCGCATTCGCGGCACGACGATTTCAACCAACATCCGCACGGGCGATACCGAGCAGACCGACACTTTCGGCCTGATCGATGCCTCCTCGATCCGCCGAAAGCACGGCCTCGATGGCCGCTTGATGACCTGCGAGATTACGCTGTCGGATTGGGTATTCAATGCCATCCGGCACAACGAGGTGCTGACGCTGCACCGGGACTATTTCCGGTTGAGGAAGCCCATCGAGCGCCGCATTTACGAGCTAGCGCGTAAGCATTGCGGCCAGCAGCCTTCATGGAAGGCCTCGATCGAGATCCTGCACAAGAAGTCGGGCTCCAAGTCGACCGACAAAGAGTTCCGCAGGGCGGTGCGCAACCTCGCGGCCTCCGACCACCTTCCGGACTATCTGGTGAGTTTTGATTCCGAGAGCGACATGGTGACGTTCCAGAACCGGAACACGATGAAGATCGGCACCGGAGCAGGGGAGGGGGGCGAGCCCTGGGAGGGACACCTCAACACCAGTGTGTTCGAGGATGTGCGCGAAGTCGCGCCTGGTTGGGACCCCTATTACCTTGAGTCCGAATGGCGCCGCTGGGTGGGGGATGAGGAGATCAGCCCCCGAAATCCGGAGCGGCATTTCGTCAAGTTTGCCAAAAGCTGGTTTGAAAAGCGCGGGCGCCCCTGATCGCGGCAGATTGTTCTGCTGAAAGCTGAACCTCTGCCAATCCGGCGAGGATTGGAGCGGGAGGGGGGCAAGCGCCGGCGCCAGGCGGGTGGTGCGGCCGCAAGCCCGAGAAGGGCTGAGGCACGGCCGCCAAGGCGGTGCTTGTGGGGGAGGGGAGGCAAAGCCTCGGCCTCCCCGACGCGGCCCGCCCAATCGCCCGCAGGGCCTCTGGATAGCATCAGGGATCGTCACCCGCATGGGCCGAAACCGCCACACGGGAGCGTGAGCGACGGTCTTGCTGGCGGGTTCGGTCGCGCCAGCGATAGAGCCCGGTCCGGCGAAGCCGGAGGTGCCCGCAGGCAGGCATGGAGAAGTCCTGTTCTCAGACCCTCCAGTGGTCGTCCTTCTTTGGAGCATCCGTAGCATCAGCCCGGCCTATATGGCCGCAACCCGTGCCCGATGGGGCAGGGTGCTCCTCTGCGTTCCGCCCTGACGGTGCGCCCTGGCCGTGGCCGCTGCTCTTTCGTCTGCATGAAGGCCGCCCCCCCGGCGGCTCCGGATGAAAGGAGACAGCCATGACCTACGCCAGCAACCAGCCCTCCAGCCTCGCAAACCTCGCCGATCTGCGCGACACCTTCGTGTCAGCAAGCCGCGCACTGCATCAAACGGATCGTGGCACGATCGAGCGCCGCACCATCCTGGCCCAGCTCGACGGGATCGAGCGCCAGATGTGCATGGCCCTCCAGTTCCCCACCTATCCCTGAGGTGGGGTAGGGGATGAGCCTAGAACAGGCTCATCTGCCGTGACTGCGCCTCGTAGGCTTTCCACTCCCGGGACTTAGCTTCTTCCTCCAGCCAGCGTTGAACGAAGGCCACAGGGCCGCCATAGGCGGCAACCGTCTCGGCCGACGTGAAGTGCGACCTGTATCCTGTCTCGGTGATGGGTAGCGGGGCGCGGTCGGGGTCGATGCTCATGATCTCGATATGGGCGGTGTCATAGCCCTTGGCGGCCATGTTCAGCCAGTTGGCCGCGTAGCTGATCCGGATGGCAATGCCGCGCCACGTGATCGGGCAGATTTCATAGGCGCCTATCATGGCAGATTCCTTTCGATGATGAGAGGGGCCGCCGCCGGACATCGCCGGCGTCGGCGCTGGCCGGGTCAGTATTCCTCGGCCAGCAGGATGGTCAGGACGCGGGTGGTCTGGGCCGGATCGGACGGGTCCTCGGAGCCCCATTTCATCTGGGCGTCGTAGTAGTCGATCTTCCAGAAGCACTTGCGGTGCTGAACCTCGAAGCTCCCGAAGTCGTGCTCGCCGTAGGGATCGTTGCCTTCGGGAAAGCGGCGGTGCTTCTGCACCTTTTCGATACAGGCGCTCTCGAAGTCAGGGCCGAGGGCGCGAACGCCCTCGGTGAAGAAGACCTGACCGCCGATGAAGCTCTTGCGGAAGCTGTCGTTCAGCTGGCGGATGCGGGGGCTGCGGTCGGTGCTCATTGGACACCTTCCAGCTCGCCCTGAGCGTCTGCGGGTGCATCCTGCTTGGGAACGTAGGCGCGCATGACAAGGCGGCCTGCGAGCGGGATGGCGTGGCAGCGGATGTTGAACCCCTTGCCGTCGCTGTTGGCCCAGGCGGCCCCGACGCGGGTCCAGCGGGCCTGTTTGCCTTCACCTTCGACGCTCCAGAGCACGAAGGCGGGGGAGTTGGCGGATTGAGTGGTCATTGGATCTTCTCCTTTCGAGTGTTGCGCCGCAGACCGTCTGCGGCCTCATGGGGAGAAGGGGGCGCGGCCCTTAGGGCCGGGGGTCATGCTGGGCGGAGCCCACCCGACAGGGGAAGCTGCACAAATCGAAGATGCGGAAGCGCACGCGATTGACGCTCGGACGGGCCGTGCCAGAGAGGCTCACCAGAAAGAGGCCGTAACGGTCGTTAGCGGTGCTGGTCGGAAAGCGGGAGAAGATCGGCCAGGATCATCTGCCTCACGCCTCGGGCGGGTTCTCTAGGTGCGTCTGGAAGGCAAACGTCACAAGCGCACTGGCCGCACCGACGGCCAGCCTCGCATGACGGGAAGTCACACCGCGTACTTTGCCATCGCGTCCGTGGCCGGTGCCGTAGAGGCTGCGGATTTCAGCGAGGCCCTGCGCACAACGGTGGCGAGATTGGACAAGAGCACCACGATCGTCCTGGCGCCATTGGCTGCATCCTGAACGTCGCCCGAAAAGCGGGGGAGTCAGGTTGACGTGCACCCCTGATTGGTACCTATTACAAGTAGAGTCCTTTGGTTTGATGGCTGATGGTTGATGTGATGGCAAACGGGTTTGGGGTATGCCCCCAAACCCGTTTGCCGGCGATCTCGGCGGGGGTGCGTCCGCCCAGTTTCGAGTGCGGCCTGACCATGTTGTAGTCATGCTTCCAGGCAGCCAGGATGGATCTGGCGTGGGCCAGCGACGTTAACAGCGTCTCGTCGAGACATTCGTCGCGCAGCCGGCTGTTGAACGATTCCACGAAGGCGTTCTGCGTCGGCTTGCCCGGCGCGATGTGGTGCCATTCGACGTGCCGCTTCTGCGACCAGCGCAGGATTGAGGTCGACGTCAGTTCGGTGCCATTGTCGCTGACCACCGTCGGCGGCTTGCCGCGGACGGCCACCAAGCCATCCAGCTCTCGTGCCACCCGGGCAGGCCGGAAGTCCCGAAACTCTTGTACCGCGCTAGACTTCCAGCTGAGCCGGCCCGAGCAAATGTCTTGCAAGGTGCGGGACTTCCGCAGTCGGATCGAGCGCATCGAGCGTTGCCGAAGCGAGCTTTCGGCACCTCTACCGCCCTGCAACTTCGAAACCCGCAATCAGCGGTCTTCAAGTGCCCATGATAAGGCGGAAGGATGAGGCGCTATATCTTGCGGTTGCTCGCCATCCCTCGGGACCTCGACCAAGCTATCGGCTTTTCTGATATGTCCTTTATCCGTTGATGGCGATCTTCTGACCAGTTGCCGCCACATCCGCGCTGCGTCTTCCGGCAGCATCCAGGCCGCCGGGACGACAACAAGGGTCAGCATCGTCGATGTGATCAGCCCGCCAATCACGATGAAGCCCATCGCGTTGCGCCATTCCGATCCATCGGATGATGCCAAGGCCACCGGAATCATACCGAAGATTGCGGCTAGTGCCGTCATCAGCACCGGACGCAGCCGTTCCGGAGCGGCTTGGGCCATGGCGTCGGCGCGTGACACACCGGCTTCGACAAGCTGGTTTGCCCGGTCGACCAGCAGGATCCCGTTCTTCATGACAATGCCCATGAGCGCCAGGAGCCCGATCTGACCGAACAGGCTCATTTCCTGTCCACCGATCAACATCGCCACGAATGCTCCGGAGAAGGATAGGGGCGCCGTCAGCATGATGAGGAAAGGCTGGCCGAAGCGGTCGAACTGGCTGGCAAGCACGATGTAGAGCGCGATAAGCGCGAGCAAGAAGGCAAAGCCGATTGCGGTCGCTGTCTCCGCCATGCGCCGCGCCTGCCCTTCCACCACCAGCTCGATGCCGGAGGGCGGTGGATTGGCGGCAATGATTGCGTCCATTGCTTGCACGGCGGCGCCGAGGGACACACTGGTCGCGCTGTTGGCGAGCACCGAGACCTTGCGGGCGCGGTCTTGGCGGTCGATCTGCACAGGGCCGGTGCCGATCCTTGGATCGGCTACCTGGCCCAGATCAACAAGGCGTCCCTCAAGGCTTCGGGTTTGCAGAATGGCCACCGCATCTGGCGACTGGCGCTGTGCCTCTTCCAGCCGGACCCGGACGTCATGGCGCCGCCCGCCCTCCTCGAAGGTCCCGGCTTCCACCCCGCCGAGGAGAATCCTGGTCGTGTTCGCCAGGTCGCGTGCCGATACGCCGAGATCGGCAGCACGCGTGCGATCGATGCGGAGCTGCAATTCGGGCCGGCCGCCTTCGTAACTGGAGCGAACGTCGGCGAATTCGGGGCGCGATTTCATCGCCGCCGCCAGCCGGGCCGCATAGGCTTCGGCTTCGGCCAGATCGCGACCCATGATAACCTGTTCGATAGCGGCCTGACCGATGCCACCACCCGAAACCCATGGGACTTCGGCGGCAACAATCTCGGTTGCCTCGGGAAGTGCCTGCCGCAACGCGACGCGCGCCTGATCCATGACCACCATCTGGTGGGTCGACCGTCCCTGCTTGGGCGTGATTGCGACATAGAGTTCCAGCTCGTTGCTGCGCTGGCGGCTGCCGGCTCCCACCGTGACGAACACGAGTTCGACATCGTCAATTCCGCGCAGCGCCGCATCGGCGCGTGCTGCCGCTCGGCGAGACCCTGCGATGCCGGTTCCCTGCGGCAGCTTGACCGTGGCAAGAAACTCGCTGCGGTCGGTTGATGACATAAAGGTAGAAGGCACCATCGAGGCGGCAATTCCGCCGATCACTAGGCTGCCCAGCGCGATCATCATCACCAACAGACGGCGCTGGAGCGCCCAACGCACAACGCGCCCGTAACGTCGCTCGGTCGACTGGTGGAACTGTTCGATACGCGACAGCCATGCCCCGCCATGATCGCCCGCCTTGAGCAGGCGGGCAGCCAGCATCGGGGTTAGCGTAAAGGCGACCAGCAGCGACACGCTGACCGAAAAGACAATGGCGAGGCCGTACTGAAAGAAGAATCGACCGACGATGCCTTCCATGAAGGCGATCGGCACGAACACCGCAAGCGTGGCAAAGGTGCCGGCCAGCACGGCGAGTGCCACCCTCTTGGTGGCGGCAAAGGCGGCATTCCGGGGATCGGCACCCCCGTCGATGTCTCGCTGGATTGCCTCAGTTACCACGATGGCGTCATCGACCAGCAGGCCGATCGCCACTGTGAGTGCCAGCAATGTCATCATGTTGATGGTGAGATCGAACGCACCGAACGCGATGAATGTCGCCACCAGCGATGTCGGGATTGCGAGCGTGACGATGATTGTCGCACGCCAGCTCAACAGGAAGAAGAAGGTGACGAGAACGACCAGCACGATCGCCACGGCAATTTCGAACTGCACGTCGCCGATCGAGGATTCGATGAAGCGGGAGGTGTCGCGGGCGATCACCATCTCAACGCCCGCTGGTGCAGTTTTCGAAAGCTGTTCCACTTCGGCGCGGATGGCCCGCGCAACCTCGACCGTGTTGCGCCCCGACTGCCGTCTGACTTCGAGCGCGACCCCGGGTGTACCGTTCAACTGCGCAAAGCTACGCTCGTCCTGCTGGCCATCCTCGATCCGGGCAATGTCGCGGACCCGCACGGCGGCACCGTTGGGTTGCCAGAGAATGACGAGCGCGCCGAATTCTTCTGGCGTACGCGCCTCGGCCATGGTGCGCGCGCCCAATTCGCGCTCCGCTCCGCCGATCTCGAGCCGGCCGCCCGGAAGTTCGGCATTGCCACCGCGCACGGCCCGAACCACATCGTCCGCAGTGACACCGACGGCGCGCATACGGGTGGCATCGAGCCAGATCCGCATCTCGCGTTCGCGCCCGCCGGCCAGGGTCACAGATCCGACACCGGGGACGCGCTGGATGCGTTCCTTCACCACCTCATCCGCATAAGTCGTAAGTTCCCGGATCGGCATGTCGCCAGACAGCATGATCGACAGGATCGGGCTCGCATCGGGATCGACCTTCTCGACCACAGGCGGATCGGCGTCGGTGGGCAAACCGCGCAGCGCGATACTTACCTTGTCGCGCACGTCCTGCGCCTTCACGTCCCCGTCTTCCCCGAGCTCGAATTCCAGGAAGATTTGTGAAAGTCCCTCCGCACTGACCGATCGCATCTGGCGCATGCCGGAAATGCTGTTCAGTTCTTCTTCGAGAACGTCGCTCACTTCGGTCTCGATGGTACCCGGCGCGGCGCCTTCGAGAGAGGTGCTGACAGAGACATAGGGAAACTCGACCCGGGGAAAGAGATCGACTCCAAGCCGCGTGAAGTTGATAAGACCGAGGACGACCAGCGCGCCAATCATCATGGTGGCGAAAACAGGACGGCGGATCGAGACATCGGCAAGCCACATGACTGTTCTCCTACCTGCTGCCCGGCGCGCTGGCGGCCGCAGGGCGCGATCCCGCGTCCGTTTCACGGACCCGGACCTTCATGCCGTCGGCCAGTGTCGTGGGCGGATCGAGGATCACGCGGTCGCCCGCCGCCACGCCCTGGACGATCCGCACCCTGTCAAGATCGATATCCGCCGTCTCCACGGCACGCCGTCGCGCAACGTCACCGATCAAAACAAACAGATGCGGATTTGCGCTTTCGCCGCGCAGTGCGCGACGTGGCACAACAATGGCATTGACCGGATCGATGAGAATCTCGGCCACGACCGAAACGCCGCTGCTGATGGCGTAGTCGGGATTGCGAACCGGCAGCCGCACTTCAACGGTCCGAGCCCTGGGGTCGATGAAATCATTGATGATGAACACTTCGCTCGGCAACGCCCCGGCCTGACCGGTGATGAACAGGCGCGCAGGCTGTCCCTTGCGCAGTTCTGACACCCGTGCCTCGGGCACCGCCACGATCGCTGCCACCACGCGCAATTCCTGAAGCTGCAGCGCGGACGACTGCCCACCCATGGAAAAACGGCTGTTCAGAAACATGCCTTCATCCACCATGCGCTGCGTGACAACACCGTCATAGGGCGCGCGCAGCACCGTATCCGACAGCGCCTGGCGAGCGGTCGCCAACGCCGCTCGGGACTGATCGCGGCGCGCCCGTGCCACGTCGCGCGCGGCCTCTGCCTCATCCAGCCGGGCCGCTGGCGCAAAACCGCGGTCCTTCAGTTGGCGCACCCGCTCGAAGGCCCGCTCGGTCTGCACCACTTCGGCCTCAGCAACACGAAGTGCGGCCTCCGCCTCGCTGGCCCGCCGCTGATAATCGGCCTGCCGGATGCGCAGCAAGGGCTGCCCCCGGGTCACACGGTCTCCGACGCGGACGAACACGCGATCGACCGGCCCCTCGACAAGGGCGGTCACGTTGCTTGTCTGCATTGCGGCAATGGTCCCCGATGCCCGGATCGGCGTAGACACTTGTTCGGCACGCGCCGGCACAACCTGAACGTCGATGGCTTGCGGGGCTGCCACCGGCGCATCCTTGGACTTTGGTTCGGCCGAACAGGCAGCAAGAGCCCATGCAGCGGCACCCAACAGACCAAGGATCGGAACGCGCTTAAGTGCGCGGGAGAGCTCAGGCACCGAGATATGCCCCGCGACCAGATGCCAGCAGATCACCGGCCTCGCTCTCGACAAGCGTATCAGCAACACTCAGGCGCTTTCCCAGCTTGACCACCCGACTGCGTGCCAGAATCCGGCCCGCCAGCGCAGGACGATGATAATCGACCCGAAGGTCGGCGGTCGCCTGCGCAAGTCCGCCGGCCGCCAACACCGCATACAGGCCACCAAGGTCAACGAGGGAGGCGAGCACGCCACCATGTGCCGCACCGAGCGCCGGGTTCGACACCAGTTCGTCGCGCCACGGCATGGCAATCACGATGCCGCCGTGCGATACCGATAGCAGCTCGAGGCCAAGCCAGCGATGGAAAGGGGCAATGTGAAGCGCCGCCTGAAGTCCATCGAGCGTCGTGAGCGCACTCCTGTCAACGGTCATGCAAATCCTCTTTTTGATTGATCGGGGTCCTGCAGGAATTGCAGGATGGCATCGGCAAAGGCATCATTGCGATCGCCCACGACCATGTGGCCGGCACCTGCAATGTCGGTGAAGCAGGCGTGTGGCACGAGGTCGAGGAAAGCTGCCGCTCCTTCTGGCGAGACGAGATCGCTTGATCCTCCGCGGATCAGATGCACCGGGCAGGCGAGCCGGCGCGCTGCTTCGGCAAGACGTTCCATGCGCGCCTCCCCCCTGCTCGACATCACCGAACTGATAAATCTGGGATCCCAATGCCAGCGCCAGCGGCCGTCCTGCCCTTTCCGCACATAGGGTGCGATCCGCTCGGCCGTCGTCCGACGCCCCTCCCGGGGGCGATAACTGTCGACTATCTCGGCGGCCTCTTCGGCAGAGGCGAAACCGGTTTCGAGATGAGCCGCCATAAAGCCCATCACCCGTGCGACTCCTGCCGGCTCCATGTTGGGCGCAATATCGACCAGGGTTAGCGACGCAAAGCTGCCCGGCCTGATTTCACCTTCGGCAATCAGACCGGACAGCCCGCCCAGCGAGGCACCTACCAGAACGGGGGGCGTTCCCAAGGCATGCGCCACGCAAAGAAGATCATCAGCAAAATCCTCGATCCGATAGTGGCCAGACAATGACCATTGGCTTTCGCCATGGCCGCGAAGATCTATCGCGATGACCCTCAGGCCAGCAGCTGCCAGCCTTTCCTGTGTGCGGCGCCAACTGAGCCTGGTCTGCCCGCCGCCATGTGCCAGGATGACAGGTAGGGCGTCATCAACGCCCATCGCATCAGCCACCAGTGTCTGTCCCTCTGCTCCCCTAAACTGGATTCGCCTCACCGCCGGCACCTCTTTCTGTAAACCACCTTACATTATCTCGTCTTGCCATCCAGTCAATTCGGCAGCTATTTCCCAAGCATGCCAAGTCGTAGCGCCTATCCTGGCTCAGCAGCCGCCGCTCCTTTCGTGACCGACCGTGATGAGATCGTTTTCCGGATGGAGGAGATCACCCGCACATTAAGGCAGGCGTTCGAACGGCGTATCGCACAGTCGGGGCTAACGCGAACCCAATGGCGCATGCTCGCTTACCTTCTGAGGTGCGAAGGCGTGTCGCAGTCCGAACTGGCGCGTCTGCTCGATCTCGAGCGTGCCACGATCGGCCAGGCGATTGACAGGCTGGAAGACCAGCGACTAGTCGAACGGCGCCCATGCCCGACCGATCGCCGAGTGTGGGAGGTGCATCTCCTTCCAGCAGCTTATGACCTTGTCCCTCTCTTACGCAAGGAAGCAGACTGGCTGCATGAACTCACATGGAATGGTCTGGCCAACGCAGATGTGGCGGCCCTCAAAACAATGCTCGACCGCATCGCTACCAACATTTCGTCCCTTCCTGAAGTATTGGAACCGGACTGAGCGAGCAATGCTCTGCCATCTGACCTTGAGCCGGTGGTGGAAGCTACTCAAAGCATATACTGGGCTTCCACAGCGCAAGGGTTTCCCCGCCTCTCAGCGAATGATTGCTTCTGTCTCGTCAGTGCCGCTGGCCACGAGAACGCCGTTCTGATCACGGGAGACGGCGAGCTCCGTTCTGTCGCAGAAGCGCGTCGGGTGAAAGTCCAGGGCGTCCTGTGGATTGCAGACCATCTATTTGCCTCAGAAGGCTGTGAAGCAGGACTCTTGCGTCGCGCGCTTACTATTTGGGGCGCCGATCCTGCCGTTCGGCTGCCTCCGCGCGAGATCGCAAGTCGATTAGCGCGGTTTGGTTGATCTGTTGCAAAACCGTCCGGTTTTGCAACAGCCATTGGGGTCACGCAAAACCAAGCGGTTGCGTGTTGCAAAATCCCGTTGCAAAATCATCGCATGAAAATCGGCTATGCGCGGGTCAGTTCGGACGATCAAAGCCTCGCCCTCCAGCGTGACGCGCTGGCAGGGGCAGGGTGCGAGACAGTCTTTGAGGATCAGGGCGTCTCGGGATCGGTCGAGCGGCGCGCGGGACTCGATAAGGCCCTGGCTGCAATGCAGCAGGGCGATGTGCTGGTCACATGGCGGCTCGATCGCCTCGGGCGGTCGCTGCCGCACCTGATCGAACTTGTCGCCGGTCTCAATGCGCGCGGCTGCGAGTTCCAATCGCTGACGGAAGCAATCGACACCACGTCGGCGGGCGGCAAGCTGGTGTTTCACATCATGGGTGCATTGGCCGAATTTGAGCGTGCGCTCATTATCGAACGCACGAAGGCTGGCGTGGCGGCAGCCCGCAAGCGCGGCCAGGTCCTCGGCCGCCGCCGCAAGCTCAACGAAGCCCAGATCGCCCATGCCCGCGAGGCTATCGCGGCGGGGCGGGAGAGCGTGGCCAGCATGGCCAGGCTTCTCGGTGTGGAGCGCTCGACTCTCTGGCGAGCGCTCAACCGATGAGGGCCTTCGTTGCGATTATCCTGCTCGTCGTGCTGACCGCATCCAGACCTGCGGTCTGGGTGATCGATGGCGATACCATCGATGTGCGCGGGGAGCGGATTCGGGTCGTCAATCTTGATGCGCCCGATGTGGGCAGCCATGCCAAGTGCTCGCTCGAAGAGCAGCGGGGGCAGGCGGCCAAGACCTATGCGATCGCGATAGTGCGGGAGGCCGATGAAGTCGGCCTTGCCGACAGGGAAGGGCTGGACCGCTACGGGCGGTCATTAGCCCGCGTCACGCTCGATGGAGAGGATTTCGCGGCGATGATGATCGCCGCCGGTAACGGTCGGCCGTGGCGGGGCCGCTCTTCGAACTGGTGCGTGGCAGACACCAACTGACAAGAAATGAGGCGGGGAGCCAGCGGCTCCCCGCCTTGGTGGCCGTCACCACCAGGAGTCGTAAAAGACGGTCTGGCCTTCGGCCATGGCGGCGCGGGCCTTCTTGATGAAGGCGAGATCGTCTTCATGCTCGCTGCCGTCGGTCTTGCCGAAGAAGAAGCCGGTCGTCTCGGGCAGCGCCTTCGAGCGGATGTCGGCTTCAAGGCGGTCGAGGTCTTCCGGCGTCAGCAGGACAGGGCGGCAGTTGAACGTCTCGGCTCCGCCTTTCTCGTAGTAGAGGTTCTCCATCCAGCCATGCAGGTCTGGATGCTTGCGCCAGTAGTGAAGCTGCGAGGCGTCACCGGCCTCGAAATCCACCGGCTTTTCCGGCGGCCTCGATGTCACCATGGCATACATATCAAGTCCCATTTTTTGCTCCTTTGGTTTGGGGTTGTCGTCCCGAAGGACGGGAGCAAAAGGGGCGGCGGGCTCAGGCTGCGGCCGTCATGGTCAACACGGCCCGAAGGGGTGGTGCGGGCAGGCCATTGACGGCAAAGCGCCCGCTGCCAGGCTCCGTCCAATCTGAGGGACGGCAAGCCCGAAAGGAGCGCGGGGACTTTGGTGGCAGGGTGTCAGGCTTCAGGAGATCGGTGGTTGGGCCATCGTGGCAATTTGCCGGAGACCGGGTGAACCGTGGGACAGGCCTCCATTGTTCCTATGGGTAATGGCCGCTTCGTGCTGAATGCATTGTCGTGTTTAAGCCATGGGTCCTGCTTTGGGCGGCCCTAGGGCCATCCGCTCCCCTGAATGGCGGTGCAGGGGGTGGGCGTCCCTGAAATCGCCCCCGGGCGGCTCCGGGTTCACCCCTGGCGGCATTGAAACTCGCCAGTGCGTGTCTCATATCGGTCCCAGCGCAGGACAACAGGTGAAGTTATGGCGAAGATTACTGTTCCGAACAAGACGGAGGCGGAGAACCTCCGCACCAATGAAAAGAAGTGGTCGAAGCCGCTGATGGCGGCGGGCTGGAATGTCATCCCCAACATTATCATCGAGAAGCAAGAGGCCCTCGGGCTCGACGCGCTCGACATGAACATCATCCTGCATCTGTCTCACTACTGGTGGCAGCCCGACAACGTGCCGCATCCTTCGGTGGCCACGATCGCCAAGGCTATCCAGGTCACGCCGCGCACGGTGCAGAAGAGGATCGCCGCGCTTGAAAAGCTGGGGTTCCTGCGGCGCGAAGAACGGCGGTTCACGCAGAACGGTAGCGTCACAAACCGCTATCATTTCGACGGGCTGATCGCGGCAGCGAAGCCTTATGCCGAAGAGAAGATCGGTGAAATCGAGGCGGCGACAGAAGCCAAGCGCGCGCGGTTGGCGAGGAAGAAGCCGAAGCTGGTGGTCAGCAACGTTTGAGTCAGTTTGCGGCGTAGCTCAGTTGGAAAGAGCACCTTGTTTTCGACATGCGTTGGGGTCTGGCGATTCCAATGTATGGGCAAGGAGGTCGCGGGTTCAAGTCCCGCCGTCGCCCCAATTCTAGGCCCATGATGCCCAAGGGGCCATGGCGATGAAGGCTTGCTTCCCGTGCAGGAAGTCCACAGCCCGCTGCGCGTGGGCAGCGGCGGTGAAGACGGCTTTGTTGTCGTTCTTCAGAACCTTCAGCCAGCTTGCGATGTAACTGGCGTGATCGTCACGCTCGGAGAGGGTGATCTTTAGGTCGGCACAGAGGAACGCAGCCCCAAGCTCGGCAACCAGCTCTTCCTGGGCATAGCCCGCGTCGCCCCAGCGCTCGCGGCCAAAGTCGCGGGCGAGGCGGCTGCCGTGTCGGGTCCAGTGTGTCATCTCGTGCGCGAGGGTGGCGTAGTAGCTCTCGGCGTCACGGAAGGCCTCGAACTGAGGCATGTGGATGCGGTCAAGCGAGGGGATGTAGCAAGCGCTGTTTCCGCCGTGGTGGATCTCGGCACCCGTGGCCTGAAAGAAGGCCTCGGCCGCCTCGATCCGCTGGTCGGGGTTGGCCGTGCCGGTGGCCAGCGCATAGTAGTGCGCGGGAAGCCCGTCGATCTGCTCGACGTTGAAGACGGTATAGGCTTTCAGGAACGGAATGGCCCGCTCCTCGTCCTGGCCGGTGTCAGGATCGGTCTCAGTGCGCTTGATGCTGTTGGCGTAGACAACGGGCGAGCCGGTTTCGCCCTTGCGGACACAGCCGCCAAGCTCGATGGCCTGTTTGAAGGTCATCCAGATGGGGGCGGCAAGACGGCGCTCCATCGCGGAAGCCCAGAGGGTCAAGACGTTGATCCCCGAATAGGCCTCGCCATTGAAGCGTAGCGGTCGAGACACGCCACCTGCGGCGTGGCTGGCCTGCCAGGGCTGGGTCCAGGGCTTGGTTCCCGCCTCTAGGGCGGCGATGATCTGGTTGGTGATCCGCGTGTAAACGTCGGGTTTTGCGGTAGCATTCTTGGTCATGTCCCATATCCTTTCGCTGGTGTTTGAGGACGCGAAGGAAAGGGTCGGGCGGAGAAGCCGCTGGGTCAGTGAGGGCTCAAGAGCCCGAACAGGACAGGCAACACGGGAGCGCAGCGAATGGAGCGGGCGGCCTGTTGACCGGGCGGCGCGCCCGGCCACATTCGCGGCCACCCTCAAATGCCATCAGTTGAAAGGGGGACATGGAGAATGCCTGCAGCCCCACGCGCAGGCTACACGGCTAGAGCCGGATAATGCGCTCGTGTGGGTCCAGCATCCAAGCCGGTAGGTCCATGCCACCATGGACGAAGACGCTGGTTCGAGTGCGCCGATTTAGGAACTTCCGCTGAAAGTCCAGATCGGGGCGGTGAGCGATTGCCTGAAGCGTGAAGGCATAAGGAGAAAGGTCCGATGGAAGGACACCAACGCGGGCGCGTTCCGTGGCTATAACATCCTCATAGGCATCAGGCTGGAGCTCGCAACAACGGAGGAGTTCTCTGACGGATTCGGCCAAGCGCTTCAAATCGATAGGCAGCTGGTCCCGCGGCCATATCCTGGTTATTGATTGAATAAGGCTGATAGCCTCTTTGGTGCGCTTGTCAGTCCGAGCGACAGCGGAGGCTTCTGCCAGTTGCTCAGCCTCAGCGATCGCCAGTTCTGCATGTTCCAGCATAGCCTTAACCTGGAAGGCAATCCGTTCTTTCGGCCAGCTCGCTGTGTCGGACTTATAGATGAGGTCGTGGGTGGCTACGCTCCACGCATGTTGTAGGATGGTCTTGATCTGAACCTCAAAACACAGTCCGTCCAAGTCCAGATCGCGCCCCGTCGAAGAGGCGGGCTGTGCGACATACAATCTGAGATCGTCAAATATGAAGCTCGACGGTGCCTTGTGCGTCAGCTCATCGTCTCCTGGTCGCCGTTGAACGAGCCCGTAAATCGATTGAACCAGGGCCTCTGCCTCAGCAATCTCGCCAAGCGTCCGGACAATGATCGTGCAAGCAAAGAAGTCCTCGGGCTGACGGGGATTACCAATGCGGCCGGTTTCGAGCTTCAGGGCATAGCTTTCCAGCTGTTTGACGCGAGCGAGATAGAACCAGCCCAGCTGTTCGACCTGAGGCTTGAGACGTTCGCCAACTTGCGTGGCAAGGCGGCCATAAACGGAGCTACCCTCGGCATGTAGATCACGAACAACCTTTGAGATTTTCACGCCGTTTGCCCACCTACGCGGGGATCGGCAGCGCGAAGACAACTAGGAGAGCGTCATGCCGTGCCTGCCGTGGGGTCTTATCAGTGCTCGCCCCTCGGATGTTCGCCGCATAGTTGACCACGGCAGCTTGATAAGGTTCGTCAACATGAGCCGGAGCGGGAGCGTTGGGATCGTCAAGCCTAGCCTGCACGTCGTCGAGGAACGCAAGATAACGAGCGGTGAACCCGTTTATGTCGGCTATTGGACCATCGAGTGACGAGATAAGCGCCCACAGGCTGTATAGGTGCCCCTGGGCTTTGAGAAACTCGCGGACACGGGGCTCAGCCTGTATCATGGCCTGAATTGCCCCTTTGCAGGCACTTAGCTTTTGATCGAACTCCTCTTCGACAAACAGGTCATTTCCTGCAACTTCCTCATAGTCCGCATAGAGCTCGTCGAGCTTGTCCTGATCAAACCCTTGCAATTCACCGTTAATGATCACGGCAAAAAGCTCAGACATAAACTGTATGTCAGCCATGCGCTTAGACCGCGCTGCGGTCACAACCGGAATGGTTCTCCATTCCTCGCGACTTGATTCCTCTTCTACCTTGTTAACGAACCAGCCTTCGTACTTTGCATGTCGCATTTCCTGCTGGGTCAACTTGCGTGAATTCCTGTTGATCCGTTCAAATGTATTGCGGATAGCTGCCTCGTTCGCGTCCGGCAAAAACTCGACAATGATAATGTAATTCCAAAAGCGCTCTCTTGTAGCACGTTCAAGCTCATTCCATTTTTTCTTTCGTAGGTTTACGTCAGAAAAGTCATCGGGAATAGCTAATTTATTGTCTTTAAACATTAGTATCGTCTGGAGACGCTGCTTACCGTCAACTACGTGATATGTAGCTCGGCCGTTGTCATCGAGCGTCTTGTGAAGGAAAACCGGCGGGGCGGGATAGTTATTGAGAATGGTGTCAACAAAGTATCGACGGTCCTTTGGAGACCAGACGCTCCTACGCTGATAAGGCGGATCAAGATTCAGCTGGCCCTTCTCCGCAAGGTCAAGAAACCAACTTATGTCCTGTGTGGTGGGGGATCGTGTCATTGTTCTTCTCTTGTGTAGGGGCCGAGAAACCGAACGCCGTTGAAGTGGATCAAGTGGGTGGGTGCGTCTGCAACCCACACCTCGGTCTCCCATGCGATCTCTGCGAGATAACGCGCCATGACTGCGCGGGTCGGGAAGGCAGTAACATAAACAAGACCGGCCTTTGATCCCTGAAATAGCGTCATGAGCTCGGCATGACGCTTGGCATCTACCGGCCCGTGGCTGGTGACTGACTCGACCAGCAAGAGCCAGTCCCGATCTACATAGTGCAGGACGACATCAGGCATTTTGCCGTGGTTATCGACGGAGACGCCGAGCTGCGCGAGGCGCTCTTTGTCGAAGAATCCCATCTTCTCGCCAGTATCGCCAGCATAGACTAGGACGCTTCCGGGTGCGAAACGTGGGGCGAACTGCTCAATGATGTCGCGGATAAGCTCACTGTGCTCACCGGGGCTGAGGTGCAATGTCTCACCGTTGCCGATGGTGACGGGCACGCGTTGAAGATCTCGCTCCATGGCGTATCGCTCTTTGAGCGAGCCAACTGCTTCAAGGTATTCAGCAAGCCGCTGCGGCCATGCTTGGGTTCCGTAGGTGACAAGCAGGGCCAGTGATTCTGGAGCAAGCTGGTAAACCGCTGCCGGGCTGTTGACGGCACGATCTGGCTTGTCCGGATTATAGAGCACAAGCCCTCCGTCCCGGAACTGATGCATCGTCTGCCTGCGAAAAGTCTCTCGCGTATTAGGCGCATAGGTCGCGCCGTAATTGTCTCGCGCCCAATCCATGATCGGCGTGATGCCCATTAGCGGGGCAGACGCCTTAGCCCATATGGCATCTGGGCCAAGATTGGCGAGGGCGAGCAACGTGAGTGCAGATCGCTCGTTAATCTGGGCACGCGGGAACCCGAGGGCCGCCAGAATCTCAAGGGCGGCGGAGACATTCGGATGTGTCATGCGAGCGCCTCCACCCGCTTGTCGATCAGCTCCTGAGATAGCCTGGGCTGAGCTTGTGCCCATTCCCCGAGGGCTTCAAGTTTTATGCGCGAAGGATACCGCATCATCCGCAGGTCAGTCGCATTGACCTGCGTATGGCCATTGAACTGCCGAAAGTAGCAGTCAACAGCGGTAGAGTTGAGATACGCCGTCAAGCCCCAGGCAAGTTGTGCTGAGATGGGCTGTCTGCCCTCGTGAAACACGTTCAGGTGGTTTTCAAAGCCTATCATGCCCTTAGGCAGCGCACCGGGATCGACTACATTAGCGACAATGCGGCGGCGCTCTTCCTTGGAAGAGAAACGTCGCACGACGCAATAGTGCCCGCCTGGAAACAGCCATTTGCGGGTGGCCGCCGTCATGCGAATGGCGTTGGGCTTTTTGAAATCTGGCCTTGGCCAGATAAAGGCATCGCCCGCGAAGTGACCGGGGTAGAGAAGCGGCACCGTGTCTGACCCAGGCATAGGCCGAAGGTCGTCCTTCATCCTGAAATCGACGACGGGTCCGGTTGAAACTTTGATTCCTAACCCCGCAAGGGTGCAGTTGAACCCTGGCGAGAGCAAAAGAGGCTGCTCCTCGCCCGTCGGAATGTGGATAAACTTAGCCGGGTCTTTCGGCGAAACGATTTCGGCGAAGTCATAGTCTCGCCTTTTGAGATCGGTGAATAGCTCATCGGTCGAGGTTGATATGATCACCCGCCCCTGATCGACGCCTCGTTGCAGGTGAATGATGACGTTCTCCTGCAAAACACCATCGGATTTGAAAGCAGAGTTTCGGGAGTCGAAAAGGTGGATGCGCCGGAGCGCGGCGTGCCCGAGTATGAAATGACGGAACGGTTCATAGTAGGGGCCATTGCAAAAACTGCGCGGAATGATCGCGACGATTTCGCCACGATCTGCAAGTAGGGCAACCGCCAAAGCGACAAATCCGGAATAGAGGTTCACCGTCTCAATCCCGACATCGCGCAAAGCGAGCCGCTCCGCCGATTGGGTGCCGATCTTCTTGTACGGCGGGTTTAGGATAGCGTGACTGTATCGATCGCCATTGCCCAACCTTGCCATCGTCGCGGCACGCTCGATGAAATCGCCGGGGATCAGCTCGGCTGTTACGTGATGCTCGGCGGCGAGCTCTTTTAGAAGGTGCTGGAGTTCGGTGTGAATTTCGGTGTCCAGCTCATAGGCTGCGACGTTGAGGCTCCCGCCTGGCGGCGCCTCTGAAAGCCACCGGTTAGCAAAGGCGCGCGTCAGTGCACCTGCGCCTGCGCCGGCGTCCAACAAAGCAAGTGAGCCTTGAGGCATCGGATCAAACATACGTGCCATGAAGGTCGCAACAGTATCTGGTGTAAGAAACTGGCCGAGCTGGGCCTGACGCGCCCGGGGGGCCTTGCGTGGTTGCAGGTCAATAGAGGGCGGGCTGTTTTCGAGAGTATCGAGCATGAGAACCTTACAGGAGAACCGGCTGCTCGGCAGCAGGGGCGCTAGGAATGTATGGGGCGAGCTTAATCTGGTCGGCACGAGCCCGGGCTTGGGCGATATCGAATGACGCTTGCATTCGCACAAGCGTGTCCATGGAAAGGCCGAAGGCTTTTTCGAAGCGAAGGCCCATCTCAGGGGTGAGGGAAACATGGCCGTTCAAAAGCAGCGACAAGCTCTGACGCGCGACGCCCAACACCGCTGCGGCCTCTCGAACACTGAGACCTAGCGCGTCGATAATCTCTGAGCGCAAAAAATCGCCGGGATGAACTGGTTTAGCTTCCATGAAGCTAGGCTATCTCAACACCGCAGGGGGCGTCAACCGTCGCATGACGGGTGACTGCAGCCTTTGGCGGATAATGTATCTTCTGGAAAATAGGCCCTTATCTGCCTAGCGTTTCCGTCGCCACTGGCGGCGGTTTCGGCTAAGCGGCGCAGCGGCCGAACCAAAGCTGCCAGCCATGTCAGGCGTGGCAAATCGGGACACAGGTGCGGCGGCGGGCGCGGGGCCGCGCATGAAGCGCGACGGCGGGATAGTCGCGGCAACCTCTGGTGCGGGGCGGCCCGGTTCTGGTTGCAAGAAACGCGAGCCGCTCAGCGTGCGCGGGATTGATCTGGGGGGTCTTGGCCAAGGCCTTGCCTGCGTTGAAGCTCTTCCACCTGGGCACGAGCTTCCTCGATCTGCCGCGCAATATCACGGGCGCGGGCGGCTTGGTCGAGCCGCAGCGCCCGCTCTTCCTCCAGGCGGCGCTCCAGGTCGTCGCGCTCGGCCGCTTGTTTGCGCTCGATCTCGGCGAGCTGGGCTACCGTGACGCGGCCCTGCTCCGCTAGAAGCGCCGCCTTCTCCAGCTCCAGTGCTGCTTTCGCCGCAAGCTGCTGGCGGGCTTCCTCGGCCTCGCGGGCTTCCCGCGCGCCGGGGATAATGATTTCCTTCACCTGACGCCACAGCCTCGCCAGGAGCGGGGGCTCCGGCTCTGGTGGTTTCTCGGCTTCGCGCTTGGCTAGTTCTGCCTCGATCTGGCGGCGGGCTTCTTCGGCCCGTTGTGCCAGCTCCTGTTCAATGCGGGCGGCCTCGGCGGCCTGCTCTTCGGCAAGTCGGTCCCGCGCTTCTTTCTGGCGGTCCTCGATAGCAGCGATCGCACGGTCGTCGGCTTCTGGCCCGTATCGCGGTGGCTCCTTCGCGCGGCGATCGGCTTCCTCTGCTTGTCGCGCTTGTCGCTGGGCTTCTCGTGCTGTCGCAACGTCTGGCAGATCGACGCCGGCAAGGCGTTCGCCGATATCGGTGGTTGAAACCCCGAGGCTGCGCTTGCCAAGAGCAACAAGCTCCCCTGCCCTGTCGATTGCCACAAAGCCGCGGCGGTCGCCCGTCGCCAGAATATAGCCTTGTGCTGCAAGCGCCTCGCGGAAGGCGGGGCCTGTATCTGACTGTTCCCATGCGTCACGCATGGCGCCCCTACGTTCGGCAACGCTGATACCGGTGCGTTCTGCCTGCTGCCATTCGGCATGACTGATACTGTCGCGGGCGAGGGATTTGTCTCGGCCGGTGTGCGGGCCGGGCACGATCTCGTGGCCGAACGTCTGCTCCAGGTGGCGGGCTGAGCGCTCATGGGCTTCGTAGTTGTTGCTGTCGGATCGCAGCGTCTGGGTGTCGAGGTCAGTTCGGCTCCAAACCACATGGACGTGTTCTCGACCATGCTTGACGTGCATGACGACGGCGCGGGGCTGGCCCTCCAGCCCCAGCTCGCTCTCCAGCTTCTGGATGGCATAGGCCCATTGCTCGCCGCTCATCTGGTAGTCTTCGTGCGGATCAATGTTTGCGTGATAAAGCCCGTGCTGCCCTTTGGCGGTAACTGCAACGAGGTCCTGCCAATCGGTAAAGGCCTGCCGCAAGTCCTGGCTTCCCCATGCCACCTCCAGCACTAGGACGCGCTCATTGGTGTCGGTGCGCTGCAAGTGAGCGGCCAGATCGGCCGGTTTGGCTCTGGCGCCGCCCTTGATAATCATCGCCCGTCTCCGGTCTTGCCTTTCCTGGGCGAGGTGTCTGGCTCTGGCGAGGCGAGGTATCTGGTTGGGGTGTTCGGGGTGGGAGCGGGTGTTTCGGGGCGGCGGTTGAGGGCGGTTCGGACAATTTCCCGCATGTCGGCAATGTCTGTGATGGCCTGCTTGAGCGCAGGCTGGTCGATATCGAGGCCAGCGTTGGTGGCGCGGGCGAGCTGGTTGACGTTGTTGCCGACGCGGCCAAGCTCGCCAAGAATACGGAGCAGCGTTGCCTTGTCGGCGGGGGTGCGCTTCTGGGCGCGGGGGCCCGTGCTGCCGATGATGGCGGCACGGGCAAAAGCGGCACGGGTGAGGCCAGCCCTGTCTGCAAGGGCGTCGGCCTGGGCAAGCTCCTCGGCCGTTAGCCGGACGAGGATCTGGGCCTCCCGCTGCCGCTTCTCAGATGGGCGACGTTTACTACCGTCGTCCGTCATCCGCCCCCCTTGGCTCCGGGCCGCAACCCGGTTGTTGGTGTCGGGCCACAAGCAGGCCTGACGAGATGGGTTTGGGAGCGTGATAGCTCCCGGGAGTAGGTCGCAGGGGCACGGCTGCCTCCGCCATGGTTTTCAGGAGCACGGCGGCTCCTGAACGGTGTCGCAGAGGCAGAGCCTCCGTCATGGGTCGCAGGGAGATCGAAGTCTCCCCGGACGGTCCCCAGGCGTCAGCGCTGGGTCTGGTTCCAAGGGCACGAAGGCTCTTGGTCATGGGGTCATGGGGAGCACGAAGGCTACCCGGTCTGGGGATGCAACGGGGGCGAAGCGCCCCTTGCCAAGCCCGCGAAACCGGAGGTTTTGCGGTTGTGCGGATATCCGCACATGGCTTGCGGTCCTTCCTAACAGCATAGCACGGCTGTCAGGAGTTAGGGGAAAGCGTTTCGGAAACAGGCGTTCAACTATCCTGTGGGTCAGATTGTTGCGCGGGGCTAAGCGACTGTCAAGCAAGGCCGGATGGGCTCCACCCGCGAGGCGGACTGGCGGTCTTCGGCCAGGTCAACCCTCCCCTTGAACTGGCGTTTGCCGCTTGGGTTGTCACCGGTCCCTGCCCCTGTCATCGCGGATTCGGCCATTGGTAAGCCGGAGCCGTTCCAGTCGTTCCTGTTGGTCCCTGACCATCTTCTCCATCTGCTTGGCGTGGATTTCAGCCTGGGAGCGGAGCTTTTCAATCAACTCCTCCTGCGGCCAGCCTGCCTGCCCTGCCCTGCTGATAAGGCCGTCCCTGTCCTTCTGCTGCCATTCCTGCATCTGCTTCTCTTCAGACGCCCTCCGCGTCGCCTCGGCCTTCTGGACTTGGCTCCAGCTTGGCGGCCGGAATGTCGGGTTCGCCTCCTCCTGTATCCTTGTTTCCTTGGCCTTCTCCAGCCTGTCGTGGATATGCTCCTTTGCCTGCTGCTCGGCTGCCTTCACCGTATCGGCGTCGCGGGTGGCCTCGATGCGGGCGGCGGTGGCTCGGGCTTCTTCCCGTGCCAGCTCGGCCCTTGCCTGCTGCCAGGCTTCCCGTTCGCGGGTCATGTTGGCTTCGGCGCGCCGCTCTTCGGCAAGGCGGGCCTGCTCGCGGGCATAGGCCTCCCCTGCCCGATCTAAGCCTTCTTGATACTCCCGACCCAATGCCGCGCGGCGGGCTTCCTCGGCCCGGCCCGCTTCGTCCTGCTGCTCGCGATCGTCGGGCATCAGCGCCCCCTGCCCTCGTTGTCGCGGTCTTGGTTCTGCCGCTGCTTGATGTCTCGTTCGACCTGATCGGCGTGCCTGGCGAGGGTTGCCCAAGTCTCAGTGTGATCATCCAATAGCGCAGCTGCCTGTTTGTAGTGAACCTCGGCCTGCTGGCGAAACAGGCGGTCGATCTCGGCGAGGCCCTTTCCGGCGCACCGGTCGGCGAGCGCGTTACGGTCGGCCTGCTGCTGTTCGAAGAGGGTTTCGCGGGCCTCCTTCAAGCGCTCATTAAGCCGGTCAATTGCGGAGTCGAAGGTGTCGATCTGGATGGTAAGACAATCGTTGTGCTGCTCCAGCTCGTCCCGAACATATCGCTCGGCCCTCAACCGCGCTTCATCCTCGGGGAGCAAGGGCAGATTGCTCATTGGGCTGCTTTCACTTCGGGGGAGAAGCGCCCCATGCGGGCCTTCATCGCCGGGTCGCTGTGCGCAAAATGCTTGTCGAGACGGGCGGGGTTTGCACCTGATGCCATGACGAGAATCTTGTCGGCCCACTCCGGACCGGCAAGCACCTCTGGCCTGGCGACCGGCTGCTGCGTCCCGTCGATCAGGCTTTCGCGCATACCGAGATCCTCGGCCAGCTTCTTGGCTGTGCCATCTGACAGCTCGGGGTTCATGTAGAAACGGGCAGCACAAGAGCCGATCATGCCAAGGCCGTTGGGATAGGCGTTGGTGAGCTGGCCGACACTTTGGGCAAACATCCAGAGGCGGACGCCATACTGGCGGCCAACCTCCAAGCCCTCTTCCACCGGCGCCATGCGCTTGAGGCGTGGCAACTCGTCGAGGAAGAACAGCACAGGCGGGGCTCCCCGCACGGGTGTTCCCGCCGTCAAAGCGCGAATGTGCTGAGCGATGACCACGCGCAAGAGCGAGAGGTAGCTGTCGATCTGATTGGGGTCGATGCAGATGTAGACCGTCGGCCTCCCCTGCCCTGCCAGCTCCTTCGGACTCCAGTCGGAAGCCGCCGTGGCGCGGGTGATACGGGCACCTTCCCATGCGCTCAGCGCCGTGTTGGCAGTTTGGAGGATGTTCTCGCGGAGTTTGGGGTCCATGTCCCCGCCGTACTTCGCGCCTGCGCGGGCGGCGGACTGGATATCGACCGTGGCTTGCAGGCGGCCGACGAACCGGCCCCATTCAAGGCCGCTGGCGATGTCGAGCACCTTGGCCATGGTGCGCTCGGCCTTCGGGTAGGCCAGTGTCACGTAGCACAGTGCAGCGGTGACGAAGTCGCGGGCGCTGTCATCAAAGAACTTGGCGTTGCCGCCGGTCCCGGATGGCACGACAAGCATGTCGGCCACAAAGCGACAGTCTTCCCAGAGCAGGTCGGGATCACTGTCGATCTGCAAGAGCGGATTGTAGCGCTCGGTCTTGGTGTCGAGCGGGCTGAATCGGTGCACCGGCCCGACATTGGCGGCGCGCCAGGCGCTCGTCGCCTCGTAAAGCTCGCCCTTGATGTCGAGCACCACGGCGGCTCCCTTCCATGTCAGGAGATTGGGAATGACATGGCATTGGCTCTTGCCCTTGCCGGGGGCGGCAATGGTGATCAGGCTCCCCTCCCCTTCATAGCGCCACAGGCGCTTGAGACCGGCTTCATCGCGGCCGATGATGAGCCCTGGCTCGTCAAGGTCGGTGGTTGCTACAAGCGGCGGTCCTGGCGGCAGGCTGGAGCTGTCGGGAAACAGCCGGTCCTTCAGGTAGCGGGCAACGGGGTGATCCGGATTCTGCCGGATGACACGCTGGGCCTCCACGAGGACCAGATTGACGCTGGCTTCAAGATTATCGTGGCTGATCCAGCGCACGGCTGCGTCAGCGCTGTTGACGCTCTGCGGCATTGAGTATTTGTAGCCGCCAAGGATGTTGCCTTTGCCGTCACCGAATACGATGCCGAGGCGGCAGGCGAAGAAGTTGTAGTCGCTGATACCTAGGCCAGCGTTGTAGATCAGATAGAGCGCGCGAAGCGCTTCCCGATCACGCGTAGGCATGGATGCAACGGCCCGCAGTATCTCAAATGTCCCAAAAATGTTCTCGGTGCTGTCGCTCTGAAACTCCATCCGGTGGGTGATGTTGCCTTCCTTCCGGTCGAACATGGCATTGATTTTTTGCTCGCGCTCCTCCGGCGTCGAGCCCATGTCCCTCAAGGCGTTTTCGTTGCTGAGGGCCTGGTAGGTCCTGGCGCGCTCTTTCCATCCCATAGGGCGGAGCTTGTCTCGGCCGGTGTCCTTGCGCCACTGGTGCCGGCCCCAGAAGAAGGCGGCGATCATTCCGGCGATCACGATCAGTTCCATGAAGCAGCCCCCTCCCCTGATCAGAGATGAGCGGCACACGCAGTCATGACAGCGTTCGACGCCCTGCCCTTTTCAAATAGGCCGGCAAAATAACGCGGACGAAAGAAATTGTCAGCAGTCGTGTCTAGGAGCGACCCTCAGATTCAAGGGCGTCGAGCGCCTCGTCAAGCAAAGCGCCAAGAGGCACGCCGCGCTCGTCCGCCAGACGATAGAAGCGGTCGATGGTTTCGCTGGTTGCCTTGATGTTGATCTGGCGGTTGCGGCCTGTGGTGTAGCGGCGGATTGCGCGCGGTGCCTCTACAACTTCCACCGGCGGCGCGGCCTTGATGGCTGGTGCTGCGGCAGTTTTCGCTGTGCGCGGCTTGCGGCTTGGGAAACCTGCGTCCTCGGCAATCTGCTCGATCTCGGCGAGTGGCACAGGCTTGGCAGGCTGCGGCTTCTCGAAGTCACTCAGGTCTGCGAAGGGATTGGTTCTGGTCATTGTCATGCCACCTTGCTCTTGTTGCTCTTGGCGGGTGTTGCTGCCCTGCCCTCGCGTAGTTTGGCGATGATTTCCGCAGTGAACTCCTCGGCATTGGCGATGGCCTTATCGAGGTTTGGCACGTCGGCCGGATCGAGCGTCTCCAGTGGTTGCTGAAATGAGAACATGGCGCGGAAGGCTTCGCGCTCATTGAGCTGTGTCTTGAACATGGGAATGCCAGCGTCGGTGAGGCCGCCCTGGATATGGCCCATGGTGCGGGTGCGGATGATGGGGCTGGTCCGCGTAAGAAGGACGCCAAAGGGCGTCGTGCGGCCCGTCATCTTTTCTTGTTGCTTGACCACCTTGATGGCGCGGCTCGCTTGCTCGGCATCGAGCTGTGAGCCCTGTGTTGGAATGACGACTAGATCCGCCTGGCTAACCGCCAGCAACACGATTTTGGCGGCGGTGCCTTCCAGATCGACGACAACGAAAGGCGTTGCCGCAGCTGCTTCTTCTATGCGCTCGATGATATTGTCTTCATCGGCGCTGGCGTCGATCGTCAGGTTGGCGGGTGCGGCCCCTCCCCTGCCCCAGGCTTGTATGGGGTGATTGGGATCGGCGTCGATGACAGTGACTTTGGCAGCACGGGCGATTTCGGTGGCGAGAAGGAGAGCTGCGGTCGTCTTGCCGACACCTCCCTTGGGACTGACGAAGACGATGGTTGGCATGGTGCTCCCCGCTATTAACGATACCAGATAGCTAGATGGTAGCTACCGGATAGCCTTTCTGTCAATGGTAGCTGGTGGCTATCTGATTAGTACCGGATAGCTTTCTAGTAGCTGTATAGTATCCTACGGATACTTGGTAGCTATCGGGTAGCTGTGTTATCCTGAGTGGAGGTCTGTCGAAGAGGAGGGCGCCATGCATGCCGGTTTGGATAGCATGTCCTGAGGGTTTCATTGCAGCTGATGTGATCCGCTGGCGCGAAGGCGTCTGGTCCCGGCGCGGGCCTGGGAAGGGCAGGGCGGTGAAGATCGGCGATCGGGATGTGGTGGCTGAGGTCCTTGAAGGCCCCGACGCTGAGGGCTTCTACCTGTTGCTGGTGCGGGATTGCCGGGTGTTTAGTGAACAGCCGCAGCGCTGTCAGCTCCCAACGGGCCAGGAAATCCGCCGCAAGGGCGCCACGGTCCTGCGCGGTGAGCCTGAAAGGATGCGTTGGAGCGACGAGGCGGCAAGGGTGATTGTCAAAAGCCCCTTTGTGGGGCCGGAGGCCGTCCCGTCACGGCCAAAGCGGAAGAAGGAATTGCCCGAGCGGGAATGATGCCTGATCGGCGGCCCCGGCCGGGGGCTTTGGAAGCTTCAGGAAGCGTTTGGACCAAAAAGGGGCAGGGGAGGGGGCTAAAGTCTCGTTAGCCTGCTCTGAGCCCTCTCCGCTGGGCGAAATAGCCCGTTTGAAGGACCGACCTGCCCAGCTGCACCCCTCCGCCAAGCCCTTTCGACCTTTCCGCCAGGACGGTACATGGAGATCAGAGCGACTTATCCACAGGCTGTGGGAGTTAAATATGGGTTAGATTCAGGGTTAAGCGATTCTGGGAACAGGCGAAGTTCCTGAAAGCCTTGGCTGAATCAGGCTCGATTCTCCATATCGCGTGGGTGAAACCCCGAATCTTCGTGGGTAAAACCCCGATAGTTGGTGGGTGAAACCCCGAATCCTCCTGTCGGTGTGTAAAACCCCGAATCTGGCGCTTTGGTGTGTAAAACCCCGAATTATGGTCAACCGGTGGGTGAAACCCCGAAGCTGTTGACAGCGGTGTGTGAAACCCCGAAGCTTTGGCATGGCGTCTGTTCCACCGAATCAGCAACTCGCGCTCATCCCCGAGCGCCATCCGCAGCATGACCTGTTCATCTGCGACGTTGCAGACGCTGTGCTCAAGGATGTCATGCCCCAGCTTGAGCATCCCTTCTACTCGTTGTCGAAGAAGCCGGAGACAACGATCCGCCGCTATGAGCACAACGGCCAGTGGCTCCAGGTGACGCCGAGCGTGAAGGGCCTGGCCACCATCTACGACAAGGACATCCTGATCTACTGCATCAG
>VFQR01000954.1_pt1 | contig 27066 bp, 28 predicted proteins | sample 3512321 | NCBI WGS metagenome assembly VFQR01 (sample SAMN10412374, study PRJNA504923) | tailings metagenome | isolation source: Relicate 3 Philex TSF1 revegetated site | place: Philippines: Tuba, Benguet | collected 2017-08-29 | reverse complement strand
CACGCCCGATCCCCCCTGGGATCGAGCCTCGCCAGCAGCCGCTTCGCCGCGCGGTGGCGCAGCGCGGCGCCGACCGCCAGCGCGCCGAAGGTGCCCAGCGTCAGCACATAGGATGCGGTGATGTGCCACCAGTGCAGCGTCATGCCGGTGCGTCCTCGCGCCGCGCGCGCGCCAGTTGCAGGGCGCGCACGCGGCGTTCCATCACCGCCGCGCGCGTGCGCGCCAGCACCACCGCGCCGAACAGCAGCGAGAAGCCAAGCGCGCAGGTCAGCAGCGGGTAGAGGATGTCCACATGCATCCCCGGCGCGTCCAGCCGGGTCACGCTCGCGGGCTGGTGCAGCGTGTTCCACCAATCCACCGAGAACTTCACGATCGGCACGTTCACGAAGCCCACCAGCGCCAGGATCGCGCCGGCGCGCGCGCCGCGCTCGGCATCGTCGAAGGCGCGCACCAGCGCGGCATGGCCGAGCCACAGGAAGAACAGCACCAGCACGCTGGTCAGCCGCGCATCCCAGACCCACCAGGTGCCCCACATCGGCTTGCCCCAGAGGCTCCCCGTGGCGAGGCAGAGCGCCGTCACCGCAGCCCCCACCGGCGAAAGCTCCCGCGCCGCCAGATCGGCCAGCGGGTGCCGCCAGATCAGCGCCATCAGCGACAGCACGGCGAGCCCCGTGTAGCCACCCATGGCCAGCCAGGCCATCGGGACGTGGACATACATGATCCGTACGGTCTCGCCCTGCTGCCAGTCGGTCGGCGAGACGACCAGGGCCCAATAGGCGCCGACCGCCATCACCGCGAGCGACAGCCCCCAGAGCCAGGGCAGCCAGGCCCCGGTCAGCCGCAGGAAGCGGCCGGGATTGGCGAAGCGGTGCAAGGTCCGCGGCCCGGCCGGGGCCTCGGGGCGCGCCCCGGTTGCCCGGGTCGAGGTTGATGAGCTGGCGTCCACGGCGCGTAACCTAGGCCCGGCGCGCGCCGGATTGAAGCCGGCGCAAGCCCGCGTTACGTCCTTGCGCCATGCCTCGCCGCGCGCGCCAGTTCTGGCTGGTCAAATCCGAGCCTGACGCCTTTTCCTGGGATCAGCAGGTGGCGAACGGCATCGAGCCCTGGACGGGCGTGCGCAACCACATGGCGCGCGCCAATCTGGAGGCGATGCGCGTCGGGGACCTCGCCTTCTTCTACCATTCCAACATTGGCAAGGAGATCGTCGGCGTCGTCGAGGTGGCGAAGGAGGCCTATCCCGACCCCTCCGTCGGTCCCGATGACCCCAAGGGCGCCAAGGGAACAGGCTGGGTCTGCGTGGACATGAAGGCGGTCGGCCCGATGCCGAAGCCGGTGAGCCTCGCCGCGATCAAGGCCGATCCGGACTTCGCCGAGCTGGCCCTGGTGCGGCAATCCCGGCTGTCCGTCATGCCCGTCAGCGCCGAGCACTGGCGAAAACTGTGCAAGCTCGGCGGGTGGAAGGGCTGATGGCGGTCGCGGAGACCGAGCGCGTCCTATGCCGGTTGGACGACATCCCCGAGGGCGAAAGCCGGGGCTTCCCGCCGGCGCCGGGCGGCTTCACCGGGCTCTTCGCGGTGCGGCAGGGCGACCGCGTCCGGGTCTATGTCAATTCCTGCCCGCATATCGGGCTGCCGCTGGAACCCGCGCCGCACCGGTTCCTGGATGCGAAGAAGCAGCACATCGTCTGCTCGGCGCATGGCGCACGGTTCCGCATCCAGGACGGCGAATGCTTCTCCGGCCCCTGCTACGGCGAATACCTTGAAGCGGTGAAGGTCCGGATTGACGCCGAGGGCCAGGTCATCGTGCCCGCGGATGCGGGCGCCTAGCCCGGACTTCTCACCAGGCCAGCCGATGATCGCGCAGGACCTGGTGGTGCCTGGGTCGTTGCGGAGCGAGGCCAAGACGGACTGTCTTGGCGAGCGACGCGGCGGCCCAGGCGCCGCCAGGGACAAGCGAGGGCGGCTGCAACTGGTGAGAAGTCCGGGCTAGTCAGGCGAGCCCGGCCAGCGCCAGCCCCAGGCACGCCGCCGCCGCCACGCCGAGCACCGCGAAGGTGAGCGACATCCCGAACGTCCGCCACCGCATGTTCTCGGGCTCCCGCGCGATGGCGATGGCATGCACGACGCGTCCCGCGACCAGCGTGGTGCCGAGCGCATGCACCGCCCAGGCGGGCAGCCCGTTGATTTCGCAGAGGCCGATCAGGACCAGGCCGAGCGGCGCGTATTCGGAAAAGTTGCCATGCGCGCGCGCCGCGCGCTCCACCATCCGGTGCGGGGTGCCGAGCGCCACGCGGTAGGCGTGCCGCGCCCGGATGACCTGCATCGCGAGCCAGACTGCGTAGAGCCCGAGCAGCCCGGCATAGAGCGCCGTCGCCGGCAGCATCAGCCGTTCTCCTTCACATCCGCTCGCGCGCCGCCCGAGATGCGCAGCAGCTCCCCGGGCGTCGTCGCGAAGACATGCATGGGTGAGCCGGCCGCCGCCCAGACCCGCTCGAAGCCGAACAGGTCCTCGTCCAGCAGCACCACCGGCGGCGTGAGATGCCCGACCGGCGCCACCCCGCCGATCGCGAAGCCGGTCACATCCCGCACCCAGCCCCCATCGGCGCGCCTGATCGCCAGCCCCGTCGCCGCCGCGATTTTTTGGGTATCCACCCGGTTGGCACCGGAGGCGATGACCAGCACGACCCTTTCGCCCCCCCTGAACACGATGGATTTCGCGATCTGCGCCACCTCGCACCCCACCGCCGCGGCCGCCTCGGCGGCGCTGCGGGTGCCTTCGGGGAAGGCCTGGACCGTGTCGTCATGCCCCTGCGCGGCCAGCGCCGCGCGCACCCGTTCGACAGAACCACCGGACAACGCCATATCCCCCGCGATGGATTCGCTCGCCCTCTACATCCACTGGCCTTTCTGCCTCGCCAAGTGCCCCTATTGCGACTTCAACAGCCATGTGCGGGACCGGGTGGACCAGGCCGCCTTCGCCGCCGCCCTGCGCGCCGAGCTGGCGCATGAGGCGGCCCGCGCAGGGCGCCGGCCCTTGTCCTCCATCTTCTTCGGCGGCGGCACGCCGAGCCTGATGGAGCCCGCCACCGTCGCCGCCCTGATCGAGGACGCCGCGCGTCTGTTCGACATGGCGCTCGACATCGAGATCACGCTGGAAGCCAACCCTACCAGCGTCGAGGCCGCGAAGCTCCGCGCCTTCCGCGGCGCCGGCGTGAACCGGGTTTCCCTCGGCGTGCAGGCGCTCTCGGAATCCGCCCTCGCCTTCCTCGGCCGCAAGCATGATTCGCGGGACGCGATCGCGGCGCTGGACCTGGCCCGAAATACCTTTCCGAGGGTCAGCTTCGACCTGATCTACGCCCGCCCCGGCCAGGCCGAGGCCGAATGGCGCGCCGAGCTGCGCCAGGCGCTCGCGCTCGCGGCCGACCATCTCTCGCTCTACCAGCTCACCATCGAGCCCGGCACGCAGTTCGCCACGCTCCACGCCCGCGGCGCTTTTCGGCTGCCCGAGGGCGACGAGGCCGCGATCCTCTCCGAAGCGACCGCCGAGGAAGCTGCCCGCTTCGGGCTGCTGCGCTACGAGATCTCCAACTACGCCAAGCCCGGCGCCGAGAGCCGTCACAACCTCGCCTATTGGCGCTACGGCGACTATCTCGGCATCGGCGCCGGTGCGCATCAGCGCCTCACGCTGGGTGGCGCCGTCCTGGCCGCCCGCCGCCACCGCGCGCCGGAGGAATGGCTTTCCCGAGTTCAGCGGCACGGCCACGCGATCGTTGAGGAGGAGGCGCTCAGCCCGCGCGACCGCGCCCGGGAATCCCTGCTGATGGGGCTGCGGCTGGCGGAGGGCGTGGACCCGGCGCGGATCGAGGCGCGGAGCGGCCTGCCCTTCGCCGCGTGCGTGGACGGCGGCGCGCTCGACAGGCTGATCGAGGAAGACCTGATGGCATGGCGTGGCGACCGCCTCGCCGCGACGCCCGCCGGCCTGCTGCGCCTCGACGCGATCCTGCCGGTGCTGGTGCAATAGCCCCGCATGAGAACCGCCTTCCTCGGCGCCTATGGCTACGGCAACCTCGGCGATGAGCTCTGCCTGATCGAGGCGATGCGCGCCTTCCCCTCGGACGAGGCCTTCGCCTTCTCGGTCGCGGCGAGCTGGACCATGCGCTGCGTCCCCGGCCTCGCCGGCTGTTTTCGGAACGAGACGGAACTCGACCTCCTTCGCCCGCGGCGCATCGTGTTCGGCGGCGGCATGTTCGGCCTGCCCGAGGCGTTCCGGGCCTGGATGCCGGCACTCGCCCGGGCCCAGGCGCGCGGTGCCGAGATCCACTTCCACAATCTCGGCATCGGCTGGCTGCGAGGCGACATGGGCTGGCTCGACGAGGCCGCGCGCGCGGTGCTGACGGGTGCCGCCAGCTTCTCGGTGCGCGATCATCTCGGCGTGGAGCGCGCGGCGGAACTCGGCCTGCCCCGCCTCGCCCGCATCACCCATTTCCCCGAGGCCGATATCGAGGCCGACCGGACGCTGGCCGATGCGCTGCTTCCGCGCGACGGCCGCAAGCTGCTCGGCCTCTCGATGATCCCGCTTCCCGCCATGCGCGAGGCGCTGGCGCGGGAGGCCGGGCGCGTCCGCGCGCTGCTGGCGGAGTTTCGCGACCACGCGCTGGTGCCGATCGTCAGCACCGTCCATGTGACCCGACCGGAGGAGGACGACCTCGCCGGCTTCGAGGATGTCCGGCAGGTCTTCCTGCCGGACGCGCCGATCGCCGCGCCGGCGCTGCTCGACCGCCGGCATTGGCATGCCGAGCTGACGCCGCCGCGTCTCAAGGGCCTGATCGCCCGCTGCGATGCGCTGGTCAGCCAGCGCAAGCACAACTGCATCCACGCCATCGGCGCGGGGGTGCGGGTGATCGGACTCTCGCCGCTGGAGGACCATAGCCTGCGCCGCACCTTCGTGGCGCTCGCCCACCGCCTGCCGCCGGGCTCCCGCTGCGTCGGCCTCGCGCGGGAGGTCTCCTGATCTACCCTTCGAAGCGCAGCCCGCGCTCGCGGATCACCCGGCTCCATTTCGCCGATTCGGCCGCCAGATGCGCCGCCGCCGCGGCGACATCGCCGCCCATCGGCACGAAGCCCGCCGCCTGCGACCGTTCGGTCACCTCCGGCTGGCGCAGAGCGGCGTTGCCGGCCTCGTTCAGCCGCAGCACCGCCGCCTCCGGCACGCCGGCCGGCACCCACCACATCACCCAGGAATAGGCCTCGAAGCCGGGCAGCACGGTCTCGGCGACCGTCGGCAGGGCCGGCAGCGTCGGCACCCGCGCGCCCGTCCCGACCGCGAGCGCGCGCAGCGCCCCGGACGCGAGATGCGCCGGGGTCGCCGGCAGGTCGGCGAACATGAAATCCACCCGCCCGCCGATGATCTCGGTCAGCGCCGGCGCGGTGCCGCGGAACGGCACGTGCTGGATCTCGACGCCCGTCATCGCACGGTAGAGCTCGCCCGCCAGGTGATGCGGGGTGCCGACACCGCCCGAGGCGTAGGTCATCCGCGCGCCATTCGCCCGCACCAGCCGGTCCCATTCCTGCACGGATTGTGCCGGGAAATCCCGCCGGACCACGAGCACCGTCGGCGTCGCGGCGAAGAGCCCCACCGGCCGAAAATCCCGCATCGTGTCGTAGGGCGGCTGCGCCATCATCAGGGGTGCGACCAGGTTGGCGATCGGCGCGACGAGGATGGTGTGGCCGTCCGGCTCGCTCCGCGCGGCCGCGACGCCGCCGATGGTCGCCCCCGCGCCGGGGCGGTTCTCCACCACCACCGGCTGGCCAATGCTCGCCTGGAGATGCGGCGCCATCAGCCGCGTCAGCACATCGGGCGAACCTCCGGCGGGAAAGGGGACGATGAAGCGGATGGGCCTCGCGGGCGCCCAGCCCTGGGCGAGGGCGGGCAGCGGCAGGGCGGCAAATCCGGCGATGAGGCGTCGGCGGGAGACAGGCATGCGGGATCGGCTCCGTTCGGCACGAAGGACAACGACCGGCCTTTTCTCCCGGGTGGACCATGCCACGCCGGGAACGTCCCGCCTATGCCGGCTTGACCGCCCTCGGCGCCGGCCGGACCTTTCGCGCATGGAGTTCAACCCGCGCGACACGCTGGGCCACCGCCTTGTCATGGGCATCGTGGCGCCGGCCACCAACACCACGACCCAGGCGGAATGCGATCCGCTCCGCCCCGAGGGCGTGGTGAACGCCCATGCCCGCATCGCCAACCCCGACCAGGCCGTGCTGAAGGAGGCCGACCAGGCCGCCGTCCGCGCCAGCATGGTCGCCGGCCTTTCGGGCGCGCTCGACACCCTCGCCCCCGCCCGGCCCGACCATGTGCTGATCGGGGTGATGGTCGAGAACTTCGTCGGCGGCGGCGCGGCCGGGGAGGCGCTGCTGGCCGAGTCCGCCGCGCGGGTCGGCTGCGCGGTGACGGATGTCTCCTCCTCCCTGCTCGCGGCGCTCGCTGCGCTGTTCGGCCGCCCGGCCAAGATCGGCCTGCTCACCCCCTTCCTGCCCGCCGGCGACGCCGCCGCGCGCCGCCTGTTCGAGGAGGCGGGCCATTCCGTCACCCGCCTCCTCGGCCTCAAGGCGCCAAGCCCCTCGGCCATCGGCCGCGTGCCGCTCGACCGCCTGCGGGAGGCGGTGCGGGAGCTGGCGGCGCCGGAGGTGGAGGCGATCGTGCAGGTCGGCACCAACCTGCCCTTCGCCGGCGTCGCACGGGAGGCTGAGGCGGAACGCGGCATCCCCATCCTCGCCTCAAACCCCACCGCCTATTGGCGGGCACTGCGCCAGGCCGGCGTGACCGAGGCGTTGCCGGGCCGCGGGCGGTTGTTCACCCTCGCATGAGCATCCTGCTGCTGGCCGAGCGCCCGCTGCGCGACCTCCGCTCGCGCGCGCTGCTTGGCGGGCTGCCGGCGCGGCTCGGCGCGCGGCTGCTCGTGCGCAGCACCGCGCCGCGCTGGCCGGAGGGGTTCGAGCCCGTCCCGCCCGATGCCGATCCCGCCGGCCTTGGCCTGGCCGGCGCGCTGCTGGCCGGCGCCTTCCAGTCCCGCCGGCATTTCGAGGAGGCGCTGGAACTGGCCGCGCGAGCCGTGTCGGCCGGCATCCCACTCGCGGTGCGGCACCTGACGCTCGAAGCCGGCGCCGTGCGCGTTGCCCCGCCGCCCGCCATCGGCGTGCTGGATCACGCCGCGCCGCTCGCGCTGCGCGACCACCGCACGGCCGATGCGCTGCTGGTCTGGCGCGTCGCCGTGCCCTTCGTCCTCGATCCCTATCCCGAGCGCCACATCGCCACCGATGCCTCCCTGGCGGCGGCGCTGCCGGAGGGCCCGATGCTCGGCCTCGGCCTGCTCGGCGGCGCGGGGCTGGAGGCCGCCATCGCCGAGCGCGGCGCCGCGCTGCGCGCCCTGCTTGCGCCCTTCGCCGGCTGGCCGATCCTGCCGCTGGTCGCCGAGGCAGCCGACAGCCCTGCCGAGGACGGCGCCGCCACCCTCGCCTTGGCCCGCACCCTGCTGCCCGATTCGCCGATCCTTTTGCCGGAGCTGGCCGATCCCGCCGCGCGCCGCCGCCTGCTGACGCCGGAGCGGCTCAAGGGGCTGGCGGCGCGCTGCGCCCATGTGGTCACCAGCCATGACCTGATCGGCGCGCTGGCCGTGGGCGCCGGGGTGCCGGTGCTCGGGATCGGCCTGCCGGGCGAGACCCGGATCGGTGCCTGCCTGGCGACGTTGGCGAATGAGGCGCCCGCCGGCTCGAACCTCGCCTATCCCGAGCGGGACAGTTCGAGGGCCCTCGCATAGACCTGCTTGCGGGGCAGGCCCGTCGCCGCCGCGACCAGCGCGGCCGCGTCCCGCAGGCTGGCGCCTTCCATCGCGGCGCGAAGCTGCGCGTCCAGCTCCGCCTCCCCGGTCGCCTCTTCGGGGGCCGGGCCGATCACAATGCAGATCTCCCCGAGCGCCTGGTGCGTGCGGTAATGCGCGGCGAGGCTCGCCAGCGTCCCCCTTCGGACCTCCTCGAAGCGCTTGGTCAGTTCTCGGGCGACCGCCGCTGGGCGATCCGCCGAAAAGCCCTCCGCCAGCGCGGCCAGCGTCTCGGCCAGCCGGTGCGGCGCCTCATGCAGCACCAGCGTCGCCGAGAGGCCAGCGCGCTCCGCCGCCCGGAGCTTGCCGATGGCGGCCGCGCGCGGGCCCGCCTTGGGCGGCAGGAAGCCGAGGAACAGGAAGGGCTGCGGCGGCAGGCCCGAGAGGGTCAGCGCCGTCACCGCCGCGTTCGGGCCCGGGATCGCCGTCAGCGGCAGCCCCGCCTCGATCACCGCCCGCACAAGCCGGTAGCCGGGGTCGGAGACCAGCGGCGTCCCGGCATCCGAGGCCAGGGCGAGCCGTTCTCCCGCGCGTAACCGTTCGATCACGCGCGGCACCATCGCCGCCTCGTTATGGTCGTGCAGTGGCAGAAGCGCCGCTGAGAGGCCATAACGGGCGAGCATCTGGCCGGTCACCCGCGTGTCCTCGCAGAGCACGGCATCCACCCCGCCGAGCACCGCGAGCGCCCGGGCCGACAGGTCGCCGAGATGGCCAATCGGCGTCGCGACCAGCGAGAGCCCCGCCGGGATCTCGCCTTGCGCCGCCAGCCGAGGAGGATCGCCGCTTGCCATCACCCGTTCCGCTCGCCGCCAGAAGCCGGTTCGGGGCCGGGCTCCTGCTCGCCCTCCTTCTGGGCGTCTCGGCCTGCGCTCCGCAACCCCGCCCGCCCGCGCGGATCGGCATGGCCCCCCCGGTGCAGCAAGCCGCGCCCCAGGCGCCGGTGAGCCGTGCCGCGATGCTGCTGCCTCTCACCGGGCCGCAGGCGCCACTCGGCCAGACGCTGCTCAATGCCGGCATCATGGGGCTGTTCGACGAATCGAGCACGGGCGTCGAGATCGCGCCGGCCGACACCGGCGGCACGCCGGGCGGCGCCGCCGCCGCGGCGCGGCAGGCGATCGCCGGCGGGGCGAGCATCCTGATCGGGCCGCTGACCAGCGCCGAGACCGCGGCAGTCGTCCCGGTGGCCCGCGCCGCCGGCGTGCCCATGCTCGCCTTCACCAACGATGCGCAGCGCGCCGCCGAGAATGCCTGGGTGCTCGGCGTGACGCCGCAGCAGCAGGTGCGCCGCGTGGTCGCCGCCGCCGCGCGCGACGGGCGCCAGCGCTTCGCGCTCGCCGCGCCGAACAACGATTTCGGTCGCGCGCTGGCCGAGGGGCTGCGCAACGCGACGGCCGATCTCGGCCTCGCCGCGCCGATCATCGCGCTGCATCCCTCGAACGCCGATCCCGCCCAGGCCGCCGCCGGCGCGCGCCTGGCCGCGCCGCAAGCCGATGCGCTGCTGATCGGCGAGGCCGGCGACCGCGCCCGCCGCTTCGCTGCAGCCTTCCTCGCCGAAAACCAGGGCAGCCCGCCGAAGCTGCTCGGCACCGCGCTCTGGATGGGGGAGACGGGGCCGCGCGGCGATGAGCTGGCCGGCGCCTGGTTCGCCGGCCCCGATGCCGGCGCGCGCACCGCCTTCGAGGGCCGCTACCGCTCCGCCTTCGGCAGCACGCCGCCGCGCATCGCGGCGACGGCCTATGACGCCGCCTCGCTGGCGGTGCGCAGCCTGCGCACCAACCAGCCGGTCGCGACGCTGACGATCGTGCGCAGCTTCGCCGGCGCCGATGGCCCGCTGCGGCTGGTCGCCGAAGGCCAGGCGCTGCGCGGCCTCGCCCTCTACGCGGTCGAGCCGGTGGGCGAGCCGACGCTGATCGAGCCCGCGACCGACCCGGGCGGCCCGGCGAGCTAGACCGGGCCGGCCATGCCGGGCCAGCCCCCGCCGGCCGGGAGGCTGCTGGCAGCGACGCTGTTCATCGGCGCCGTGCCGGCGGCGGCGCTGCTCGCGCTCGTCGCCACCGGCGCGGCGGCGCCGGTGCCGGCACTGCTCGCCTTCGCCGTCGTGGTGGTCGCCGCGCTGCTCGTGGCGCGGACCTGGCTCGTGAACCTGGCCCGGCTCCGCGCCGCCATCCGCCGGGCGGAGGCGGGCGAGACCGAACCCGAGCCGGACCATCCCGCCCTGCTGCCGGCGATCGAGGAGATCGCCGAGGATGTGCGCCGCCTGGCACGCGCGATCGGTGCCCGCGCCGACCTGGTCCAGCAGCTCCGCCGCGCAGACGAGGCGATCATCGAAAGGCTGCCCGATCCGCTCGTCGTGCTGGATGCGCGCGGCGCGGCGCTGCGCACCAATGCCGCCGCGCGCGCGATCTTCGGCGGCGGGCCCGGCGCCGGCGACCTCGCCGCGCTGCTGCGGCACCCGGCGCTCGCCGAAGGGCTGGACGCCGCGCTCGCCGCCACCGCGCCGCGCGAGGTGGATATCGCGCTGCCCGTGCCGGTCTCGCGCGAGCTGAAGGTGCACCTCGTGCCGATGGACCCGCCGCTCGGCGATGGCGGTCGGGTGGTGCTGCTGCTGTCCGACCGCACGCGCGACCGCGCGGTGGAGCGGATGCGCGCCGATTTCGTCGCCAATGCGAGCCATGAGCTGCGCACGCCGCTCGCCAGCCTGATCGGCTTCATCGAGACTCTGCGCGGCCCGGCGCAGGGCGATGCGGAGGCGCAGGCGCGCTTTCTCGGCATCATGGCCGACCAGGCCGAGCGCATGCGCCGACTCATTGACGACCTGCTGGGCCTCACCCGCATCGAGATCACGGAGCACCAGGCGCCATCCGGCCGCGTGGACCTCTCGGCGCTCGCGGCCTCCGAGGCGGATGCGATGGCGCCCGTGCTGGCGACACGCAAGGCCAGGCTGGACCTGGCGCTGGACCCTGGCGCCATCGCGGCGCCGGCCGATGCCGAGCAGCTCGGACAAGTGCTGCGCAACCTGCTGGAGAATGCGGTGCGCTATGGGCGGGAGGGCGGGACGATCCGCCTCTCGGTCGCGCGGCTCGCGCCCGGCGCCGATCCGAAGTTCCCGGCGCGGCCCGGCGTGGTGCTGGGCGTGGCGGATGACGGGCCGGGCATCGCGCGCGAGCACATCCCGCGCCTGACCGAGCGCTTCTATCGGGTGGATCGCGGCCGCGGGCGCAGCTCGGGCGGCACCGGGCTCGGGCTCGCCATCGTCAAGCATGTGGTGAACCGCCATCGCGGGCATCTGCTGATCGAGAGCGAGCAGGGCATGGGCTCCACCTTCCGCGTCTGGCTGCCCTCGGCGCAGGATGGGGGCGAGGAGAGATGAGCATGGATGCCGTCGCGACCCTGATCGCCGTCTTCGCGATCTTCATCCCCGCGCTGATCCTGCCGGGGCCGGATTTCGTGGGCGTGGTGCGATCCTCGCTGACGCGCGGCGCGCGGGCGGGGCTGCTGACGACGGCCGGCGTCTCCTGCGGGCTCGGCTTCTACGCAACGCTGAGCCTGCTCGGGCTCGCGGCGGTGCTGGTGCAGTACCAGTGGCTGACCTGGGCGGTGCGCATCGCGGGGGGCGCCTACCTGATCTGGCTCGGCGTGAAGCTGCTGCGCGCGAAGCCTGTCGCCGTGAGCGAGGCGGAGATCAGCGGCGAGGTGCGCGGCAGCGCCTTCCTCTTCGGCTTCGTGGTGACGCTGACGAACCCGAAGGCGATCGTGCTGTTCGCCAGTGTCTTCGCCACGGCCGTCACGGCCGAGACGCCCGGCTGGCTGCTGGTGCTGATGGTGGCGCTGGTGATGGCCAGTTCGCTCGCCTGGTACACGGTCGTCACGCTGTTCATGTCGGCGCCGCCCGTGATGCGGCGCTTCCGGCACGCGCAGCACTGGATCGAACGCGCGGCCGGCGCGTGCTTCGTCGCGATCGGCGGGAAGATCTTGCTCGATGCACGGAGCCCGGTGACGCCGTAGGTCCTCTCATTTTTCGCTTGCATCGCGCGGCCTCGTCGCCGTATCAGCCGCGCCCTCGGCGGAAATCCATCCGGCCGACAAGGTGTGTCATGCCGTCGAACGCGCTGGTCAGCGCCGTCGCCTGCGAACCCCGCGACCCGAAAGGTTTGCGGACCGACGCGGTGCGACCGTTCGACAGAGAGCGGTTTCAACCCGTCTTCCGCTGACACCCGGGCGCCGCCACGGCGCCACCCCGACTGACAAGCAGGAGTAACATCCGATGCGTCCCTCCGATCCGCTGGAGGCGCGTGCGCGCGAACTGGCCATGGCGGCCGGAATCGAACCCGATTCGCGCATTCCGAACCCGGCCAAGCCCGACAAGACCATGCCCGCCTGGACCAGCTTCCGCGACGCCGCGCGCGAGGCGCAGCGCGTGGAAGCGCGCGCGCGGGTCGCGGAAAGCTTCGCCGCAGGCGAGGCGGCGCAGCCCGAGGCCTATCGCAACGCGCCGCTCGCGGTGTTCGGCACGCATGAGGCGAACACGCTCGACCAGATGCGCAACTGCCTGAAGGTCGGCAACGCCGTGGCCGCGACGCTCTGCGCGGACGGCCATCTCGGCTACGCGCAGCCGGTCGGTGGCGTCATCGCCTATGAGGGCCAGGTCAGCATCAGCGGCGTCGGCTTCGACATCGCCTGCGGCAACCTGGCCGTGCGTCTCGACATGCCGGCGGCCGCGGTGAAGCCGAACGCGCAGGAGATCCTCGCGGCGATCCGCGCGACCATCTCCTTCGGCGTCGGCCGCGCCAACGCCGCGCGCGTTGAGCACGCGGTGCTGGACGACGACGAGGCCTGGCGCGCCTCCGGCATGGGCGACTACCGCCAGAAGGCGGCGGCGCAGCTCGGCACCGTGGGCTCGGGCAACCACTATGTGGACCTGTTCGAGGACGAGGCCGGCCTCACCTGGATCGGCGTGCATTTCGGCAGCCGCGGCCTGGGCCACACCAGCGCCACGCGCTACCTGAAGCTCGCCGGCGGGCGCGACGGCATGCATGTGCCGCCGACGGTGGTGGACGAGGCGAGCGAGATCGGCCAGCGCTACCTCGCTGCGATGAGGCTCGCGGGCCGCTACGCCTATGCGGGCCGCGAATGGGTCGTGGAGCGCGTGCGCGCGATCGTCGGCGGCGACGTCACCGACAGCGTGCACAACCACCACAACTACGCCTGGAAGGAGCGCCACGGGGATCGCGACCTCTGGGTCGTCCGCAAGGGTGCGACGCCGGCCTTCCCGGGCCAGCGCGGCTTCGTCGGCGGCTCGATGGGCGACGACGCGGTGATCCTGGAAGGGGTTGAGAGCGCGGCCTCGGCCGCGTCGCTCTACTCCACCGTGCACGGCGCTGGCCGCGTCTTCGGCCGCAAGGAAGCCTTTCGTCGCTTCACCCGCGACGAGATGGAATCCTGGCTGCGTGAACGCGGCGTGATGCTCTCGGGCGGCGACCTCGATGAGAGCCCGATGGCCTATCGCCGCCTGCCGGCGGTGCTCGACCACCACGCCGGCACGGTGCGCGTGCTGCATCGCCTCCGCCCCTTCGCGGTGGCGATGGCCGGCCCCGGCGAGTTCGATCCCTTCAAGGATTGAGCGCGCCGCCCTCCCCCGCTCGCGCGGGGGAGGGGATGGCCGCGTGCTACAGCAGGAAATCCCCCTCGGTCAGCGTGTGCAGGCCGCTGAGGATGATGCGCATCTCCGCGACGCGGTCGGCATCGCCGCTGTCCACCAGCACGACCGTGTTGGCGCCGGCCTGCACCACGCGCACCTGGCCGTTGCCGGCGCCCCCGGCGAAGGGCGCGGCGCCGATGAAGCTCAGGCCGCCGATCGCCGAGAGATCAATCCGGTCGCCCGGGCTCCAATCGTAGATCCGGTCGCTCTCGGCCAGGCTGCTGTCCGCCAGCGCGGCGAAGCGGAAGACATCGCCGTCATTGCCGGCGCCGCCATACAGCCGGTCCGCCCCCGCGCCGCCTTCCAGCGTATCCGCCCCGGCATCGCCGAACAGCCGGTCGGCCTCGGCACCGCCGAGGACCAGGTCGTTGCCGAGGCCGCCACGCAGCGCGTCGGCGCCCCCGCCACCATCCACCGTATCCGCGCCGCCGCCGCCGAGGATGGTGTCGGCGCCGCCGAGGCCGCGCAGCAGGTCGTCGCCGCCGAGGCCCAGGATACGGTCGCCGGCGCCGTCGCCTTCCAGCGTGTTCGCCGCGCCGGTGCCTTGCAGCGTTTCCGCCTCACCCGCGAAGGCACCGAGATCGTGCCGCGCGGCGTTGATCGCGGGGTTGCTCACGCTGCGCGCATCCTCCCACACCGTCACGAGATCGTTGTCGGAGGCGAGCGCGAGTTGCGGCCGCGTCTGGTAGGCGCCGTCCGGCGCGCCATCGAGCCGCGTCACGCCGCCATCCACGCTGCCATCGGGGGCGATGCGCTGGGTGTAGATGTTGGAATCGGTGAACCCCGGCAGCACGCCGGAGATGCTCACGAGCAGCCCGCCGTCCGGCAGGCCGATCAGGTCCGCGGTGCCGCCGAAATTGGTGTAGGGGAAGGCGAAGGTCGTCTCGGTGCCGAGGAGCTGGCCGGAGGCATCGAAGCGGCGCACCGCAACATCCGTGGTGCCGGGGGCGCCTGGCGAGGTGCGCGCGAGGGCGAAGCCGCCGCCCGGCAGGGCGGCGACGACCGGCACGTAGTCGCTGGCGCCGAGCGCCACCGGACCGAGACCCGCGGCGCTGCCGTCCGCGCGCAGGAAGCGCAGGTCGTGCGTGGTGACACCGCCGGCGAAGGTCTGGGTGACGAAGGCGACCACATCCGCGTTCGGCCCGCTCAGCGAGGCCGAGAGCTGGCCAGGCCCGATGAAGGGCACGGAGGTGCTGCCCGCCGCCGTGAACAGCGTGGTCGTCGCGCCGAGCGTGCCATCGGCCTCGATGACCGCGAGCCGCAGCCGGTCCGCGCCGGCGCCGTCCACGAAGACCACGCCGGCCCGGCCGCCGGAGAGCGCCACGATGCCCTGGAAGGTGACGCCCTCTGCGAAGCCCGCGCCGGTCGCCACCACCACTTCGGTGCCGACATTGGCGCCGGTCGCCGCATCCACGATCAGCGCGCCGATGCGGGTGGAGGGCGTGCCGCTGGTGATGCTCACATCCCAGCCGATCGCGACGGTGCCGTTGCCGAGCGCCACGATGCCCGAGCCGCTGCTGTTGCCGGTGAGGTCGGCGGTGACCGGCCGTGCCACGCCCTGCGCCACGCCATCGGCCCCGAACCGCTTCAGCATCACGGTGATGCCGCCATCCGCGTCGTAGCCGTAGCCGGCGGGATAGCCGGGGGGCGCCTGGCCGGCATTCTGCGGCAGGAAATCGTCCCAGATCGCAACGAAGCCGCCATTCACGCCAGCCGCCACATCCGGCTCGAACTCCGAGCCGGAGCGGGACGTGCCGTCCTCGGGCGAAAGCAGCAGGTCGGTCTGTCCAGAGACCGGATTCGGTGTAGCCATGGCGCTTCTCGATCCTGTCGGCGGGGGACAATCAGCCGACGATTCGTTGCGCGCTTATGGCCGATCCTCGACAAAGGTCAAGCGATCGCAAATGGTTGGCGTACACCGGCGCGCTCGCGCGCCGGTTGCGTCCCTACCGTAGCGGCGCGGCCTCGACCCGCCGGTTGAGCGCCCGTCCCGCGATCGTCCCGTTATCCGCCACCGGCCGATCGGGGCCGTGGCCGGCCGCCTGCAGCCGCGCGCGGTCCACGCCGCGCGCGGCGAGCCATTCCACCACGGCCTTGGCGCGCGCGTCGGACAGCGCGCGGTTGTGCGCCGCGCCGCCGGTGCTGTCGGTGTGGCCCTCGATCATCCAGCCGGCAGCCCGCGCCTCGCGGATCAGGCCGAGCAGGGCTTCGAGGTCGGGCAGGCTGTCGGCGCGCGGGATGGCGCTGTCGGTGTCGAAGCGGATGCCGCGCAGCACCACGCGGCCGTCGCGCTGCAGTGCCTGCTGCAACGCGCTACGGGCCGGCGGCGCGGCGCGGCGGGTGAGCTCGATGCGCAGCTCGCCCGTCTCGCCGATCACGAGCTCGGCGATGCCGGTGCCGTCCTCGTAGCCTGGCGCCGCGGCGCCGACGACGATGAGCCCGCCTGGCAGGTCGCGGATGCGCGCCGCGCCCCGCGCGTCGGTCCGCGCCGACAGGTCGAGCAATGCGAGCGCCGCATTGCCGATCGGCCGGCCGCTCTCCTTGTCCACGACGGTCACGTCGAGCGTGGCGGGGTTGGTGAGGCGCGGATCCACGATCAGCCGCACGAAATCCAGCGCGAAGCCGTCGCGCGCGCCGGTGCTCGGATCGTCCATCAGCAGTTCGAGCCGCGCTTCGTTCAGCAGCGGGTGCAGCTCGGCGGGCAGCGCCACGGTCAGCAGCTTGCCGATCGGGCCGGTCTGGTCGAGCGCGTTGATCGCCGTCTCCCAGGCCGGCACGCGGCGGCCATTGAGCGTGACGACGAAGGCGGTCTGCATGCTCGGCGCCTGGAAATCATCCACGAAGAGCTGGAGGAAGACGCGGCGGAACCCGGCCGGCAGCGCGCCGGGCTCGATCACCACGGCCTGCGGCGTGCTGGAAGGGCGCTCCACGGTCTCGTGATAGCCGTCGCCGGCGCGATCACCGGTGAGCGGATAGGCCACGCCGCTGCCGACCATGATCCGGTCGGTGCCCGGTGCGTCCTCCGGATCGGGCGCGAAGGGCCAGGGATGCACATCGGTGGCGCGCCCGGAGAAGGGATCGTAGCCCTCGGCCCAGCCGAAGCCGAGATTGTCCACATCGCCCACCCGCAGGACGAGGCGCCCCTCCGGCCCCTCCACCACGCGATCCTGCTGCCGTTCCCAGCCCGGGCGCAGGTTGAGCGCCGCAGCGCGCGCGGCCGCGTGCGCTTCGGGGGTGTCGGCGAAGGCCAGCGCGGGAGCGCCCGCGGCGCGGCGAACCAGGCCGGAGGTCATCCCCTCGGCGGGTTCCGGGCGGGTGATCTCGTCCTTCAGCCAGCAGGCGCCGGCCCCGCCCTCGGCGGCGACGAAGGTGAAGGCCAGGCAGGCGCGCTCGGCCACGCAGGCGGCACGACAGGCGGCCGGCCCACCGCGCGCCATCTCGATCTCGCGCAGGTCGGCCTGCGGGCGGTTGAAGCCGCGCTCGAAGCCGACCGGCTGGGCAGCCAGCGGCCCCGCGCAGAGCAGACCAAGCATCACGGCAAGCCAGCGACTCATGCATCCCCCGCGTTCCCAGCAGGGCAGCCTACATCGCCCGCTTCTTCAGCGGCAGCATGACCGCCGTCAGCCATTCGGCGGGCGACAGGGTGCGGCAATCGTTGAGGTATTCCTCGCGGGCCGGCTGGTCATCCGGCTCCTCGCCGCTCGCCGGCAGCCAGTCGCGGTAGAGCTGGCGGTAGGTGCCTTCCAGCTCGGCATAGGGCCCGCGGAACACCAGCACCGCGACGCGGCTCGGCGGCAGTTCCAGCAGCCGCGCGCCATCCCCCGCCTCGACCCCTGGCGGCAGGGTGAGGCAGGCGTCGGAGCGGAGGTCCCGGGCCGGGACGCTGACGGGGTCGTCGTGGTAAAGGCCGAGGAAGCGCGTCTCGGGCCCGATCAGGCGCCGCGCCGCCGCCCAGGCCATCAGCCGGTCGAAGACGGTGCCGATCTGGATGTAGGGCCCGCGATGCGCCAGCGCGGCGAGGCGCAGCGCGGGTTCCTCGCGGATCGTCACCTCGAGCATCGGGGTCTCCTCGGGATGTTTCACGTGGAACAGCGGCGCGCCGATGCCCCCGGCATCGCGATAGGCGCCGGGCGGCGTGCCATAGGCGGCCCGGAAGGCGCGGGTGAAGGCGGCGGCGCTGCCATAGCCGCAGCGCCTGGCGATGGCGGCGACCGGCTCGCCGCCCTTCACGAGCAGGCCGGCGGCCCGCGAAAGCCTTTCGCGCGCCAGCGTCTCGGCCGGCGTCTCGCCGGTCATCTCGCGGTAGAGGCGGTGGAAGTGGAAGGGGCTGAACGCCGCGGCCTCGGCCAGCGCCTCCAGGCTCGGCGGCCTTGCCGGGTCGGCGGCGATCAGCGCCATGGCGCGGGCGATGCGGCGGCCATAATCCAGGCGGGTGGCGGCCTTGGCGGGGCCCGGGGCGTCGTTCGGCATGGCGGGCATGATGCCAGAGCCGGCCTTGATCGCGCTTGCGGACCTCACATCACTTGAACCGGCGGCGCCCCCGCGTATGGTCCGGCCGCAAAGCAGGATGGGTTCAGATGGCTGACAGCTTCGACGTGATCGTGATCGGCGCCGGCCCCGGCGGCTATGTCTGCGCGATCCGCGCCGCGCAGCTCGGCATGCGGGTCGCCTGTGTCGAGAAGCGCGAGACGCTCGGCGGCACCTGCCTCAATGTGGGCTGCATCCCCTCGAAGGCGCTGCTGCACTCCTCCGAGCATTTCGAGCAGGCGAACCACAAGCTGGCCGAGCATGGCGTGATGGTCGGCAGCGTCGCGCTCGATCTTGCGAAGATGCAGGCCCGCAAGGGCGAGGTCGTCTCCGCCAACGTCAAGGGCGTCGAGTTCCTGTTCAAGAAGAACAAGGTCACCTGGCTGAAGGGCGAAGGCCGCATCGTCGCCGCTGGCGGCGCGGGCCAAGGTTCACTCGGCAAGGTCGAGGTCGCCGGCACGACCTACGAGACCAAGCACATCGTCATCGCCACGGGCTCCGAGAGCATGCCCCTCAAGGGCGTCGAGGTGGACGAGAAGCAGATCGTCACCTCGACCGGCGGGCTGGAGCTGGACAAGGTTCCCGGCCATCTCGTTGTCATCGGCGGCGGCGTGATCGGGCTCGAACTCGGCAGCGTCTGGCGCCGCCTCGGGGCGCAGGTGACGGTGATCGAGTTCCTCGACCGTATCGTCCCGACGATGGATGGCGAGCTCGGCAAGCAGTTCGAGCGCGTGCTGACGAAGCAGGGGCTCAAGTTCAAGCTGAAGAGCAAGGTCACCGGCGCCGTGAAGAGCCCGGACGGCGTGACGCTGACGGTCGAGCCCGCCGCCGGCGGCGCGCCCGAGCAGATCAAGGCCGATGTCGTGCTGCTGGCGATCGGCCGACGCGCCTACACGGCCAATCTCGGGCTGGCCGAAGCCGGCGTCGCGCTCGACGAGCGCGGCCGCGTGAAGACCGATGGCCACTTCGCCACCAACGTCCCCGGCATCTGGGCGATCGGCGACGTCATCGCCGGCGCCATGCTCGCCCACAAGGCGGAGGAGGAGGGGGTCGCGCTGGCCGAGATCCTCGCCGGCCAGAAGCCGCATGTGAACTACGATGCGATTCCGGGCGTCGTCTACACATGGCCGGAGGTCGTCGGCATCGGCAAGACCGAGGAGGAGCTGAAGGCCGCCGGCATCGCCTACAAGGTGGGAAAATTCCCCTTCACCGCGAATGGTCGCGCCCGCGCCATGGGCTTTACGGACGGCTTCGCAAAGATCCTGGCCGACAAGGCGACGGATCGCGTGCTGGGTGCACACATGATCGGCCCGGAGGCCGGCACGCTGATCGCCGAGATCGCGCTGGCCATGGAGTTCGGCGCCAGCGCCGAGGACATCGCCCGCACCAGCCACGCGCACCCCTCGCTGAACGAGGCCGTGAAGGAAGCCGCGCTCGCGGTGGATGGCCGCGCGCTGCATATCTAGGTGCCCTCAAACGGCGGGCGGCGGCTCCGCCGCCTTGCCTTGCGCGCCGACGCACTGGCGCGCCCGGCGACGAAGATCGTCTGTGCGCGGGGCCGCGTTCGCGGCCCTGATTGTGTGGGCGCGCACGCTTGCGCCGGATGCACAGTCGGCCGGCGGCGGCTCCGCCGCCTTGCCTTGCGCGCCGACGCACTGGCGCGCCCGGCGACGAAGATCGTCTGTGCGCGGGGCCGCGTTCGCGGCCCTGATTGTGTGGGCGCGCACGCTTGCGCCGGATGCTCCGAAACGCCACCTCCGCGGCCATGATGGAGTATCGCCCCTCGGTCCGGCGCAAGGCGGCCGGTGTCTCTTTGCTCGGGCTCGGCGTGCTCGGGCTCGTGCTGCCCTTCCTCCAGGGCTTCCTGTTCCTCGCCCTCGGGCTCTTCGTGCTGCGACACCAGTACATGTGGGCGCATCGCGGCATGGGCTGGATCGAATCCCGCTGGCCCGGCGCGGTGCTGAAAGCCGAGACGCTCGAGGGCCGCTGCATCGGCTGGTTCCATCGCCAGGGCACGCGCCTGAACCGGATGTTCCGCCGCGGTTGACCGCTTGACCGCCCCGGTCCCCCGGCGCACATCCGGCGATCCCCGCTCGCGGAGCCAAGACCCTGCTCGCCCTGCGCGTGATCCCCTGCCTCGACGTCAAGGACGGCCGCGTGGTGAAGGGCGTCAACTTCGTGGAACTCCGCGACGCCGGTGACCCGGTGGAGCAGGCCCGCACCTATGACCGCGAAGGCGCGGACGAGATCACCTTCCTCGACATCACCGCCTCCCACGAAGGCCGCGACACCATGCTTGACGTGGTGAGCCGCACCGCCGCCGAGGTCTTCATCCCGCTGACCGTGGGCGGCGGCATCCGGAGCGTCGAGGACATGCGCCGGCTGCTGCTCGCCGGCGCCGACAAGGTCTCGGTCAATTCCGCCGCCGTCGCCGATCCCGCGCTGGTCACCCGCGGCGCCGAGGCCTTCGGCAGCCAGGCGATCGTGGTGGCCATCGATGCGCGGCGGACCGGCGACCCCAAGGGGCATGGCTGGGAGGTCTTCACCCATGGCGGCCGCCGCGGCACGGGCATCGACGCCGTGGACTGGGCGCGCCAGATGGAACAGCGCGGCGCCGGCGAGATCCTGCTGACCTCCATGGACCGCGACGGCACGAAGCAGGGCTTCGACCTCGATTTGCTGCGCGCGGTCCGCGCGGCGATCCGCCTGCCCATCGTGGCCTCCGGCGGCGTCGGCAACGCCGCGCATTTCGTGGACGGCGCCCGCACCGGGGCCACCGGCCTGCTGGCCGCCAGCGTCTTCCACTATGGCGAGATGCGGATTGCCGATGCCAAGGCGGCGCTGGAAGCGGCGGGGCTGCCGATCCGGCCGGTCTCGGAGGCGCCCTGATGGCCAAGCCCTCGAAGAAGGCCACCGGGCCCAAATCGCTCAAGGCCGCCAAGACCAAGCTGCCGAAGGCCAAGGCGAAGAAGCCCAAGGCGAAGAAGAACGCGCGCGCCGCGCTGCCCCTGCCGCCCGCGATCCCCTCCCCCGCCAGGCCCCCGAAGCCGCGCGTGGACCCCGCGGCGACCGCGCTCGCGCCCTACTCCGTCGCGCCGGCCGACGCGACCATCCTGGACGCGCTGTGGCAGACGGTCGAACAGCGCCGCCTCGCCGGCGATGTCGAGCATTCCCACTCCGCCCGGCTGCTCGCGCGCGGCACCGCCAAGGTCGCCCAGAAGCTCGGCGAGGAAGCGGTCGAATGCGTCATCGAGGCCACGCAGGGCAACCGCGCCGCGACGGTGCTGGAAAGCGCCGACCTGCTCTATCACCTCGTCGTTCTCTGGGTGGATGCCGGCATAGCGCCCGAACAAGTCTGGACCGAGCTCGCCCGCCGCCAGGGCATCTCCGGCATCGCGGAGAAGGCGTCCCGCCCCAAGGGGATCGTCCGCGCGGCGGAGACCACGAAACTCCCATGATCCGGCCGCCGCGGCCCTCGGATGCGGCCGCGATCGGCGGGCTGCTGCGCGCGGCCTTCGGCGGGCCGGCCGAGGCCGATCTGGTCGCCGCCCTTCGCCGCGATGGCGATGTGGCGATCGAGCTGGTCGCGGAGGCCGACGGCATCATCGCCGGCCATGTCCTGTTCAGCCAGATGACGGTCGGTGACGTCGCCGCGCTGGCGCTTGCGCCGCTCGCCGTGCTGCCGGCCCGCCAGCGCCAGGGCCTCGGTGCGGCGCTCACCCGCGCGGGCCTGGCGCGCGCCGCGGCGCGGCCGGAGGGCTGGTGCCTGGTGCTAGGCGATCCCGCCTACTACACCCGCTTCGGCTTCGTCGCGCGCGAGGCAGCCGACGTCACCGGAACCCCCTGGGCCGGCCATCCCGCCTTCCAGGCGCTGCGTTTGCGGGCGGAGGCCCCGCCGCTGACGGGGCGAGCATGCTATGCCCGCGCCTTCGGCCTGTTGCCCAGCGAGAGGAAAGGACCATGAGCGTCACCGGCCTGCCGCCCTACGACTCCGGAAACATCTTCGCGCGCATCCTGCGCGGCGAGATTCCCGCGAAGACGGTGCACGACGATGCCTTCGCGCTCGCCTTCCACGACATCAACCCGCAGGCGCCGGTCCATGTGCTGGTGATCCCGAAGGGCGCCTATGTCTCCATCGCCGATTTCAGCGCCAAGGCGAGCGATGCCGAGATCGCCGGCTTCTGGCGCGCCGTCGGCAAGGTGGCGCGGGACCTCGGGCTGGAAGCCGGCGGCTATCGCATCCTCTCCAACATGGGCGAGGATGGCGGGCAGGAGGTGCCGCATTTCCACGTCCATATCTTCGGCGGGCGCCGCATCGGGCGGATGGTGGCGCGGCCCGAGGGCTGATTTCGGCGGCCACCGCAGGTGGCCGAGGCCGCGAACGCGGCCCGCCGCCAATGCGTCATGCGGACAGCATGCCTTCGGCATGACGATCCAAGCCGCTGGAAGCGGCGCCCCGCGCTTGAGGGCGTACGAGAATGGTGCGCGCATCGGAGCCGGGCTTGACCGAGCGCGCCGCCCGCGCCACCCCATGCCGATGACCAACCCGTTGGCCGAAGCCCGCTCCGCGCTGGACGCCGCCGGCCATCTCCCGGCGGCCGAGCTCGACATCGCCTTCACCGCGCTGCAGTTCGCGCGCCTCGACGCGCCGGCCGCCGATTGGCGCGCCGCCGCGGCACATCTGTCGGAGATTGCCCGATCCGCCGTGGCGCTCGCCGCGGCCGACCCGGTGGCCGATGGCGGCGATCTCGACCGCCGCCGCGCCGCACTGGCCGGGCTGATCCACGAGGCGCTCGGCTATGCCGGCGACAGCGAGCATTACGAGGACCTCGCCAACGCCAACCTGCTGCGCGTGATCGAGCGCCGGCGCGGCCTGCCGGTGGCGCTCGGCATCCTCTGGCTGCACGCCGCCGAGGCCGCGGGCTGGGAGGCGCATGGCGTGGATTTCCCCGGCCATTTCCTGGTGGCCCTCGCGGGCCGCGGCCAGGTGGTGGTGGATGTGTTCCATGGCGGCAAGCCGCTCGATGCGCGCGACCTGCGCGCGTTGCTGAAGCAGTTCGCCGGCGAGACGGCGGAGCTCGGCCGGGACACGCTGGCGCCAATGGACAAGCGCGCGGTGCTGCTCAGGCTGCAGAACAACATCAAGGTCCGCCGGCTGCGCGATGGGGACCTGGCCGGCGCCGCCGCCTGCACCGAGGACATGCTCCGCCTCGCCCCCGAGGCCGCCCCGCTGTGGCGCGAGGCCGGCCTGATGCATCAGCGCCTCGGCCAGGTCACCGCGGCGATCACGAGCCTCGAGAAGTTCCTGGCGCTCGCGCCGGATGGCCCGCAGGCCGGTCGCGTGCGCGGCCTGCTGGAGGAGTTGCGCACGCGGCTCAACTGATCCGTCAGGCGGCGCGTTTCCGGAACGCGTCGAGCGTGCCCGACCGCAGCAGCTCGCTCGGCAGGCTGTGGCCGACGATCTCCTCGGCAAGGTGCCCGGCCTCGATCAGCGCGTCGAGGTTCACGCCGGTCGCGATGCCCATTTCCTCGCAGAGCAGCGCGAGTTCCTCGGTGCAGATGTTGCCGGGCGCGCCGGGCTGTCCCGCGAAGGGGCAGCCGCCGAGCCCGCCCACGGTCGTGTCGAAGCGCGCGATGCCGAGGCGCAGCCCCGCCATGGCGTTCGCGATGCCGAGGCCCCGCGTGTCATGCAGATGGAGCGCGAGCGTCAGGTGGGGCCAGCGCTCGCGCACCGCGCCCACCGTCCGCTCGATGCGCAGCGGCGTGCCCCAGCCCATGGTGTCGGCGAGCGCGACCTCGGTGATCGTGGCGCCGGCCTCCTGCGCGATGGCGAGTCCATCCGCCACGGCCTGCACCGCGAGCGCCGGCGGCACGTCGCCCATGTAGTTGCAGCCGAAGGCGGCCTGGATGCCGATGCGCGTCACGGGGATGCCGGCGTCCTGGTGCGTCTTCGTCAGCACGCGCATCGCCTCGATCTGGCCGGCTCGGTCGCGGTTGAGATTCTTCTTCGAAAACGCCTCGGACGCCGCGAAGGCGATGGAGCCGAAGAGCTTCAGCCGGTCCCGAAAAGCCAGGGCGCGCTCCATGCCGCGCGTGTTGAACCAGAGTGCGGTGAAGGCGACGCCGGGGGGCGGCAAGATCTCCGCCACCACCTGCTCCGCATCGGCCCAGCCGGGCACCAGCTTGGGCGAGACGAAGGAGCAGACCTGGATATGCTTCAGGCCCGTCGCGGCGAGGGCGTTGATCAGCGCGACCTTGCGCACGGCCGGGATCGGGCCGGGCTCGATCTGGAAGCCCTCGCGCGGGCCTTCCTCGCGGAGTTCGACGGTCTTCGGCAGGTCGCTCATGCCGAGAAACCTACGCCGCCTGCCCCTGCCGCGCCAGCGCGCCGGCGGCGCGGAGATCCGCGACGAACCGCGCGTATTCGCGCCGCTGCGCCTCCTCGTCCGGGATGCGCAACAGGAAGCTGGGGTGGACGGTGACGAAGACCTCGATGCCCTCCGGCCCCGCGATCGTGGAGCCGCGCGTCTTCATCACCGGCAAGGCGCGGCCCGCCAGTGCCCGCAGCGCAGTGCCGCCGAGCGCCACCAGCAGGATGGGTCGCACCAGGGCGATCTCGCGCAGCAGGAAGGGACGGTAGAAGGTGATGTCGCCCGCATCCGGCGATTGGTGCAGGCGGCGCGTGCCGGTCGGCGTGTACTTGAAGTGCTTCACCGCATTGGTGACGTAGGTCTCCGCACGGGCGATGCCGGCCTCGGCCAGTGCGCGGTCGAACAGGCGGCCGGCGGGGCCGACGAAGGGGCGGCCCTGCACATCCTCCTCGTCGCCGGGCTGCTCGCCGACGAACATCAGGCGCGCGCCGATCGGACCTTCGCCGAATACCACCTGCGTCGAGCGCCGGGTGAAATCGGGCAGGTCGGGGCGGTTCGCCAGTTCGCGGGCCAGGGCAGCGAGCGCGGCCTGCGGGTCGGTGGAGGAGTCCGTCGGTTGGCCCATGGCGGTCGAAATCTCCGGCGGGGCGAGGCGTTGCCGATTGGGATTGGGCAGGCTGCCGCCGCGCGCCACCATCTCCGCCACGCGGCGAGGGGCTTCGCGCATCATCCGGGTGATCTCGGCGGTTTCGGGCATGTTGCGCCAGTATTTCCGCGGCATCTCCGCGCGCATCGCGCCAGGCTTCAGCCGCGCGGGGTTGAAGATCGCGGCGTAGTAGGCACGCCAGAGCGGCTCCACCGCGTCGTCCGGCGGCACGTCCGCACGGTTGCCGCCGGGGCCGACCGTGAGGTGCTCGCCATCCCAGGCGATGCTGCGCTTCGGCGTCACGATGGACCAGCGCATCCCGGCGAAGCGCCGGATGAAGAAGCCGGCCTCGGCTTCCTCGATGTGGTGCTCCGGCTCGAACCAGGCGACGTGGCGCGGGCCAGCCTCGGTCTCGACCTGCCGGAAACGGACGAAAGCGTGCATCTTGTGCGCGTCCCGCCGCACCGACTTCGCCATGGCCTCCAGCCGGACGATGTCCGGATCCGTCGCCACCTGCATCAGGCCCCGCTCGCCATGGGTGAGCCGCCAGAGCACGCGGTAGAGCAGCGCGAAACGCTCGGGGTCGCGGTGGCGGATGACGGTTTCGGACAAATCCACGAAGGCGCGGGGGACATGAGCGTTCCCTGGGGCGGCCCCTGGGGCGGTGGTGGGGCCTGTGGGGGCGGGCGTGTCGGCGAACAGGCCTGGTGCTTCGCCTTCGATGCGCCAATCCGCCGCCTCGGGTGGCACGCCGGCGCCGAGCAGCCCGCGCGCGGCGTCGCGCCAGGCGGGGAAGTCGGCGGGGCCGGGCAGGACGATGCTGGCCATCAGAACAGGCTCAACTGGGTCGGCTTCGCCACCTGGGAGAAGGCGGTGGCGGGAAGCAGGTGGTTGCGCAGGCCGATGCCGTCGAGGCCACGCGGCCGGTGGTCGGGCGTCACGATGAAGGGCAGGAGCTTCGGCAGGCTCACGCGCAGCCGCGCGAGATCGGCGAGGCGGATCGCGGTATGGCGGCGCGCGGCGATCAGCTTCTCGATGGTCTTCACGCCGAGGCCCGGGATGCGCAGCAGCCGCTCCCGCGGGGCGGTGTTGAGGTCCACCGGGAACTCCGCGCGGTGCTTGAGCGCCCAGGCGGTCTTGGGATCGAGCGCGAGGTCCAGCATCCCGCCCTCCCCTCCGGCGATGATCTCATCCCGGGAAAAGCCGTAGAAGCGCAGCAGCCAATCCGCCTGGTAGAGCCGGTGTTCCCGCACCAGCGGCGGCGCGATCGGCGGCAGGTGGCGCGCCGCGTCGGGGATCGGCGAATAGGCGGAGTAGTACACCCGCCGCAGCCGGTGCGCGGCGTAGAGTTGGTCCGCCGTGCCGAGGATGGTCGCGTCGTCCGAGGCATCGGCGCCGACGATCATCTGCGTGCTCTGCCCGGCCGGCGCGAAGGGCGGCGGCGCGGCGCGGCGGGCCGAGGCCTTTGCCTCCTTCGCCGCGTCGATCCGCGCGCGCAGGCCACCCATCGCGCGTCGGATCGCGGGCAGGTCCTTCTCGGGCGCAAGCGCCTTGAGGCTCGCGGCCTGGGGCAGCTCGATATTGATCGAGAGCCGGTCGGCGTGGCGCCCGGCCTGTTCGACGAGCTCGGGCGAGCAATCGGGGATGGTCTTGAGGTGGATGTAGCCCCGAAACCCGTGCTCCTCCCGCAGGGTGCGCGCGACGCGCACGAGCTGCTCCATCGTCCAGTCCGGCGAGCGGGTGATGCCGGAGGAGAGGAACAGCCCCTCGATCGCGTTGCGCCGATAGAAGTCGAGCGTGAGACGGACGACCTCCGCCACCGTGAATCGCGCGCGGCGAACGTTGGAGGAGGCGCGGTTGACGCAATAGGCGCAGTCGAAGGCGCATGCATTGGTCAGCAGGATCTTGAGCAGCGAGATGCAGCGCCCGTCCGGCGCATAGGCGT
>VFQR01000953.1_pt1 | contig 27089 bp, 29 predicted proteins | sample 3512321 | NCBI WGS metagenome assembly VFQR01 (sample SAMN10412374, study PRJNA504923) | tailings metagenome | isolation source: Relicate 3 Philex TSF1 revegetated site | place: Philippines: Tuba, Benguet | collected 2017-08-29 | reverse complement strand
CACTTCGCCAAGCAATCCGCCAAGAATGTTATTCATCGAAACCCTCCATGCGCCCTTGAGGCTATGCACCCAGCACGCCAGCATGCCACTGTCCACCGCGGGCGCGACAGGAATCTCCTCGCAGATTGTGTCTGCTTCGAGAAGGGCGACTGAAATGAAGTGGAAAGTAGGCGCCGTCACCATCACGAAGATCGTGGAGATCGAAGGCGCCGGCGGCACGAAATTCATCCTGCCGCAGGCGACGCCGGATGCGGTTCGCGGCATGGACTGGCTGATCCCGCGCTACGCCACCGAGGAAGGCAAACTCCGCATGGCGATCCAGAGCTACGTGCTGGAGGCGGGAAGCCGGCGGATCGTGATCGATACCGGATTGGGTAACGACAAGAAGGGACGGCACATTCCGCTCTGGAATAACTTGAGCACGCCTTTTCTCTACAAACTCACGGAAGCGGGGTTCGCGCCGGAGACGATCGACACGGTGGTCTGCACGCACCTGCATGTCGATCATGTCGGCTGGAATACGAAGCTCGTCGCCGGGCAGTGGGTGCCCACGTTTGCGAAGGCCAAATATCTCTTCGGCAAGACCGAGTACGATTTCTGGAACGGCTACGAGGAAAGCAAGGAGCAGCGTGCGGTCTTCGCCGACTCCGTGAAGCCCGTGGTCGATGCCGGGCAGGCGGAGCTCATTCCGGGCGATCATGCCGTCACGGAGGAGGTGAGCACGTTCCCGACGCCCGGGCACAGTCCGGGCCATCTCAGCATCCGCATCCGCTCGGAGGGCGAGGAGGCGGTGCTGCTCGGCGACGTCGCGCATCATCCGGTGCAGTTCGAGCATCCGGACTGGTCTTCGACGTTCGACAGCGATCCTGCAGGCTCCGCAAGAATGCGGGAGGACTTGTTTGGTAAACTCGCGGGTACGAGCACGAGAATCTTCGGCGGGCATTTCGATCCCGGCTATGCCGTACGGGAAGGCGGCGCGTTCCGGCTGTACGAAAAGCCCGGGAAATAATTGTCTTTCGGCGTCTTGCCAGCGTCACGAACCGCACGTATATGCGCGCCATCGAGTTTCGGCCGAACGACGGGCCTGGCAGGATGACTGCCTTACGCTTCTAACTTCACCAAAATCGATGCCACCGGACGTGCGTCATCCGACGCAGGTTCAATTTCGACTCTATCTTTGACTGGAAAAACTACGATGAGCACTGGAACCGTGAAGTGGTTCAACACCCAAAAGGGCTTTGGTTTCATTCAGCCGGATGACGGCGGCAAGGATGTGTTCGTTCACATCTCGGCCGTGCAGCGTTCGGGCATGCAGACCCTGAACGAAGGCCAGAAGATCTCGTTCGAGATCGTGCAGGACAAGCGCAGCGGCAAGGCTGCTGCCGAGAACCTCCAGGCCTGATGCCACTTCGCGATGCTGCTCTCGTTAGGCGGCATCTCTGAGAAGCAGAAAAGCCCGCTCGAAAGAGCGGGCTTTTTTTCTTTTCCGGTCCTCAGGATGAGGCTTAGTGTTTTCCGTTCTTCTTTTTCGCGGCGCGTTTGCGGGCGGCCTTCTTGCGCGCGGCTTCGCGCTCGCGCTTGCGGCGGTTGGTGCAGGTGTTGCACTTGCAGCCGATCGGCTTGATGAAACTGTCGAAGTAGTCCTGCCCGTAGCTGACCAGAATTTCCTCGCCCGGCTTGATGTTCCAGCGCGCCCGGTAAAAGATTTTCATGGCGTATTGATACGCCTCGACGTTCGGCCGGCAGGAGTGATTGACGTAGCGCGCGACATTGGAGCGCGGGGAGCCGTCGATCGACCACTTGTCGTTCAGTTCGAAGACATAGCGGTTGTCGGTATTCTCCTCGATCCACTCGGCGCGCTTGTTGCCGATCTTGCGGCCCGTGTATTCGACCACCCGCGTACCCTTCTTGATGGGTTCGGTGGCGAAGAGGCCGAGGCCGGTGCGGGATTTCCCGATACGGAAGGGATGCTTGGAACTGACTTTGGGCATTGCCGTTTCCCTAATCCCGATGACCGGGAAATACCAGCGCGGCAGGCCCTATGCGGCCCCGCTATCCAGAACTTTTCCTAGGCCAGCGCGGGGCCCTGTTTGATGGTAGCCTCGCCTCGAAAGGCTCAGACCTCATGACACTTCGATCCATGCTTGCCGGCCTGTTGCTCCTCGTGCCTGCCGCAGCCCCTGCGCAGGAGGAGAAGAAGACGGCCGTCGATGTCGTGCAGGCGGAGCTTTCGATCTGCGTGGTCTATTACAGCTTCGTCCGGGGCTGCGCGATCGAGAGCGCGCAGGTCAATGTCGCGTCGGTCGCGACCGCCAATGCCGACAAGCTCCGCAAGTTCGCCTTCCAGGCCGGACAGACCATCCGGATGGATAACGAGGCCATGATCGCCCGCCAGAAGGTGGCGGTGGAGCAGCAGCAGAAGCTCCTCGACGGCAAGTGCGAGAACATGCCGAAGCTCGACGAAGCCTACGGCCCGCGCTGCAAGCAGCTTTCCGACGATCCGCAGGCGATACTGGATCAGTATTTGAAGCGATAGACTAAATAGCTTCCAAAAAGCCATAAGCCTTTTTGTGAAGTGTCCAGTAGGCGTCCCAAGCAACTCTGTAAATTCGATCAAAGTCATCCCAATCGAATGAACGAGCTTGATAAATCTTCAATGTCCCCATAGTGCCGACGACGTTTTCGTAACCGCGCTCTCTTTGAGCTTCTTTCTCGTAAACACCATCAGAATTTGGTGCGGCATACCTGCCGGCCCATTTTAGAATTTGAGATGCGATCATTAGCCGATGTTCATCCTCGCGCGACAATTTCGGAAGACTGGCATCAGACCAAAGATCAACAAGATCGTGCGTTGATCGCACTCTAACAACATACTTTTTTGATTCTCCAATTTCGATTCGTATCGCAATAACTGCTTTAACGACCAACTCTAGTGCGAGCGTCGCTTCGCGGCGAAAGGCGTCATTGAATACTTTGCCATCAGATAAATATTTTGCAGCAGCATGGGCGGTTGAGGCTCTGCTTAAGTAGTGAGCAGGAGCCTTACGGCGCCTCTCTCCAATCGAGATATACTTTTCCATACTAGCTCCAACTAAATATCCAACCCTTCCACCGCGAACTTCGCATTCTCGGAAATGAAGGTGAAGCGCTCTTCGGGCTTGTTGCCCATCAGCCGCTGGATCGTTTTCTTGGTGGCGGCCCGCTTTGCATCGGCGATGGTGACGCGCAACAACGAGCGCGAAGCAGGATGCATCGAGTCCTTCAACTGCGACGGCATCATCTCGCCGAGGCCCTTGAAGCGGCCGACGTCGATGTTCTTCTTGCCCTTGAATACGGTGTTGAGAAGCAGGTCCTTGTGCTTGTCGTCGCGCGCATAGACCGTCTGTCCGCCGTAGGTGAGGCGGTAGAGCGGCGGCACCGCGAGATAGAGATGCTTGTTCTCGATCAGCTTCGGCATTTCCTGATAGAAGAACGTGATCAGCAGCGAAGCGATATGCGCGCCGTCCACGTCGGCGTCGCACATGATGATCACGCGGTCGTAGCGCAGCGAGGCATCGTTATAATGCGCGCCGGCGCCGCAGCCGAGCGCCTGCATGAGGTCGGCAAGCTGCTGGTTCGCGGCCAACTTGCCACGGCCCGCGCTCACCACGTTCAGGATCTTGCCGCGCAGCGGCAGCACTGCCTGCGTGCGGCGGTCGCGGGCCTGTTTCGCGGAGCCGCCGGCCGAGTCACCTTCGACGATGAAGATTTCGGAATCTTTCGCGGAGGCATTCGAGCAATCCGCGAGCTTGCCGGGGAGGCGAAGCTTGCGCACTGCCGACTTGCGGGAGATTTCTTTTTCCGTGCGGCGGCGCGCACGCTCTTCGGCGCGTTCCACGGCCCACTCAAGGAGCTTGTTCGCTTCCAGCGTGTTGCCCGCGAGGAAATTGTCGAAGGCGTCGCGTAGCGTGTTCTCGACGAGCTTCGCCGCTTCGGGGTTGGCGAGGCGGTCTTTGGTCTGCCCCTGGAATTCAGGGTCGCGGATGAACACCGAAACGATCGCGGTCGCACCGTCCATTACATCGTCGGCGGTGATGGCGTTCGCGCGCTTGTTGCCGGTGCGGTCGGCGTAGTCCTTGAGGCTTTTCAGGAGCGCCGTGCGCAGGCCTGCTTCATGCGTGCCGCCGTCGGGGGTCGGGATCGTGTTGCAGTAGGAACTGACGAAGCCGTCTTCGTCGGCGATCCACGCCACCGCCCATTCGACTGCGCCGTGGCCGGATTTCTTCTCGCTCTTGCCCGCGAAGATGTCCTTGTGGACGCGCGTGCGCTTGTCGATCTGGGCCGCGAGATAATCCTTGAGGCCGTTCTCGAAGTGGAAGGAGTCCTTCTCCGGAACGTCGGTGCCCTTGATCAGCGACTTGTCGCAGGACCAGCGGATTTCGACGCCGCCGAAGAGATAGGCTTTCGCCTTGGTCATGCGGAAGACGCGTTCGGGCTCGAATTGCGCGTCCGGTCCGAAGATCTGCTTGTCGGGAATGAAGCGGATCGAGGTGCCGCGCTTCTTGATGCCCTTCTGCACTGCTTTCAGCGGCCCTTGCGGGACGCCGCGCTTGTAAATCTGGCGATAGAGCACGCCGCCGAGCGCGACCTCGGCTTCCAGCGTTTCGGAAAGCGCGTTCGTCACGGAGACGCCGACGCCGTGCAGGCCGCCGGACGTCTCATAGGAGTCGCCGGAGAACTTGCCGCCCGCGTGCAGGGTGGTGAGGATGACTTCGAGCGCCGACTTGTTCTTGAACTTCGGGTGCATGCCGACGGGAATGCCGCGGCCGTTGTCGGTGACCTTGATGAAGCCGTCGTCGGTCATCTGCACTTCGATGAAGGTCGCGTGGCCCGCGACCGCTTCGTCCATCGCGTTGTCGATCACTTCCGCGAAAATGTGGTGCAGCGCCTTGGCGTCGGTGCCGCCGATATACATGCCGGGGCGGCGGCGAACGGGCTCGAGCCCTTCGAGCACCTCGATCGAGTGCGCGTCGTAGCTCTTGCCGCCGCGTGCCTTCTCCGCGGCCTTCGGCGTGCCGCCGAACAGGTCGGCGCTATCGCCGCGGGATTTCCCGCGTGCGGGTTTCGCTTTGGCTTTCTTTGCCTTGGCCATGCGTCTTCCACTTTCCGAATCGGTTGCAGTCAATATATCGCGTCATTCCCGCGATCCCCGCTTTCGCGGGGACGACCAAACACGCTGAACTTTGGATATTGGTTAGATAGTGGCCGCCTTTGCGCCCGCCAAGCGGCTGGCGGTCCCCGGAAACGAAACGGGCGCCCGAAGGCGCCCGTCCGTTAAAGTTCCAGTAGAAGTTTAGGCGCGGCTGCCCGAGAAGGGGAAGGCGCCGAAGGTGCCGGTATCGGCATCGCCGGAAATCTTGTCGCCGTCGACCGTGCCCGTGAAGGTCAGCGTCAGCGGCATCGGATTGGTGATGTCGACCTTCCACGAGACCTTGTTGCCGTCGATCGTGGGATCCTGCAGCGGGCCGGACTGGCCGTCCGCCGACTGGGTGCCGGAAAGGGTCGAGCCATCGGTTTTGAATTCGATCTCTGCCTGGCGGGTGCCCATCGGCGTTTCGATTGCAATATTCCACTTACCGTCTACGGCCATGGGATACGTTTCCTTGTTTTGGGTGTGAGGAATTGTTGCGATAAGACTAGCGCGGGCAAGGCCTCCGAGCAACGAAACCGCGATGACAAAGCAGAAATCCAGCACGCCGCGACGTCCGCGTCCCGCCGACAATGCCTTCAAGGGCGCAGATGTACGGGGCGGCGTGAACGAACCGACCTATGGCGGCGCGCTGTCCTTCATGCGGCGACGCTACGCGAAGGATGCGAAGGGCGCCGATCTCGCGATCTGGGGCGTGCCGTTCGACGCCGCGACCTCGAACCGTCCGGGAACGCGCTTCGGCCCGCGTGCGATCCGCGCGGCTTCCGCGATCCTCGAAGGTGATCCGCAGTATCCGTTCGGCTTCGATCCCTACGCGAAGATCGTCGCGGTCGATGTCGGCGACTGCGCATTGGATTACGGCAACCACGCCGAAGTGCCGCGCGAGATCGAAACGCAGGCGAAGGAAATTCTCGATACCGGCGCCTCGCTGCTCACGCTCGGCGGCGATCACTTCGTGACCTATCCGCTCCTGAAAGCGCATGCCGCGAAGCACGGCCCGCTCGCGCTGGTGCAATTCGACGCGCACCAGGACACCTGGCATCCCGAACCGGGGCGCATCGATCACGGCTCGTTCGTCGCACGTGCGGCGATCGAAGGGCTGATCGATGTGAAGCATTCGATCCAGATCGGCATCCGGACGCACGCACCGGCGACGCACGGCATCGAGATCGTCGACGGCAACCAGATCGAGACGCTGGGCGTGGCCGGCGTCGTGAAGAAGGTGCTGAAGCGGGTGGGGAAGAAGAAGGCCTATCTCTCCTTCGACATCGACGCGCTCGATCCGGCCTTCGCGCCGGGCACCGGCACGCCGGTTGCGGGCGGGCTCAGCTCGCGCGAGGCGCTGATGATCCTGCGTGCGCTCGGCCCGGTAAATTTCGTGGGCTTCGATGTTATGGAAGTCTCGCCGCCCTACGATCAATCCGAGATAACGGCCATCGCTGCAGCGCATATCGCCATGCATTTCGTTTGCCTTGTCGCGCAGCGCCGCGGAACCAAATGACGCGTCCGGCGGTTTACCGGCTCGCCGTTCATTCCAGCCTTTCTTCGCCGGTTCATTTCGGGTAAGCGTCACAGCCTTGTTCTACGGAGCAGATCAATGAGCGCCACCAAAACGCGGATCGCGATTCTTGGCGCGTCGGGATACACCGGCGCCGAGCTTGTGCGTTTGCTGCTCCGCCATCCGAACGCGGAAATCGTGGCACTCACCGCCGACCGCAAGGCCGGCAAGACCATGGCGAGCGTCTTCCCGCATTTCTACGGCGTGGACCTGCCGAAGCTCATCACCATCGAAGAACTCGATCCGGCGTCGGTCGATCTCGTGTTCTGCGCGCTGCCGCACGGCACCACGCAGAAGGTGATCAAGGATCTCCTGGAGAAGGCGCCGAAGCTCAAGGTCGTCGATCTCTCGGCGGATTTCCGCATCCGCGATCCGCTCGCCTACGAGAAGTGGTACGGCCACGCGCATCAGGCGACCGAATTGCAGAAGGAAGCGGTCTACGGCCTTGTCGAATTGTACCGCGACGAGATCAAGAACGCGCGGCTGGTCGCCAATCCGGGCTGCTACACCTCGACCTCCATCCTCGCGATGGTGCCGCTGATCGAAGCGGGGGCGATCGAGACCGATGTGATCGTCATCGACTCGAAGTCCGGCATGACCGGCGCGGGGAGAAGCGCGAAAGAGGAGATGCTGTTCTCGGAAGTCTCCGAAGGCATGCATGCCTATGGCGTCGGCGGACACCGGCACATGGCCGAACTCGATCAGGAATTTTCGGACGCGGCAAGCCGGCCGGTGGTGCCGAGCTTCACTGCGCACCTGATCCCGATGAACCGCGGCATTTACGCGACGCATTACGTGAAGATGAACGGCTCGACGACCGCCGAGCAGCTGCACCGCATTCTTGCCGACTTCTACAGCGGCCAGCCGTTCGTGCGCGTGCTCGATTTCGGCATGGTGCCGCAGTCGCGTCACGTGCGCGGCTCGAACATGACCTTCATCGGTGTGGTTGCGGATCGCCGTCCGGGAACGGCAATCGTGATCTCGACGCTCGACAATCTCGTGAAGGGCGCGTCGGGGCAGGCCGTGCAGAACATGAACGTCATGCTTGGGCTGCCGGAAACGACCGGCCTCGATCAGATCGCGCTGTTTCCGTAACGTTAGCGGTTGAGCCAGGCGAGGATCGTGCGGCTCACCGCTTCGGCGGCGTCCTGCTGCACGAAATGCCCGGCGCCCGGAATGGTCGCGAGCGTGAAATCCTGCTCGACGAGATCCCACACGCCGTTCAGCCCTTCCGATAGCAGGGCCTTGTCTTCCATGCCGTGGATCAAAAGCGTCGGCGCTTTCACCTTCGGCGGCGGGGCAGTGGGTGCGACATAAGGCGGGGCCGGATAGTTCGCCTGATAGTAGTGCAGCATGGCCTGCGGATCGGAGCGCTGCATCGCGGCGAGATGAAGCTTCTGGGCTTCGGGATCGCTGACCCACGCGCCGAGACGCTCGAGCGAAATCTGTTTGTAGAATTCCGGGTTCTGGAAGTTGCGTGCGTATTGCGAATTCTTCTGCTGCTCGGGATTCTGCGCGAGTTGCCGCGCTAGCGTCCACGGATGCGGCATGTTGAGCACGATCAGCCGCTCGGTGATGTCGGGCCTTCGCATGCCGACGTTCCAGGCGGTGGCGCCGCCCCAGTCGTGGCCGATGATGGTCGCACGCGAAACGCCTTCCGCCGCGACGACCGCCGCGCAATCGGAAACCAGCTTGCGCATCGAATAGCTGTCGACGCCCTTCGGCTTGTCCGAGAGGTTGTAGCCGCGCATGTCGAACGCGCAGACGCGGAACTGCTTCGACAGCGCGTCCATCTGGTGACGCCACGACATCCAGTAATCCGGGAAGCCGTGCATCATCACGACCAGCGGACCCTTGCCGAGCGCGGCGTAATGGATCTTCACGCCTTCGTTGTCCGCGTATTTGTGTTCGACGCGGCCGTCGATCGAAAGCAGCGGGTCGGGGCTGATCGCGCCCTTGCCGGAAATCAGCTCCATCAAAGGGTCGCTCATTGCAAAACGGCCATGCCGAGCGACTCCGCGATCAAGGCGGGGCGTTCCTGTCCCTCGATCTCGACCGTCACTTCATATTTGAAGAGCAGTTCCTTCGGCGAACGCTGCGTGACGTCGACGAGCTTGTAGTGGCCGCGCACGCGAGAACCCGCACGGACAGGGCTCAGGAAACGAACCTTATCGAGGCCGTAGTTGATGCCCATGGCGCGGTTGGCGATGGCGGGCAGCGCGTCATAACCCATTGGCGCGAGCAGCGAGAGCGTGAGGTAGCCGTGCGCGATGGTGCCGCCGAACGGCGTTTCCTTCTTTGCGCGCTCCACATCGACGTGGATGAACTGGTGGTCCTCGGTAGCGTGCGCAAACTCGTCGATCCGTTTCTGGTCGACCGTGAACCACTTCGAGGTGCCGATGTTCTGGCCGACGCGGGTTTTGATCTCGTCGGCGGTGAGCGTTTCCTTGTTGGTCGCGTTCATGTCGCGAACTCTCCTGTTATTGCAGCTTGAAGGTTTCTTTGAGGAATGCCGCGACCTGCTTGGTGGCGGCGGCCGTTGCGGCGGCATTGTAGGCGACCGTGGTGCCGCGCTCGATGCAGGCATCCTTGGACGAGAACGGCTTACCGGTCGCCTTGTTCACAACGGCGCCTTCCGACTTTTCTTCCAGCAAGCACTTGCGGCCGGTCAGCGCTTGCGGGAGATGCATGGGCTTCACGATTCTCGGATTGTCGAAGGCATGATGTGCGCCCGCCAGTTCGGAAAGCGAAACATCGACACCTGCCGCCTTCAACCGGGCGACATAGTCTTTGCATTGCGACATCAGCGTGTAGTCGTCGGCGGTGCCGTGAAAGAACCGCAGCGGAACCTTGCCGATCTTGGTGTCGTCGATGTATTGCGCATTGCAGCTTGCATAGAACGGAATGTGCGCGGCGAACTTCACGCTTTTGTCGAGATACTTGTCCTGAAAGCGGGAGAGGCTCGAATAGAGCGCGGCCATGCCGCCCTTCGAGAAGCCCATGACAACGATGCGGTCGGGATCGATAGCGGGGTGCTTCGCGAGGGTTTCGAGCGCACGGTAGGCGTCGATCACCATCGCGAAGTTGGAAACCAGCGACTGGTCGGTGATCGTATTCTTCACGCCGCGTCCGGTGAAGGAGTCCATCGCAAAGGTCGCGACCCCGATCTTGTTCAGTTCGGCGACCCAGTAGTGAATGTTGGCGCCGAGACCGCCGGAGCCGTGCACGAGCAGCACCACGGGGGCCTTGCCCTTGACCGAGCCGGGAATGCGAAGCTCGCCGCTGATCTTCGCGGGTTTGCTGTCATTCTTGCCGAGCAGCACGTCGCGGTTCGTCGGCGACTGGGTCGCGATTTCAATCTTTTCGACCTTGGCGTTCTGCGCCGAAGCGGTGAACGATCCGGCCACGACTAGAACGCAGGCGATGGCGATCGTGGAAATGGACTTGAACATTGCGGGTCTCCTGAACATCGGACGAGCCTAGCAACGAAATCGCCCGGCGTGTATCGGGGGTGCCTTGGGTTCGATTTTCACTGTGCCGCAGGGCGAAATGAACGACGTCGCGCGCCTTTCCAACCAGAACTATCTGGAATCGATCCGCGCGCATGCGGCGTTTCAGAACCCGTGCGACTGCCGGGAGCAGGACGGCATCCTGCTCGTTGCCGGCGCAAGCGGATTTCCAGGCGGTTACTGGAACGCCGCGGCGCGAACGCAGCCCGGCATCTCGCCGGAGGTATTGTTCGAGGCCGCACGTGCGTTCTTCCACGATAAGAAGCGCGGCTATTCCATTTCGGTCATCGCAAAGCAGGACCCCGATCTCGAGCAACTGTTGCGGGCGAGGGAATTCGAGAGCCGTTTCGAAATTCCCTGCATGGCAGTGACGCAGCCATTGCCCGTGCCGAAAGCCGCGGACGGCATCCGCGTCGAAACGATTTCGACGCAGAAGCATGTCGAAGACTTCATCGAGGTCAGCGTGCTTTCCTATGCCTTGCTCGGACTGCCGGAAGTGCATGCGCGTGCGATGTTCACGAACCCGCACGCGCTGCTCGGCAAAAACATTCTCGGCGTGATCGCCTATCGCGGCGCGGAACCGCTTGCGGCCGGCTTTGCATTGATGAGCGAAGATTGCGGCGGGCTCTACTGGATCGGCACCCGCCCGAACGGCCAGCGCATGGGTCTCGGCGCGCTGATGACGGTGCTGACCACGAACATGGCGTTCGATGCCGGCGCGAAAGTCGTGACCTTGCAGGCGAGCCAGTTCGGCGAGCCGGTCTATCGGCAGCTGGGTTTCGAAAGCTACGACGTGCTCCGGCGCTACGCACCGCCGATGCCTGACTAGGTTACTGCTATAATTGGTCGATACCATTGGCCGAATCGGAGACGAAAATGATCTCTCTGGAAGGACGACTGGAAAAGATACAAAACGGCGCAGACGAAATCTTGCGCAACACTGAATCTACGATCTCAGATGGCGATAAAGTATATTATAGTACATTCGTTATAATTGGAGCGGTGAAACGAAGCTTGTCGCTTTCTAGCGCTTTTTGTTCAATGGTTCGCGCTAAGAATTTTGTCGCCGCCGCCCCTTTAGTTCGCTTACAGCTTGATACCCTTTTGCGGTTAAATGCGGCCTGTCTCTATGAGGGCGGCATGGAGGAATTCGCGAAGAAGCTTCTTAGTGGTGAGCCGACAAATAAACTCCGGTCCCATGACAAAGAAAAAATGACTGATAGTTATTTGGTCCGCAAAGTGAGCGAAGAATATCCTTGGGTACAGAATGTTTATAAAGAACTATGCGACCTTGTGCACTTTTCTGACCGGCATATTTTCGCTGCTCTAACTGCAAAAGATGAGAAAGACCGGACTTTTCGTGTCGTCGTGTCGGCTGAAGATTTACCGCGCCCCGACGAAGATTACTTTGAGATGGTGGATTGTTTTCGCGCTACGCTGCAAGCAACAGGAAGATATGTTGTTGGTTGGGCATCCGCCATCAAGCGGGCTGCATAACGCAAATTACTCGGCTTAGGCCTTCACCTTCACGTAACGGCCCGGCGCATCCTCGATCGCCTTCAGCGGGCCTTCGCCCGGAATGCGTGCGGGCACTTCGCGGCGGTCGATGTCCTTGAGCCAGGCGAGCCAGTCCGTCCACCACGAACCTTTGTGTTCGATCGCGTTCTCGAACCACTTGTCGAGTTCGCCGTCGGCGGGGCCGCCGGTCCAGAACGAATACTTATTCTTCTCGGGCGGATTGACGACGCCTGCGATGTGACCCGAGCCGCCGAGCACGAAGCGCACCGGTCCGCCGAAGAAGCTCGATCCGAGAAACACGGATTTCGGCGGCGCGATGTGATCCTCGCGCGTCGCGAGATTGTAAACCGGGGTTTTCACCTTGCTGAGGTCGAGCTTCACGCCCGCGACTTCCATCTCACCTTTCGAGAGCTTGTTCTCGAGATAGCAGTTGCGCAGATAGAACGAGTGGTTCGCGGCGGGAAGGCGGGTCGAATCCGAATTCCAGTACAGGAGGTCGAACGGGAAGGGCGCCTTGCCGCGCATGTAGTTGTTGACGATGTAAGGCCACACCAGATCGTTCGAGCGCAGCATGTTGAAAGCCATCGCCATCTTGGTGCTGTCGAGATAGCCGACCTGTTTCATGCGCCGCTCGAGCGCCTCGAGCTGTTCCTCGTCGACGAAAACCTTCAGGTCGCCCGCATAGGTGAAATCGACCTGCGTTGCGAGGAATGTTACGCTTGCGATGCGGTCCTGCCGTCCGGTTGCCGCGAGATAGGCGAGCGACACGGCGGTCATGGTGCCGCCGACGCAGTAGCCGCAGATGTGCGCCTGTTTCTCTCCGGTTATTTTTTCCGCGGCGTCCAGCGCCGCGAATACGCCTTCCTTCATGTAGTCCTCGAAGGACTTCATCGCGAGGTTGGCATCGGGGTTCACCCACGAGATCACGAAGACGGTGATGCCTTGCTCCACCGCCCACTTGATCATCGACTTTTCGCTCGTGAGATCGAGCACATAGAACTTGTTGATCCACGGCGGCACGATCACGAGCGGGACCGCGAGCACCTTCTCGGTGACGGGCGTGTACTGCAGCAGCTGAATGAGGTCGTTCTCGAACACGACCTTGCCCGGCGTGGTCGCCAGATTTTTCCCGACCTCGAAGGTCGAGGAGTCGGACTGGCGGATGCGCAGATCGCCTTTGCCGGCTTCGATGTCTTCGGTCAGCATCTGCATGCCGCGCACAAGGTTCTCGCCGGAAGAGCCGAGCGTCTCGCGGAACAGTTCGGGATTGGTGAGCACGAAGTTCGAAGGGGAGACCGCGTTCGAAATCTGCTTCACGTAGAACTCGGCCTTGCGTTTCGTGTGGTCGTCGATGCCCTGCGCATCGCGCACCATGCGCTCGGCCCAGTCGGTTGTGAGCAGGTAGGCCTGCTTCAACGCGTCGAAGAACGGATTGTTGTTCCAGTCCGGATCGGCGAAGCGGCGATCCTTCGGATCGGCCGCCTTTACGGGCGGGGTGGTTTCGCCGGCCATGCGCTTCATGGTCATGGCCCAGAGGTCCATGTAGCTGCGGGCGAGACTGTTCTGGGCGTTGGCGGCGCGCTGCGGATCGGCGAGCCAGTATTCGGCGACCTGGTTCAGCGTCTTGAAGACGTCGACCATTTCCTCGGCTTTGGCGTCGCCGAAGTCCTGCTGTTCGCGCGGCTTCAGGTAGGCGGCGAGCGCCTTGCCGCCCTGTTCCATGATGCGGGCGAGGTTGCGGGCGAAGGCTTCCGGATCGACTGCCCGCGTCGCCTCGACGCCAGATTTGGGCTTGTCGTCCATTTCGCGTTTACTCCGTTGTACGGTTTGGCGGCTAGAATGCCGCTTCTTGGGGCCGACCCCTCTTCTGCCATAATAGGCAGCGACAGAGACCTCGGCCATAGAATCAGGGCGATTGGGTTATTAAGGGGCGACCGTGAAGGTTGTTGGGTCGAAGGTAGCGGGGAATTCCTGCCGCGCCGCAGCACTGGCGGCAGCGCTTGCCGTAGGCGGCTGCGCCACCGGAGACGTCCCGGTACCGTTCATGGACGTTTCCATGCCGACGATCCCGGTCATCATCCCGGCCAGCAACCCGGCCTCGAACCCTGCAAATACCCCCGAGACGTTCCCTGCCATCGCCGCTCCCGATTTGCGGGAGGATGAGCCTGTCATGAACGACGTCGAGCGGATCAAGCTCGAGCAGGAGCTCCGGAAGATGGGCACCGAGCGCGAGGCGCAGGTAAAGGCACGGATTCTCCGAGCTAATTAGCGCCGCCGGCGCGCGTAAAAGCCGTGCAATTTCCGCCCTTTCGGTGCTATTAGCCCCGCATGAATCGTGGCCCGCGTGACCCTCAAAGGGGCCAGTTTTCAGAGAACCATCATGTCCGACTTCCATCGCATCAAGCGTCTGCCCCCTTACGTTTTCGAGAGCGTGAACCGGGTCAAAGCCGCCGCCCGTAATGCTGGCGCCGACATCATCGACCTCGGCATGGGCAATCCGGATCTTCCGACGCCGGCCCATGTCATCGAGAAGATGAAGGAGACGCTCGGCAAACCGCGCACCGACCGCTACTCGGCCTCCAAAGGCATCCCCGGACTTCGCAAGGCGCAGGCCGGCTACTACGCGCGCCGTTTCGGCGTGAAGCTGAACCCCGACACGCAGGTCGTGGCCACGCTGGGCTCCAAGGAAGGCTTCGCCAACGTCGCGCAGGCGATCACCGCGCCGGGCGATGTCGTGCTTGTTCCGAACCCGAGCTATCCGATCCACGCTTTCGGCTTCCTGATGGCCGGTGGCTCGATCCGTTCGGTGCCGAGCGAGCCTGGACCGGAATTTTTCCATGCGCTTGAGCGCGCGGTCATTCACTCGATCCCGAAGCCGATCGCGGTGGTGATCTGCTATCCGTCCAATCCGACGGCGATGGTCGCGGACCTGGAATTCTATCGCGACGTTGTCGCCTTCGCGAAGAAGCACGAACTGATCGTGCTTTCCGATCTCGCTTATGCCGAAGTCTATTTCGACGACAATCCGCCGCCGTCCGTGCTGCAGGTGCCGGGTGCGATGGATGTCACGGTCGAATTCACGTCCATGTCGAAGACGTTTTCCATGGCCGGCTGGCGCATGGGTTTCGCCGTCGGCAACGAGCGCGTGATTTCCGCGCTGTCGCGCGTGAAGTCGTATCTCGACTACGGCGCGTTCACGCCGGTGCAGGTCGCTGCAACCGCGGCGCTGAACGGTCCGGACGATTGCATCAAGGAAATGCGCGCGACCTACAAAGCGCGCCGCGATGCGATGGTCGATAGTTTCGCCCGCGCAGGCTGGGAAATTCCGAGCCCGAAGGCTTCGATGTTCGCCTGGTCGCCGATCCCGGAACGCTTCCGTTCGCTCGGCAGCGTGAAGTTCGCGGAATTGCTCGTCGAGAAGGCGAGCGTCGCGGTTTCACCGGGCATCGGCTTCGGCGAACACGGCGACGACTATGTGCGTCTCGCGCTGGTCGAGAACGAGCAGCGCATCCGGCAGGCTGCGCGCAACGTCCGCAAGTTCTTCGATTCCGCCGACACGATCTTGCACAACGTCGTGCCGCTCGCGGCGCGCGGCTAACCCAGGAATACGAAGATGCAAGCTCCGCTGCGCGTCGGTCTCGCCGGTCTCGGCACTGTGGGTTCGGCGGTGGCGGGCATGCTGCTGCGTACCCGCGAGAAACTCGCGATCCGTGCGGGCCGCGAGATCGATCTGGTCGCGGTCGCGTCGAAAGATCCGCCGCGCGACCAGAGTCTCGACCTTTCCTCGATCAAGCGTACCGCCGATCCGGTCGCGCTCGCCAAAGGCGAGGGCATCGATGTCTTCGTCGAACTGATGGGCGGCTCGGGCGATCCGGCGAAGGCTTCGGTTGAAGCCGCACTCGGCATTGGCCGTCCGGTCGTCACCGCGAACAAGGCGCTGATCGCGAAGCATGGCACGTCGCTGATCAAGCTCGCGGAGAAGAACAACGCCGCCTTCAACTTCGAAGCGGCGGTGGGTGGCGGCATTCCCGTCATCAAGACGCTGCGCGAAGGTCTCGGCGGCGCGGAAATCGCGCGGGTCTACGGCATCCTGAACGGCACCTGCAATTACATTCTCACCACGATGCAGAAGGAAGGCCGTTCCTTCGAAGACTGCCTGAAGGAAGCGCAGAAGCTCGGTTATGCCGAAGCCGATCCGACCTTCGACATCGGCGGCTTCGACACCGCGCACAAGATCGCGATCCTTGCGAGTCTCGCGTTCGGCGCGGAGGTCGATGCGGATGCGGTCTATGTCGAAGGCATTCAGTCGATCACGCTCGCCGATCTCGAAGCGGCGGACGATCTCGGCTATCGCGTGAAGTTGCTCGGCGTCGCGGTGAAGACCGATACCGGCGTCGAACAGCGCGTGCATCCGACCATGGTGCCGAAGGGCAGCGTGATCGGTGAAATCGATGGCGTGACCAACGCGGTCGCGATCAATTCGGATGCACTCGATCTGACGCTCGTCGGCCCCGGTGCAGGCGGTGCTGCGACGGCTTCGGCCGTGGTGGCCGACCTCGTCGATCTCGCGAGCGGCCGCCGCGTCATGCCGTTCGGCCGCGGCGCTGCGCAACTCACCAAGGCCGTGCGCGCCCCGATGCAGCAGCACGAGGGCGGCTATTACATCCGCCTCGCTGCGGTCGACAAACCCGGCACCGCCGCAACGATCGCGGGCCGCATGGCCGAGCAGGGGATTTCGCTCGAGTCGATCGTGCAGCATCGCCGCGACAAGAAGAAGTCGTCCGACGCGCCCGCGCCGGTCGTGCTCATCACCTATGCCACGAACGAGGACGCGATCAGCCGCGCTCTCGCAGCCATCAAGAAAGAAGGCGTGCTTGCGGAAAATCCGCAGGTCATCCGCATCGAGAAGAACTGAGGGGGAAATGGCGAAGCAAGCGAACCCGGCGGTCGAAGTTCAGCCGGATCTTTTCATCGAGCGTATTCTGTCCATGGAAATCGCGCGCGTGACCGAGCGCGCGGCCGTTGCCGCAGCGCGCCTGCGCGGGCGCGGCGACGAGAAGGCCGCGGATCAGGCGGCCGTCGATGCGATGCGCCGCGAACTCAACAAGCTTCCGATCAACGGCATCGTCCGCATCGGCGAGGGCGAGCGCGACGAAGCGCCGATGCTCTTCATCGGCGAAGAGGTCGGCAACAAGAAGGGTCCCGCCGTCGATATCGCGGTCGATCCGCTCGAAGGCACGACGCTCTGCGCGAAGAACATGCCGGGCTCGATCGCCGTCATGGCGATGGCGCTGGGCGGCACGTTGCTCAACGCGCCCGACGTTTACATGGATAAGATCGCGGTGGGTCCGGGTTACCCGAAGGGCATCATCGACCTCGACGCGGCGCCCGCCGACAACATTCATGCGCTGGCGAAAGCCAAGGGCGTGAAGCCGAACGAAATCACCGCACTCATCATGGATCGCCCTCGTCACGCGGAGCTGATCAAGGCCGTGCGCGAAACCGGCGCTTCGGTCGCGCTGATCACGGACGGCGACGTTGCCGGCGTGATCCACACCACCGAGCCGGATGAAACCGGCATCGACATCTATCTCGGCATCGGCGGCGCGCCGGAAGGCGTGCTCGCGGCGGCAGCGTTGCGCTGCATCGGCGGCCAGATGCAGGGCCGCCTCATTCTCGATACCGACGAGAAGCGCGCCCGCGCAGCGAAGATGGGCGTGAAGGATCCCAACAAGAAGTACGACATGAGCGAGATGGTGCGGGGCGATTGCCTCGTTTCGGCAACCGGCGTCACCACCGGTTCGATGCTCCGCGGCGTTGAGTTCAAGGGCGAGCGCATCTTCACGCATACCGTCGTCATGCGCTCGGCCACCGGCACCACGCGCTGGATCGAAGCCGAACACCGCCAGCTCGAGAAATTCCACCTGTAATGGCAAATCCCGCCGTTCTCATTCGCGAGATCGGCGCGGACGAGCGCTCCGCCTGGGAGCCGCTCTGGCAGGGCTATCTGGAATTCTATCAGTCGTCGCAGCCGAAGGAAGCGACGGACGAAACCTGGCGGCGCATTCACGATAAGGCCGAGCCGATGTTCGCGCTCGGCGCTTATGTCGACGGCAAGTTGCTGGGCATCGTGCAGTATCTGTTTCACCGCTCGTTCTGGACGACCGGCGACTACTGCTATTTGCAGGACCTGTTTGTCGCGAAGGATACGCGCGGGCTGGGGCTCGGCCGCGCACTGATCGAGGCGGTCTATGCCAAGGCGAAAGAAGCGGGCGCGAGCCGCGTGCACTGGCTGACGCAGGAGAGCAACGCCACCGCGCGGTTGCTTTACGACAATATCGCCGACCGCTCCGGGTTTATTCAGTACCGCAAACTCTTTTAACTCGTCATGGCCGGGACAAGCCCGGCCATGACGATATAAATGTCAGTTATGACCGAATCCCGCGCATTTCTGGGCGTGCAAAAATCCGCTTCCGGTCGTGTCTGGCGCGACCGGCTGGATTTGCGCGGCACGCAGGCCGCGACTGCGATCGGCCAGCGCTACGGCCTGCCGGAATTGCTGTCGCGCATTCTGGCTGGCCGCGAAGTCGCGCTGGACGACGTCGAGAACTTTCTCGATCCGACCATCCGCAAGATGATGCCCGACCCGAACGTGCTGACGGAAATGGATCGCGCAGCGGCGCGCATCGCCGACGCCGTGCAGCACTCGGAAGAGATCGCGATCATCGGCGACTATGACGTCGATGGCGCGACCTCGACGGCGCTCATGGTGCGCGTGCTGCGCGCGGCCGGCGTCAATCCGTTCTTCCACATCCCCGACCGCATGTTCGAAGGCTACGGCCCGAACGTCGAAGCCATTCGCAACATCGAGGCGAAGGGCGCGGGGCTCCTGATCACGCTCGACTGCGGCACGACGAGCGCGGAGGCACTCGGCGAGGCGAGCAAGCTCGGGCTCGATGTCGTCGTGATCGACCATCATCAGGCCGGCGAGAAACTGCCGGTCGCCTCGGCGCTCGTGAATCCGAACCGCGAAGACGATCTTTCGGGTCTTGGCTATCTCTGCGCTGCGGGGCTGACCTTCATGACTTGTGTCGCGCTCGTGCGCGAATTGCGCTCGCGCGGCCACTGGAACGGTGCGCGGGTCGAACCCGATCTGTTGCAACTGCTCGACCTCGTGGCGCTCGGCACGGTGGCGGACGTCGTGCCGCTCAAGGGATTGAACCGCGCGTTCGTAACGAAAGGGCTGATCTCGCTTCGGAACCGCGAGAACCATGGGCTGCGTGCACTGATGGACGCGGCCCGCCTCGAAGGTCCGCCGGAAGCGTGGCACCTCGGCTTCCTGCTCGGTCCGCGCATTAATGCGGGCGGGCGTATCGGCGATGCGACGCTCGGGACAAAGCTGCTGACGACTAACGATCCCGCGGAAGCGAACGCAATCGCGCAGAAGCTGAACCAGTTGAACATCGAACGCCAATCGGTCGAGAAACAGACGCTCGAGCAGGCGGAAGCCGAAGCTTACGCATCGCTGGGCCATGACGAGCAGGGCGCTGTCGTGATCGCAAGCGGCGACGGTTGGCATCCCGGCGTGGTCGGCTTGGTGGCCGCGCGCCTGAAAGAACGCTTCGCGCGCCCTGCATTCGCGATTGCGATGCTCGGCGAACAGGGCACGGGCTCGGGACGTTCGATCCCCGGCGTCGATCTCGGACGCGCGGTGCGCGGTGCCGTCGAAGAAGGCTTGCTCGTGAAGGGCGGCGGGCACGCGATGGCGGCGGGTCTGACCGTCACGCGCGACAGGCTCGGCGATCTCCGCGCATATCTCGAAGCGCGGCTGCGCGATGCGGTCGAGAAGGCGCGGCACGAAGACTGTCTCGAAATCGACGCCGCCATCACGGCACGCGGCGCCAACGGCGAACTCTTCGCGATGATCGAACGTGCGGGACCTTACGGTTCGGGCAATCCGGAACCTGTGTTCGCGCTGGCAGCGCACACCGTCGCTTATGCTGATCCGGTCGGACAGAACCACGTCCGCGTGCGGCTGCGCTCGAACGACGGGGCAACGATCTCGGCCGTGGCTTTTCGCGCGATGGACCGGCCGCTCGGGCAGGCGCTACTGGGTGCGCGCGGGCGCGCCATGCATGTCGCGGGCACGCTGTCCGTGAACCGCTGGCAGGGCCGCGAAACGATCGAGATGCGGATTTCGGACGCAGCCGGCGCGGACCCGCTGGCGGGGCGCTAGCCGGGCTTCGCGTTGCCCGCGTCGAATTGGCAATTGCCAAAGACTCCGAACAGCGATTGTCTCGTTCCAATCCCGATCATCAAGGACACAGAGCCCATGAGCGCGAATGCTTCGGCCATCAAGACCGGCTTGTTCGATCTTTCTCCTGCCCAGCGTGTTGCGGGCATCCTGATCGGCAACCTGCTGCTTATCGTTTCGGCCAAGATCCAGATTCCGTTCTGGCCGGTGCCGATGACGATGCAGACCTTCGTCGTACTGATGATCGGAGCGGTGCTCGGCGCGCGTGCCGGCGCGGCAACGGTCGCGCTTTATCTGTTCGAGGGTGGCCTGAATTTCGCGGTGTTCGCCGGTACGCCGGAGCGCGGCATCGGTCTCGCCTATATGTACGGCCCGACCGGCGGTTATCTGCTCGGCTTCTTTGCCGCCGCGCTCGCGGTCGGTTTCGCCTCGGACCGGGGCTGGATGAAGTCGCTCGCCGGCAACGCGGTCTGGATGCTCGCGGGTCACGCGATCATCTTCGCGTGTGGCGTCGTGTGGCTCGCGCAACTCGTCGGAATCAACGCGGCGCTGACCTCGGGACTTGCTCCCTTCTGGCTCGCAACCGCGTTGAAGACCGCGATGGCGGTTGCCGCCTACGAAGCGCTTCGCCGCCGCTACGCCGCATAATCGCCGTCAACGGATTGTAATGGGTTCGGACCTACGCTGATGACAATGAACGAATCCATATCCGCCGCCGCTTCCGCGCTTGGCATCCGCATTCCGAGCCGCGGTGAGCTTGTGGCCGACGGCATCGTGCATGCGGTTGGGGTTGCTGCGGGCATCACCGGCTCGATCATCCTGATCGCGCTGGCCGCGCTCCGGCACACTTACATCGAGATCATTGCCGTGAGCATTTACGCCGCCGGCATGATCCTGATGTTCTCCTGTTCGGCGCTCTACAACTTGGCGCGGAAGAGCCGCCACCGGCACTATTTCCAGCGGCTCGATCATTCCGGAATTTTCCTGATGATCGCCGGTACCTACACGCCGTTCACGATGCTGATGCTGAAAGGCAACTGGGCGGTCGTGTTGATGATCGTGGTGTGGACGGTTGCGATCTTCGGCGTGATGATCAAGCTCCTGTGGCCGAAGCGGCTGGAAGGCCTGTCCACCGGTCTCTACGTCGCGCTGGGCTGGGTCGGTATCATCGCGCTCGAGCCCATCCTGACCTCGCTTGGTGTGGCGGCGCTGGTGCTGCTCGGCGTCGGTGGCGCGCTCTACACAATTGGCGTGATTTTCCACCTGTGGGAGCGGCTCCCGTACCAGAATGCGATCTGGCACGGCTTCGTGCTTGCCGGGGCGGGTACGCATTACGGCGCGGTGCTGACGGCGGTGATCTGAGCGCGTCGTGGCGTAAGTTTCGTTTCGCCTGTCATTCCTCCGGGGTCTTCATGCGCTTCGCGCTCGTTGCTCTTGCTGTTCTTGCGGCTGCGGGCACGGCTCTTGCCGATGCGCCGCTCGGGAAAAAGCCAGGGTACACGGCGCGGGAACTCTCCACGCTTCCGAACACGCAGGCGATCACGAAACGGATCTGGTTGCCCGGGCTCGACGACGGCTACGTGCCGCAAGGCGTCACGTTTCAGGCCGGCGTGCTGTTCGTCTCCAGCTACCGCAGCACCGAACCCAAACAGGATCGCGGGCCTTGCCGCGTCTTCGCCATCGATCCGGAGACAGGCGAGGTGCTCTCGCAACTCGACCTCCCGCCGGAATGCGGGCATGCCGGCGGAATCGCGCGAGGCCCGCAGGGAAACATCGTGGTCGCCGACAGCCGTCATGTTTTCGAGATCGAACTCTCGCAACGCGAACGCGGGAAACTCATGCGCGTGGTCCGCGCGGTGGCGCTTACGGGAAAACTGAAAGGATCGTTCGCAGCCGGAACGGCGGATGGCCTCTGGCTCGGCGCATACGAGCGGAGCGGGGAGCCGAAGCTTTACCGGATTCAATGGACGAAGCTCGCGCAGCCGAAGCTTTCCGAAGCGGATGCGAGCAAAGCGATTTCGCTGCCGTTGCTTGCGCAAGGTGCGGCGTTCGATGCGGCCGGCAACCTCTGGGTCACCCGCAGCGGTTCGCGTTTCGGCGAGCTCGTGAAACTCGACCGCAACAGCGGCGCGGTGCTCGCACGCCACGCCATGCCGATCGGTATGGAAGACATCAGCTTCGAGCCCGGCGGCGCCTTGTGGTCGCTCTCCGAAGCCGGCTCGCAACGCTGGAACGCGTGGAGCGCGTTCTATCCGCTCGCATTCCGGATCGATGTGGATCGCCTGCGCTGAGAGAGCTTTCCGCGGGCGAGCATCGAACGCACGCGGCGCTGGCTTCGCGCGGGTATGCCGCGCGAGGATTTCGGGAGTCGGAGGAGGAGGGAAGTGGCGCTCCCTAAGGGAGTCGAACCCTTCTTTTCAGGTTGAAAACCTGACGTCCTAACCGATAGACGAAGGGAGCGCTGAAGCCCGGGCGAACCGAACCGGCGTCCTTATAGAAAAGCATGCCGCCCCGCACAAGAGCGGATTTTCCCTTGTAAAGCTTGGCGTTGGAACAGCCTACTGCCGGTAGCCAAGGCTCAATTTCACGGCCTCCTGCCGCTGTAGCGTATCGACGTCGCGGCCATTGTCGTACTTGAGTTGAAGGCTCCAGTTTTCGGCCAGAAGGTAACTCAGCGCGGATTCGAATTTCGAAACGCTGGCCAGCGGGCCTTGCATGGTTTCGAGGTGTTCGTAGGAAGCCGTTACCGTGAACTTGTTGAGCAATCCCTCGCCGAACAGCCAGACACCGACGCGGGGGCCGACGCGGGCATAGTCGGTATTTCGTTGCAACAGGGTATTCGTTCCTGCCTCTATGATGCTGCCGTACGTGAACTTGAGTTGCGGCTGCACCGTCAATGACAGGAGGCTCGGAAACACAGGACACAGCAGATTGACGCAAGCAATCGGAAGGTCCGGAGAGAGGACGGCGTTGGCCGTTACAAGCTCGGCCTGCGTTTCGTAGGAATTGATGTAGTGCGTATAGAGCTGAAGTTGGTTGTAATTTCCGAACAGCTTGAACAGCATGTCCGTCGAAATACCGACTCCAGCATCTCCCGTATCCGTATTCACGCTGACGCCGCTGCCTCTGCTGCTCTTCTGTGTAACGAACAGAAAGGTCTTGGAGTCATAAGCGAACTGGAACGCTTGCAGCGGAATCCCGACCGTAAACTCGCTGGAAACCGTTGTCTTTTTGGAGATTCGGTTACTGTTCATATCGATGCCCGCATAGCCTGACTTGTCCAAGGCATCGAGATGCAGGTCCGTAACGGACTTTCTGATCCGTACGCTGTTTATAAAGTCCGTTGTCTTTTTCGTTTCGGGATCCGGTTCCGGTTCCGTTGGCTTCGAGGACCCAGCTACGCAATAGGCGCGGACAGGACCCAAGCCACGCAGGAATCCCGGAACCGCTGCTCCTATGCTTGCGTCGGCTACCAAAGGTTCGATCACGAAGCCGGTCTTGCCTTCGCCGATCGGTTCGCGTGGCTTGGTCAGGAAGTTCACGATGCTTACCTGCGTGCGTGTCAGTTGTGAGACGGTTTCGTCAGAACAACGATGCGTATCGCAATAGAGGCGTGGGCGAAGAATGGCATCGCGATGCTCATCCGTGCCTGCGGTTTGCTTAAGGCGGGTTTTCAGATCGTCATTGTCCACCTTGTTTTCACGAAGATAGAACGTCATGAGACGACTTACATCGACGGGCAGGCGCGTGCCGGGTTTTGGTTTCGCGTCACATACGCGCTCGACTTTCGGATCGTCGAAAGGGCCTGCAAAGGTTAAGTCAGCGAAGGAAAAAAAGAGTACAATTGCGAGTACGGTTCTTAAAAACATCGCTTTCACTCCGGTTGCGTGCGCGACGGGAAAGGGTTCAAGCAAATTGGTCAGGCATTATCCAAGCTTGCCTTGAGGGCGTTCGCAGACTCAAAGGTCCGTTCCCGTGCGGCGACCGAGTCTTTTGTTTCCTCGGCGACCATCAGAAGATCGACGATCGCAGCGACGAAAAATCCGACGGCATCGCCGGAATGGTCGTTGCGCCACTTCTTGGAAAGAGTGAGTTTCCGCCGTGTCGATGCGCTGATGCTGACTTCGAGGTCGTCACACATCTTCAGGTATTTTAGGTTTTTCATCTTGTAGCCGCCCGGTGGATCACCGGCGAAGGTGCGCCCATACTCCAAGCGTTGCCTCGGCGCGAGCGCGCCGGCATTCTTCATCCAAGTTGAAACCGCGATGTAGACCTTCTCAATCGCTTTGGATTCAGTAAGGTCGCTTAACTCTGAAGTCATTGTAGCCCCCATGCAAAAGCTGGAAGGCTATTGACGAGTTATCCGCGCTGCAACGACCAGTAATGCTTTACCAATGCCCCGTATTCGGCATCGAAGCCCAAGGCTCCTGTTTCGGCAGCGCCTTGCCTTTCTGCAGCAACTCGATCGAGTGCAGGTCCGGGGAGCGGATGAAGGCCATCTGGCCGTCCCGCGGGGGGCGGTTGATCGTGACCCCGGCCTTCATGAGCCGCTCGCATTCCGCATATATGTCGTCGACCTCGTAGGCGAGGTGGCCGAAGTAGCGGGCCTCCTTCATGTCCTCGTCGGTGCCCCAGTTGAAGGTGAGCTCCACGAGGGGCCCGGGCCGTCCGGCGGCCTTGCTGTCGGCGACAAGTTTTTCGTCTCCGGGGGCGACGAGAAATACGAGCGTAAATTTCCCGGCCTCGTTCTCGAAGCGGAAGGACTCTTTCAGCCCGAGCTTGTTGCAATAAAAGTCCAGCGCCTTGTCGAGGTCGCGGACACGCAGCATGGTATGAAGGTAACGCATCGAACCGGGTCTCCCGAATTACAGAATCGGATTGGGTATCTCAGGGAAGTCTCTAACGGAAAATAGAATGATCGCTCCCGACCGCAAGTCCGCATCCGATCTGTTGCAAGGTTTGGTCGAAGAGGCCAGCCGCGTCGTGGCCTTCACCGGTGCGGGCATTTCGACCGAAAGCGGCATTCCGGATTTCCGTTCTCCCGGCGGATTATGGACGAAGAACCGGCCCATCGAGTTTTCGGATTTCATCCGCAGCCGGGAAATGCGCGACGAAGCCTGGCGGAGAAAGTTTGCGATGGAGGATTCCTTCCGCAACGCGAAACCCGGGCGCGGCCATCTTGCACTCGCAAACCTCTTGCAGCGCGGCAAGCTGTCGGCGGTGATCACGCAGAACATCGACAATTTGCATCAAGTGTCCGGTATTCCAGCGGACCGGATCATCGAACTGCACGGCAACGGCTCCTATGCCACCTGTCTCGACTGTGGAACCCGTTACGAACTGGAATGGGTCAAGGAAAGGTTCGACAAAACCAACGGTTCGGCCCCCGACTGCGCGGCTTGCGCAGGTCCCGTGAAATCGGCCACCATTTCCTTCGGGCAGGCCATGCCGGAAGAGCCCATGCGGGTGGCCGAAATCGAGACTTTGGCCGCCGACCTCTTTCTTTCTATCGGTTCTTCGCTGGTGGTATGGCCGGCGGCGGGCTTTCCGCTGCGTGCAAAGCGAAATGGCGCGAAGCTCGTGATCCTGAACCGGGAGCCGACCGACCTCGACGACGTCGCCGACCTCGTCATCCGGGAAGACATCGGCGACGTGCTGGAAGTCTTCCTTGACAGCTGACTGCGACTCGCTGTGCACGACGCTGCTTTTTCCGCCAGCACCCATTGCTTTGCACCGGAAGTCGCATTTTGATGTTCCCAAGCATTGCGGCAATGTTATCGTTGAATTGCAACGAATCGGCGTCCTGCCGGTTCTCAATAGGCGGCTAGAGTTTTAAGCGTCATGGGTTCCGACCGGCTGGGGTCTAAGCTCGCACAGAGCGAGCAGGGGACGCGAATAGAGGATCTCACGGAGGAAGCTCCGGTGGGATTGATCGAGATCACGGGCCACATCAAGTGGTTCGATGTCTCGAAGGGCTTCGGCTTCATCATTCCCGACAATGGAATGCCCGATGTGCTGCTGCACGTGACGTGCTTGCGGCGCGACGGCTTCCAGACCGCGCACGAAGGCGCGCGAGTTGTCTGCGAAGTGCTCGAACGCCAGAAGGGTTACCAGTGCTTCCGGGTCGTCTCGATGGACGACTCGACCGCGATCCATCCGTCCGAGATGCCGCCGCCGCGCACGCACGTGAACATCGTGCCGACCAGCGGGCTCGAGCGCGCCTGGGTGAAGTGGTTCAACCGCATTCGGGGCTTCGGCTTCCTGACCCGCGGCGACGACACGCCCGACATCTTCGTGCACATGGAAACGCTGCGCCGCTTCGGCCTGACCGAATTGCGCCCGGGCCAGATGGTGCTGGTCCGCTATGGCGACGGTCCCAAAGGCCTTATGGCTGCCGAAGTCCGGCCCGATACGGGTAGCGGCACTTCCTCGCACTGAGTTCTGACCATGTCCGTGCTTGCCCGCGTCGTGCGCCTGCTGGCGCTGACATTATCTTTGGCATCTTTGTCGTTCGTCCCGTTTCCGGCTGCCGCGCAGGATGGCCCGCAGCCCCGGCTTAAGGTCGAGAGCCTCGAAATCCTGACCAAGACCGGCATCCGGGTGTTCAACGTCGAGATGGCGGTGACGCCGGAGCAGCAGCGGATCGGCCTCATGTTTCGGAAGGAAGTCGCGGACGGCGAGGGCATGCTGTTCGATTTCGGCGCGTCGCGGCCGGTGGCGATGTGGATGGAAAATACGATCGTCTCGCTGGACATGGTTTTCATCCGCGCGGACGGCACGATCGCGAACATCGCGAAGGCAACGACGCCGTTTTCGCGCCAGACCGTCGAGTCGCAAGGCGCGGTGAAGGCGGTGCTGGAGATCGTGGCCGGCGCGGCCGACCGTTACGGGATTGCGCCCGGCGACAAGGTTTCGCACCGGATTTTCGGGGGGCGGTAGGGGCTTCTGCGCCGCTTTGCCTGTGCTTGCCGGGTCGGGGCGGCTCCTGTAATCCCTCGGCGGAATAGCGGAGCGTAGCGCAGTCTGGTAGCGCATCTGGTTTGGGACCAGAGGGTCGCAGGT
>VFQR01000952.1_pt1 | contig 27096 bp, 21 predicted proteins | sample 3512321 | NCBI WGS metagenome assembly VFQR01 (sample SAMN10412374, study PRJNA504923) | tailings metagenome | isolation source: Relicate 3 Philex TSF1 revegetated site | place: Philippines: Tuba, Benguet | collected 2017-08-29 | reverse complement strand
TTCACATCGGCATCAATCGTCTCGTCACCGTTGATGTCGTATGCCTCGTCCCACACAACGGGCTTGGCGGATCCCTTGCACGGCAATTGGAAGAACTGCAGTGGAACCGCGGTGCCGCTTTTGAGCGCGTGCGAAGGCGTCTGCAGTTCGTCACCTATCATCATAGGCGACGCAAAGAACGTAGCCGCGGCGTCCACAACGCTCGCGGGCTTATCCTTCTTGTCGACCGCCGTGTGGTCGCGCGGCACGAGCTGCATGACGTACCAATCACCAGCTTCCTTCGCGTAGGAGGTCGGGAACAACATCGCCCAAAAGTTGGTCGCCGTGATCGGCCGGCCGATCAGCACGGGCACCGTCACCGGCTCCGGGGCGGGCGCGGCACCGAGCTCCTGGTCGATTGTTTGGTCCACGATCGCCGCCTGCTCGCGACGTGGCGGCTCTGGCGGCGGATTGCTCTCGACACGCCGGCCGTCCTGGCTCTTGTCCGGGATCGGCGTGCTCAGGCCGAGCGCCATGAAGCCGGCGACGCGGGCGCGCGCCTGCTCCAGCAGACCGTTGTTGAAGCTGAAACCGATGCCGACCGAGGCGGTGCGTCCGAACGCGCGGATGCCGACCGAGGCATGCGCCTTGCCGCCAAGGCCCTTGGGCGACACCACGCCTTCGATCGCGATCGACACGGCGAGACAGATCGAGAAGCCGGCCGAGAGCCGGATCCGCTTGCCGAACACCTTGAAGCTGAGCCAGACCTCGATCCGCGCGTCGATCAGGACGTCGAGACGCAGATAGCCGTAGTACATCGACTCGTCGAAGTTGCGCAGCGACAGATAGGACAGGAGCCGCGTCTCGAGATTGAAGGTCGCGTGCGCCACAGCGGCCGCGCCGAAGCTGTCCGAGCCGATGCGGCCTTCGAGATGCACCTCGCCATAGGCCTTGAAGGCGATGCCCTGGAGGACCGAGAAGTCCTCGACCCGGTGGATCATTCCGCCGCGCACGCTGAGGAAGAACACCTCGCCGCGTTTGCCGAGCTCGAAGCCGAGTTCGTAGGGCCAGCCGAGCTCGAAGTGGAACAGGCCCGGCCGGATGTAGAGCGTTGCCGAGAAATCGGTCGACTGAATCGCATTCTTCAGCGCCGACGGCATCGGCGGGTTCTCGCCGATGAAGCCATTACGGTTGGAGATGAAGCGGCCGAGAAACTCTCGCTTCGGCGCCGAAAAATAGAGGTAGCCGCGGAACACCGGCTCTCGCTTCCAGTCCGCGTCACCACCGTCGGTCACCCATTTGTCGTAGTTCACGCACAGCCAGGCGCGCAGGTTGATCAGGATCGTCAAATCCGTGCGCAACGCCGCCACGATGTCGAGCAAGATCGGGTTCGGGAGCTTTGCCTCGACCTTTTCGTTGTACTCGCTGCTGGTCCGCTGCGCGGCGGAGAGCGCCAGCATACCGCGCAAGGCCAGCGTCAGGTCGGCATTGTCGTAGGTCGGCTCCCAGGCCTCGAACTGGTCGAGGCTGCCTTGATACTTCGACACCTCGTCGAGGATCTTGACCAGCTCCTGAGGCGTCTTCGCGCTTTCGGCCTGGGCAATGCCAGCGAGCGTGTAGCGGTAGCCGAAGCCGAAGCCGACCTCGCGCAGGTAAATCGTGCCGACCGGCGTGTCGATCGGCTCCGACATCTTGTACATCTGGCCGTAGAGGAAGAAGGCGTGGACCGGCCTGGAGCCGGGATCGTCCTTCTTCTTCAACTCCAGAAAGCCGAGTGTTGCCGACATCGGCGCCCAGCCTTGGACCTCCAGGACTCCGCTCGCCAGGAAGCCCTGCGCCGAGACGTTCCTCGGCAGCACGCCGGGGCGATAGAGTGACGGCAAGTCGCCGTCCACCGTAATCGCGGTGCCGCCGATCTTTACACCGCTGAGCGAGATCGCAACGCCGAGCCCGTCAAAACGAATACGCGGCAGCGAGTCATTGCCGGCCGGTGGGCCGATCTGCATCTCGTGAAAATTGACCTGAATGCTGACGCGGTCGCCGCGGTTGAGGAAATTGACCTGCCCGCCGAAGCCCATGGCAGGATCCCCGCCGAACTTGTCGGCCGCCGGATAAAACGCGATGCTGCGAAGCTCGAAGCGGAAGATGTTGAACAGCTTGATCACCTTCGGCGGCTTCAGCTTCACCAGGAACGAGATCGCGCGCATCAGCACGCGCGGGTCTGATGTGAGCGGCGCCTTGTCGAAGCGGATCTCGATCGCCTTGAAGTTCTTCAGCAGGCCGCGCTCAAATGCGCTGTCACCAGGATTAAAGGTCGCGCTCCCCGTCACCAGGAAGTAGAAGTGGTAGCTCTCTTCCTTCACGAAGCTGAAGCCGAGTTCGGTGATGGTGATGTCGAAGCGCGTCGAATGGCACTTGATGGGATCGCCGCTCTTGTCGATCAGCGCGGTCGCTGCCTCCACCACGACATCGTCGCCGGAAGGACTGCGGCCTAGGGTCAGCGCGACCGAGGCCTTCGCCTCACCGATCAGCTTCTTGGGCAGTTGCCCGGAGCCTGTGAGCGAGCCGCCGCTGAAGCGTGAGCCCTTGATCGAGACCCCGCCGGAGGTGAAGGTGAACGGCGTGTCGACACCGCCGAGGCGCACTGCGTCCGGCTTGATCCGCGCCTCGAGGTCGATGCCGGACCGGCCGATCGCGAATTCGCCCAGATGGAACTGCAGTCCCTTCCCGGCCGACGCAACGCGGTCGTAGGAGAGGAAGGCATCGGCCTCGCGGCCCAGCCCGAGCTTCTCGCCGCCGGCCGACAGGTCGAGGTAGAACTGCTCGTATTGAGATTCGGCGACTTCTTCTTTTGGACGAATCTCTAAGTCGAAGCCGAGCGGCCTGTAATGGCGCGAGTCTATTGTCTTCGGCTGAACATTCTCCCTGAAGGTTTTCGCCATGACAGAAATGCGGTCGCCGCCTGTCATCTTCATCGACAGGTCGTCGAGCGACGCGGTAACGCCGAGGTTGGTCTGCGGCGCGAAATCCCTGCCGAGATGCACTGTGACCTCGAGGGTCAGTGTCGCGGTCCGCTTCGGCAGGTCGAAGACCAGTTCGGGCTTGTGGATCTGGATCTTCTGCGACAGCATCTTGGCGAATTCGCCGCCACCACCACCGGTCTCGTCGCTTGCCTTCGGCAGCAGGCCGAGGATCCGATCCTTGACGTTGCCGACCGAGGGCGTCAGGACGATGTCGTCCATCGCCGCATCGGTGCCGATCTTCGCTGGCTCGAGGCGCGCCGACTGGTGCTTTGAGAGGACCGTGAAGGTCGTATTGCCGGTCTGTAGCGTCACGTCCTTCGCGCGGCCGGCGCCGGTGGTGACGAAACGCTGGAACAGACGCAGGCGTCCGCGCTGCACGCCCACGACGACAATGTCGCGCTTCGCGCCGTCGGCGCCGCCCTGCCCCGCCTCGGCTTTCAGCACGATCAGCCGCTCTGCGGCGCCGGAGGCTGCACCACTGTTGTTGTCCAGCGTGCCAAGCGGTTGCTGTGGCCCGGTCTCCTTGTCGAGCCAGAAATCGGTTGACAGTGTCGCATGCGCGCCGGCCACGGGCTCCACGATCAGGCCGAACCAGCTCTCCGGGCCGAAGTCGATCAGCAGCGAAGGCTTCACCCTCGCATCGATCACGAGATCGAAGCCGAGCGCGGAGAGGTTCAGCATCCCGCCGATCGACTGATCATCCGCCGGTGTTAGGATGATCTGGCGGATCTGGTAGCTGCGCGCATCCAGCCGGATCTCGGCGCAGACCACCTTGTAGGCCGCGACAGCGGCGTCCGCGAGCGCATCCAGCAGCTTGTCGATCAGCCTGGCGGCCGCCTCGACGACGCCGGCGAGCAGCCCGGCCGCCTCGCCGGCTTGCCTGGCAAGCCATGTCATCGCCGCCGCCAGCATGCGCCCGAGCAACGTCAGCAGCGCCTTCAGCTTCTCCACGTCGAAGCCGGGCATATTCGCCTTGGGCAGGGGGATCGCAGCGATCAGCCGGATCAGCTCGCCCACCGCCTCGACCGCCGCTGTCGCGACTTTGGCGATCAACACCACCGGATAGGGCTCGGCAATTCTCAGCTCGGTAAGTTTGGAATGGATGCCGCCGCCGGGCTGGACCGTGGTCTCAAAGCTCGCATCGAGCACGATGAACAGGGTCGGGTCCTCGATCGCGGCGATCCGAATGCCCGTGAGCTCGTGCGCGAGCGTCACGCCCCACACCGTCGCGCCGTTGGCCGGATTGATCACGACTGGGGCAAATTTCACGGTCGTCTTGATCACCGCGATCTTGATGCTGAACGGCAAGCGCTTGTCGTTCACGAGGCCGAGCGGGAACGGCTGGCCGACCGGAATGTCCGTCACCTGAAGCGTCGCCGCAAAGCTATGCTTCTTAGCAACGCCGTCATAGTTGAACGTTGCGTTGCTGACCTCGCAGATCTCGGTGCCATCGTAGAACAATTTGCCGCAGGCGGGCGCGGCGCTCGCGAGCGAGAGATCGCCATTAACCAGGTTGACCTTGATATCCGGCAGCGGACTGTTCGGCGTGAAGGTGAGCTTGGTCGCAAACGGCGGCATGGAGATCGGGAACAGCGATGGCAGCTTGCCGAATGTCGGAAAGCTAAGCCCCGCGAAGCTTAGTTTCGGCAGCGTGAAACGCGGCCAGTCGAGATCGAAGGCCGGCAGGCTCGGCAGGTCGAGCGCGAGCAGCGCATCCACCGCGTCTTGCACCGCCGCCGCTTTCACGCGCAGGTCGAGGCGCCATCGGCCCGTGAGCGATGCGGCCGCGCCGGCCGTAAGAGTTAGATCGATGTCAAAGCTCGCATCCGCCTCGACCCGCGCCAGCACGGTGTCGGCCGCGATCACAGCCGGATCGAGAACCTCCGGCATCAGCCAAAACCGCGCTGTGACCTTCTTGCTTGCGATAGACTGCAGCTCAAACAACGTATGGGCGTTGTCGAACGAGACTTCGAACGGTTGCGCAAGCCGGCGGCGCAGCCGTTCCCGCAGCGCCACCCATTCCTCTTGCGCAAGCTGCTCCAGCTCGTTCTTATCGCGGAAGACGAGGTGGCCGGACTGTTCCTTCAGCAACTTGCGCGGAATGTCGATAGATGACTTGAGCGCAAGCGTCTGCCTGACGCTACCGAGCCCGTCGGTGCCCGCTACCACTAATGCCTTGGCACTGAACGTATCGCCGCCGCACGGGGCCTCAGCGTGCAGCCTGAAACCCGACTTGTCGAATAGTGATAAAGTATCGTTCGCCACGCCCGCCCCCCAAGCCGTGTGCGCACGCTTCTCGTGAGCAAAACTCTACGGAAGATTGGAATGAAAACCCCAGGTTGTCCAGTGCGGTCGATGCTACTCCGACTTCGTCCCACGCCTGCCTCCGGATTTGTGAACACCACAAGGTGGCCCCGGACCCGGACAGTTAGCTAAGCTTGGTTCGCCCTGGCGCGAGGACGAACTGGCCGACTACCCGATGGTTGCGCCGAACTATGCCGCCGCCCGCTCGCAGCTCGCCAAGAGCCTTGGGCTCGGGCGTAAGCCTGCGCCAACCCCGGTCAAGGCCAGCGCCAAGCCAAAGGGCCGCAAGTAGTCTGTACGGGCTTCAAAGAGGCGCAGCAGCGTCGGCGCTTGCCGGCACTTGCATGATCGAGGCTCAGTCGCGTTCGTTCTTCTCGCACGACGGGCAGACGGATAGCCCGGAGTTGTCGCCGTATACGGCTTCAATCATGTCCGTGACATCTTTGCGCGAGCCGCCGGAAGGCACTTCCATGGCGCCGGCTGTGATACGGCTATTGGCAAGCTTATAGGCCGCCACCAGATCGCCGCTGCCGTCCATATAGGTCCCGGGATGGTTCTCACATTCCTTCAACGCTCCGACCTCGAGCAATAGGTGAAGGGCTTCGGCATACCGAGCCTCGCGATCTTCAAGCGTTCTCTTTGCGACACTCATGGCAAGCCTTCTATCTGCACTGCAAGCAGTGCTTTAGCTAACTCATGTTCGGTTGAGCAAGGCCCCCCCGCAGCCGCTGCGATGTTGCGAGTGACACCGAAACTACAGACCTCGATCCCGACTTACTCGCACACCGTCCCAGCGCGAACAACTGACCGGCGCATGCAGAATGGACCGACCTTTGTCCGATCAATCGGGAGCGACGGCGGGCGGATCGAACGCATGCTGGGGCGGCACATATGCGCACCAGAAGGACGTGAGATGCGCGCCAAGCTGCCGAGAGCTTACGCCCCGCTCAGCTGCGGCTGCATTGAGCTCTCCAATAAGGAGTTTGGCAAATTCCTTGTCGCGGTGAAGCAGCGCTGCATCGGTGACGCTTCGGCCCTTCAGCTCTACTCCGACATCCCCTTCGTTGATGGCGTACAGCAATAGGGCTCTGACGCGGCGCAACTGCTCGTTGACTGGAACAGCGCGCAGCGGTTCGGGAAGATCCCAACCGTCAATGTCGGTTCGCAGGATTCTGGCCCAGGCGCCTGCGAGCTCTAAAGGCCAATCGAGTTCCAACTCGCCGCGGACGGCGTCGAGCGAATGATCAGCTGACGATTGCACCAACCGCACGACGCGGATCATTTCACCGGGAATGCCGCGGGTATGTGCCACCAGGACATCGAGAACTTGGCTTGCGGCGGACGCGCGCTGTGGCGCCAATTCTCCACACAAGAACTGTCGTGTTGCCGATGACGATAAGGGCTTCACCAGGTAGTTGACGCATCGGGACCGGATGGCTGCTCGAACGCTCTTCTCCAGGTCGGTAACGAATACAAACGTCGTTTGCGTTTCTTCGATTGCTTTCAGGAGTTCGTCGTAACCTTCGTCGGTGATCTTTTCGGCTTCAACGACCACAAACAGGGGCCGCTCTCCGAAAGTGCCCACTTGAGCCAGTTTCCTGAGCGCTCGAGGTAGGCCCTCACCGGCCCCGTTTGCCCAGACGAATCCCAAAGGCTCTCCAGAGCCTTTGAATGACTTGCAGGTCGAACATTTGTCGCACCGGCCGCCTTGTTCAGTTGGCGCCTCACAGCGCGCGGCCTCGGCATAGATCCGAGCCAGTGTTTTTTTGCCGACGCCCTTAGGACCATGAAGGACAATGCTCGGCAGATGCTGCTTCCGTTGCACACGGCGCCGAAGTTCATTGACCGCCCGGCCTTGGTTCAGCACCTCGTCAAAACACGTCGGCTCGCTCAGCAAACGCCCGGAAACAGAAACGAGCGGCTCGTTCATTTTAGCTTAGCACCGATGCTTGCCTGCACTTGCTGAGGCTCGGGCATGGCGGACACGGCGGCGGTGGCACTCGCCAGAAGCTCCTTGATCCAGCGCGCCTGCTGCACCGCTTCTGCAGACGATCGAATACGCCGCACTAGCGTGGTAACTCGCGGCGGATAGCGGGCCGCGCTCCGGGTCACAGCCCGGGCAAACGCCGCATTGATGAAATCCCACTCATCAGACAGGCAGTTCTCTCCAGCTCGATCGCGCGAGGTCCGTTCCAGATATGCTCGGCATAGCTGATCGAGTGCCACGATCTTCACGTCGGGCGCACGCATGAAGCTCTCCTGCGCCGCCATGTGGTGCCGAGTTAGACGTGTCTCCCAGCTCACGAGGGTGACGGACCACAGAACAAGTTTGCGCAACCAGACGCCACGAGCGGCAACCGCCTTAGGCGAAGCGGATACAGCGCCTTCATCGGGGAATAGGGCCAGGGTCGCCTTATAGAGTTCTTGCAAAAGCCGGATGGCCGACCATCGCTCTTGATAAGTTTTGCGAGCGCAAACGCTGACCAGTCGCACGAGATCTCTTGTATCGCCTCTTTCGAGGAAGCGGCGAAGCTCAGACCGAAGCGAAAGCGGCTGATAGTCGTTATCTTCGCGGGCGAGCAACCCCCCATCGATTGCCCCGGTGACTGGATCGATGCAGGTCAGGATATGTAGATCGAGACGATTGACCAGATCATTGATGCTCATCGAGCCGCGGCCGATGTCGGCTTGGAATGACTCTATGAATCCGGAAGCCGCGACTTGATTAAGTGTTACCGCCAGATCAGAGTTCGAAACGAAGTAATTCATATATGCTTTGATGTTATCTTCTTGAATAAACTGTTCTTCTACAACAAGGCAGTTCTGATATATACCGTTCCAATCATCGAAATTATCAGCAACGCCGCCCATCCGCATGAAATGAACACTCGGCTCATTCCCGCCATAGGCCAAGCCGAGCAGAGTGTCCTGCCAAGCTTTCTTCTTTGGGTTCAACTGATCCCAGTCACTGAAATGAAGTGCGTCAAATAGGTTGCCGCGATACGCCGCCACCACCGCCTACTCCGCCCGGCGGCGCCACCACCACCTGCCCTGACGGCGCTGCCGCTCTGCCTCTGTGATCTGCTCTGCCACTCCCCTCCGGCGGTGCCACTGCCATCCGAACCCCCGGCCGCCATTCATGTGAACTTCCACGGCTCATCCCCGAATCCTTTTCATCGCCGCCGCCCCGGCGGCCATCGAAAGGGGATGCTTCAGTGACCAAGCCCACCACCACCGCCCGCGCCGCCGGCAAGACGGTTGCCGCCAAGGCCGCAGTCGAACCTCGCGCCGGCTTCGTCTCCGTGCCCGGCACGCTCCCCGCCTTCCTTCATGATGAAGGCTGCACCTCGGCGCCGCCGGCCGCACAGCCCCTTCGTGTGCCGCTTGTTCCCGAGAACGTTCTGAAGCGCCACCACGCCTTCATCTCAACCGACACGCGCTTCCGATCCGCCGCCCGGCTCCTGGCCGCCTATTGGCGAGAAGACCAGAACATCCCGATCGGGTTCCATGTGACCGACGAACCGAGGCCCAAGCACATCAAGCTCGGTTCACGCCTTCGTCTCGACGCCGCCCGCGCCGGCCAGAACTTCATCTCACCGGAAGTCTTCAGCCTCGTTCGCCACAGCCTGATGCTTCGTGAGGAAGGCGCCATGATCGACGAGCACCGGCTCTATTCGAATGCTCTGTCGTCGATGCCGCTCTGCTTCAACCTGCTCGGGCCGCTTGCGCTCGACCTCGACCTCGCCACCAAGGTCTTCTCAGGTATCCTGCCGGGCTTCGTCGCGACAGTCGAAGCGATCGAATTCGAGACGAGCCCCGGCCGGCGCGACGCGCGGTTCCTGGATGATGGGACCGCCTTTGACGCCGCACTCAAGGTCATCACGCCGGACGGCGAACCCGCAACCGTCTTCATCGAGGTGAAGTACTCCGAGGGCATGAGCGGCCCCGTCGCGCGCCACCGGCCGCGCTATGATGAAGCCTCCCGTGAGGTGCGTCTCTATCGCGACCCCGATGCGATGGTGCTCCGCTCGACGGCCCTCGAGCAGCTCTGGCGGGAGCACATGATGGCACAGCGCGCCGTCGATCTCGACGTCGTCGGCAAGGCCCTCTTCATCGGTATCGGCCCGCGGCTCAACCGCCGTGTCCAGGGCGCCTTCAAGGCCTACCAGGCTGAGCTCGCCGACCCCGAGCCGAAGGACGACCTCGACCGCGTGCCGTTCATGAGCGTCACCATCGAGACGATCATCGAGGCCATGGCCGCGGCCGGCGCCGTCTCGACCGCACGGAAGCTCTGGGACCGCTACTGCGACTTCGGTCGCGTGCTCTTCTGGGCCATGACCCCGCCGCCGCCGGGACCCGTCCCGCGCGCCGCCAACGACAACCCATCGAAGGCCACCATTAAGGTTCGCCGGAAGGCTGCCGCGACCATCGGCGAGGACGCTTCACCGGCGCCGAGCGACGCCGCCGCCGCCTGAACCCCCTTAGCGATCGACCATCGAACCTGCCCGGTGCCGTCAGGCGCCGGGCCCCTTGCCTCAGGCCTCATCGAGATCGCCATGCCCTCGCCCGACAACGGCTACGCCCACTACCGCGCCATGATCGACCGGCGCACCGCGCTCGCGGAGACGCTTCGTCCGGCGAACAAGACAGCTTTGTTCGAACCGCTCGCCCTCTCCAGCGTCGCAACCGTCAAAGTCACGTTCGACGGCGCCGGCGACAGCGGCCAGATCGAAGCAATCGAATATCTCGGCGTCGATGGTTGGCCAGTGGAGCCCACCGACTTCTTCGTCACGCTCGCAATGCCGAGCCACGACGGCCTGACCGTCGAGCACCAGGTCCATAACCTTCGCGATGCCGTCGAAGCCTTCGTCTACGATTGCCTCGAGCAGACCCACGCGGGATGGGAGATCGATGCTGGCGCCTATGGCTCCTTCAAGTTCAACATCGCCGCCGGCACCATTCGTCTCGACTACCACGAGCGGTTCGAGGCGAGCGAGCACCACGGCCACGATCTCTGAGGGAGCGGATCATGGCTCAAAGCTATCATCATGCCGTGTCTTCAGCCCGCAAGTTCGGCGGCGCGCCCGACGACTACATCGCCATCCACACTTGGTTCGATGAGTCCAAGGCAATCATCGCCGACTTCCGCCACCGCGCCCTTCGTCATCACGCCGAAGGCATCTTCCTCGCCGAGCGCATCTTTGGCGTCACCATGACCAACAGCGTCGGCCGCGACATCCCCGTCCGCCTCATCGGTGAGCAGCACTGCATCGAGGACTTCGGCTTCATCCCGTCGTTCGCGGATTGGGTCCGGGGCATTCGGCCTGAGCCCTGGATGGGCCGTGTCGGTCGCGTGCTCATCGAAGGAACGGATAGTGAGCTGGTAACGGATGCCCGGCGATGAGTTCGAATTCGTAGAGAGCTGCGGAGGTCCGCTTTGCGCCGCCCCTTCCGACGTTGGATACGCGGCCAGGAACGGACATTCATCGACCCTCCCGTTTCGCCCGGCCTGCCCGGAAGCTACTCAATCCGTTTCGCGCGAAGCTTTCACACCGTAGGCACTGTACCGCCGTCGATGACATATTCAGTGCCGGTGATGCTGGCGGCTCTGTCGGATGCAAGGAATGCGATCAGGTTGGCGATCTCCATAGGGGTCGAGGGCCGGCCGATGGGGATGCCGCCCAGCGATGCCATGATGCGTCTCCGCCCCTCCTCGATGCCACCCCCGGCATCTGCGCCGACGCGCTCGGCAAGTCTAGTGGAGGCCTCGGTATCGATCCAACCCGGTGAGACGCGAACGACGCGGACGCCGTGAGGAGCGACTTCCTTGGACAGGCTCTTGCTGTAGGTGGACAGGGCCGCCTTCGCCGCAGCATAGCCGGTCGTTGCCTCCGGCAGCGGCAGAGCCCGCTGGATGGAGGTGACATGGATGACCGTCCCGCTTCCGTGCGCGACCATGCCTGGCACGAGCGCGCGGTCGAGGCGGAGCGCCGGAAAGAGGTTCAGATCAAACTCCCGCTGCCACGTCGCGTCCGAGAGGGCGGCAAAGCCTCCGGCCGGCGCTGATGATCCGCCGAGCATGTGGACGATGATGTCCACGCCTCCCAGCCGATCCCGTGCCACCGCGGCCAGCGCATCACAGCCCTCTGGCGTGGTCAGGTCAGCCGCGACGAAGAGTGAGGCTGACGACGTATCCGTCGGCGTGCGGGCGCTGGTGAGAACCGTGGCGCCGAGGTCGCGGAACAGGGCCACCGTGGCCGCGCCTGCACCACGCGTACCGGAGGTGATCAGGGCCCGCTTGCCCTCCATGGTGAGGAAGGGCTTCATGATGTGATCTCCAGCGCGGCAATCGCGTCATCCTCGAGGCGGAACGCATAGGCCAGGTTGATCGGGCTGCCAGGGAAGTTACCGGTGACGCTGCTCGTCACCACCGTCCGTGAGCCATCGTTCGCAATCGAACGGGGATCTACGGTATAGCTGTACGTCCGCGAAGCGCCGGCCTTCCACTGCCTGATGGCGGTGCGGCCGGCATGAGTTCGCCCTTCATCGGTAACGACAGCCTTCGCAGTGAAGCACAAGGCGAGCCGCTCGGCGTCACCGCGTCTATCGGCTTCGAAATAGGCGGCGATGATGGCTGGAAGCTCGATGCCCATCGATCTTGTCCTTATCCAGAGGTGACGGGCTCTTCGTGCCCGGCAGGACATCCGTTGCCCGCTTCCGCCATACCTAAGCCTGGAGCTCTGTTGCGATAACCGCGATAATCAGGAACGTCGTGATCCGGATTTCAGGATAATGTCGCGCCTTAGCCTCCTCCAACTGGACGCCGTCCTCGCCATTGCCCGGCGTGGGTCATTCCGCGCCGCTTCGCTGGACCTTGGCCTGTCGACCACAGCCCTGAGCAATCTCATTGCCGGGCTTGAGGCTGAACTGGGTGTGCGCCTTTTCAACCGGACGACGCGCAGCGTGTCGCTCTCCGATGCCGGTCGCACCTTCGTCGAGAGGGTTCGTCCTGCTCTCGATGGCATCCACGAGGCGATGAACTCCGTCCGCGCCCAGCAGGACACTCCCTCCGGAACCTTGCGGATCAACGCCTTCACGACAGCTGCCCGACAGATCCTGAGTCCTCTCCTCCTGGAATTCGTGCGACGCTATCCCCGGGTGCATGTCGACATGGTCACGGAGGGCCGCATCGTCGATATCGTCGCTGAAGGGTTCGACCTTGGCCTCAGGAGAGCCGATCTCGTACCCAGTGACATGATAGCGGTTCCTGTGGGGCCGCCGCAGAGCCACGCTGTGGTGGCTTCAACTGCCTATTTCCGCACGGCACAGCGGCCGCTGGTCCCGCCGGACCTTCTCAATCACGCGTGCATCCGCGTCCGTCTCCCCAATGGGGCGCTCTATCGCTGGCCCTTCGAGAAGGACGGCGAGACGATCCATCTGGACGTCAGCGGTCCCATCACGCTCGACGAAGCGAGCCTAGCGCGTATCGCTGTCCTCGACGGGGTTGGGATCGGCTTCTTCATGGAAGCGGACGTGCAGGATGATATCGCCGCCGGCCGGCTTGAGCGGCTCCTTACGGACTGGACGCCGCAGCTTGCCCCCCTCAGCCTCTATTATCCCAGCCGGCGCAATCCGTCGGCCGCTCTCAAGGCGTTCCTCCACTTGGCCCGGAGCGAAGGCCGCCGGACGACCCGCTAGCCAAACCAGACCGATGCGGATTGGGAATGTGCGGTTGGAACGGCAGTCAAAGGTTCGTCCGACTGGAGCGGACGGGCTGCCGTCAAACGTCCGGTCCGCGCCTCGCTTGCTGATACTCAGATCACGCCGAACAGCGGACCTTCCGGTTCGCGCCAGCAAAGGGAAGACCGGTGTCCGGTCTGACTGCAGAAGCTCACACTTGCCTGAGGCACGCGAGTTCGCACCAGTAGGCGACCCCGAATGGAATGGCGTCATCGTTGAAGTCATAGCGCGGGGTGTGAAGCGGCGCCTTCGAGACATCAGCCACGCCCGCATTGCCGAGGAGCATGTACGCTCCCGGCACGTGTTCGACGAAATCAGCGAAGTCCTCGCCGCCCGTGGTCAGGGGCTGATCGGTCCTGACCTGGCCGTCGCCGGCCACCGTCGCCGCCGCCGTCACCGCCAGGGCCGTTTCCGGGGGGCTGTTCACCAGCGGCCGGGCCTCCCAGTCGACCTCCGTCGTGACGGTGCAGCCGTGCGTCGCCGCAACGCTCTCTGCCAGTTGCTCAATGCGGCAAGTGAGGAGTTGCGCCAGCTCCCAGTCGAAACAGCGCGCCGTCCCCGACACGGTTAGCATTGAAGGCATGACGTTCGGCGCGTCGAACCGGCCACCTCCGACATGGCCGACGGTGAGGACGATCGGCTCGAGCGGCGAGAACGATCGACGGACAACGGTCTGCAGGCCCATGACGAATTCAGCCTGAGCCAGTGTCAGGTCAGCGGCGCGGTGCGGCGAACTGCCGGCGTGGCCACCGGCTCCCTTCAGCACCAGCCGGAACGCTGCCGCGGCCGCCATCATGGGGCCAGGGCGGGTCGCGAAACATCCCAGAGGAAGACCGGGCGCATTGTGCAGGCCGTAGATGGCCCCAGTCGGGAAGCGCCCGAACAGACCGTCGGCGATCATCCGCCGCGCCCCGCCATACTGTTCCTCGGCCGGCTGGAAGATGAAGTGGATGTCGCGGGCCGGTGCGCCTCGACGCGACAGGGCGAGCGCTGCGCCAACCAACATCGCGGTGTGGCCGTCATGGCCGCAGGCATGCATGACCCCGGGGCGGATCGAGGCATGCGGCAGGCCGCTGTCCTCGTCGATCGCCAGGGCGTCCATGTCGGCGCGGAAGGCGACGGGCGGCTCGCCGCCAGACCCCTTGAGCGTTCCGACCACGCCGAAGCCGCCGATCCGCTCCGTGACGTCGAGCCCGAACTCGCGCAGCAGCCCGGCGACCACACCCGCCGTCCGCTCCTCTTGCAGCGAGAGTTCGGGATGGGCGTGAAGGTCGCGCCGCAGGCGGATGATCCGGTCGATGTCGGAGTCGTCCAGATGGTGCAGCGTCACGACGGCCTCGCCTTGCAGATCATGTCCCGGACCTTGTCAGGGCCGATATTCGACCCGCACAGTATCACCACCGATGTCTGGCCTCGCAGGCGCTCCGCCACCTGGAGAAAGCCGGCCAGCGCCAGCGCGGCGGCGCCCTCGACCAGCATGCGTTCCTCGAAGAGGAGGCGGACCAACGCGTCCCGGATGGCCGACTCGTCACAGTCAACCACCTCGTCGACGACGCGTTGCGCGATCGGCAGCGTGATCGCATCCGGGTCCATGTCGCCACTGACGGCGTCGGCCAGAGTCGGCCGATGCTCGACCGAGACCACGCGTCGGGCGGTCAGGGACGCGGCGAGGGCCGGCGAGGCCTTCGCCGAGCAGCCGAAGACGCGAATGGCGGGGTCATGCGCCTTGAGGACCGCGCCGATGCCGGCGACCAGCCCGCCGCCGCCCATGGCGACGAAGACGTTGTCGATGCGGGGCGCCTGCGCGGTGAGCTCAACGGCGATCGTCCCCTGGCCAGCAATGACGTCGGGATCGTTGTAGGGCGACACGTAGGCGCGGCCCGAGCCGGTCGCCAGCGCCTCCGCGAATCGCTCGGCCGCACCGGTCTCCTCGCCTTGGCAGATGACCTCGGCGCCCCGCCGCGCGATGGCATCCACCTTGTTGGCCGCAGCGGTGACCGGAACCACGACGGTCACCGGAATGGTCAGGTCACGCCCGGCCTCGGCGCAGGCGAGACCGTGATTGCCCGACGAAGCCGTGACGATGCCCCGCTGGCCCGCGTCGGAGGGGAGCGCCGACAACTTCGCGCTGGCGCCCCGGATCTTGAACGAACCCGTCCGCTGCAGGTTCTCGGCCTTGAACGTCAAGTCGCAGCCGAGCGTGTGACCCATCTCCAGCGATCGGAGCAGCGGCGTCTCCAGCCTGCCGCCAAAGCCCCGTGAGAACCTTGACGCCGCTTCCGCGATCCTCTCGATGGACACGGATCGGCTCAACTGCGCCGGTAGAGGAAACCGTCGGGCCGCGAGCCGTCCTCGCGCAGGCCCATGCGCTGCACCCGGTAGAGATGCTTGGTGAAGGCCAGCGCATCTGCCTGCGATAGGCTCCGGCACCGGAGATAGGCCTCCATCTCGACGCGCACGGCGTGTGGCGGATGACGGGAGATGCGCTCGGCGACCCCATGGGCCTCGTCCATCAGAGCCTCCGGCGAGACCACCTTGTTGACCAGGTGGCAGGAGAGGGCTTCGTCGGCCTCCATCGCATCGCCGGTCAGCAGCATCCACATGGCGACAGTGTGGGGAATCTGGAGGCTCAGGCGCGAGGTGCCGCCGGCTCCCCCCATGCCATAGGCGATCTCGGGGAAGCCGAACTTCGCGTTGGTGGAGGCGATGCGGATGTCGGTGAGCGACAGGAGATAAATCATCCCCTGGCCTAGGCACCAGCCGTTCACCGCACCGATGATCGGCTTGAACCGCTCCAGCGCGAGCACGTCGCGGGACCAGGAGAAATCGTTCGGCTCCTCGCCCTCGTCGTTGTGCGGCCAGAGATGGTCGGTCAGCTCCTGCTTCGGCGTCAGCCCGCTCTTCACCGGGGCCTTGAGGTCGTCGCCGGCGCAGAAGCCGCGATCTCCCTTGCCGGTCAGGATGCCGCAGCGGATCGAGGTGTCCGCGAGGAAGTCTTTCAGCGCCAGATAGAGCTGCTTGTGCATGGCCGGCGTGGTCGGATTGACCGAGCCGTTCTCGATGGTGAAGACGGCGACGTGTCCGTTCTTTTCGTAGTGCAGGGGCACGGGATCCCTCCCTTGTTGGCGGTCGGCGGCTTGTGCGTCGGGCGAGCTAGAGGGGGAGCCAGGAGCCCGAGAGGCGGTCGTAGGCGCCTTTGCGAAGGTCTTCGCGCTCTGCGACCATCACATGCTTGGCGACCTTTTCGGACGGGGTCTTGGGCAGACTGGCGCGCAGTTCGAGGAAGCGCGGCACCTTGAACGGGGCGAGATGCGCGGCGCAGTGCGCGAAGAAGCCTTCGACGTCGAAGGCCTTCGCATCCACGCCGGGCTTGAGGACGAGACAGGCCTTGACCTCCTGTCCACGGTCGAGGTCTGGGACCCCGATCGCCGCCGCCTCGAGCACGTCCGGCCAGCCGAGCATGACTGCCTCGACCTCGCGCGCCGCAATGTTCTCGCCGGACCTGCGGATCATGTCCTTGATGCGCCCGACAATGTAGTGGAAGCCGCGCTCGTCTTTCCGAAAGAGGTCGCCGGTGCGGAACCAGCCGCCCTCGCGGAAGCTTTCGCGGTTGGCTTCGGGCTTGTTCCAGTAGCCCTGCAGGATGCCGGGACCGCGGATCCACAGTTCGCCGATCTCTCCTGTCGGGACCTCGTTGCCGTCCTCGTCGCGGATCGTCGCTTCGCGGAACGGCGAGGGAATGCCGCAGGTGCCGCTACCGACCATCGACGTTGCGCCATAGGGGGTGTAGAGCGCCGATCCGACCTCCGTCATGCCGAAGCTCTCGCGGGCAATGACACCGAAGCGGGCCTCCAGTTCGGCGTGCATGTTCTTCCGCAGGCCGAAGACGGAGGCGATCTTGAGGGGAAGCGTCGCGTCGTCCGGCCGCGGTGGCTGCTTGAGGACGATCTGCGGGAAGATGCAGTACTCAATGCCGAACCTGCGGATCCAGTCGAGGAAGTTTGTGCCCGAGGCCTTGGCGGCGACGAAAAGGGTGCCGCGCAGGCGCATGGCCATCAGCAGGAGCCACTGGGGGTCCATGTAGTAGAAGGGCTGCGCGGCGAGCACGTTCCTGACGACGCCGTTGGCCCGCATGGCGGCGACCCGGGACAGGGTCAGCCAGTAGCGGTGGCTCAGCATGCAGCCCTTGGGAAAGCCGGTGGTGCCCGAGGTGTACTGGATGTTGATGAGGTCATCGAGGGTCGGCTCCCTCGGCGGCCTGAAGCCGTCGGCGATCGTCTGGGAGAGTGCTGCCCATGAATGGCCGGATGATGCCTCCCCGACCACCACAGGGTTGTCCAGTGCTGCAAAGCCGGCGAGTTCCGGGGCAGCCCTGATCTCGTCCAGGATGCTCGCTTCGGTCACAAGCATGCGTGCGCCGCTGTCGTCGAGCACATAGGCGACCTCGCGCGGCGTGTAGCGGACATTGATCGGCACCATGATGGCGCCGAGCCGGGCGAGGGCGAGCCAGGTCAGGGGGAAGGCGGCGATGTTCGGCAGCATGACGCCGACCCGGTCGCCAAATTCGATGCCGAGACCGGCGAGACCGGCCGCGAGCGAGCGGGTGCGGCGGGCCATGTCGCGATAGGTGACGGTCTCGCCACCCTCGAAGAAGTTCGCCGCGACGGCATCGCCCATCTCGTCGGCCAACTCGTCGATGAAGGCGCCGAGATTGGCCGGGAACGGCAGCGCCTCGACGGCATTGCGCAGGCGGCGAGCCTCTTCCAGTTCTTCGTCGATCATGATGCATCCACTTTCAGGCGTTTCAGGCCCCTGCTGCGCACGACCTCTGCGAGCCCGAGGCCGACGACGGACATGCCGACCATGACGCAGGCGGCCGCGGCCACCGTCGGGTCGAGGCGAAGGTTGAGGTCGTTCCAGATGCGCAGGGGCAGGGTTTCGAGCGCCCCCGAGACGAACATCGTGATGATGAGATCGTCGAAGGAGGCGAAGAAGGCGAACATCGAGCCCGCGATCATCGCCGGGCGCAGCGCCGGCAGCGTCACCAGCCGGAAGGTGGTGAAGGGCCCTGCGCCGAGGACGCGCGCGGCGCGCTCCACCGTCTCGTCGAGATTGCGGAGGGCCGCGGCGACGACCACGACCACATAGGGCACGGCGACGACGCTGTGGGCGAGGACGAGAGTCGTCAGGCTCTCAAGCCACTTGAGCCGCGCGAAGACCATGAACATACCCAGCGCGATGACGATGCCGGGCACGACAAGAGGCGCGATCGACAGGCCGTAGAGATAGTTCGCGCCGGGAAGCCTGTAGCGGACGATGGCGATGGCCGCGGCCGTGCCGATGACGACGGACACGACGGTGACCATGACCGCGACCTTGAGGCTGAGCCAGAGCGACCCACTCCACGAGGGATCGGTGAAGAGTGCCTGGTACCAGCGGAAGGACCATCGCTGTGGCGGGAACGACAGGATCTCCGACTCGTTCAGCGACAGCGGCACCAGGAAGATGAGCGGGAAGAGCAGGAACAGCACGACGGCGCCGAACCAGGCCGTCAGCAGGACGCGCGTCAGCCGGTCGGTCATCGGGCGCTCCCGTAGAGGTTCCGGTCGGGAACGAGCCAGCGGAGAAGGCCGATGGCAATGACGGTGGTCACCAGAAGGACGAGCGCCATGACCGAGGCGGTCGTCCAGTCGTTGTTTTGGTTCACTTGCACGTCGATGAGGTTAGCGATGGTCCTGTGGCGAGGCCCGCCCAGTAGCGCCGGCGTGATGTAGAAGCCGAGCGACAGGATGAAGAGCAGCATGGCTGCCGCGACGATCCCCGGCGTCGTCATCGGCAGGAAGACATGCCAGAAGGCGCGGAAAGGCGATGCGCCCAGAACTCTGGCCGCCCGCACGAGGCCGGGATCGAGTTCGGTCATCACCCCGACCAGCGTCAGGATCGCCACCGGCAGCAGGATCTGCACCATGCCGAGGTGGACCGCGAGCGGTGTGAACATGAAGCGGGTGGGCCCGTCGGTGACGCCGAGCCAGATGAGGGAGGCGTTGAGGATGCCCTCGCGCCCCAACACGATGGACCAGGTGTAGGTGCGAACCAGGACGCTGGTCCAGAACGGCAGGAGAATGAGGGCCAGCAGCACGCCGCGGCGGCGTTCCGGCTGCATGGCGATGAAGCAGGCCGCCGGATAGCCGAGGACGAGGCACCAGAACGTCACGGTGGCGCTGAGCTTCAGGGTGTTGAGGAAGACGATCGAGAAGACCGGCGACGTCGCGAGCCAGTTGATGCCCGTCATGGCGCCTCCCGCCCCGGCGAAGGAGACGCGCATGATTTCGAGGAAGGGCACGACGAAGAAGATCGCGAAGAGCAGCACCAGCGGGAATGCGAGTGCCGGCGCGATCCACCGGGCGCGAAGTGTCACGGCAAGGGCCTCTCGTCGGAGTGGATCAGCGCAGCAGCCAGGCGGCCCAGCGCTCGGTCAGCTTGGCCCGATGCTCCGACCAGAACTCGGGGTTGAACCGGTACTGGGCGGCCAGATTGTCCGGATGGATCGGCAACTGACGGGCGACTTCGGGAGCAAGCCGTTCGACCAGACCCGGGATGAAGCCGGGATAGGGCGCTTCCTTCACGAACTCCGCGCCCTTCTCCGGATCGAGACGGGTGGTCATGTAGCGCATCGCCTCCCGCGGATGCTTGGCGCCCTTCGGCACGGCCCAGTAGGAGAGCTGCAGTGCGCCGCCGCTCCACGAGAGCTCGACGGGCTTGCCCTCGCGCTTCAGGGGAGTGACACGGCCGTTCCAGACGGTTCCCATCACCGCCTCGCCGTCGAGAAGGAGCTGGACCTGCTGCGCGCCGGTCGTCCACCAGGTGGCGACATGAGGCTTGATCTGGTCGAGCTTCTTGAAGGCCCGGTCGACGTCGAGGGGATAGAGCTTGTCCTTGTCGACGCCGTCGGCAATGAGCGCGAATTCGAGATTGTGCATCGGCCCGTCCTGCAGGGAGCGAGGACCGGGGAAGGTCTTCACGTCCCAGAAGTCGGACCATGAGTCCGGCGCCCGTCCGCGGAACTTGTCGGTGCGGTAGGCCATGACGGTCGAGAAGGTCGATGTCACCATACCGAACTTCTGACGGGCGATCTCGGGGAGCCTGGCTTGCGGATCGACGATCGACCAGTCGATCTCGGTGAGCCAGTTGTTGCGGATCGCCTCCACCATGTCGGCGGAGCCCATTTCGGTGAGATCCCACTCCATGTTGCCGGTCTCGACCATGGCCTTCAGCTTGGCGAGGGACACCGGGGCCGTGGCGCGGATGGCGATGCCCGTCTGCGCGGTGAAGGGCTTCTCGTAGAGCCGCTCGATGGTGCGGGCGAGGCTGCCGCCGGAGCCGTTGACGGTGATGGTTACGTTCTGGGCGCCCGCAGGACGGATCACGGGCGTCGCGAGCGCGGCGGTAGCGACGGCCAGTTTCCCGAGGTCTCGCCGATTCATCTGGGTCATGGATGCCTCCTGTCGATCCTGTGAGGTGCTGGGTCAGCTGTTGAGAAAAACGGCCTTGTCGATGCTGAGAGCGAGCTCGGCTGTCTCGCCGAGCAGCAGCGGCCGGTGCCCCTGGACGCGCTGCTCCTGGATGATGAGCCGTCCGAACTCCGGGCTGTCGGCGACATAGCGGAAGGTCCCGCCGTGGAAGGCTACGTCGGCCACCGTGCAGGAAATGCTGGCGCCCATGCCTGACGTCGCCCGGGAGAAGTGCTCCGGGCGCAGGGCAATCTTGCCGCTCCAGCCGTCGGCGGGAACATGTGCGCCAGCAACGGGGAATGAGCGGCTGCCGAGGGTCAATGTCCCGCCGGCGACACGTCCGGGAAGGATGTTCGTCTCCCCGACGAACTTCGCCACGAAGGTGTTCTGCGGCTGGTCGTAGATCGCCGCGGGGGTGCCGATCTGCTCGATCCGGCCCTCGCTCATCACCACGATCCGGTCCGACATGGCGAGGGCCTCGCCCTGGTCGTGGGTGACATAGATGACGGTGCAGCCGATGCGCCTCTGGACCTGCCGGATCTCGTCCTGCATGGCCTCGCGCAGCTTCAGGTCGAGCGCGCCGAGCGGCTCGTCCATCAGGAGGACGCGTGGCTCGAAGACGACCGCCCGGGCAAAGGCGACACGCTGCCTCTGGCCACCCGAGAGCTCGTGCGGCTTCCTGTCGCCGAACCCCTCGAGGCGGACCATGGCGAGAGCCGCCTCGGCGAGCTCGTTGCGCCGCGCGAGGGCCATGCCGCGCATCCGCAGCGGGAAGCCGACATTGTCCCTGACGTTCATGTGTGGGAAGAGCGAGTAGCTCTGGAACACCATGCCGACATTGCGCTTCTCACTCGGAAGCCGGGTGATCGACACCCCATCGATGGTCACGTCGCCAGACGTCGGCTCGATGAATCCGGCGAGAATGTTGAGCGCTGTGGTCTTTCCCGATCCCGACGGTCCAAGGAAGGTGACGAATTCACCGGCGGCGACATCCAGGCTGAAGTCCGCCAGTGCGACGACGTCACCGTAGCGCTTGGTGATGCGCGAAAACGACAGCGGCGAACCGGCCGATCCTGCACCTGCGCCCGGGGGATGTGATATGGAAGGTTGCATGGCGGTTTCTGAAACTGATATCAACGTCAGTATTGAAAGGGATCCGGGTGGTGTCAAGGGCTGGCAGATCGACCAAGACGGTTCAGGAGCGCGACATTTCGCCCGCCTCGGGCGTAGCCGGTTTCACGCTCTCCGAGGTGCTGCGCGCCAACATCGAAAGCGCGGGCAAGATGCCGCGCTCGGAGGCGACGCGGCAGAAGTTCCTGGTCGCCGCCGCCGAGCTCATCCAGGAATCAGGCTTCAACGACCTGAAGGTGGCCGACATCTGCAAGCGCGCAGGCTTCGCCCACGGCACCTTCTATCTTCACTGGGACGATCGCCGTGCCGTAGCGCACGACGTCCTGTCGTCCTTCATGAAGGCCATTCGCCAGCACCGGCCCCAGCGGCAACCCGGACAGACCTTCTTCGATCGCCTCATCGTCGGCACGGCCTACTACATCGAGGTCTACCGGCGGAACATCGGCCTGATGCGATGCCAGGGCCAGCTGGCGGACCAGCTCGAGGAGTTCGCGCAACTCGGCCTGCAGTCCAATCTCGCGCTCGCAAGACGCATCGTGCGCGCGACCGAAAGGGAGGTGCCTTCGGGGCGGATGCTGAGCGAAACCGAGATGCTGACGACGGCGCTCGGCTGCATCGCCATGGTCGACAAGCTCCTGCACGACATGTTCGTGCGCGGCCTCGACACGGGACTGACTCCAGCGGCTCTCGCAGAGGTGATTTCCCTGTCCTGGCATCGCGCGCTGCTCGGTCGGGATCCGTGATTCCGCCGCAACGGCGACGCCTCCTGAATGTCGCGTGGCGCCCGCGAACGAACCTCCCATGGAGCGCCCAGACCCTGTCAAAGCCGCAGGAACGCCTTGGCGTTGTCGTGGAGCCAGAGGCGCTTGACCGTGTCCTCGATCGGCAGGGCCTCGACTTCGGCGACGGCGCGGCCGATCGGCCCCAGCGGATAGGCGCTGCCGAAGATGATGCGGTCCTTGAGGATGGTGCGGCCATACTGCAGCAGGGGCTCGTAGCCGGAGCCCTCGACGGTCAGGTATTTCGGTCTCACCGCCACCAGTCCGATCCTGACGTTCGGGTGGCGCCAGGCGACGCCGATCAGTTCGTGGACCCAGGGAAACCCCGGCGGCGAGGCGCAGACCCTCAGTTCCGGAAAGTCGACCATCACTTCGTCGAGAAGCATGGGGTGGCCGTATTTCATGTAGGTCGAGGTGGCGAAGTTGATCGAGCAGTGGATGTTCACCGGCACGTCCAGCTCGATGCATTTCGCATAGAGCGGATACATTTTCCGGTCGTTGATCGGCAGTTTGTGCTCGAAGCACTGCAGGTTCAGACCGCGCAGTCCGAGGTTGCGGATGGCATGGTCCAGTTCTCTGACCGCTGTCATACCCTTGTTCGGATCGACGCCGGCAAATCCGATGAAGCGTGGACCATGCTCGGCACAGAAGGCCGCGACATCCTCGTTGCGGATGCGCCAGCCATAAGTGGTCTCTAGGTCGCGCGCCTTGACGCAGACGTGGGAGACACCGGCCTTGTCGTATTCCGAGAGATAGCCGGGGAGGTCACCCTGGAGCTTTTCCGCAGCTTCCTCGCTTTTCGAATAGACCTCGCGGTAGCGCGCGAGATGACCGGCGCCCTTGGGGCCGAACTCGGGAACGGGGGGCCGGCTGGCGTAGTCGATTATCATCAGTGCCTCCCGACGCCGGCGGCGGCCGGCCAGTGATGCGCCCAGGGCTTCATGGCTTCGAGCGCCGCGGCGACGGCCAGCAGCCTGTCCTCGCTGTGCCAGCGACCGAAGATCTGCAGCCCGATCGGCAGGCCCTGCGCCGAGAAGCCGGCCGGCACCGACATCGCCGGATGGCCGCTCGCGTTGAACAGGATCGTGTAGGGATACCAGGACTGGCGCAGGGGCCCCCGGTCGACGCCATCGACGATCAGCGGCCCGTCGGCCTGCTGATCGACCGGCAGGGTCGGCGTGGATACGGTCGGCGTGATGACGACGTCGACGTCGGCCAGCAGCGCTTCGACGCTCCGGAAGATGTCGGTGCGCGCCCGCGCCGCGTCTTTCAGCCTGTCGTAGGTGTGCAATTCCGGCTGCGGGGTCAGGCTGAGCCGCGCCGTGCGATCCATCCTGTCGCCGAACGGCGCGAGCAGATGGCCGAAGCGCGCCGCCTGATAGGCGCGCATGAGGACGAGCGCGGAACCGATGTCGAAGACCTGCTCGGCCACCGGCGGGACGAGGCTGGCGCCGGAGCGGACGAGGCGGTCGACGCTGTCGCCGACAGCCGCCTCGACCTCGGGATCGAGCCATTCGTTGACGGTGCGCGGCAGATAGCGGATGCGAAGGCCGGCGAGCGCGGCGACAGGGTCGCCCGGCAGCGCGACCGGCTCGGCACGTCCGCCGTGCGACCAGGGATCGCGGGGGTCGGGCCCCTTCATGGCATTGAACATGGCGGCGACGTCGCCGACGGTGCGGCCCATCTGGCCGATGCAGGTCAGCGAGCCGAACAGGTCCGTGGTGGTCTCGTGCGGCACCGCGCTCCAGGTCGGCTTCAATCCGACGACACCGCAGCAGGAAGCGGGAATCCGCCCCGAGCCCGCGCCGTCCGTCGAGACATGGACCGGGCCGAAGCCCATGGCGGTCGCGATGCCGGCGCCGCCGCTGGAACCGCCGCAGCTGCGCGTGAGATCGAAGGGATTGCGGCTGATGCCGTGCCGCGGGCTGTCGGTCAGCACCTTGTGGCCGAACTCCGGCGTCGTGGACTTGGCGAAGGGGATGGCGCCCGCCGCCCGCAGCCGCCGCACCCCTTCCGCATCGGCCGTGGCGATGTTGCCGGCGAAGGCTTCGGATGCGTTCTCATGCGGCATGCCCTCGACCGCCAGCAGGTCCTTCACGCTGAAAGGAATGCCGTGCAGGGGGCCGCAGGGCTTGCCGGCCTCGCGGTCGCGATCGGCCTTGCGGGCGGCGGCGAGGGCCGCATCCCGTGCGACATGGGCGAAGGCATTGACCTCGGCGCCCGTCGCCGCGACGTGATCGAGCACCGACGTCATCAGCGCCTCGGCGGTCAGCGCCCCCGACCGCAGCCGGGGCTGCAGTTCGCCGACGCTCAGCATCCACAAGGGTTTCGTCATCGCCACACTCCGTCGACCCGGTCGAAAGCTCCGAGACGCATGTCCTGCTGGCCGGAGGTGAGTTCCTTCTTCGCGACCTTGTGCGAGGCGGTGCGCGGCATGTCCGTGACGAAGGCGAGGTAGCGGGGGATCTTGAAGGACGCGAGGGTTGCGTCGCAGTGGGCGAAGATCGCTGCGACCAGCCGATCGTCCGGCGCGACGCCCTCGGCCGGCTGGATGTAGGCCTTCACCTCCTCGCCCCGGCGATCGTCGGGGACCGCCACGACGGCGGCCTCCTCGACCTCGCTCATGTTGCGGAGAACCGTCTCCACCTCGCGGGCGGCGATGTTCTCGCCGGCGCGACGGACCATCTCCTTCAGGCGGCCGACGATGTAGAAATAGCCGGCCTCGTCCTGCCTGAAGAGGTCGCCGGTGCGGAACCAGTCGCCGAAATAGCTCTCGGTGTTGGCGTCCGGCCGGTTGTAGTAGCCGAGCATCCGACCCTCGCCGCGGATGACCAGTTCACCGATCTCGCCCCGCGGCACGTCCTGGCCGGTCTCGTCGACCACCCTCGCCTCCCGGAACGGGGCGGGAATGCCGCAGGAGCCGGAGCCGATCATGTGCTCGGCGTCCAGCGGCATGTAGAGACCCGGCCCGATCTCGGTCATGCCGAAGGCTTCCATGGCGGGGGCGTTGAAGCGCTTGCGCAGCAGGGCATGGATGTCCTTGCGGTGGCCGTAGATGTTGGCGCGCCGGAGTTCCGTCTTCGCATCGTCCGGATGCTCCGGCTGCTTGAAGACGATCTCGGGGAACAGACAGAAGTGGATCCTGAAGTCGCGCAGCCATTGCGCGAAGCGGCTGGCGCTCTGGCGCTGCGCCACATGGAGCGTGGCGCGCTGGTAGAAGCACAGGAGCAGGAGCCACTGCGGGTCCATGTAGAAGAACGGCGTGGAGGCCAGCACCCGCTCATAGCGCCGCGCGTCCCTCAGCCCGTTCACGAAACCCGCACCCAGCCAGTAGCGCTGCGTCAGCATGCAGCCCTTCGGAAAGCCGGTCGTGCCGGAAGTGTACTGGATGTTCATGAGATCGCCCGAGGAGGGCTGCGGGCCGCCATAGCAGCCGTCCGGGGGAACGGCGGAGAGGAGATCGGCGAGCGTCGGCGCATCCGCGGGCATGCGCGAGCCGGCAGGCGCCTCGGCAAGCCGGATGAGGCGATCTGGTGCCGGAAAGGCGCCGGGCGCGGCAAGGTCGACGGCCTCCCGCCACTGGCCGGCACTGTCCTCGTCGATCACGAGGAACTCGGCGCGCGCGTCACCCAGCACATAGGCGAGCTCGCGCCCGGTATAGCGCAGGTTGACCGGCACCATGACGGCGCCGATGCGCGCCAGCGACAGCCACACGAGCGGCATGTCCGGGCAGTTCGGCAGCATCACGCCGACGCGCGAGCCATGTCCGATGCCGAAGCGCGACAGGGCTTCGGCCATCCTGTCGACCTGCCGGCGCAGCGCGGCATAGGTGATCGTCTGGCCGGTCTCGAAGAAATTCCACGCCAAAGTCTCGGGACATTCCTCCGCCGCCTGGCGCAACAGGTCGTAGATGTTGGCGGGGAAGACGAAGGCCTCCATCTCGCGATGGCGATCTTCGACCGACATGGCCGCGAGCCTGGCGACGTAGCGGTCGGGCCAGAGCTGCGAAGAGGCTTGCGCGTGGGCATTCATGCGGACGGTCCGATCGAGCGGTCTCAAGAACATGCCCAGAGTTATGATCCGTGGAGGCGCCCGGGAAGCACCCGGACTGGACCGCAAGGGCAAGGAGTTAGCAGACAGCGCCTGACGAGATGCATCAGACTGTCCGGATCATCCCGTGCCGGAGCCGGGCCCGCAAATTTCTTTTCAGGCACATTTCATTCGTTGATGTTATATCGATGCGGACACGCGGACAGGCCTTCATGCGCATCACCCACCGACAGCTCGAGGCCTATAACCTGTTCATGGAGACGGGAACAGTAACGGCCGCGGCCGAGCGCATGGGCCTTTCGCAACCCGCCATGAGCAAGATCCTCGCCGGGCTCGAGATTGACCTCGGGCTGAAGCTCTTCCAGCGGCAGCGCAAACGGCTCCTGCCGACCCACGAGGCGCACCTGCTGCACAAGGAGGTGAAGCGCCTGTTCGAATCGCTGACCGACGTCGAGCGCTTCGCCCTTGACCTCAGGAACCTGCGCTCGGGCGAACTGAGGATCGTGTCGGCCGCATCGCTCGGACACACGCTGGTAGCCGACGCCGTCGCCGATTTCGCCCGGGCGCACCCGACCGTCG